>OJIY01000231.1_pt1 | contig 25047 bp, 23 predicted proteins | sample 1596061 | NCBI WGS metagenome assembly OJIY01 (sample SAMEA4350111, study PRJEB24818) | metagenome | biome: human; feature: gut; material: faeces | place: Denmark | collected 2013-09
TTCTTCCGCCAGACGCGGCCTGATGCGCCTGTAGCCCCACCAGAGAAAACCCAGCAGAAAAATCATGCCCAGGCAGAAACCCACCAGACCATGGGCATAGAGCATATCCAGGTAAAGGTTGTGCGGATGGCTGATGGTGATTTCATCCTTGAGCGGCGCAAGCCCCAGAGAGCGGAAGGCCGCGTTGTACTGTCCGGCCCCGGCCCCGAACCAGGGATGTTCCAGAAAAACGCGCCAGCCCAGATTCCAGAGGCTCCAGCGGCCGTCGTCGATCACGTGTTCCGGCGTCAGGCGTTGCGGCTGGCAAAGGATGAACAGCCCCAGGGCCAGCAGCGGCCAGAGCAGAATGCGCCACTGCCAGCGCCGCCGGCGCAGCAGGGCCCAGAAGCCGAAAGACGCGGCCACAGCCAGCACGCCGCTGCGGCTGGCCGCCCCCTGCAACAGAAAAAAGGCCGGCCAGAAGACGGCCAGGCAGAGAAAAGCGGAACTCACGGCGTCCAGACCCCGGCGCAGGACAAACCAGAGGCCGAAAGCCGGGATCAACGCCAGGGCAATGTAATTGCCCACCGTATAGTCGCCCAGGCTGCCGGTCAGCCGTCCGGCGTTGCGCGTGTAGCCCATGATGAAATCCCGGCCCGTGGCCGCCTGCCAGATGCCGTCCAGGCCCTGCCAGAAGCAGGCCAGCGCGCAGGCCCAGACCAGGCGGCGCAGATCCTTTTCGTCGCGCACGCATTCCATGGCGATGAAGGGCAGGATAAAGCCCTTGTTGACGCCAGTGCCCGCGTGCAGCAGGGACGCAAGGGGGTCTGTGGAAAAACAGACGCCGATGCCGACCATCAGCCAGAGGCAATAGAACAGCCGGCGCGCGTCAAGACGGCGCAACACGCTGTTATGCCATTCATGGCGGTAATAGAGCAGCAGAAAAATAAAGCTGAGCACCGGCATGACCTCGCGCATGCCGTAGCCAATGGGGAAAGAGGCCAGCGAGAACCAGAACGACCAGAACAGGCAGGCGAACCAGAATTCACCCGGCCGTTCGCGGCGCATGGCGCTCCAGGACTCCAGAACGGATGCGGCCCAACGGGCCGGGGCCGCGAAAATTTTCTGCATCATACCTCCCGTTGCGCGCGGACGCATCCGTCCCCGTACCGCTTGTTTTGAGCATAGCCGTCCGGGCGGGCAAATTCAAGCGACACGCTCTTGTGTTAACGGGCCTATGGAACTACTATGCCGTGATCTGCAATATTCACGTTATGACTTGTTTTGAGGAGTATATGGCACGATTTACCGGTTTTGATGAAGTTTTCAGCGCGTTGTATGTGGACTTTGACAATATCTATACCCGTTTTCTGGAGGCGGACCCGGAAGCCGCCAGGGCATTCGGTTCAGCGCCCTACCGCTGGGTACGCTGGATTGAAAACCACGCCCTGCGCATTCTGTACGGCGAGGGAGTGCGCCGCCGCATTCTCAAGCGCACCTGTTATCTGAACCCGCAACGCTATCAGGAATTCCGCAATCCGTTCATCCGCAGTGCCTTTCAGGTGGTGGACTGCCCGCCGCTGACCTCGCGCGGCAAAACCAGCACGGACATCCATCTGGTCATGGACTGCATGGACGACCTTTCCCATTCCACCCACTTTGACGAATTCATCATCCTGTCCGGCGACGCGGACTTCACTCCCCTGCTGATCCGTCTGCAGGAACACGCCCGCCGCACCCTGATCCTTTCCGTGGGCTATTCCTCGCCGGCCTATACCGCTGCCGCCTCCTGGCGCATCCGCGAGGACTGGTTTCTGCAACAGGCCCTCAAGGACGAGCGCGGCGATGACGACGACAACGATCTGCCCGTCGGCGTTCAGACGCCCCGCGTCGCCCAGACCGCGACCCGCGACGTGGACGAGGAGGACGATCCTTCCCCCGGAAACCGCTGAACGCCCTTGACGGCGGCCGCGCCCACGGCTAAAGATGGGCAGGTTCCGGCCCGTGGCCGGTGGATTGTTCCGGCGCGCCCGGCGCGTCCTCTTGATTTTCGCAATCTTAAGGAGGCCCTATGTTTCGCGGAGTTACCCTTGCCCTGCTCATGATGACGCTTTTCTGCGGCCAGGCCCTGGCGGCGGAAAAGTATACCGTGGCCAGCGACTGCACCTGGCCGCCCATGGAAATGCTCAACGCCCAGAAACAGCCGGAAGGCTATTCCACGGATTACATCCGCGCTGTGGCCAAGGCCGCCGGCTTTGAGGTGGACGTCCGCAACATCGCCTGGGACGGCATTTTCGGCGGCGTGGCCACGGGCAAGTACGACATCGTGGCTTCGTCCACCACCATCACCCCCGAACGCCAGAAACAGTTCGACTTCTCCGATCCCTACTATGAAGTGGTCCAGGCCGTGGTGCTGCCCGCGGGCACGAACATCAAGAGCCTGGCCGATCTCAAGGGCAAGAAAGTCGGCGGCCAGATCGGCACCACGGGCATCTTTGTGATGCGCAAGGCCGACGTGGGCGCCGACCTCAAGGAATACGACGACGTGGGCCTGGCCATCCAGGACATGGTGGGCGGCCGTCTTGACGCGGTGATCTGCGACAGCCCCGTAGCCATGTACTATGTGAACAAAAAGGCCGATTACGCCGGCAAGCTGAACCTCTCCTTCAAGACCGACGACAAGGAATACTATGGCTTCACCGTGCGCAAGGGCCGCCAGGATCTGGTGGACAAGCTGAACAAGGGCATCAAGCAGGTCAAGGAATCCGGCCTGGAAGCCAAGCTGATCGAAAAGTGGATGGGCACGGGCAAGTAGCAAGACGTTTTCACGTCGAAAAGCGAATCTGCTCCGGTTCCGACGCGCGGGCGGGCGGCTCCGCCCCCGCCCGCGTCCACCACTAAATACAAAGGCGGCGGCGCGCATGCCTGAACCCAACGACACTCACAGCAAGGGCAATATCGTCATGGTCACCGACGGGGGTTCCATCCCGGACCCTCGCGAATGGCGTCTGATCAACGCATGGTCCATCGCCCTGGTGGGCGCGGTGTGCGCCCTGTTCGCGCTCTGCCTGCTCTGGCCGGAGCCCTATCTGCGCATCCTGCTCTATCTGCCGGACGGCGTGCTGATCACCTTCAAAATCACGGTCATGTCCATCTGTTGCGCCGTGCCGCTGGGCCTGCTGACCGGCCTGGGCCGCATTTCACGCAACCGCGTCATCAATCTTCTGGCCTCCACCTATGTGGAGGTCATCCGCGGCATCCCGTTGCTGGTCCAGCTGTTTTACATCTACTACGCCCTGTCCCGCTTCTTTCAGGTCAGCGGCATCACCTCGGCGGTCATCGCCATCAGCGTCTGTTACGGCGCGTATATGGGCGAGGTGTTCCGCGCGGGCATCATGGCCATTTCCAAGGGACAAAGCGAGGCCGCGCGCTCTCTGGGCCTCAACCGCTTCCAGACCATGTTCTACGTGGTGCTGCCCCAGGCCTGGCGGACCATTCTGCCGCCCGTGGGCAACGAGTGCATCGCCATGCTCAAGGACACCTCCCTGGTCTCCATCATGGCCGTGCCCGACATCATGCAGCGCGCCCGCAGCTTTGTTGGCACCACCTATCTGTACTTCGAGACGTACACGGTCATCGCCCTGATCTACCTGATCATCACCCTTGTGCTCTCCAAATGCGTGAGCATCATGGAATCCAGGCTGAACTACTATGACGGAAAGTAACGAACACGATCCCATCATCACCATCAGTCATGTCTGGAAGTATTTCGGCCACTTACCTGCCCTGCAGGATGTGAGCCTGGAAGTCTCCTCCGGCGAGCGGGTGGTGATCATCGGCCCTTCCGGTTCGGGCAAGTCCACCCTGCTGCGTTCCATCAACCGCCTGGAAGAGATCGACAAGGGCGAGATCATGGTGGAAGGCCAGGACATCATGAGCCGCGAGAACAACATCAATCTCATCCGGCGCAATCTGGGCATGGTCTTTCAGCAGTTCAACCTTTTTCCGCACAAAACCGTGCTGCAGAACCTGACCCTGGCCCCCATCAAGTTGCACAAGCTCTCCCGCGAGGAGGCCGAGGACCGCGCGCTGGGCCTGCTCAAAAAAGTGGGCATCAGCGACAAGGCCAACGTCTACCCGGCCATGCTCTCCGGCGGCCAGCAGCAGCGCGTGGCCATCGCCCGGGCGCTGGCCATGCAGCCGGACATCATGCTCTTTGACGAACCCACTTCGGCCCTGGACCCGGAAATGGTGGGCGAAGTGCTGGACGTCATGGTCAATCTGGCCGAGGAAGGCATGACCATGATCTGCGTCACCCATGAAATGGGCTTTGCCCGTACCGTGGCCGACCGCCTGATCTTCATGGACCAAGGGCAGATCGTGGAGGCGGGAAAGCCGGACACCCTGTTCACGGCGCCGCGCCACCCGCGTTTGCGGCAGTTCCTGAACCAGATTCTGTAATTTGAGCAGGCCCGTGAAGCGCGGCGTTTTGCCTCCGCGGCACAGCAAGCGGTCGTATGACGCCGAAATCATACTCTGCCGGCACCTGCTGGCCGGAGTCAAAAATGCCGTTTGACGCCGCCGGACGGCAAGAGAAACGCGCCAGGGTCGCCGTTGCCGTCAGCGGCGGCGTGGACAGTCTTTGCGCCCTGCTCTTGTTGCGCCGGGCCGGTTACGACGTCCTGGCCCTGCACGGTCTTTTTCTGCCGGAGCAATCCGCCTCCCGCCCCGGCGGAGCCGCCGACCCCTTGCCGGGTCTGGAAGCCGCCTGCCGCACTCTGGACATCCCCTTGCATACAGTGGACCTGCGCGCCGTCTTTCAACGTGAGGTCATCGATCCCTTTGCCCGCGCCTATGCGGAAGGGCGCACGCCCAATCCCTGCGCACTCTGCAACCGGGCCGTGAAATTCGGGGCCTTGCTGGACGCGGCTCTGGCTCTGGGCGCGGACAAGCTGGCCACCGGACATTACGCCCGTCTGCTGCCGCCATGCCGGAGGGATGCGGACACGCTGCCGGTCCTGGCCGCCGCGCGCGACAGCGTCAAGGACCAGAGCTATTTTCTCAGCCTGGTGCCCGCCGCGCGCCTGCAACGCGCCCTGTTTCCCCTGGCGGATCAGGACAAGGCCCAAAGCGTGGCCCTGGTGGCCGGGGCCGGGCTGCGCGTGCCCCTGCCCCGCGAAAGCCAGGACATCTGCTTTGTGCCGGACGATGAAGTCGCCTACCGTCCCTTTCTGGCGGCGCAGTGGCGCGCCCAGGGCATGGAGCCGCCGGGAGCGGGTCCGGTGCTGCTGGCGGAGAGGCCGGAGGACGGCGCGGGCGAGACGCGTGAAATCGGACGGCATCAGGGTCTTTGGCGTTATACCGAAGGCCAGCGCAAGGGACTGGGCATCGCCCACAGCGAACCGCTCTATGTGTTGCGCAAAGACAGGGTCGCCAACGCCCTGATCGTGGGGCCGCGCTCCCTGCTGGGCATGACGGCCTGCGTCACCGGGGCGGCCAATATCCTTGTGCCGCCGGAAGACTGGCCGGAGCAGGTTTCGGCGCGTCTGCGCCACCGCCAGCGGGCCGCTCCGGCCCGCGCCCGCCTGGATGCGCGGGACCGCCTGCATATCACTCTGGCCGCGCCGCAGTTCCCCAGCGCGCCGGGTCAGGTGGCGGCCCTTTACGACGCCGACGGCAGAGTGCTGGCCGGGGGCATTGTGGAACGGCTGGAATGATGCGGCACACCGGAGAGAAATCCCGGTCCGGCCTATTTGCCGGATTTTGTTTCAAGGCGTCAGAATGGGATTCCACGGAGGACTCGACCCCCTTGGCCGCCGGAGACGGCACAACAACAGGTCTTCATCAGTGTGTAAGAGGCCGGGGCATAGCCCCGGCCTCTTTTACATTCAGTCAGTTCCGCAGAGCGGATTATGCCATATCCTCGGTGAGCACCATCTGGCGCGCGGCCGTGGTTTCGTCCAGGCGGCGCACCGGCAGGCTGACGGGCGCATCCGTCAGGCTTTGCGGATCGGCCTTGCCCTGGGCGATGATCTCGTGCAGGGCCTCCACGTAGGCGTCCAGGGTTTCCTTGCTCTCGGTTTCCGTGGGTTCGGCCATCAGGCATTCCTTGACGATCAGCGGGAAGTAGATGGTCGGCGCGTGGAAGCCGCGATCCAGCAGGCCCTTGGCAATGTCCAGCGCGCGCATGCCTTCGGGCGCGGAGGCCACAAACTCATGGGCGCAGAAGCGGTCGGCATAGGGCACGTCCAGCACGTCTTCCAGGCGTTTTTTGAGGTAGTTGGCGTTGAGCACCGCGTATTCCGACGCGCGGGTCAGGCCTTCGCCGCCCAGGCGCAGCATGTAGGCCAAAGCTTTGACCACCACGCCGAAGCTGCCGTAGAACGGCCCCATATAGCCGATGGACTGCGGCAGATTGTAGTCGAGGCGGTAGCTGCCGTCCTCGCGCAGAGCCACGCGCGGCGCGGGCAGGAAGGGCAGCAGGCGTTCGCCCACGCCCACCGGGCCTGCGCCGGGGCCGCCGCCGCCGTGCGGGGTGCCCAGGGTCTTGTGCACATTGAGGTGCACCACGTCAAAGCCCACGTCGCCCACGCGCATCTTGCCCATGATGGCGTTCATATTGGCGCCGTCGTAGTAGAGCAACGCGTCCACCTTGCGCAATTCTTCCACAATGCGCGGCAGATGCAGCTCCATGAGCCCCAAAGTGTTGGGGCAGGTCATCATCAGACCGGCCACATCCTCGCCGTGCTCGGCAATGGCCGCGATCAGGGCTTCCGGGTCCACCATGCCGTCGCGGGATTCGATGTTCACGGTCTCAAACCCGGCCAGGGCGGCGGAGGCCGGATTGGTGCCGTGCGCCGCGTCCGGGATGAGCATCTTTTTGCGGTTGCGGCCCTTGGCCTTGTGGTAGGCGGCGATGAGCTTGACGCCCGTGAACTCGCCGTTGGCTCCGGCCATGGGCTGGAAGGTGAAGGCCTTCATGCCCGTGAGTTCGCACAGCCAGCGCTCGGCGTCATAGAGGCATTGCAGCGCGCCCTGCGTGCAGGCCGCCCCGCGCGAAAGCTGGGCCAGCATCGGGTGCAGGCGGCTGAAGCCGGGCAGCGCGGCCACGTATTCGGTGAACTTGGGATTGTACTTCATGGTGCAGGAGCCAAGAGGATAAAAATTGGCGTCCACACTGTAGTTGAGCTTGGAAAGCCCGGTGAAGTGACGCACCACGTCCAGTTCCGAGCATTCGGGCAGGCGGGGCGGAGCCTTGCGCAGCAGGTTGGCGGGCAGCATCTGCGCGGCCTTGGGCGCCTCGGATTCTATCTCCCAGGCGCAACGGCCGGGCACGGATTTGGCGAAGATGGTTTTCACAGCAGACCTCCCACGGTTTCGGCCAGAAAGCCGATCTGGCGGCGGCTGTTGAACTCGGTGCAGGCCAGCAGCAGCACGTTTTCCATGCCGGGATAGTAGCGGCCCACGGGATAGCCCGGCACGCAGCCATGGCTGGTGAGCGTGTCCACCAGGGTTTCGGCGGGCATGGGCAGGCGCAGGGCCACCTCATTCCCGAAGGGCGCGTCGTTGAGCAGCTCCACGCCCTTGAGGGCCGTAAGCCGTTCCACGGCATAGCGGGCCAGAGCCATGTTGTTTTCCGCCAGGCGCGTCAGCCCGGCCGGTCCCAGCAGGCTCATGTGGATCAGGGCTCGCAGGGCGCAGAGGGCCTGGTTGGAGCAAATGTTGGAGGTGGCCTTGGCGCGGCGGATGTGCTGCTCGCGGGCCTGCAGGGTCAGCACGTAGCCGGTCTTGCCGTCCAGATCCGTGGTGCGGCCCGCGATGCGGCCGGGGAACTGACGGATGTGCTCCTTGCGGCAGGTCATGACGCCCAGGTAGGGGCCGCCGAAAGAAAGCGGCTGGCCCAGACTCTGGGCCTCGGCCACGGCCACGTCGGCCCCCATTTCGCCGGGGGTCTTGAGCACGGCCTGCATGACCGGATACACGGAAATGATCCCGAAAGCCTTGTGCGCGCGGGCCGCGGCGAAAAGCTCGGTATAATCGGCCACCGCGCCGAAGAAGTTGGGATTCTGCACCAGCACCGCCGCGCATGTGTCGTCCACGGCGGCCATCAGCCCGGCCAGGTCGCTCACGCCGTCGCGCTGGCGCACGGTCTTCAGTTCCAGGTCCAGACTGGACATGTAGGAGGCCAGCATGACCCGCCAGATGGGGTTCACGGCCTCGTCCACCACCAGCACGCGCCGCCGGGTGGCGCGCACGGCCATCATGGCCGCTTCAAACAGGGCCGTGCCGCCGTCGTAGACCGAGGCGTTGGCGCAGTCCATGTCCAGCAGGCGGCTGACGGCGGTCTGAAACTCAAAAATGGCCTGCAAGGTGCCCTGGGAGCACTCGGCCTGATAGGGCGTGTAAGCGGTGTAGAATTCGCTGCGTCCGGCCAGGGCGTCCACGGCCTTGGGAATCTGGTGGGCGTAGTAGCCCGCGCCCAGGAAGGAAATCATATCCGGACGATTTTTGGCGGCCAGATCCTCAAAATAGGCGCAGACCGCGGCCTCGCCCTGCCCTTTGGGCAGGTTGAAGCTTTGGGGCCGCATGTCCGGCGGGATGTCTGCGAAAAGATCATCCAGGGTACGCACGCCGACCACGGAGAGCATTTCCTGAAGGTCGTCCGGCGTGTGGGGAATGTAGGGCATAACTACTCCTCGTCTCTGAGCGCGCTTGCGGCGATCCGCCCAAAGGCTGCCTCTCTAAAAAGATGAATTTTGTTCCCTGGCAGGAAAGCGCCCTTCGTGGCCCAGGGAGAGCACTTTTCTCGTACAGCCCTGGGCCACGAAGGGCGCTTGGCGCAGTCCAGGGGACAAAAAGGCGCTTTCGGGAGCAGTTCACGCATACCATGCGCCAGCCGCGGGGCAAGGATTTTCCTTAAAAATCCTTGCCCCGAAATGCGCGCAGACGGGTTTTCCCCGCCGCGAACAAGCATTTCAAGCGTAAATGCTCCAACAAAGCGGCCCAGTACAATGTCACACATAAAACTTCGTTTTCTGTGTGAGGATCGCTTCGCCGAAAAACGTGGTTTTCGGCTCGCTCACGCCGCCTTCGGCGGCGCGCCGGACTTTCGTCCGGCGGCAGTATCCCGTAACCTTATGCGTTAGCAGGATACTAGTGGGCTTCAGTGGCGCAAAACGCCTCATACGCCGCCGCGTCCATCAGGCCTTCCGGCGTGCCGGACAGCTTGACGCGCACCAGCCAGCCTTCGCCGTAGGGATCGCTGTTGCATTTTTCCGGGGCGTCCTCCAGAACGGCGTTGACCTCCAGCACTTCGCCGTTCACCGGCGAAACCAGGTCGCTGGCGGCCTTGACCGACTCCACGGAGCCGAATTCCTTGTCCGCGGCCAAGGCGTCGCCGGCCTGAGGCAGTTCCACATAAGTAATGTCGCCGAGGGATTCCTGAGCGAAAGCGGTGATGCCGATGACGGCCTGATCGCCTTCCAGACGAGCCCATTCGTGGCTTTTGCTGTAGAGAAGACCGGCGGGAGCGTTAGACATGGTGTTTCCCCTTTATCTGATGAAATATGGTTGTTTTTTAGGAACAAAAGTCTGCGCGCGGGCACAAAGGACCCGTGCGTCACTGCAATTTTTTACGGGCCGTGCCTTCCTTATAGAAGGGCAGCTCCACGCGGCGGGCCGCGAGCTCGTTGCGGGCCGTGCGGACTACGAAATCCTCATGCGCGGCCTGCGCCTCATCCACCCAGGCAAAGGCGATGACGCAGCCCAGCGATGGCGCGAAGGAACCGCTGGTCACCCGGCCCACCTCGGGGCCGCCGGGCAGGGCCAAGGCGTCGCCGTGACGCGCGGCGCGGCGGCCTTCAATGCGCAGGGGCACCAGCACTTCACGCACGCGCTGCGCGCCCTCCTTGCCCACATAATCCGCCGTGCTGGTCAGCATGCGCCCCATGCCGGCCTCGGCCGGGGAATGCCTGTCGTCCAGGTCGTGCCCGTACAGGGGCAGCCCGGCCTCCAGGCGCAGGGTGTCGCGCGCGCCCAGGCCCACGGGCTTGACCCGCTCGTCCTTGAGCAGGGCCGTCCAGAAGGCTTCGGCCCTGTCCCAGGGCAGGTACAGTTCAAAGCCCAGTTCGCCGGTGTAACCCGTGCGGCTGACCAGCAGGGACGCGCCGTCAAAGCTCGTTTCCCGGAAGCCGAAATAGGGCAGGTCGTGAAAATTCTCTTTGAGCAGGGCTTCCAGCACATCCACGGATTCCGGCCCCTGCAGGTCGATCTTGGCCGTGGCGGCGGAAAGGTCGGTGAGGGCCACGCCCTGGGGCAGGCGTTCGCGCAGGGCCGCGAAGTCCCCGGCGGCGCAGGCCGCGTTGACCACGATCATAAAGGCGTCCGGGCCGAAGCGGTAGACAATGCAGTCGTCCAGCACGCCGCCTTCGGCGTTGAGCAGGAAGCCGTAGCGGCACTTGCCCGGTGCGAGGGTAGCCAGATTATGGCTCACCGCGCGGGACAGGGCCGCATCCGCGCCCGGGCCTTCAATGCGGAATTCGCCCATATGACAGATGTCGAAAAGACCGGCATGCTGACGGGTGTGCTGATGCTCGATCAAAATGCCCTCATACTGGATGGGCATGAGCCAACCGGCGAAGGGAGCCATTTTGGCCCCGTGCGCCTCATGCCAGGCGGTGAGCGGCGTACGCAGTTCCGACATGGATTCTCCTTTGCTGCAGATCTTCAAACGCGGCCGAAGCGGCCACAGCCCGTCGCCGCAGCCTGTGATGGGCGCGTGTACGTTAGCATGTCCGGCGGCGGGGCACAAGAAGCCGAAAGCGCCGACCCGGAGTTGCCAAGCTGACCTGAGCGTATTGACCCTTGGCCCGGATGGAGCCATAAAAGGCCATCCGGGCCGCGCACGCGCCGCCTTTTCCGACAGACGCTTTTGGGAAGCATCAATGCTCAAAATCCGCCACCTGCACGTTCCCGTTTTTTTGACCGGCGTATTGCTCACGCTTGTCCTTGTGACCTATTCCGCATGGTCCACGGCCAACCAACGGCGGGCGGACGCCCTGCGTACCGCCGAAGTTTACAGCGCCCGCCTGGAAACGCTGCTCAACGCGCTTTTTCACAAAACGGACGTTCTGGAATCCATCATCATTGCCGAACACGGCGCGATGCCTGAGGACGTCTTCCACGATCTGGCCAGATCGCTGTCCGACGGCGAGGGCATCCGGGCCATCCAGTATCTGCCGGACGGCGTTGTGACCTACTGCTATCCCCGCGAGGGCAATGAAGCCGTCATGGGCACAAGCGTCTTCACCAATCCCAAACGCCGGACCGACGCCCTGCTGGCCGTCAACAGCCGCGGCACGGTGCTGTCGGGGCCGTATGAGCTCAGCCAGGGAGGTCTGGGCCTGGTGGCCCGCAATCCCATTTTTCTGACCGACGCCGACGGGCGGGAAAAGTTCTGGGGCTTCGCGGTGCTTATTCTGGACCTGCCCGACGCCCTGAAGCCCGTTTTTCTGGACGCGCTGCAACAGGAGGGTTACGCCTACCGCCTGTACAGCCAAGGAGAAGCCGGCCGCCACCAGACCATTGCCCAGGGCGGCGTACTGCCCGCCGGTTCGGGCGTCGATTACGGCATCAAGGTGCCCAACCATGTCTGGACGCTGAGCCTGGCCCCGGAAGGCGGCTGGATCAACATGGCGGAACTGCCGCTGCAACTGGGGCTGGGTTTCTTCATCAGCGGCCTGTGCGCGGTGCTGGCGCACGAACGGCGCGAAAAGGAACGCCTGCTGCGCCGCACCGCCGAAAGCGACGACCTCACCGGCCTGTTCAACCGGCGCAAGCTGGGCGAGATGGTCGACGCGCGCCGCAACGCCCCGCAATCTGCGCCCTTTCTTCTTCTCTATATGGATCTGAACGGATTCAAGGCCTGCAACGACACGCTGGGGCACTTTTGGGGGGATGTCCTGCTGAAGGCATTCGCACAACGCATGCGCTCCGCTCTGGGGCCACAGGCCGGACTGGCCCGGGTGGGCGGCGACGAATTCGCCGCTCTGATCGACGCGGATCAGGGGCAGGCCGCGCTGCCGGATCTGCTGCGGCGCATTCAGGAAAGCCTGCGCGAGCCGGTCATGCTGGGCGACGCGCCTCAGCGGATTTCCTGTAGCGTGGGATGGGCGGAATTTCCCGGCGAAGGCCGGGATTACGACACGCTGATGAAAAAGGCGGACTCCCGGATGTACGAGGAGAAGCGACGTTACAGAACCGGAGAAAAGCATCCGGAAACCGGAGTCTGAGCCGGTCTCCGGAGCATGTAACTTGCGCCGGGCAAAGCCCGCCTGCGCGCATTTTACGGCACGGTTTGCAGACAAATCCGTGCCGGGCAGCTGACGCATGAAACGCGTCAACTGCGCTATTCCACAAAAAAACGGCGCGTTTCTTCAGGATCGCAGCCGCTGAAATACATTTCCAGAGGCACGTCTTCCAGCGCTTTGGTCAGGGATTCGGAATCATACCTGAGCCCGGCGAACATATTTTCCAGTTCCCCGATCTCGGCATTGGCGAAAAAATCGCCGTAAATCCGGCAATCCGCAATATGACCGTTGCGCACGCCCAGCCGCAGATTTACGCTTCCCCATGGGAAACGGCGGCGCTTTTCCTCGGTGAAGGCCGGCGAAGCGCCGTAATTCCAGCTCCACTGCCGGTACTTGCTTTCAGCCAGGGCCTGGGCCGCTGCGTAATCCCGCATGTCCAGACGGGCCGCGCCGTCGGCGCAATGACGCAACAGGCAGCACTTGAGACTGCCCATGTCCGTGCCCGGCGTCCAGCACTCGGAAAGATTGCGCACCCTGGCCCGCACCGACGCCACGCCCTTGGAACGGATTTTTTCCGGGTCCACGTTCAGGGCTTCGCTCAGGCGCTCGAAATCCACATTCACCAGCAGAGTGCCGTGGTGCAGGACCTTGCCCCTGTGTATCCTCTGGCCGCTGCCCGAAACCTTGCGCCCGTCCACCTCCAGATCGTTGCGGCCCGAAATTTCAGCCCGCACGCCCACATCGCGCAGGGATTCCCGCACCGGCTCCAGATAGCGCCTGAAATCGACCTTTTCCAGCCCGTGCGCGTTTTCAATAAAGGAAAAATTGAGGTTGCCCGTATCGTGATATACCGCGCCGCCGCCGGTGATGCGCCGCACCACGGGCAGATTTTCGCGTCGCACGAAATCGGCGTTGATTTCCTCGGCGGTGCATTGATGACGGCCCACGATAATGGAAGGACCGTTCTGCCAGAGCAGAAAATAACCGGGATGCTCCAGAGGCAGGGAAAGAAAAAGCTGTTCCTCAAGGGCGAGATTGAAAGCGGGATCAAGCGAAGAAAGCGTGAGAAAATCCATATAAACCTCTGGCACTTGCTATACTCCGCCCGCCCGGAGGGGTCAAGAAAATGCCGTCGCGCGGCCGGAAGGCAATCAGCTTTGATTCTTTAATCCCCCGCCAGCATGCCCGGCGTAGTCCGGAAGTGAGCGAGGAGCCGGGGTTGCGGGAAGGAGGCCTATTCGTCCTCCCCCAGCAGACCGGCCAGCGCGGCTGCGTCCGCCGAGCCTTTTTCCAGAACACGCCGCACCCGTCCCCGGCTCAGAACCACAATGCGCGCGGCCAGACGCACAGCCTGTTCCGGGCTGTGCGAAACCACGATCAGCGGATAGCGCCCGGCCAGGCGCAGCAAAAGCTCTTCAATGTCTGCAGCGGCGCGCACATCCAGCGAAGCCGTGGGTTCGTCCAGCAAAAGGACGGCGGGTTCCAGAGCCAGAGCCCTGGCCAGGCAGAGCCGCTGCTGCTGGCCGCCGGAAAGCCGTTCAGCCGGCAGGTCCAGACGGTCGGCCACCTCCTCCCAGAGGCCCACATCCGTGAGGGCCCGGCGGACGCGCTCCTCGATTTCCGTGGCGGGCGCTCCGGCCACCACCTTCAGAGGCAGGGCGATATTGCGGGCCACGCTGACCGGCAGCACGTCGGGCGTCTGAAAAACCATGCCCACCAGACGGCGGATCTCGTTCAGCGGACGGGGCCGCACGCCGGAACCGCCGTAGACGGGCTCCAGGCCGCGTCCCAGGTCCAGCTCCACCCGGCCTGTGGTGCGGCAACCGGGAAAGGTCTCATTGAGACGGTTCAGGGACCGCAGCAAGGTGGTCTTGCCCGAACCGGAACGCCCGGCCAGTACCGTGATCCCGGCGGCGGGCACGCAAAAATCCACCTCACGCAGCACGTGCCGCGCACCAAAAGAAACGTGCAACCCGCTGACGCGCACGGCGATGTTCATGCTTCCCCCTGCCAGCGGCGGCGGAAACGGGCTTCCAGAAGACGGGCGCAGACCAGCAGGCCCGAGGCCAGCAGAAGCAGGACCAGTGCCGCGCCGAAACCCCGGAGCAGTTCTTCCCGGCTCTGGTACTGGGCCGCCGTGTAAAATATGGAAAAGGACAGAGCCTCGAATTTGGCCCCCAGGCCGGCGGGCAGGCCCGCGTTGGCCACCACGCCGGTCAGCATGATCACCGCCGTGTCCTCGGCGGCCCGGCCCAGGACCAGGATCACGCCGCCCCGGATGCCGGGCGCGGCGGCGGGCTACAGCATCTGCCGGGCGGCCTCCCGCCGGGTGAAACCCAGCGCCGAGGCCGTGGGCCGCAGACTTGGAGGCACCGCCGCCAGAGCCTCGCAGGTGGCTGTCACCAATACGGGCAGCACCAGCAGAGCCAGACAGGCGGCGGCCAGCAGCAGGGAGGTATTGGCGTCGGGCCAGAAGGTGCGACGCAGAAAAAGAATCAGGGTGAAACCGAACAGGCCCATGACGATGGACGGAGTTCCGGCCAGCACGTCCATGGCCAGGCGGATGCGCGCGGCACGGCGCGCGGACGCGAATTCGACCAGGTACAGGCCGCAGCCCACGCCCGGGAATACAGCCAGCGACACGGTAAGCCCCACCAGGCAGGCCGTGCCCGCGCAGGCGGGCCAGAGTCCGTCCCAGACGGCCTGACGGCCCAGCAGGGCGTCCAGGGCCGGGACATCACCGAAAAAGAGCCGCATCCCCAGTTCCGGCAAGCCCTTGAACAGCAGAAAAACCAGCAGGCCGCCCACGCCCAGACAGAGCGCCAGGGCGCAGCCGCGCAGCAGCCAGCGCAGAAAAATATCGCCCGAAACGGCGGACAAGCCGCGCCGCTTCACGAGCCTACCTCCGCACGCGGCCGGGAGCGCGCGCCCAGACGGCGCAGGGCCAGACTCGCCCCGGCGTTGACCAGCAGCAAAATCAAACCGGCCACAAAAAGGGAATTATAGGCCGCGCCGCCCACTTCATTGGCTGTGACCAGGGCCATGTGCGCGGTGAGCGTGCGCAGGCTTTCCGTGAGGCCGCCGGGAACCTGGGTGGCGTTGCCGGCCAGCATGAGCGGAATGAGCGTGTCGCCCACGGCCCGTCCGAAACCCAGCACGGCCGCGGCGGCCAGATTGCGCCCGGCTTTGGGCAGCACAAAAAGGCGCAGCAGATCCAGACGGGAAAAACCCAGCGCCTGTCCCCAGGGGCAGAGCCGCTCCAGCCGGGGGGCGAGGCCCGCCTCCAGCACCAGAACCATGGTGGGCAGAATCAGCAGTGTGAGCATGATGCCAGCGGCGAGCAGGCACATGCCCGTGCCGCCCAGAGCCGTGCGCACAAGCGGCGTGAGCAGAAAGACGGCCGCAAAACCATAGACCACCGTGGGAATGGTGGTCATAAAGCGGATCAGGCCCCCTGTCAGGCGCGTCAGCGGCCGCGCGGCGCGGGCTTCTTCGGTGAGCAGCCAACAGCACAGGCCCAGGGCCAGAGGCCAGCCCGCGCAAAGGGCGAAGGCCGCCAGGGCCAGGGAGCCCAGGCACATGGGCAGAATGCCGAAATGTCCCTGATAGGGCTGCCAGAGCCACTCCAGGGGCCAGCCAGGGCCGGGCCGGAGCAGGACGGGCAGGGCCGCCGCCAGCACCATGGCGAACAGCAGCGCCACCCCGCATACGGCCAGGACGGCGGCCAGACGCGTGCTCCAGCCCGCGCGGTCGCCCGGCTCCAGCGCCGGACAGCCGCAAGAGGCGTCCGGAAAGGAGGCGGCAATGGCGGACGCGGCCGGGGCGACCGGAAAAGCCGTGATCTCCCCGGCCGCCTTGGCCGTATGTTCCCTATTTTTTCTCATAGGGAATATAACCGGCCTTGGCCACAATCTCTTTGCCGGCAGGCGAACAGATGTAGTCCACAAAGGCTCTGGTCAGGCCCTGAGGTTCGCCCTTGGTATTCATGTACAGCAGGCGGGTCACGGTGTACGAGCCGTTGGCCGCGTTTTCCTGCGAAGGCTTCATGCCGTCCACGCTCAGGCCCCGAATGCTTTTGTCCAGATGTCCGATGCCCACATAGCCCACGGCATTGGGGTCCTGCGCGATGGCCGTCTTCATGGCCCCGTTGGAATTGACCACATTGGCCCCGGCGGCGGAGCTTCCCTTGTCCAGCGCCCGTTCCTCAAAGGTTTCGCGCGTGCCGCTGCCGTCTTCGCGCACATAGAGGGAGATGGACGCGTCCGCGCCGCCCACGTCTTTCCAGTTGGTGATTTTTCCGGCAAAAATGTCCTTGAGCTGCGTCTTGCTCAGGCCGGAAACCGGGTTGCCGGGATTGACGGCCACAGCCACGCCGTCGATGGCGAAAGGAAAGCTGACCAGGCCGTACTTCTGAATCTCGGATTCCTTGAGCGCGCGGCCGGTATTGCCGATCTGGACCAACCCCTCGCCCGCCTTCTGCACGCCCACGCCCGAGCCGCCCCCGGCCACGGTGATGCGGATGTCCGGATTGGCCGTCATGATCCGCCGGGCGGCGTCTTTCATCACCGGGATGTGGGCCGTGCCGCCCGCGATGTCGAGATTGCCCTTCTGTCCCTTGAAGGCGTCAAGGGAATCGGCCGCCAGAGCCACGGAAGCGCTGAACGCGAGGCAGGCCAGCGCCATAAGAAAACGTTGCATGAGACTTCTCCTGTGTTGCGGTGTGCATGACGGAGCGCCGGAAGAATTTCCCACGCCCGGCCGCTGCGAAAAAAGGCATGACGCCGCCGCGCCGTTGCCGGTGGAGGAGGAGCCGTCGTCATGCCTGGCGCGACCGCAATATGGAGGAAAGCCCGGCCGCTAAAGGATGAAGGGAGACATCCAGCCCCACCCAACGGCCGGTCAGGTGACGCCGGTACGCGCGCGCATGCCGTTTGCCCCGCCCGGAACAAGGGCGGCGCGTGGCCTTTCGGCATGAAGGCCGCAAAAAAGATTACAGCATGCGTACATAGGTGGATTCCTACGCGGGCCGGGGCCGGGAGTCAAGACGGCGGCCCCGCGGCGCGCGGGTTTTCAGCATGCCGCTTCCAGGCCGAAAAAACGCCGCGCGTTTTTCCCGCAGGCCAGCCAGAGATCCTCCGGCGAGACGCCGCGCGCCTCGGCCACGGTTTGGGCGGTGAACACGGTCAGGGCCGGTTCGTTGCGCCTGCCGCGCCAGGGCACGGGCGCAAGATAGGGGGAGTCGGTTTCCAGCAACAGGCGGTCCGGCGGAATCAGGGCCACGGCCTCGCGCAGCGCGGCATTGGCCGGGTATGTCACCGGGCCGGGCACTGAGATATGCCAGCCGTTGTTCAGGATGCGCCGGGCCAGAGCCGGGCCGCCGCCGAAGCAGTGCCAAAGCAGTGGATACCCCGCAAAACCGCGCGCCTCAAGGGTCATCAGGCAGTCGTCTTCCGCGTCGCGGCAGTGGATGACCAGCGGGACATCCAGCTCGCGGGCCAGGTCGAGCTGCTCGGCAAAGGCCTTGAACTGCAATTCCCTGGGACAATCCTGCCAGTGGAAATCCAGGCCGATCTCGCCCACGGCCCGCAGGCGCGGCTCCGTGGCGAAGGCCATGCGCATGGCCTCCAGGCTTTCCGGCGTGCAGCGCTGCCCGTCGCAGGGGTGGATGCCCAGCAGAAAAAAGACCTCCGGATGCCGGTCAAACACAGCCCGGCGTGTGTTGAAATCCTCCGGGCCCAGAAAGACGTTGCCCACGCCGGACAAACCGGCGGCGCGGGCACGGGCCAGAACATCCTCCCGGTCCGGGTCGAATTCCGGCCCGTCCAGATGGGCGTGACTGTCCACCCCGCCCGCCGGCAGAGCCCGGGTCAGGGGGTCGATGCGTTCGGTTTTTTTGTGTCCCATGCGTACCTCGCGCGGAAACATAGCAACGGCGCGCGGGAGAGGCAAGGTCGGCATTGCCAGCGGCGGCCGTTTGGACTAGAATCCGTCCGTTTGAGAACAAACTGTCGTTTTGCCGCGTCAAGCGTCCACAGGCGGCTTCCCGCCTCAGCTTTTTCCGGGGGAAACATGCATCTGCGTAAACGGGTTCTGGTCACCGGCGGTTCGGGCTTTCTGGGATCGCATCTCTGCGAACGCCTGCTTGATCAGGGGCACGAAGTGCTCTGCGTGGACAACTTTTTTTCCAGCGCGCGGGCCAATGTGGAAGCGTTCATGGACAACAGGCGTTTTGAACTCATCCGCCACGACGTGACCTTTCCGCTCTATGTGGAAGTGGACGAGATATACAATCTGGCCTGCCCGGCCTCGCCCGTGCATTACCAGCACGACCCGGTGCAGACCATCAAAACCTGCGTGCACGGGGCCATCAACATGCTGGGCCTGGCCAAACGGCTGGGCGCGCGCATTTACCAGGCTTCCACCAGCGAAGTGTACGGCGATCCCGAGGTGCATCCGCAGACCGAGGACTACTGGGGCCATGTGAACCCCAACGGCATCCGCTCCTGCTACGACGAGGGCAAGCGTTGCGCCGAAGCCCTCTTTTTCGCCTATCTGCGCCAGGGCGGCCTGCCCATCAAGGTGGGACGCATCTTCAATACCTACGGTCCCAAAATGCATCCCAACGACGGCCGGGTGGTGTCCAACTTCATCATCCAGGCCCTGAAAAACGAAGCCATCACCATTTACGGCGACGGCAGCCAGACCCGTTCCTTCTGCTATGTGGATGATCTGGTGGAGTGCATGCTGCGCTTCATGGCCTCGCCCGACGACTTCACCGGCCCCATGAACATGGGCAATCCCGGCGAGTTCACCATCAGGGAACTGGCGGAAAAAGTGGTGGCGCTGACCGGCAGCCGTTCGATCATCAGCTGCGAGCCTCTGCCCGGCGACGACCCCAAACAGCGCCGGCCCGATATTTCCCTGGCCAGGAAGATGCTGGGCTGGGAACCCGTGGTGCCGCTGGAAGAAGGCCTCAAAAAAACCATTGCCTACTTTGAAGACCAACTGAGGCAGGGGCTGGCCTAAGCCGACGCCGCAGCCACGGAAAAGCGCATGGAACTGTTTCTCACGGCCCTCCTGATTCTGTCGGCGGCCGCGTTGGCGACGGCTCTGCTGGCGACGCTGGCTTCCTTCCGTCCGCCCAGCGCCGCCAACTGTCGCGCGGCCAATTGCCTGGGCTCCTGTTGCGCGGCGCTGGGCTGTCTCACGGGCCTTTGCGCTGTGGCCGCCGGTCCCTGGGACACGACCATGGTTCTGGAACTGCCCTGGGGTCTGCCCATCGGCGCTCTGGTTCTGGGCCTTGACCCTCTGAGCCGCATCTTTCTGTTGCCGGTCTTCGGCCTGGGCATGGTCTGCGCCCTTTCCGGCGGCCTGTCCCTGCGCCATACCTCGCCGCGCGAGCACAACCTGGGCGCGCACTGGTTCTTTTATCTCCTGCTCCTGCTGGGCATGGCCGTGGTCATGAGCGCGCGCGACGCCGTGCTCTTTCTGCTGGCCTGGGAGATCATGTCCCTGGCGCCCTTTTTTCTCATCGACTTTAACGACGGCGACAGCAAGGTGCGTGACGCCTCCTGGGTTTATCTGGTGGCCGCGCATCTGGGGGCTGTGGCCCTGATCGCCTTTTTCGGCCTGCTCTGGCAGAGCGCCGGAACCACGTCGCTGGCCGCCCTGCAGGGCGGCGCGGCCCTGCGCGAAGCCGGTCCCGGCGTCCTCACGGCGCTGTTCATTCTGGCCGTGCTGGGCTTTGGAGCCAAGGCGGGCCTCGCGCCCCTGCACGTCTGGCTGCCCGAGGCCCACCCCGCCGCGCCCGGCCACGTGTCGGCCCTGCTGTCCGGGGCCATGATCAATGCCGGGCTCTACGGCCTGATCCGCAGCCTGAACGTGCTGTCGGCTCCTGGGGCCGCGCCCGAATGGTGGGGCTGGAGCCTGTTGCTGCTGGGCCTGGCCACCGGCCTCATGGGCATTCTGAAAGCTCTGGCGCAGAGCAATCTTAAACGCCTGCTGGCCTATTCCAGCGTGGAGAACATGGGCCTCATGTTCATGGGCGTGGGGGCCGGGCTTATCGGCCAGACCTCCGGCAATGCCTGGATCGCCCTGCTGGGTTTCGCGGGCGCGCTGCTGCACATGCTCAACCACGCGGGATTCAAGGGCCTGCTTTTCCTCTGCGCGGGCGAAGTGCTGCACGCCACGGGCACGGTGCACATGGAACTGTTGGGCGGCCTGCAAAAACGCCTGCCCCTGCTGGGCGCGGCCTTTGCCCTGGGCGCGGCGGCCATTGCCTGCCTGCCGCCGCTGAGCGGCTTTGCCGGAGAGTTCGTGCTGGCCCTGGCCATGCTGGACGGTCCCGCGCTGCCCGGCGTGGAACGGCAGATAGGCCTGCTGCTGGCCCTGGCCGGTCTGGCCCTGATCAGCGGCCTGGCCGCCGCCCTCTATGCCAAAGCCTACGGCATCACCTTTCTGGGCGAAGCGCGCACGGGCTTCGCGGCCAACGCCCATGCCGTGTCCTGGCGCACGCTCTGGCCTCTGGCCCTGCCCGCCCTGGCCTGCGTGGCGGGCGGCCTGCTGGCCCCGCTCTTTTTCGGTCTGGCCTCGCTCACGGCCCTGAACGCGGCCCCCCTGCCCGACGGGCTGATTTCCGGCGCGCTGGAGGTCAAGGCCCAGGCGCAGAGCAGCCTGGGCATGGTCTCCCTGCTGGGCGCGGCGGGCCTCTGCCTGGCTCTGGCCCTCCTGCTGGGCCGCCGTTTTCTGCTGCGGCGGCGCGGCGCGCCAGCCGCGCGGACGGCACCGACGTGGGGCTGCGGCTTCCAGGCAGGCACGGCGCGCATTCAATATACGGACGCCTCCTTTTCCGAACCTCTGGCCAAGGTTTTCGCCCCGGTCATGGGCCTCAAGGTGCGCCGCCATCAGGTAAGCGGTCTTTTCCCCAGCCGCGCGGCCCTCAACGTGACCGCGCCGGACCGCCTGCGCAGCGGCCTGTTCACGCCCCTGTTCGAGGCTGTGGAGCGCCTGTGCAATGCCTGCAAGATCATCCAGCACGGCAAAATCCACCTCTATATCCTCTATATTCTGGCCACGGTGGTAGGCCTGCTGGTCTGGGGGCTGCACACATGAATCAGGGCACGGCCTTTTACCTCCTTCAGCTTTTCCTGGCGCTGATCCTGGCCCCGCTGCTGCCCGGCATCATCAACCGGGTCAAAGCCAAATTCGCGGGCCGCCGGGGCAAGCCCCTGCTCCAGACATACTATGATCTGGCCCGCCTGCTGCGCAAAAGCGAAGTGGTCGGCCGCACAGCGACCTGGACCTTTGCCGCCGGTCCCGGCGTGGCCCTGGCCGCAACGCTCTGCGCTCTGGCCCTGCTGCCCCTGGGCGGCACAGCCTCGCCTCTGGGCTTCGGCGGAGATTTTCTGCTGGCCGCCTACCTGCTGGGCATGGGACGCTTTGCCCTGGTTCTGGCGGCTCTGGACACCGGCTCATCCTTTGAAGGCATGGGTGCCAGCCGCGAAGCAGCCTTTTCGGCCCTGGCCGAACCCGTGCTCTTTCTGGCCTTTCTGGTGCTGACCAGCCTGAGTCTTGACCTCGGACGGCACACGGGACAGGGCATGGATCTGGCCGCAGCCTTTTCCCTCTCGGCCATGTTCGGGGGGCAGGCCGCGGGAGCATGGCTGGCGGGCCGCGCGGAACTGCTGCTGGTGCCGGCGGTCTTCTTCGTGCTGCTGCTGGTGGAGAACTGCCGCATCCCGGTGGATGATCCCAACACCCATCTGGAACTGACCATGATCCATGAAGTCATGGTGCTGGACCATTCCGGCCCCAATCTGGCCATGATCATTTACGGCGCGGCCCTCAAGCTCTGGTTTTTCGCCGCGCTCACAGCCGGGCTGCTGACGCCGCCCCTGCCGCTCTGGCAGCGGGCCGGGCTGTGCCTGCTGATGATCCTGGCCCTGGCCGCGGCCGTGGGCGTGGTGGAATCCGTCATGGCCCGCCTGCGGCTGACGCGCGTTCCCCATCTGCTGGGCGGCGCCGCGGCGCTGGCGTCCCTGGCCCTGATTCTGACCCAGGTGCGATAGGCAAGCGGAGAGGACGATGACGACACTCTTGCCCACCATTCTTTTTCTGCTCCTGCTCAACAACCTTTTGTTGCTGGGCGCGCCGCGCCTGCCGGGCCTGATCCGGCTCACGGCCTTTCAGGGCATTTTGCTGGCCGCGCTGCTGCTCTGCCTGGATCACGCCCTGCTGGCCGGGGCCGTGCTGCTGATCAAGGGCCTACTGCTTCCCGGCCTGCTCACGCGCACCAGAAAAGGCCTGCACGCCGCCACAAGCCTCAAGCCCCGCCTGCACAGGGGACTGGGCATCCTGGCGGGCATGGCCGGACTGGTCTTCTCCCTTTGGCTGGAAGCCCGGCTGTTCATCCTGCCGGATCTTTTTCCGCCGCTTCTGCTGCCCACGGCCCTGACCACCCTGTTCTGCGGCCTGATTCTGGTGGTGGGACGGACCACGGCCCTCTCTCAGGTCATTGGCTATCTGGCGGCGGAAAACGGCATTTTTCTGCTGGGCGTGCCGCTGATGACCGCCGGCGCGGTCTGGTTTGAACTGGCCCTGTTGCTGGACGTTTTTGTGGCGGTCTTTGTCATGGGCATTGCCATCAACCACATTGGCGAAACCTTTGAATCCATTGACGTGGGGCGCTTTCGCAGCCTCAGGGACTAGACGCGCATGCTGGAAGCCCTGCTTTTTCTCCCGCTCTGCGCGGGCCTGATCATGCTGGCCGTGGGCAACGCCGCCTTCTGCCGGGGCCTTCTGCCCCTCACGGGCCTGGCCCACGCCGCCCTGTCCCTGTTGACCGCAGCGCGCGTGGCTCATGGGGAAAAGCCCACAGCCCTGGGCGGTCTGCTGGCTCCCGACCCGTTGGGCGCGCTCTTTCTGGCGCTGGCCAGCCTGCTCTTTCTGGCGGCCTCAATCTACGCCCTGGGCTATCTGCGCGAGGAAGAGAGCATTGAGGAGCGCACCTGCATTCAGGACGGCCGCCCCTTCACCAACGCGCCCGAGCGCCGCTTCACGGCCTGTCTCTGCTTTTTTCTCGCGGCCATGAGCCTGGTGACCACCACGCCGCATCTGGGGGCGCTCTGGGTGGGCATTGAAGCCACCACGCTGTCCAGCGCGCCGCTGATCTATTTTCACCGCCATCAGCGTTCCCTGGAAGCCACCTGGAAATACCTGATCATCTGTTCCGTGGGCATCGCCTTGGCCCTGCTGGGCAACATTCTGCTTTCCGTGGCCTTTTACGCGCCCGCCGGAATCGGAGGAAGCGAAATTCCGGCCGGGGACATGAACCAGACCGGCTGGTTCATCCGGCACGCCCACGCGGCCGCGCAACCCTGGCTCAAGGCGGCATTCATCTTTCTGCTGGTGGGCTACGGCACCAAGATGGGTCTGGCCCCCCTGCACAACTGGCTGCCCGACGCCCACAGTCAGGCCCCGTCCCTGGTTTCGGCCCTGCTTTCCGGCGCGCTGCTCAACTGCGCCCTGCTGGGCATACTGCGCGGGCACCAGATCATGCTGGCGGCGGACCTGGGCGGCTTCAGCGGCGGGCTGCTGGTCTTTTTCGGCCTGCTCTCCCTGATCACCGCCGCCATCTTCATTGTGGGCCAGGGCCATTACAAACGCCTGCTGGCCTATTCCAGCGTGGAACACATGGGCATTCTGGCCCTGGGCGCGGGCCTTGGCGGACTGGCGGCCCAGGGCGCGCTGCTGCACGCTGTTTGCCATTCCCTGACCAAGTGCATGCTCTTTCTGCTGGCAGGCAACATCCTGGCCCGTTACCACACCTTTTCCAGCTACGACGTGCGCGGTCTGCGCTGGACCATGCCCGTCACCGGCGCGCTCTGGACAGCGGGCTTTCTGGCCGTAGCCGGTTCGCCGCCCTTCGGCATCTTCGTCAGTGAATTCCTGATTCTCAAGGGCATGCTGGCGGGTGGTTCCCACGGCGTAGCCGCTGTCTATCTGACGGCTCTGGCCGTGATTTTCGTCGGCATGTCCGTGGCCGTGCTGCGGATGGTGCAGGGCAACCGGGCCTCGGACGTTGCGCGGAGCCGGCCTGAAGGCCTGCTGAGCGTGCAGCCGCCTCTGGTCCTGGGCATGGTCGTGCTGACCCTGGGCATCTGGGTGCCCGACTGGCTGTGGCGCTTTCTGCAACGCGGCGCTGCGCTCATCGGGGGGTAGGGAACGTGGACATGTTTTCTTTTGATTACCGGCAGTCCGCGGACCTGGACAGCCTGCCCCGCCTGGACGCGGCGGAACTGCGCGAGCGCGTGATCCGGGCCGTGACCGGCGGCTGGCGCGTACTGGCCTTTTTCGGTCTGCCCGACGCGGCGCGGTCCGGCGCGCCCGCGGGCCTCTGCTGTGTTCTGACGCATGACGCCGCGCGCACGCTGGCGGCCCTGCGCACGCCCCCGCTGGAACAGTTCCCCTCCCTTACGCCGGACTGCCCCCAGGTACATTATTTCGAACGCGAAATTTACGAGCAATGGGGCCTGGAACCCGTGGGCCATCCCTGGCTCAAACCCGTGCGGCGCACGCCCGACGCGGAAGGGGACGGGGAGAGCGCGGCGTATCCCTTTTACCGGGTGGACGGCGGCGAGCATGTCTTCCAGGCCACGATGCTGGTAGCCCAGGGCGATTTCCAGATGTAACACGTTTTCGCCATAGCACTGGAAGCGGAAATGCCCTGGTTCGATAATTCCGGCATCTGTCTCTTATACAC
>OJIY01000233.1_pt1 | contig 24823 bp, 24 predicted proteins | sample 1596061 | NCBI WGS metagenome assembly OJIY01 (sample SAMEA4350111, study PRJEB24818) | metagenome | biome: human; feature: gut; material: faeces | place: Denmark | collected 2013-09
GCTCATGCTGGCGCGCTGCGGGGTGGAGGACCTGCTGCTGCTGGACGACGACGTGGTGGAGCCCTCCAACCTCAACCGCCAGCAGTACTGGCCGCGCCATCTGGGCAGGCCCAAGGTGGAAGCCCTGGCGGAGGTGCTGCGCGAGCTGAACCCGGACATCCGGGTGGAGGCGCGACGCCTGCGCCTGAGTCCGGCCAATCTGCCGGACATCCTGCCCGCCTGCCCCATCTGGGTAGAAGCCCTGGACGACGCCGAGGCCAAAACCATGCTGGTGGAACACGCCCTGCTGAACGGCCGCATGGTGGCCAGCGCCTCGGGCATGGGCGGCTACGGCGGTCCGGCCATGCAGAAACGCCGCCTGGGCCGTCTGACCCTGGTGGGGGATTTCAGCACCGACATCCTTACGGCGCCGCCCCTGGCCCCGCGCGTGACCGAGGCCGCCGCCCTGCTGGCCGACGCCGTGCTGGAGTTCGTGCTGGGAATGGACGAATAAGGCCGCGCGGCGGGTCAGGGCAGAGGTTTGGCGGAAATTTCGCGGTAAACGCCCCTGGCCGGGTCAAATGCAATGACCCGCTCCGCCCACGGCTCGCCGGACTCGCGGAAACCTTTGCCCCCGGACAAATCCGGAGCGATGACGCGGAAAGCATCCCAAGAGCGTCCGGCGATGCCGCGTTGTTCGACCCTCACCGCCGGACCCGAAGCCGAACTGTAACCCGCGCTGAAAAAGCCGAGCGGCGTGTAGAAATTATCCCCGCAACCCAGAAAAAGCTGGGCAGCCCACAGATCCAAATGCGGGTCTTCGTTGAGGATGAAATCCATGATGCCGTCATGGTTGAGATCCGTGGGAACGACATTGCGGGTTTCGCCCTTGTACGTGGATTTCAGTTGCTGCTGCCGGGGCCAGTTTTCCCTTTTTTTATACGTCGTCGCGAGCCGCTCCGGGTCAAGAGGCAGAACGGTGATAATTTCCAGCTCTTCCCAGCGCTCCTTAGCTTCCTCCGCACCGACGCGGGCCTCGGGCCTTCCCACCCGGCGGATGTCCGCCGCGAGCCGGGCCACTTCGCCGGGCTCGACTTCTTTCCGCTCCCCGGCGTACTTCAGGTCTTCCAGCTCCCGCGCTTTCCCGGCGTCGTCATAGGACATCAGCTCCAGATAAAAGAGCGGGGCGTCGGCGGGCATACCCGCGCCCCGGCATTGCGGCGATCCGGAGGCCGCGTCGGCCGCGCCGCACAGCAGCGCCGTCTGCGCCAGCAGGACCAGCAGGACCGCAACAAGGCCGCGCAAACGCCCTGAATGAGCAAGAACCCCGCGCTCCATACGGTTTCCCTTCAAATGGCGGCTGCACTGATTGCGAAAAGACGGTCCGCGTGCTCTCAGGCCGTCGCCGGCCCTTCTGCCCGCAATTGTTCCAGCACATTGGCGTCGGCGGGCAGAAAGCCCAATTCCAGGGCCTCGGAGGGCGTCACCCAACGCAGATTCTGGCCTTCCGCCGGGCAGGGTTCGCCGCGGAAAGCCATGACGTGGAAAAAATGCAGGCGCACCCGGAAGCCCCGCTCGGCGTAGCTGTGCTCCAGGCTCTGCCAGAAACGGGATTCACGCACGCCGATGCCCAACTCCTCGGCCAGTTCGCGGGCCAGAGCCTCGGACGGCGTCTCGCGCGCTTCCAGTTTGCCGCCGGGAAATTCCCAGTAGCCTTCCAGGGGCTTGTCCGTGGGCCGCTGCGCGGCCAGAAAACGTCCGCCCCGCCAGATGATGCCCGCCGCCACTTCAATAAGCCGCATCACGCCTCCACTGCCTCAATCCTGTTTGAGACATTCAAGAACTATAGGGCGTCTCAAAAACCGGAGTTTTGCTTTTTCGGCAAGGAAAACGAATTTTTTTGCGAAGGGAGTGTACTCTTATGGTACTCGACCGTAGCAAAAAATGGGTTTGACGCAGCCGAAAGGCAAAAGTTCTTTTTTAGAGATCGCCCCGAGCTTTGATGGTCGCTATTTTTTCTTCCAGCCCCGCCATTTCTTCCAGCAGGTCCTCGCCGCGCCGCTTGCATTCCTCAAAGCGCTTGAGCAGTTCGCCGGAACGGCTGTGGTCCGCGTACACCTCGGGATCGGCCAGTTGCGCTTCCACCGCGCCCTGTTCGTCCAGCACGCGGGCCAGTTCCTCTTCCAGGGCTGTGTATTTGCTTTGCAGGGGCTTGAGTTCCTTGTGCAGGGCGTTACGCCTTTCGGCCTGTTCGCGCTTGAGGCGCTTCTGCTCCTCACGCGACAGGACAGACGCGGCCTCCCCCATTGTTTCGGCCTTGAACTTCGGCAGGCCCGCCGCGCTCAGGGCCGCGCCACCCTTGCCCTCCGTTCCCGCGAGGCGTGCCCGACGCGCCGCGTCATAGGCCGCGAAACCGGCGTGCACCGTGAGGCCGCGCTCGTTCAGCTCCCAGGCTTCGGCCCCCACCTGCGAGAGCAGCCAGCGGTCGTGGGCCACCATCAGCAGGGTGCCGCTGAATTTTTGCAGGGCCGCGACCAGCGCCTCGCGGCTTTCCAGGTCCAGATGGTTGGTGGGTTCGTCCAGCAACAGAAAATTACAGCGCTTCAGAAACAGGCTGGCCAGAACCAGACGGCTCTTCTCGCCGCCGGACAGGGCGCTGACCTGGCGGTCGAAGTACTCCTGCCCCAGCAGGAAGAGGCCCAGCACGCTCATGAGCTCCTCTTCCGTGGTATGCGGGTCCGAAAGGCGGCGGATTTCGCCCAGCACCGTGGTATCCGGGCGCAGGGTGTCCATCTGGTGCTGAGTGTAATACCCCAGCCGCATCTGCGAAGCGGTGACAAGATTGCCGCCGCAACGCTCCAGTTGCCCGGCCAGCAGCTTGAGCAGGGTGGACTTGCCGCAGCCGTTATGCCCCACCAGAGCGATGCGGCTGCCCCGGTAGAGAGTAAAGGTCAGCGGCGGCCACATGCTTTTGCCGTCCGGAAAATGAAAGGCCAGATCGGCGGCGGCCAGCACGATTTTTTCCGAGTGCGGAGCCTCGGGCCAGGAAAACGCCAGCTCCCGGCGCTTGGGTTCGGGCCGGTAGTCTTCCAGCTCTTTTTCCAGCTTCTTGGCCATCTTCTGGCGCGATCCGGCCTGACGGGCCTTGGTGGCCTTGGCCCGGAAGCGCTCCACAAAGGCCATCTTGCGGTTGAGTTCGTCCTGAAGGGCGCGGGCCTCGCGCTCGCGCTGGGTGTTGTACTCCTCCTGCAAAACCAGGAACTGGGTGTAGTTGGCCTTGCGGAACACCGGCCGGGACAGCCCCAAGTAGAGCACGTGCGTGCCCACATTGTCCATGAACATGCGGTCGTGGGCCACAAAAACCAGCGCGCCCTTGAAGTCCAGCAGAAAGGATTCCAGCCATTCCACGGCTCCCATGTCCAGATGGTTGGTGGGCTCGTCCAGCAGGAGCACGTCGGCTCCGGCCGTGAGCACGCGGGCCAGCTTGGCCCGTTCCCGCCAGCCGCCGGAGAGCTGGCGCAGGGTGCGCCCCCACTTGGCCTCGGAAAAACCCAGCCCGGACAGCACGGCCTTGGCCCGGTGCTCGGGATTGTAGCCGTACATGGCCTCCAGTTCGCTCTGGCGGTGCATCAGCGCGGTGAGCCGGCTTTCGTCGCCGGATTCGGCGGCCTGCTCCCACTCGGCCCAGAAGTCGTTCCAGTCGTGCAGCACGTCCAGCACAAAGGTCAGCAGGGGGGTATCCAGAGCCTGCTCGGACAGTTCCTGCTCCACAAAGCCCAGGCGGCAGCCCTTGGGCAGCAGCACCCGGCCCCCGTCCGGGGATTCCACCCCGGCCAGCAGACGCAGCAGGGTGGATTTGCCCGTGCCGTTGGGTCCGCAGACGCAGAGGCGCACGCCGGAATCCACCTCCAGCGAAAAATTGCTGAAAATGTCCCGGCCGCCGAACGATTTGGAAAGTTCCTGAATGGTTATCTTCACAGCCAGCCCTCGCGCCGGTAGCCTTCCACGGCCTCGGCCATGCCTTCGGCCAGGCTGACCTGCGGCTCGTAGCCCAGCTCGCGCCGGATGCGCGACGCGTCGCAGAGCCAGCCCGTCTGCCGGGCCTCGCGGTATTTGTCCAGATTCCAGTTGGGCGCGCGCGCCGGGGTGCGGCCCGTGAATCCGCGCGCCAGACGCGCCCACAGCAGACCGCCGCAGGAGGCCAGCCCCGCCGTGACGGCCATCAGCGGCAGAGGCAGATGGAGCACACACAATTTGCCGCGCCCCAGAGCCTCGCCCATGACCCGGCAGAAGCGGGACATGTCGTACAGCCCGCCGTCGTTGACGTGGTACACGCCGCGCGCGGCGGCCCCGCAGCAGAGCAGCACGGCCTGGGCCATGTCCCGCGCGTGCACGGCGGAAACCGGAAACTCCCGGAACGCGCCGGGGCTCACGGCAAAGCCCCTGGCCGCGCCCTTGAACACGGGCAGCAGGCCCCTGTCGCCGGAGCCGTAAATTATGGGCGGGCGCAGGGTCACCAGCCGGTCCCCCAGGGCGCGGCCCAGAATCTGCTCCACCAGCAGCTTGGACCAGCCGTAGGCGGAGACCGGCGCGGGCAGCACGTCGTCCGCCACGCCGGGCGGGCAGTCCGACGGGCCGCTGGCCGCCAGGCTGGACACCAGCACGAAGCGCGCCGGGCCGCCTTGGCCGGAGCCTTGTCCGGCCGCATCCACCTCGGCCAGAGCGTTAACGATGACGCGCGCGGCCAGGGCGTTGGCCCGCAGATACTCCTTCCAGCCCACGCCCAACAACAGGGCCGCCACATGGATGACCACATCCTGTCCGGCCAGAGCGGCAGCCAGGCCGTGCCCGGTGCCCAGGTCAGCCCGCGCCACAGCCACGTCGCCGGGCAGATGTTCCGTACGTGAGGCCGCGCGGGTCAGGCAGGTGACGCGCGCGCCGCTTTCCAGCAGGCGCGGCAGGAGATGACGGCCCACAAAACCCGTGCCGCCGGTAACCAGCACCTTTTTGCCGCTCAGGTGGGAAAAACCTTGCTCCGCGGGTGCGCTCATACGGCGATCTCCCGGCGGTAAATGCGGTAGCGCTTGGTGATCCGGCCCGAAAAATCCTCAATAAGATCGTCCACGGCCACATTGTCCTCCAGCACCCAGGAGCCCTCCACCCACTGGAAGTCCGGCTTGCTGCGGGCTTTTTCCAGCATGAAGTCCAGCAGCAGCAGAGGCAGGCCCAGCAGGCGGAACTCCTCCTTGATGCCGAACAGCATGATGCGGTAGCCGCCCCGGATTTCCGCGCGCGCCTGCCACCAGTGCCAGAGCGCGGACAGCCCCAGCTTGCCGTTGAGGCGCTTGAGCAGAGGATTCATGTCCGGCAGGGCCACCATACCGGCGGCGGGCTCGTTGTTATGAAAAAAGAGCACGAAGAATTCCGGGTCCAGCACGCTTTTGAGCTCTTTGACGTGGTGTTCGGCCTCGCCGTCGGACAGGGGCGAAAAGCCCCAGTTCTTGGCCCAGGATTCGCGGTAGATGTCCAGCATGATCCGGATGTCGGCGGCCAGTGTAGCCTTGCCGGAGGTACGGCAGGTGAAGCGGGCCTCGGCCTTGAGGCGGCCCACTTCCTCCCGCAGCCAGTCCGGCGGCGCGAGGCGTTCGCGTTCAATGAGATAGGCGAAGAGATCCTGCTCCTTGCGCAGATGCCAGCCCTCCAGCAGTTCCGCGTAATAGGGCGGATTCCACGGCATCATGATCACCGGCGGCAGCTCGAAGCCGTCCACCAGCAGGCCGCAGGTGTAATTGGCGGAAGGGTTCAGCGGCCCGCGCATGAAACGCATGCCCTGTCCGGCCAGCCAGTGCCGGGCCTCATCAAGCAGGGCGTGAGCGGCCTCCGGATCGTCCATGCATTCAAAAAAACCGAAGGCTCCGCAGGCTTCCCCAGCATAGGCATTGTATTTTTCATCCACAATGGCCGCAATGCGACCCACGGGCCGTCCGTCGCGCAGGGCCAGAAAAAGCTCGCGCCGGGCCGACTCCCAGAAGGGATGCGCGCCGGGCGTGAGCAGTTCGCGGTCCTGGCTTTTGATAGGCGGCACCCAGAGGGGCTGGTCCGCGTAGACGGTCCAGGGCAGATCCACGAAGGTGGTCAGATCCTGTTCGGAACGGACCGGAATGATGCTGACGGCCATGCGTCCTTAATCCGTAAGCAGCGCGCCGCGCAACTCGGCCGGAGAACGCGCGCCCAGCCTTTTGCAGGCCGCGGGCAGTTCCGCCGCCAGGGCGAAGGCGCTGTCCGGCCGCATGAAGTTGGCCGTGCCCACCTGCACGGCGGCGGCGCCCACCAGAATGAATTCCAGCGCGTCCTCGGCGCTGACGATGCCGCCCATGCCCACCACAGGAATTTTCACCGCCCGCGCCACCTGCCAGACGCAACGCAGGGCCACGGGCTTGATGGCCGGACCGGACAGGCCGCCCACCACATTGGCCAGGGACGGACGCCGCGTGCGCAGGTCCACGGACATGCCCAGCAGGGTGTTGATGCAGGAGATGCTGTCCGCGCCCGCGTCTTCCACGCTGCGCGCCATGAGCGCGATATCCGTGACATTGGGCGAAAGCTTGACCATCACATGCTTGTGCGGCGCGCGCTCGCGCACGGCGGCGGTGACGGCGGCGGCCAGCCTGGGATCCTGGCCGAAGAGAACGCCGCCCTCCCTGACGTTGGGGCAGGAGACGTTGACCTCCAGCGCGGCCACGCCCTCCTCGCCGTCCAGACGCGCGGCCAGTTCCCCGAATTCCGCCGGAGATGTGGCGTACATATTGACAATGACCGGCGTTTCGCGCCAGGGCAGCCGGGGCAGCTTGTCCCGGCAGAAGGCCTCTACCCCGTCGTTCTGCAGGCCCACGGCATTGAGCATGCCCGCCGTGGTCTCCACAATGCGCGGACAGGGATTGCCCTCGCGCGGCTGAAGCGACAGGCCCTTGACCACAATGCCGCCCAGAGCCGCCAGATCGCCGTAGGACGCGAACTCCACGCCGTAACCGAAGGTGCCCGATGCCGTGAGCACCGGGTTTTTCAATTTGAGATCGTGACTTTGCCCTTTCAGGGTGACGGAAAGATCCATGCTGTTTCCCGATGGTGTAATCAACATTTGTTCAACGGAATAAAGCAGCCGCGCCCGATCCGCCCGGCGCGGCTGAATTTTGTTCGCTGGCAAGGAAAACAGGCTTTTTATGGAGGGAGTGTACTCTTATGGCACTCAACCGGAATAAAAAGCGACGTTTGACAAAGCCAGCGGGCAAAAGGCAGTCGCGCCTACAGTTCGATGTGGTGGGACCAGAACACCGGCCCCTGATTGCACACCTGAATCAGGCCGCCGCGCTTGGCGGGTACCGGCCAGGCCTCCGTGGTGCGGACCACGCAACCCAGGCAGGCCCCCACGCCGCAGCCCATACGGTTTTCCAGCGAAAGCTGGGTGCGCACGCCCAGCTCCCCGGCAAATTTCTGCACGGTACGCAAAAAGGGCAGCGGCCCGCAGGCCAGCACCAGGCCGTTCTGCTCCGCGTATTCGCGCATGCGCTCCTGCAGGGAAAAAATGAAATTGTCCAGATCGCCGGGCGTGTGCTCGCGCAGACTGTCCAGGGGCACATGCTCGTTGATACTGTCCACCGGGTAGCAGCTGAGCGGCTCGCGGTGGCCGAAAAGCATGGTCACGTTCCAGGGTTTGGGGTGCTCGTTGACGTAGCCCACAAAGGGCACGATGCCCATGCCCCCGGCCAGGAGCAGGGTGGGCGTGTCCGGCTCCACGGCGAAGCCGTTGCCCAGCGGGCCCCAGACCCGCACCGTGTCGCCGGCCTTGAGCTCGGCCATGCGCCGGGTGCCCCGGCCCTGTACCTGGAAAAAACAGATCATGTGACGGGCGGTCATGTGGCAGATGCCCAGGGGGCGAGCCCAGGGAATTTCCAGGCCGAACGAGGTGGGCCGGACCATGACGAACTGGCCGGGACGCCACTGCTCCCATTCGGGATGGGTCAGACGCAGGGCGAAGAAACGGCTTTCCTGGCCGGTCTGGCCGAAAGGCACCAGATCCAGCACCGTAAGCAATGAAGAGCGCGGTTGGGACATGTTCTGGTGTATAAACCCACTTGCCAAGGCGGTCAACCGAGCCCACGCGCGGGGCGGACGGGGAACAGGGCTTTTCATGCGCGGCACGACGCTGTAGCATGGGCGCGCGCCCCCTGACGGGGGGCGCAGGAGATAAAGAATATGCAAACAATCTATGCCGCCCGTCGCGACCGGCTGCGCCGGGCCATGCGCGCCAGGGGTCTGGACGCCCTGCTGGTCAGTCAGGCCGCCAACCGTTTTTATCTTTCGGGTTTCGAACTCCACGATCCGCAGTGCAATGAAAGCGCGGGCCGTCTGGTGATCACGGCCGACGGCCGGGACTGGCTGGCCACGGACGCCCGTTACCTGGACGCCGCCGGCCGCCTCTGGGACAGGGACAGCGTTTTTATTTACGGCGGTGACGCGGCCAGAGATCTGCACAGCCTGCTGCGGCGCTGCGGCGGGCGTGTGGGTCTGGAGGCGCGGGGCGTCAGTCTGGCCTTTGCCCGCGCCCTGAGCCAAGCCGGGGCCGATCCACGATTCGAGGCCGCCGACGGTCTGGTGGAGCGCTTACGCCGGATCAAGGAACCCTGCGAAATCGCGGCCCTGGAACGCTCTTTCGCGCTCAACCACAAGCTTTTGCAGTGGGTGGAAGGCCAACTGGAACCGGGGAGGACTGAAGCTGAACTGAGCTGGGCCATTGAACGTTTTTTCCGCGAGAACGGGGCCTCGGAGCTGGCCTTTGCCAATATCGTGGCCGTGGGCCGCAACGCGGCCCTGCCCCACGCCATTCCCGGCGCGGGCGCGGTCACGGAAAACTGTCCGGTGCTCGTGGACGTGGGCTGCCGGGTGGACGGCTATTGCTCGGACCAGACCCGTACCTTCTGGGCGGGCGACGCGCCCACGCCGGAATTCAGGCGCACCATGTCTCTGGTGCGCGAGGCCCAGGAAGCGGCCCTGAAGAAAATGCGGCCCGGCCTGCCCCTGGCCGAAGCCTACGCCCTGGCCCGCGCGGTCTTTGAAAAAGCCGGGGTGGCGGACGCCTTCACGCACGGCCTGGGCCACGGCGTGGGCCTGGAAACCCACGAGGCCCCCAGCCTGTCCCCGCGCGCCGAAGGCCTGCTGGAACCGGGCATGGTGGTCACGGTGGAGCCGGGCCTGTATTACCCGGCCTGGGGCGGCGTGCGCTGGGAATATACCGTTCTGGTGGAAGAGGACGGCGTGCGAATTTTGTAATTGACATGCTGAAGTAAAGGAGTCCGCATGGCGGCGATCTTTCTGGTGGGAGCCCGCGCGGCTGGCAAAACCACGGTGGGTCTGGAACTGGCCCGCCTGCTGGACTGCCCTTTCACGGACACGGATCAGCATCTGCGCGAACGCCTGGGCCGCACAGTGGCCGAAGTGGTGGCCGCCGAGGGCTGGCCGGGCTTCAGGGCCCGCGAAAGCGCTGCCCTGCGTGAGGTGGCGGATTCGCATGCCTTCGGCGATGTGGTCGTGGCCACGGGCGGCGGCATGGTTCTGAACCCGGAAAACCGCCGCTTCATGCGCGACCACGGCACTGTCTTTTATCTGGCGGCCCCGGCGGAAGCCCTGGCCCGGCGGCTGGCCCGCGACCCGCTGGCGGCGCAGCGCCCATCGCTGACCGGCCTGGATATTGTTGAGGAAATGCGGCAGGTGCTGGCCGAGCGCCGCCATCTCTATGAAGAGGCCGCGCACCATATTCTGGACGCCACGGCGGAACCGGCCGACGTCTGCGCGGCGGCCCTGCGCCTGCTGGACATGGCTCCGGTCAAAGCCTGAAGCCGGGCCGATCCATGTCCAGCGGCCCCCCGCCCCTCATTTCCGTCATCATGCCCGTATACAACGCCGCCCCCGGCCTGGAGGCGGCGTTGGCCGGATTATGGGCTCAGCGCCCCGCTCCGGACGCGCCCCTGCCCCCTTTTGAAGTGATCGCCGTGGACGACGGCTCCACGGATGACGGCCCGGCCCTGCTGGAGGCCGCGGCCGCGCGGGAAACCCGGCTGCGAGTGCTCCGCCGTCCCCATCAGGGCATCGCCAAGGCGCTCAATGCCGGTCTGGCCGCCGCGCGCGGCGTCTACCTGGCCCGCATGGACGCCGACGACACGCTCCACCCGGAGCGCCTGGCCCGGCAGGCCGCGCATCTGGACGCCGACTCCGCCCTGCACCTTTCGGCCAGTTGCGTGAACTTCGGCGGCGACGCGGTTACAGCCCACGGCTTCGCCCATTTCGTGGACTGGCAGAACAGCCTGCGCACGCCTGAGGATATCGCCCGGCAGCGCTTCCGCGATACGCCGGTCTGCCACCCCTCGGTCATGTTCCGGCGTGAAGCCGTGGAACGCTGGGGCGGCTATGCCGACGGGGACTTTCCCGAAGACTGGGAACTCTGGCTGCGCTGGCTGGACGCGGGCGCGCGCATGGAGAAGCTGTCCCCGCGCCTGCTGACCTGGAACGACCCGCCGGACCGGGCCACCCGCGCCGACGCCCGCTACCGCGAGGCGGCCTGCAACGAACTGCGCGCCTTCTGGCTGGCCCGCGCACTGGCCCGCGCCAACCCCTTTCATCCCGAGGTCTGGGTGCTGGGCGCAGGGCGCATGGCCCGGCGGCGCCTGGCTCCGCTCTGGCGGCACGGCATACGGCCCGCGGCCTACATCGACATTGACCCGTGCAAGATCGGCAACCGCGTGGGCAACGTGCCCGTGCTGCCCCGCGCGGCCCTGCCTAAACCGGGACGCTGCCGCATCCTCAATGCCCTCACGGCCCACGGCGCGGCGGAAGAGGCGGCCCGCTGGCTCGAAAGCGCGGGGCATGGCCCGGACGACTGGCTGCTGGTTTGAGCCCGAGCTCGCCCCTTTTTGCTCCACCGCCCGTAAATCCTTTACCACCGCGTGTTTTCCGCTTTTCAGCTCCGTCGCCGGACAAACTTTTTTGTGAAGTTTGCGAAATTTGTCACCAATACCCTTTGACATAACAGGCCTGTAGGGCTATGGTGCAAGGGCTTTATGTATCAAATCCTTCACACCGCCATTTCTTAGGGAGGATGGGCATGCTGGATCTCAATATCACGCTGGTTTTTCAGCTGGTGAACTTCTTTATCGCCATCTTTGTGCTCAATATCCTCCTGATCCGGCCTATCCGCACCATTATCAAAAAACGCAACGGCGTCATGGACAACCTTGCCGGTGAAGCCGACAATTTTGAATCCCAGGCCGCCGAACGCCTCGCCAACTACGAAGCCGAACTGGCCCGCGCCCGCCAGGACGCCGGCCTCACCCGCGAAGAAGGCCGCAACGCCGGCCTGACGGAACAGCAGAGCATTGTGGGCACCGCCCAGAAGAGCGCCCGTGAAATTTTGGCCGACACCCGCCGCAGTCTGCGGGAGCAGGCCGAAGCCACGCTGAGCGAGCTGCGCAATCAGGTGAGCGATTTTTCCGCCCGCCTGGCCGACCGTCTTATCAAGAACTGAGCTTCGGTTTTTACCGCGGTTTCCGGCTTCCCGCGGAGACGGCGCATCCGCCGGTCCCGTGAAGACCGACAAACCGCAGCCGCAAGGCAGCATGTTTACAAGGTACTGTGGTGCTCCGCAGGATCATTTCTCAGACCGTAGGGGGTGTGTTTTGAGCAAATGGAAACACTTCGGGTTTGTCCTGCCGCTGGCGCTGGCCGTTGCCGTGATCGCCACGGAAGCCGCCGCCGCTGAAGCCGGGCACGCCGCGCCGCGCTGGGGCGATTTCGGCTGGCGCGTGCTCAACTTCGTGATCTTCGCGGGCATCCTCTGGTATTTCGTGGGCGGGCTGGCCAAGAAATTCTTCAAGGGGCGCCGCCAGATGATCCGGGAAACCCTGGATGATCTGGAAGAACGCCGGGCCAAGGCCAAAGAGCATCTGGCCGCCGTGGAGGCGCGCATCGCCCGTCTGGATGAGGAGCGCAAGGCCATCCTGGAAGAAAGCCGGGCGCAGGCCGAGAACCTCAAGCAGGGCATTATGGAAGAGGCGCGCCGCCAGGCCGACCAGATTGTGGAGCAGGCCCGCCTCACCGCCGAGAATGAAGGGCGTTCCGTGCTGGCCGAGGTGCGCGCCGCCCTTGCCGACGAAATCGTGGACGCGGCTGAAAAAGCTCTGCGCGACAAGCTGGGCGCCGCTGAACACGACAAACTTATCGCCAACTCCCTTAACAAGGTGGTGCTCCATTGACTGACACCGTGGTTGCACGCAGATACGCCAACGCGATATTCGCGTTAGGCCGGAAGGAAGGGGACGACGCCCTCACCCGGCACGGGGATTGCCTCGCTACCCTGGGTGAAATGATCGCCGTCGCGCCGGGACTGGACATGACGCTGAAAAGTCCGGTCATCAGCGTGGATGAAAAAAAGGCGGTCATGGGCAAATTGCTGGACAAGCTCAAAGCCGACCGGATCATGCGCAATTTCTGTTTCCTGTTAGCCGACAAGGAACGCCTGGCCTTCCTGCGCGAGATCGCCAACTGGTACGGCAAGCTGCTGGATGAGGCCAAAGGCGTAATCCGCGGACGGCTGACCACCGCCGTGAAACTTTCCGCCGCCAAACAGGCTGAGCTCAAGGCCGCGCTGCAGGAAAAAAGCGGCGCCGACATTGAGCTGACCTTCGCCGTGGACAAAGACATCCTTGGGGGTATGGTGCTCAACATGGGAGATCGGGTGCTGGACGCAAGTCTGCGCGCGCAATTGGGGATCCTGCGGGAGACTTTCAAGAGGGGTGAATAGCACATGCAGATCAAAGCGGAAGAAATAAGCAAGATCATTGAGGATCAAATCCAAAACTACGAGCAGCGCGTGGAAATGAGCGAGACCGGCACCGTCCTCTATGTCGGTGACGGCATCGCCCGGGTCCACGGCGTACAGAACGCCATGTCCATGGAACTGCTGGAATTTCCCGGCGGCGTCATGGGCATGGTGCTCAACCTCGAAGAGGACAACGTGGGCGTCGCCCTGCTCGGTTCGGACGTGGGCATCAAAGAAGGCGACCCGGTCAAACGCACCGGCAAGATCTTCTCCGTGCCCGTGGGCGACAAGGTCATGGGCCGCGTGCTCAACCCTCTGGGTGAGCCCATCGACGGCCTTGGCCCTATCGAATCCACGGAAGTGCGTCCTGTGGAAATCAAGGCCCCCGGCATCATCGCCCGCAAAAGCGTGCATGAACCCATGCCCACGGGCCTGAAGGCCATCGACGCCATGACGCCCATCGGACGCGGCCAGCGCGAGCTGATCATCGGCGACCGCCAGACCGGCAAAACCGCCGTGTGTATCGACGCCATCCTGGCCCAGAAAGAAACCGACATCCACTGCTTCTATGTGGCCATCGGTCAGAAAAAGGCTTCGGTGGCCCTAGTGGCCGACACTCTGCGCAAGTACGGCGCGCTGGAATACACCACCATCATTTCGGCCACGGCCTCCGACCCGGCTCCGCTACAATACATCGCGGCCTACACCGGCTGCACCATGGCCGAGTACTACCGCGACAGCGGCAAGCACGCCCTGATCGTTTACGACGACCTTTCCAAGCAGGCCGTGGGCTACCGCCAGATGTCCCTGCTGCTCCGTCGTCCCCCGGGACGTGAAGCTTTCCCCGGCGACGTCTTCTACCTGCACTCGCGCCTGCTCGAACGCGCGGCCAAGGTCAACGACAGCCTGGGCGCCGGTTCCCTGACGGCCCTGCCGATCATTGAAACCCAGGCTGGCGACGTCTCCGCGTATATCCCGACCAACGTGATCTCCATCACTGACGGTCAGGTCTATCTGGAACCGAACCTGTTCAACGCCGGTGTGCGTCCGGCCATCAACGTGGGCCTTTCCGTGTCCCGCGTGGGCGGCGCGGCCCAGATCAAGGCCATGAAACAGGTGGCGGGCACCATGCGCCTGGACCTCGCCCAGTACCGCGAACTGGCGGCTTTCGCCCAGTTCGGTTCGGACCTGGACAAGGGCACCAAGGCCAAGCTGGACCGCGGCGCGCGTCTGGTGGAGCTGCTCAAGCAGCCCCAGTACCAGCCCATGCCCGCCCAGGAACAGGTGGCTTCCATCTGGGCCGCCACGCACGGTCACATGGACGATGTGCCGGTGGATCAGGTCCGCCGTTTTGAGACCGAGATGCTGACCTTCCTGCGCGACACCAGGAAGGACGTGCTGGACGCCATTAAAGACAAAAAAGTCATTGACGAGGCTGTGGAAAGCGCGCTCACCGAAGCCGTTGCCGCCTTCAAGCAGGGCTGGCAGGCCTGAGGCCGCCAAACGGGAGACCTGACATGCCTTCACTCAAAGACGTAAAAATGAAGATCGTAGGGGTCGGCAAGACCAAGCAGATCACCAAGGCCATGAATATGGTGGCCTCGGCCAAGCTGCGCGGCGCCCAGTCCCGTATCGAGCGCTTCAGACCCTACGCGGCCAAATACCGCCAGGTGCTCGCCGAATTGTCGCGCAAGGTGGAGGGCAACGCCCACCCCCTGCTGGCCGAGCATGAGGAAAAGAAAAACTGCGCCATCGTCATGGTCACTTCGGACCGCGGCCTGTGCGGCAGCTTCAATGGCAACATCATCAGCGCCGCCCTGAAGCTCGCCAAGGAGAAAACCGAGGCCGGCATGCAGGTCAGTTTTACCTGCGTGGGCCGCAAGGGACGCGACGTGGTGCGCAAAAGCGATTACGCCATGCTCACCGCCTATGGCGACCGCATGGGCAGCATTGACTTCCCCCTGGCCAGCTCCGTGGCCCAGGAAGTCATCCACGGCTATGAAACTCTGGCTTTTGACGAAGTCTGGCTGGTTTACGGCGAATTCGTGTCCATGGGGCATCAGCCGCCGCGCACGCTTTGCCTGCTGCCGTTGAAAACGCCGGAGGCCGAGGAAATCGCTGAGGAAGCCGGAGAGGCCCGTTGCGAGTACGTGTACGAGCCGCATGAGGAAAAGCTGCTGGCGGAACTTCTGCCGCGTTACGTCAAGGTGCAGGTCTACCGTGGCCTTCTGGACACCTCGGCCAGCGAGCACGCCGCCCGCATGGCCGCCATGGACAACGCCACGCGCAACTGCAACGAGATGATCAACATGCTGACCCTGCTTTACAACAAAACGCGGCAGGCCTCCATTACCAGCGAACTCATCGACATCGTCGGCGGCGCGGAAGCGCTGAACGGTTAAGGAGCCAAACATGAGCAAAAACATCGGTAAAGTCGTTCAGGTTATCGGCGCCGTGGTGGACGTTGAGTTCAGCGACGGCAACCTGCCGAATATCTTCACCGCCCTGGAGATAAAAAACCCGAACAACAGCGACGCTCCGGAGCTGATCTGTGAAGTGGCGCAACATCTGGGCGACAATGTGGTCCGCACCATCGCCATGGACGCCACCGAAGGTCTGGTGCGCGGCATGGACGTGGTGGATACGGGCCAGCCCATCATGGTGCCCGTGGGCAAAGCCGCGGTGGGCCGCATCCTGAACGTCATCGGCCGCCCGGTGGACGAACTGGGGCCGGTCAATGCCGAGAAGTACTACCCCATCCACCGTCCCGCGCCCAAGTTCACGGACCAGAACACCAAGGTCGAACTGCTGGAAACCGGCATCAAGGTTGTGGACCTGCTTGTGCCCTTCCCCAAGGGCGGCAAAATGGGCCTCTTCGGCGGCGCCGGCGTGGGCAAGACCGTTATCCTCATGGAGATGATCAACAACATCGCCAAACAGCACGGCGGCTCCTCGGTGTTCGCCGGTGTGGGCGAACGCACCCGTGAGGGCAACGACCTTTACAACGAGCTCAAGGAAGCAGGCGTTCTGGAACGCGCCACGCTTGTCTACGGCCAGATGAACGAGCCCCCGGGAGCCCGCGCGCGCGTGGCCCTCACCGCTCTGGCCTGCGCCGAATACTTCCGTGACGAAGAACATCAGGACGTGTTGCTGTTCATCGACAACATCTTCCGCTTCACCCAGGCCGGTTCGGAAGTGTCCGCCCTGCTCGGGCGCATGCCGTCGGCCGTGGGCTATCAGCCCACCCTGGGCACGGACCTGGGTTCGCTGCAGGAACGCATCACCTCCACCAATTCGGGTTCGATCACCTCGGTGCAGGCCGTGTATGTGCCCGCCGACGACCTGACCGACCCGGCCCCGGCCACGACCTTCTCGCATCTGGACGGCACCCTGGTGCTTTCCCGCCAGATCGCGGAACTGGGCATCTACCCGGCCGTGGACCCGCTGGACTCCACCTCGCGCATCCTCGCTCCCGACGTGGTGGGCGAAGAGCATTACAGCGTGGCCCGGCGGGTACAGATGGTGCTGCAGAAGTATAAAGAACTGCAGGATATCATCGCCATTCTGGGCATGGACGAGCTTTCGGACGAGGACAAACTCACCGTGGCCCGCGCCCGCCGCATCCAGCGCTTCCTCTCCCAGCCCTTCCACGTGGCCGAAACCTTTACGGGTACGCCCGGCCAGTATGTGAAGCTGGAAGACACCATCAAGGGCTTCAAGGGCATTCTGGACGGCGAGTACGACCACTTGGCCGAAGGCGACTTCTATATGCTCGGCGGCATTGAGCAGGCCGTGGCGAAGTACGAGCAGCGCAAGCTGCAGGAAGAAAACTAGTCCCGTCGCGAGTCAGGGAAGCTAAGGAGTCAGTATGGGCACGCTGCAACTGGAAGTGGTGACGCCGGACAAAACCGTGGTCAGCGCCGAGGTGGAAATGGTTGTCTGCCCCGGAGTGGAAGGCGAATTCGGTGTGCTGCCGCAGCACGTCTCCCTGCTTTCGGCCCTGAAAATCGGCGATCTGCGCTACCGGGTCAACGGCAAGGATGAGAACGTCTTCATTTCCGGCGGCTTTGCCGACGTGAACAACAACGTGCTGAGCGTGCTTGCCGAATCCGCCGAACTGGCCGGCGACATTGACGCCGCCAGAGCCCAGGCCGCCAAGGAGCGGGCTGAAAAACGCCTCGCCGCCCATGACGAGAGCGTGGATCAGACGCGGGCCGAGGCTGCCCTGCAACGCGCGGTCACGCGCCTGCAGGTGGCGCAGTTGCGCTGACGGTCGCCGGCATGAAATAAAGAACCAAAAGAGCCGGAGGCATTGCCTCCGGCTCTTTTTGATTGATGACAAACCCCGCTTCCCGGTGTTTGCGCCGCCTTCGGCTCGTTTTCAAGAAAACTCGCCGGGCGGAAAGGCACGAAGTCCGCTCAGTTACGGCGGGAGTAAATCCCGGCTGTTCGCGGAGTATGGAGGCTGCCGACAAAAACCCACAGCCTCGAAGAACCTGCGGCAATGTCTCCGGCTCTTCTTCCAATAAAGCCTGTTGACGCGGCCCAAGGCATTGTCTAGTTTCGAAAAAATTATGCTCCCGGACTGCGGCAAGCACTGCCGTTGCGCGCGCCCGAAGGCGTCCGCAAACTGAAAAACCCTGACCGCGTAAATTACGCCGCATCCACAGCAGCATCGGAGGAAGCCCATGCGAGCCATCGGCATCACTGGCTTCAAGAATTCCGGCAAGACCACGCTCACGGGACTGCTGGCCACGGCCCTGGAGGGCTTGGGCCGCAAGGTCGCCGTCATTAAATGCACCCACCACGGCCTGGATCTGCCGGGCCGCGACACCAGCAAGCTCAGCGCTCCGGGCCGCCCGGTGGCCGCGCTGGGAGAAGATGACGCCGCCATTTTCTGGTCCGGCAAGATCGGTTTTATGGACCTGTTTACCCGGCTTCCGGCGGATATTGTGCTGGTGGAGGGCGGCAAGAACCTCACTTTTCTGCCGCGCGTGCTCTGCCTGCGCGACGTGCTGGAGGCCCCCATGCTCGCTCCGGAGCTGGCTGTAGGCACATTCGGACCGATTGGCCTGCCGCCGCTGCCCGCCTTTGATGAAAATTCCCTGGACGAACTGGCCCGTCTGGCCGACGCCAAGGCCTTTGTGCTGGGCGGCCTGGACTGTGGCCTCTGCGGGCGGGAAAACTGCGCGGACCTGACCAGGGATATTCTGGCGGATGCGGCCACGCCCGGAGATTGTCTGGCCCTGACGCCCTCCTCGCTCAGCCTGAGGGTCAACGGCCAGGAAGTGCCGCTCAACGCCTTTACGGCCCAAATGCTGGAGGGCGGACTGCGCGGCATGCTCGCGCCCCTCAAGGGCATGACCGCCGGCACAGTGGAAATAGTCTTGAAGTAGCGCGCGCGTTGAGAGTGAACGTGTTAAAATGCTCCGGCGGGTGCGCGAGCGACCGAAGGCGAGCATAGGGCCGTGCCCGTAGCCCAAAGGCTTGCGGGCATTGTTGGCGTAGATGCCCGCCCACACTTGGGGACAGGGAAGTCCTCAGGCAGCGCCGTTTTTGCACCGGCGCACTTTCAAAAACGGCAGATTCTGGAGAACGCCGCGATGCGGCGGCTTTTGGTCACAGAGTTTCACATTTTTTCAGGAGATTCCGCATGGTTATTTCTCTCTTGGTCTATCTTTGCTGCGGCGCGATAGCCGGTGTTCTGGCCGGTCTGCTGGGCGTGGGCGGCGGCATCGTCATTGTGCCCATGCTGGTGGCCATTTTTCCCGGCCAGGGCATACCGCCCCAGTATGTCCAGCAGATGGCGCTGGGCACGTCGCTGGCCAGCATCATGATTACCTCCGTTTCCAGCGCGCGCGCCCATAACGCGCGCGGCGCCGTGCACTGGGACATCTTCCGCAACATTACGCCCGGCATTCTGATAGGCACGTTTGCGGGCGGTCTGGTGGCCACGCACATGCCCACCATGTTCCTGAAGATCTTCTTCATCTGTTTCCTGCTCGTGGTTTCCGTCCAGATGCTCTCCAACTACCGGCCCCCGGCCAGCCGCGACATGCCCGGCGCGCTGGGCACCGCGGGCGCGGGCGGGGTCATTGGCCTGGTGTCCAGCTTTGTGGGCATCGGCGGCGGCACTCTCTCCGTGCCCTTTATGAGCTTCTGCAACGTGCCTCTGCACCACGCCGTGGGCACCTCGGCGGCCATTGGTTTTCCCATTGCCGTGGCGGGCACCCTGGGCTACATCATCGGCGGTTGGGGACGTCCCGACCTGCCCGCCCTTTCCCTGGGCTTCGTGAATCTCTGGGCCCTGCTCGGTCTGGCCGTGGCCAGCTTTCTCACCGCGCCTCTGGGGGCCAGACTGTCCCACTCCCTGCCCACCGCCAAACTCAAGCGCGGCTTCGCGGTTTTTCTGATCCTCGTGGCCCTGAAAATGCTGTGGAGCATCCTGTAATAGATGTATGAAGCTCTATACCTATAATCAAAAACTGGCCGAATCGGTCTGGTGGAACCTGTTCCTGATGACGCTGGGTTCGCTCCTGATGACCGTCTGCATCCAGAGCGTGGCCGCGCCCCATGACTTCCTGGCCGGGGGCGTCATGGGCGTGGCCCTGCTCATCGCCTACTGGACCGGCACGCTCACGCCCCTGTTCTGGTACATGCTGGTCTGCCTGCCCATCTACATCGGCGGCTGGTTCTTCGTGGGACGGCGTTTTCTGCTCTACACGGCCTACGGCACGCTCTGCACTACTGTTTTCGGGATGTTCATCACCTTTCAGATTCCCCTTTCCACCGAGGTCTACGCCGCCGTGGTGGGCGGCGTGCTGCACGGCGCGGCCGGGGGCATCATGCTACGCACCCTGGGCAGCGGCGGCGGCACGGACATTATCGCCGTGCTGCTCAAGGAGCGCTGGAGCATCCCCATCGGCCAGTTCAACTTCATTTTCAACGTCCTGCTGTTCCTGCTCGGCGCATTCCGCCTTTCTCTGGACCTCATCGTGGCCTCCATGCTGATGATGTTCATCTCCTCCAACGCCCTGGAATATGTGCTGGGCATGTTCAACCGGCGCAAGCTGGTGATGATCATTTCCGACCACGGCGAAGAAATCAGCGAGGCCATTCTGGTCACCGAACGCTTCGGCGCCACCATGCTGCGCGGCAAGGGGGCCTACTCCGGCTCGGACCGCGAAATACTGCTCACCGTCACCAACAACGTCGCCCTCAAGCGCCTGGAAAACCTGGTCTATGCCATTGATTCCCACGCGCTCTTCATTGTGGAGAACACCTTTTACGTGTCCGGCGGACAGTTCGCCCGCCGGAGCCGCTGACGGGGGCCGGACATGCCCGCCTCCGTCCTGGCCATCCGGGCCAGAACCATCGTGCCGCTGAGCGGAGAAAGCCCGGCGCGGGGCGCGCGGCTTTTCGCGGCCCTGAAAAAGATCGACAATGCCGTGCTGCTGGTGCGCGACGGCCTTGTGGAGGATGTGCTGCCCTGGAAGAACGCCCGTCTGCCCGCCGGCACGCGGGTGCGCGACGTGGGGCCGGTCTGCCTGATCCCGGCCTGCGTCAACGCCCATGCCCACATCCAGCTTTCCTGGCTGGCCGGGCGCACGCTCTGGGGCAAGGGCTTCACGGCCTGGCTCGCCAGCATGATCCCTCAACTGGGCACGGCCTCGGCCGCTGAAGTGGCTGCGGCCGCCGAAAACGCCTGCGAAAGCCTGGCCGCCTCCGGAGCCCTGCACGTGGGCGACGTGGGCGGCACCCTGCGCGGCGCGCTGACTCTCGTGGACCGGGCCTGCCGCGCCGCCGGACTGGGAGTCAGCCATTTCTGTGAATGGTTCGGCTTCGGCCCGCCCTTCATTGACGACGAACGCCCCTGGCCGCCGCGTTGCCGCGAAGAGCTGGCGGCAGACCCGGACCTGGCCGGACGTTGCGCCCCGGCCGGACACGCCCTTTACTCCACCGCGCCGGAAGTGCTGCGCGCCGCGCGGGAACACTGCTCCCGCAACAATACCGTTTTCAGTTTCCATCTGGCGGAATCGCCGGAAGAAAACCAATTGCTGATCAGCGGCGACGGCCCCCTGTACGACTGTTACGCGGGCACGGTGCTCCCCGAAGGCTGGCGGCCTCCGGGCATGCGGCCCCTGGCCTACGCCGCCAGCCTCGGCCTGCTCGGGCCGGGCACGCTGGCCGTGCACGGCGTCCAGCTGGACGCCCAGGAGGTGGAAGTGCTGGCCGCCGGGGGCACGGCCCTCTGTCTTTGCCCGCGTTCCAACCGCAATCTGGGCGTGGGCGCGCCGCCGGTGCGCGCTCTGATGGAAAACGGCGGCCTGCTCTGCCTGGGCACGGACGGCCTGACCTCCAATACCGACCTGGATGTGCGCCAGGAAGCCGTCTACCTGCGTGAAAGCCTGGATGTGCCGCCCGAGGCTCTGGTACGCCTGCTCACGGTCAACGGCGCGGCGGCTCTGGGCCTGAGCGACGCCGGGGCAGGACGCCTGACGCCGGGCGGTCCTGCGGCCTTCTGCATCCTGCCGGAAATGCTGACCTATTAAAACAAGTTGCCATTGAAAATCTTCTGTTTTCAATGGCTGCCCTGCCCGCCTGCCGCGGAAAAAACGCGGATAAGCAACGCCCCTGAACCGCTCCGGCATGATCCGCCTGTACCTGCTATAAATGCCTTGTCATGAACCGGCCTTGCTGGCATCATTCTTGAGTATGACATCTGTTTTCTACCAAACCACGTCAAGAAGGACGATATGAGCGAGGAAGTTCTGGACTGGAAGGAAGCCATTGCCCGCGTGCTCAACAAACGTGAACTCTACGTCAAATTGTTGGGAAAATTCATTGAAACGGAGCGGGACAGCCCTGCCAAAGTGGAACAGGCCCTGCAAAACGGCGATACGGAAACAGCCCGCCAGCTGGTGCACAGCACCAAGGGCGCGGCCGCCAATCTGGGGGCCAAGGCTCTGGCCGCCGCCGCGCTGGAGCTGGAAATGGCCATCAAGGCCGGCGCGGACACCGGTCCGGCCATGAACCGCTTCGATTCCGCCGTGACGGATACGCTGGTGACCATGTCGGCCTTCATGTCCCAGTAGCGCATTCTTGCGCGCGACATGAGAATTTCGGTCGAAAGAAGCCCGGCGCGTCAGCGCCGGGCTTCTTTCGACATTTTCCAGGCAACAGACAGCAGCCGTCAACGTTCCGCAACGCCACGGTCCAGCACCCGCAGGGCCACGGCTTCGGCCAGATGTTCCTGGCGGATGCTTTCAACGCCCGCCAGGTCCGCAATGGTCCGGGCCAGACGCAGCACACGGGTATATGCCCGCGCGGAAAGCCTCAGACGGTGCATGACCGCCTCCATCAAAGCGTGCCCGGCGGCGTCCAGAGCGCAATGCCGCTCCAGAGGATTGCCGGAAAGCTCCGCATTGCAGCGGATGGTGAGCCCGGCGAAGCGCTCCTCCTGCACGGCCCTCGCGGCCAGCACACGCGTCCGCATCTCAGCCGAAGAGATGCCGCCCGTTGCGGCGCGCAGATCCGCATAGGGCACGGCAGGCACTTCCACATGCAGATCAATGCGGTCCAGCAACGGGCCCGAAAGCTTGTTGCGGTAGCGGGCCAGTTGCTCTGCCCGGCAGGTGCAGGCATGCGCGGGATCGCCGTGATAGCCGCAGGGACAGGGATTCATGGCCGCCACCAGCATGCAGGCCGCCGGGTAGGTGACGCTGCGGGCCGCGCGGGCCACGGTCACCACGCCGTCTTCCAGCGGCTGACGCAAGGCCTCCAGGGCGGCTTTGCTGTATTCCGGCAATTCGTCCAGAAAAAGCACGCCGCGATGGGCCAGACTGACCTCGCCGGGGCGTGGCTGTCTGCCGCCGCCCACCAGCGCCACGTCCGACACGGTATGGTGCGGGGAGCGGAACGGCCGCGCCGAAACCAGCCCGCTTTCCGGCGGCAGATGGCCCGCCACGCTGTAAATCTTGGTGACTTCCAGAGCTTCTTCAAAGGAAAGGGGCGGCAGAATGCCGGGCAGACGCTGGGCCAACATGGTTTTGCCGCTGCCCGGCGGCCCGATCATCAGCAGATTGTGCCCTCCGGCGGCGGCTATTTCCAGGGCGCGCTTGGCGGCCTGCTGGCCTTTGACCTCCGCGAAGTCCGGCAAGGCGACGGACGGCGCGACGGTTTCACCCGGCCGCCGGGCTTCCAGGGCCTCGGCTCCCGCCAGAAAGGCCGCGCACTGGGCCAGGTCGCGTGGGGCATACACCGGCAGACCGGGCACCACGGCGGCTTCCGCCACATTGCCCGGCGGCGTCACCAGACCGGCGGCCTCGTGCCGACGGGCCAGAATGGCCAGGGGCAAGACGCCGCGCACGGGTTTGAGGCTTCCGGTCAGCGAAAGTTCGCCCGTAAAGAAAAGGCCGGACAGTTTGTCCGGCGGAATCAGACCGGCGGCGGCCAGTAGGCCCACGGCCAGGGGAAGATCATAGCCGGTGCCCGCCTTGCGCTGTCCGGCCGGGGCCAGATTGACGGTGATCCGCGCCGGCGGCAGCCGGAAATTGCAGGCCCGGAGCGCGGCGAAAACACGGTCCCTGGCCTCGCGCACCTCGGTCTCGGCCAGTCCCACCAGACTGAAGCCCGGCAGGCCCTGGCGGACGTAATCCACCTCCACTTCCACCGGGAAAGCGTCCACGCCTTCCAGGCCACCGCTGTACAGACGGATTACCATAGGCTTATCCACCGGATATCAGACGTCTGAGGCTGTCGCCATCCGTAAGGCGGCTTGCGCCGCCAACGGCTGCCGCGCCTTCCAGGCCACCGCTGTACAGACGGATTACCATAGCCTCGCCGTCGCCGCCGGGCTACTTGATCGCCTGTCCGATGCGCCCCCAGCGGATATCGTCCAGCCCGCCCCAGGACCAGTAAATGCGCCAGGCCTTGGCCCGGATGGCGCTACGGTCCACAAAGCCCCAGAAACGGGAATCCAGAGAATTGTCGCGGTTGTCGCCCATGACGAAATATTTATTGGGCGGCACGGTGACCGGGCCGTAGTTGTCCCGCACAGGCTCGATGCCGTCCGGGTCGGCAAAGCGAATATAAGATTCCTTGACCGGCTGGCCGTTGCGGTAGAGCTGCTTGTTGCGCACCTCGATGACGTCGCCGGGCAGGCCGATGATCCGCTTGATGTAGTCCACGCTGGGATCATTGGGGTACTTGAAGATGATGACGTCGCCCCGGACCGGGTCGTCGCCCTTGTAGACATAGGTGTCGGTAAAGGGGATCTTGATCCCGTAGGCGAACTTGCTGGCCAGCAGATGGTCGCCCACCAGCAGGGTCTGGAGCATGGACTCGGAGGGGATCTTGAAAGCCTGGATCACAAAGGTGCGGATCAGCAGGGCGAGAACCAGAGCGACCAGCAAGGCTTCACCGTATTCGCGCCAGAGCGGTTTTTGAGGGCGCGCCTTTTGTTGCAGCAGAGAGGGTTTCATGACGATTCCTTTTCAGGGCGGATTCCGGGATGCGCCTCCCGGCGGGCGCGCGGCCCGCACAACGGACCCGGACGCGAAGGGAGAGTATGCCGTGATGCGACGGCAAAGGCAAGACGGTCCCCCTCCGTTCCAGGGCAGACACATCTAATTTCAATTTTGCCAGTCTGTTATTTGTCGTGATTATCCGTCAAAACCGGGCTTTCCGGCGCTGGCGGCGTCATCTGGCGCTTTTTTTGCTGCTCACGTACTTGAGTACATCTCTGCTCTCGATGCCCGTAAGCTCGCTACGCTCGCCAACGGGCACGGCCCTTTGGGCCGCCTTCAGGTCGGTTTCCGCGCAAAAAGCGCCATTTTCCTTGCCAGCGTCGAAAAATCTTGCTTCAGCCGTTGCGACGCAGGAGCTTTAGCCGTAGGCGAGCTTGTGAGCCGTACGGATAAAGACAGCACTGCCAGCTACGGCTGAAGACAGCAATGAGTTACACGAAATTGTGTC
>OJIY01000237.1_pt1 | contig 23561 bp, 20 predicted proteins | sample 1596061 | NCBI WGS metagenome assembly OJIY01 (sample SAMEA4350111, study PRJEB24818) | metagenome | biome: human; feature: gut; material: faeces | place: Denmark | collected 2013-09
ATTCAGTTATACCAACAAGGTAACTTCTTTATTTTCAATAAGTTGTATTTTAGATATTATCTTACATTGCAATTTGAGTCTAATTGCATTGCTTTTTGACTCAAAACGCGTGATGATTTGAAGTATATTGCGTGGTGTTTTGATGCAAATTGCAGTACTTTTTTGCATGATATTGTATCGCTTTTTGGCTTTGCTTTTGTAATGTTTTGAATGTCAATGGATTATGAAATATTAGAAAAATACGTGTATTTGGAAGAGAAATTTATTTTGTTTCGAAAGTGTGAACATTGTAACGAGATTTGTTAAATCATTTGATAAGAATTAACATATAATCTGCTCTTTGAAGTTATTACTTGCAAGATAGGATAAATTAATGATTGGGTGAGGTATATTGAATGTATAGGTTTATGCAGGCGAAGATGTATTTAGATAATTGTTGCTACTTAATCTTCAATGTATATGAGGTCGCTCATGATGTCGTCAGACGTGAAAAGTCCTTTCCTTGTGAGTGAGAGATGATGTTTTGAAAGTTCCATGTTGCCTAAGTCAAGATGCGGTTTTGCCTCGTGGAGCAGGTAGTTGAGACGTTCTTCTCCGTATTTTCTTTTGAAATTTGTCAGGTTAATGCCTTCACGTGTGCGGAGTGCCGTGGTTATCAAGTCGTTGTATTGCATGTTTTGATTAAGGATTTCGATTTCATAGGGAAGCCGGTTGCATGCGATACTGTCCATATAAGTCTTGATATTGCTGATATTCCATTTGCGGGTTCCATGGCCGTAACTATGAGCAGAAGCACCAAGGCCGATGTAGGGAACCTCATGCCAATAGCTGCTGTTGTGCAGACTTCGGTTGCCTGGCCGGGCAAAGTTGCTGATTTCATAGTGCTCATAGCCTGCTTTGGTGAGCAGGTTTATAAGCATCTCATACATGGCAAGGCTTGTTTCTTCGTCAATATCTTTTATTTTCTTCTCCTGCTTCATGTGGAAAAGCGGTGTACCTTCTTCATACATCAGACTGTAAGCTGAAATGTGTTCTACATTAAGTTTAATAGCTTCTTGCAGATCGGTCTGCCATTCTTTCATGGTTTCTTCAGGGAAGCCAAACATAAGGTCGATGCTGATATTCTTGATACCTACATGACGTAAATGGTTCACGGCTTGCATAATTTCTTCTCGGTTGTGGCGGCGGTGAAGAAACTGGAGGCGATTATTGTTGAATGTTTGTGCACCCATGCTGACACGGTTGACATTGAGCGTGGCAAGGCGGGCAGCAAAAGCCTCGGTCACATCGTCGGGATTGCACTCTATAGTCAGTTCGCGCAGGTCGATATGTTTGCCCCATACCTTATATATATATAATAGAATCTGTTCCAATTGATTTCCAGAGAGCATGCTTGGCGTACCTCCACCTAAGTAAATGGTGGTGATGGTATTTTCGGTATCGGCCTGTTCTCCTGTGATTTCTGTTTGGCGCAAGTCCATTTCATGACAGAGCATGTCAACATATTGCTGATGGAGTGACTGCTGGGTTGTGCTGTAGAAGCCACAGTAGATGCAGCGACTTGCACAAAAGGGAATATGAATGTATAGACCTGCCATGTTGTTTTTTTATGACAAAATTACTAATTTTCCTAAAATATTCTTGGTCAGTATGTCTTTTTTTTCTAACTTAGAGGCCAACAAAGGTATAATGCCTTTAGAAACCATGAATTATTACTAACGCTTTAAATCTTTTGATATGAGAGTTTATCAAACGAATGAAATCAAAAACATTGCATTGCTTGGCAGTGCGGGCAGCGGCAAGACTACACTTGCCGAGAGTATGCTTTTTGAAGCCGGAGTCATTAAACGCCGTGGCAGTGTTGAGGCAAAGAACACTGTAAGCGATTATTTCCCGGTTGAGTTGGAATATGGTTATTCTGTATTTCCAACTGTTTTTCATGTTGAGTGGAACAATAAGAAGCTGAATATTATTGATTGTCCGGGAAGTGATGACTTCGTAGGAGGTGCTATAACTTCATTGAATGTAACAGATGAGGCGGTTATTTTGATTAACGGTCAGTATGGCCCGGAGGTTGGAACACAGAATAATTTTCGGTATACGGAGAAGCTTAAGAAGCCTGTTATCTTCTTGATAAATCAGTTGGATAGCGATAAATGTGATTTTGACAGCATTATAACTTCGATGCAGGATATCTATGGTTCGAAATGTGTTCTTGTGCAATACCCCTTGCAGACAGGGCCAGGTTTCAATGCACTTATTGATGTTCTGTTGATGAAGAAGTATTCATGGAAACCCGAAGGCGGTGCACCTATCATTGAAGATATTCCTGCTGAGGAAATGGATAGGGCCATGGAACTTCATAAAGCCTTGGTTGAAGCAGCTGCTGAGAACGATGAAACCTTGATGGAGAAGTTCTTTGAAGAAGAAACTTTGACCGAAGATGAATTACGCGAAGGTATTCGTAAAGGTCTTGTTACGCGTAGTATATTCCCTGTTTTCTGTGTTTGTGCAGGCAAGGATATGGGCGTTCAGCGTCTGATGGAATTCCTCGGAAACGTGGTTCCTTTCGTTAGTGAGATGCCAAAGTTGCATAATACACGCGGAGAAGAAGTTGCACCTGATCCAGCAGGTCCCACCAGTTTGTATTTCTTCAAGACAGGAATGGAACCGCATATTGGTGAGGTCAGCTATTTTAAAGTGATGAGTGGACAGGTGAAACCAGGTGATGATTTGACGAATGCCGACCGTGGAAGCCGTGAGCGTATTGGTCAGATTTACGCTTGTGCAGGTGCAAATCGTATCGCTGTTGATTCTCTGAATGCCGGTGATATCGGTTGTACGGTTAAATTGAAAGATGTGAAGACAGGTAATGCCTTGAATGGTAAAGACTGTGATTGGCGTTATAATTTCATCAAATATCCAAATTCAAAATACAGCAGAGCTATAAAAGCTGTCAATTCGCAAGACACAGAGAAGCTGATGGCTGCTATGATAAAGATGCATCAGGAAGACCCAACGTGGGTGGTTGAGCAAAGCAAAGAGTTGCGACAGATTATTGTTCACGGCCAGGGAGAATTCCATTTAAGAACGTTGAAGTGGCGTCTTGAAAACAATGAGAAGCTGCAGGTAAAGTTTGGTGAGCCTCGAATTCCATATCGTGAGACTATTACCAAGAAAGCAAAGGCGGAGTATAGGCATAAGAAACAGAGTGGCGGTGCTGGTCAGTTCGGTGAAGTGCATCTGATAGTAGAGCCATATGCAGAGGGTATGCCTGATCCAACTCACTATAATTTCAATGGGCAAGAGTTCAAAATGAACATCAAAGGCAAGGAAGTTGTCGACTTGGAATGGGGTGGTAAGTTGGTATTCATCAATTCTGTTGTTGGTGGTGCTATTGATGCCCGCTTTATGCCTGCCATTCTGAAAGGTGTGATGGATTGTATGGAACATGGTCCGTTGACTGGAAGTTATGCACGAGATGTGCGGGTTGTTGTCTATGACGGTAAAATGCATCCGGTTGACAGCAACGAACTTTCGTTTATGTTGGCAGCTCGTCATGCCTTTGCAGATGCCTTCAGAAATGCAGGTCCGAAGATTTTGGAGCCAATTTATGATTTGGAAGTGTTTGTTCCAGCCGACTTTATGGGTGATGTCATGAGTGATCTGCAGGGACGAAGAGCTCTGATAATGGGTATGGATACAGAAGCGGGTTATCAGAAGCTGCAAGCAAAGATTCCATTAAAAGAATTGAGCAACTATAGTATTTCATTGAGTTCGCTGACAGGTGGACGAGCTTCATTCACAACAAAGTTTGCAAGTTATGAGCTTGTCCCAACAGAACTTCAAACTTCACTGATTAGTGAACATGCTGCAGAGCTGGCAGAAGAAGAGGAATAATCTGTGACTGATTGAAGATTGAAGAGGCAAGAATTTAATTATTCTTGCCTCTTTTATTTGCATATATAAAACTACAGTTTCGATTGTTTGTTAAAATTGATAAATATAGATGATTTATTTAACACAACGATGTTAACTAATTAAGATTTAGTTTATCTTTGCGATTATGAAGAAAAGAACGATATGGACAATTGCTATCATTATGGGGCTTTCATTTATGGGGCTTCTTTTCCTGCAGTTGAGCTATATACAGGAGATGGCAGAGATGAAGAAAGAGCAGTTTGACGAGTCTGTCAATCGTGCCCTTTATCAAGCTTCACGCAATCTTGAATTGAATGAAACGCTTAGGTATCTGGAAAAAGATGTGAAAGAGACGGAGCGGCGTTCTTTTATTCGTGATTCCATTGGAACGCGTTCAGGACAGCCCAATGATGGGACAATACAGCAGAGTCGTCAGTATTCAACAATAGGAAAAGATGGAACCGTTTATTCCTCATTTGAATTGAAAACTATCGCAACCAAGCCAGCGTCTATGCCGAAAGGGATGATTGTAAAAACAGATAAGAGTTCGCTTTCGGAGGCATCTAAATCTTTACAGGAAATTGTTAAGAACCGCTATGTATATCAGAAAGCTTTGTTGGATGAAGTAGTTTATTCTATTTTGTACTCTGCTTCGGATAAGCCTTTGAAAGAACGCATTAACTTCAAGCTGTTGGATCAGGATTTGAAAGCGGAATTGATGAATAATGGTATCAATATTCCCTATCATTTTACGGTCTCTACACAGGACGGAAGAGTGGTTTATCGTTGCCCCGACTATTCTGATGAAGGTGAAGAATTTACCTATTCACAGGTGTTGTTCAGAAATGATCCCCAGGCGAAAATGGGTGTTGTGAAGATACATTTTCCGGATATGAATAACTATATATTCTCCAGTATCCGTTTCATGATACCGAGTATAATCTTTACATTGGTACTTTTGATAACGTTTGTCTTCACGATAGTTGTTATATTCAGATCCAAGCGCTATAGCGAAATCAAGAATGATTTCATAAACAATATGACGCATGAGTTAAAGACTCCGATAGCCAGTATCTCTTTAGCTGCACAAATGTTGAATGACAAGAGTGTGACCATGAATGAGACGATGATGGCACATTTGGGAGGAGTTATCAATGATGAAAGCCGTCGTTTGCGTTTCTTGGTAGAAAAAGTGCTGCAGATGAGCATGTATGACCGTAAGAAAGCGGTACTTAAAAATCGTGAGGTTGATATCAACGAAATGATTGAGAGCATAGGAAATTCGTTCACATTGCGTGTAGAGCATACGGGAGGAAAGGTTTATACGGATATAGAAGCGGTAGATTCAACGGTTTATGTAGACGAGATGCATTTTCAGAATGTGATTTTCAATCTTTTGGATAATGCGGTGAAATACAAGAAGCCAGATAAGCCATTGAATGTCTATCTCAAGACATGGAATGAAGGAAAGAAGGTTTGCGTGTCGGTAAGGGATACGGGATTGGGCATTAAGAAAGAAAATTTGAAGAAGGTTTTTGATAAGTTTTATCGCGTTCATACCGGTAATGTTCATGATGTCAAGGGCTTTGGACTTGGCTTGGCCTATGTCAAAAAGATGGTTGATCTTCAAGATGGAGAGATTTATGTTGACAGTGAATATGGAAAAGGTACTACCTTTACGATAAAATTGCCGTTTGTAGAAAACTAACTTTGAAGTTATAATAGATTACTAACATTTAAAATAATGAAGTTATGGAAGACAAGTTGAAAATTCTTTTGTGCGAAGATGACGAAAACTTAGGTATGCTTCTTCGTGAATATTTACAGGCAAAAGGTTTTGCCGCTACGCTTTGCCCTGATGGTGAGGTTGGTTATAGAGAGTTCTTGAAGAATAAATTTGATATCTGCGTGCTTGATGTAATGATGCCAAAGAAAGATGGTTTCACTTTGGCACAGGAAATCCGTCAGGCTAATGCTGAAATTCCAATTATCTTCTTGACAGCAAAGACATTGAAGGAAGATATCCTTGAAGGTTTTAAGATTGGTGCTGACGATTACATTACAAAGCCTTTCTCCATGGAAGAACTCGTGTTCCGTATTGAGGCTATCCTGCGTCGCGTACGTGGTAAGAAGAATAAGGAAAGTACGCTTTATCATATTGGTAAGTTCACATTTGATACCCAGAAGCAGTTGCTTGTTATAGGTGAAAAGCAGACAAAGTTGACAACCAAGGAGAATGAACTGCTTGCGTTGCTGTGTTCACACGCAAATGAAATTCTTCAGCGTGATTTTGCCTTGAAGACGATATGGATTGATGATAACTATTTCAATGCGCGTTCTATGGATGTGTATATTACGAAGTTGCGTAAGCATTTGAAAGATGATCCACAGATTGAAATCATCAATATTCATGGTAAAGGCTATAAGCTGATTACACCAGAAGAGGATTAAAATGAGATTCTAATAGTTAGTTTGGCGTTTGTCATTTATTGTGTGACCGATAATTCCAATAATGACAAGCGCCAAACTTGTGAAAAGTATCCAGTTATGGTGGTGTAGATTTAGGAAATGGTGGGCATATAAGAGCGCAACTCCTAAATATACAAGTGGTAACCCAATATATTGAATGGCATGCTTGAGCATTGTTGAATAGAATTTCTTCATTATTAAAAGTTTGGTACAAAAGTACGAAATAATTTGTTTATGTCATCAAAAAACAGTACTTTTGCATCGCATTTCTGAAATATAGGTCCTTTAAGGCTTGTTTTTGTGGGCTGTAATCTAAATATTTAAATAATAATTTTTTCAATTTTATTAGTATGAATCAATACGAAACCGTTTTCATTTTGACTCCCGTTTTGTCTGATGAACAGATGAAGGAAACGGTCGCTAAATTCAAGAAACTTCTCACCGATAACGGTGCTGAAATTCTGAATGAAGAGGCTTGGGGACTGAAGAAGATGGCTTACGCTATCGACAAGAAATCAACAGGCTTCTATTGTCTGATTGAGTTCAAGGGCGAGCCATCAATCATTAACACTCTCGAGACAGGCTATCGTCGCGATGAGAAAGTTATTCGTTACATGACTGTACGTCTTGACAAGTATGCTGCACAGTATGCTGAAAAGCGTAGAAACAAACTTGGTAAAAAAGAGGAGGCTTAATTATGGCAGAGCAGAAAAAAACAGAAATCCGTTATTTGACAGCTCCTTCAATCGACACTCGTAAGAAGAAGTATTGTCGTTTTAAGAAGAGCGGAATTAAGTATATTGATTACAAGGATCCTGAATTCTTGAAGAAGTTCTTGAATGAGCAAGGTAAGATTTTGCCTCGCCGTATCACAGGTACATCTTTGAAGTATCAGCGTCGTGTGGCACAGGCTGTAAAGCGTGCTCGCCAGATAGCACTGCTTCCATATGTAACCGATTTGATGAAATAATTAAGGAGGAACTGTCAATATGGAAATTATACTGAAAGAAGATATTATCGGACTTGGATACAAGAATGATATTGTAAATGTAAAGAATGGCTATGGACGCAACTACCTGATTCCAACAGGTAAAGGCGTTATTGCTTCCGAATCTGCAAAGAAGGTCTTGGCTGAGAATTTGAAGCAGCAGGCTCACAAACTTGCAGCAATTAAGGCTGAAGCAGAGAAGAAGGGTAGTGCTTTGGATGGCGTTTCACTTACTATTGCAGCAAAGGTTAGTGCTACTGGTGCTCTCTATGGTTCTGTAAATGCTGCTATCGTTGCAGAGGAACTTGCTAAGAAAGGTATCGAGGTTGACCGTAAGATTATCACCATGCATGATATTAAGAAGGTTGGTGAGTTCGAGGCAACTGTTCACTTCCACAAAGAGGTTGAGGTTAAGGTTCCTGTAATTGTTGTTGCAGAGAACGCACCTGTTGAAGCAGCTCCTGTAGAGGAGGCTCCAAAGGCAGAGGAAGAAGTTGAAGAAACTCCTGCTGCAGAATAATTATAGCGCAACGATTATTGCACTGTAAAGCAAATCTATATAAATCCCGAGAACAACTTGTCTGTTTTCGGGATTTTCTTTTATCTATGCATGTTTCTGCTTTTTTTTTTGTATTTTTGCAGCATACATCATAAAACATAAAATTAGAAGAAAATGAAAGCTTTTGTATTTCCGGGGCAGGGTGCCCAGTTTGTTGGTATGGGCAAGGACCTATATGAGAATAATGCTCTTGCAAAAGAGCTTTTCAATAAAGCAGATGAAATTCTTGGTTTCAAGATTACAGAGATCATGTTCAATGGGACTGATGAACAGTTGAAGGAAACCAAGGTGACACAACCTGCTGTTTTCCTGCATAGTGTTATTCAAGCACTTTGTTTGGGGGAGGAGTTTAACCCAGATATGGTTGCAGGTCATTCATTGGGTGAATTCTCTGCGCTTGTTGCTTCGGGTGCTTTGAGTTTTGAGGATGGCTTGAAGTTAGTTGCATCGCGTGCCAATGCCATGCAGAAAGCGTGTGAAGTAAATCCTGGAACAATGGCTGCAATTATTGGTCTTCCAGATGAGAAGGTTGAAGAAATTTGTGCTTCTGTAAGTTCAGAAGATAACATAGTTGTAGCCGCAAACTACAATTGCCCTGGTCAGTTGGTTATTTCTGGAAATGTAGATGCTGTCAATTCTGCTTGTGAAAGATTGAAGGAGGTTGGTGCAAAGCGTGCTCTGCCTTTGAAAGTCGGCGGCGCATTCCATTCTCCATTGATGCAGCCGGCCAAGGATGAGTTGCAGGCAGCTATTGAAGCAACCACATTCAATACGCCAAAGTGCCCTGTTTATCAGAATGTTGATGCAAAAGCGCATACAGATGCTTCTGAGATAAAGAATAACTTGATAGCTCAACTTACAAGTCCTGTTCGCTGGACTGCAAGTGTCCAGGCTATGATTAGTGACGGTGCAGATGATTTCACAGAGTGTGGACCTGGCAAGGCTTTACAAGGCATGATTGGCAGGATAGACAGGAATGTTAATGCTCATGGCATTGCATAATGAAAGATAAAATCGTAATATATCAAGTATTACCCAGACTTTTCGGCAATCGTAATGAGGCTCTTGTGGAGTCCGGCACGATTGCCGAAAATGGTTGTGGTAAGTTCTCTTCGTTTGATGACGGAACGCTGAAGACAATTCATGACATGGGATTTACCCATATTTGGTTTACGGGTATCTTGCGTCATGCTACACAAACTGATTATTCTGCTTTTGGACTTCCACGTCAACATGCAGAAGTGGTAAAGGGAAAAGCCGGCTCTCCTTATGCTATTGCAGATTACTATGACGTAGATCCGGACCTTGCAGATGATGTCTCGCAGCGTATGACAGAATGGGAGGAGTTGATAAAGCGCACCCATGATGCAGGCATGAAAGTGATTCTGGATTTTGTGCCTAATCATGTTGCTCGTGAGTATAAATCTGTCTGCAAACCGGTTGGTGTGCGTGATTTGGGGGAGGATGATGACACTTCATTAGCTTTTTCGACAAGGAATAATTTCTATTATTGTTGGGGAACCCCGCTTGATCTTAGTCTAATAACATCAGATATAAGTTATAGCGAAATCCCTGCTAAGGCAACAGGCAATGACTATTTTGGTGCACGCCCGGGAGTTAATGACTGGTATGAGACCATTAAGTTGAATTATGGTATAGACTACTGTGATGCAGGGGGTAAAAGCTATCATTTTGATCCACGTCCTGATACCTGGGATAAAATGACAGATATTCTTTTGTTTTGGGCTTCAAAAGGTATAGATGGCTTCAGATGCGACATGGCAGAGATGGTGCCGACCGAGTTCTGGAACTATGCTATTTCTAAAGTAAAGGAACGACGTCCTTCTTTATTGTTCATTGGTGAAGTTTACGACAGGTCACAATATCGCACATATATCGCAAATGGTTTCGACTATCTTTATGATAAAGTCGGCATGTATGATTGTTTGCGGGGTGTCATTACGGGCACACGTAGTGCAAATGAAATCACCCATTGGTGGCAGGCTACGGATGATATCAACGAACATATGCTCTACTTCCTCGAAAATCATGATGAACAGCGTATAGCAAGTGATTTCTTTGCGGGAGAAGGTGATAAGGCAATCCCTGCAGCCGCGGTTGCAATCTTGATGCGAACCAATCCTTTTATGCTTTATAGTGGACAGGAATTCGGCGAAAGGGGAATGGATCATGAGGGTTTCAGCGGTACAGATGGAAGAACAACAATCTTCGATTATTGGTCGCTGTCGACTGTGCGTCGGGCTTTTACCGATTGCAATCTGTTGACAGATGAGGAGAGAAAACTTTCAGACTCGTACCGCACTTTGCTGAATATTGCACATCGTGAAGCAGCTGTCCGTGAGGGTGAATTCTTTGATCTCACCTATGCTAATCAGGCTCAAGAAGGGTTTGATTCGTGTCGTGAGTATGCTTTTTTAAGGAAGAAAGGCGATATCATCATATTGGTCGTTGCCAATTTTTCTTCCTCCGACAGGCTTTCTGATGTTATTATTCCGGCACATGCCTTTGATTTTTGGCAAATGCCCGAAATGAAAGTGTTATCTCGTGAGTTGTTTTCCGGTAGGTATGTGGGAATGAAATTAATGCGCGATTCGTCTGTCCGTGTGAAAGTTCCAGCCCATGGTTGTGGGATTTTTAAGTTTAGTTTGAATATGAAAGACAGTGATTATTTGTTCAATGAGCATCACAAGAAAGAGTTCCCACCGGCTCATACGGCAGAACATCTGCTCAATCAGTTGATGATGCGTATGTTCCATTGTGAGCGCAGCTACAATGCGCATATTGAACGAAAGAAGAGCAAAATGAGCTTCATTCTGGAGCAGAAACCAACCCGACAGCAGGAGAAAGAGATTGAAAGAAGGATGAATGAACTTATCCAAGAAGATATGCCTATCACTTATGAACTTGTCGACAGAGACCATGTCCCTGCGGATGTGAAACTTGATCGACTCCCTGATGATGCATCAGAAATGCTTCGTTTGGTTCATATTGGCAATTTTGATGTCTGTCCTTGTTTAGGGAAACATGTAAGATCAACGTCTCAAATAGGGCGGTTCGAGTTGTTAGGTACAAATTGGGATGAACTGAAACATTCTTTCAGGATACGTTTCAAGGTCGTCCAGTAGAAGTTTATATAAAATGATGTTTTCTTTGTCAAAAAGAGAACATCATTTTTTTATATGCGATATTTTTCTTTCCTTTGCAATGTAATCCGTAAAATCGGAGTTTCGCTGGGGCGGCGGAGATAAAAAAACAGCTTTCCGAGGGCTCGGATGAACAGAAAACAGAGAAAAATAGCTTTCCGAGGTCTCGGATGAGCAGAAAACGGTAAAAAATGGCTTTCCGAGGTCTCGGATGAGCAAAAAACAGAAAAAAATGACTTTCCGAGGTCTCGGATGAACAGAAAACGGTAAAAAATGGCTTTCCGAGGTCTCGGATGAGCAAAAAACAGAAAAAACAGCGTTTCGGGCACGACCGAAAGCGAAAAAACGGAGAAAATCGACTTTCGGGCGTCCCCGAAGAGTAAAAAACAGAAAAAACAGCGTTTCGGGCATGGCCGAAAGCAAAAAAACGGAGAAAATCGACTTTCGGGCGTCCCCGAAGAGTAAAAAACAGAAAAAACAGCGTTTCGACCGTGGCCGAAGAGTAAAAAACAGAAAAAACAGCGTTTTGGCCACGGCCGAAAGCAAAAAAATGGAGAAAAATGCGTTTCGGCTGTGGCCGAAACTGAGAAAATGCCTCAAAACGGCTTTCCACCCCCTTGGAAATGGAAACAATGCCTTAAAACGGCTTTCCACCCCCTTGGAAATGGGAAAAATGCCTCAAAACGGCTTTCCAACCCCTTGGAAATGGGGAAAACGCCTCAAAACGGCTTTCCAACTCCTTGGAAATGGGGAAAATGCCAGAAAACGGCTTTCCAACCCCTTGGAAATGGAAACAATGCCTTAAAACGGCTTTTCCAACCCCTTGGAAGCGGGGAAAACGCCTCAAAATGGCTTTCCAACCCCTTGGAAATGGAAAAAATGCCTTAAAATAGCTTTCCAACCCCTTGGAAGCGGGAAGATGGATGCTTAAACTAAATTCACGTAATGTAAAGTGAAATCAATGGAGAAATCTGCAATATTGACAATCACGGGTAGTGACGGAACGGGAGAATCCGGAGTGCAGGCTGATGTAAGGACGATATCAGCATTAGGCAGTCATGCTGTATCTGTCTTGACGTCAATCACCGTTCAGAATACATTGGGGATACAATGCTTTTATGACATCCCCGGCAATGTTGTGGCCGCCCAGTTGGAGGCTATTATCAACGATGTGCAGCCCAGTGTGATGAAGATAGGAATGATTCGCAATGTTGAAACGCTGAATGTGTTGGTTCGTACGATTGTAAAATACAAGCCGTCTCATGTGGTATATGACCCTGTTATCAGTTCATTCCTGAATGAAGAACTGATGAGTCGTGATGTTGTTTCTCAGATCAGGTCGTGCCTTTTGCCACTTTGTTCGCTGATTATTATTCGCCGTTCTGAAGCTGATCGTCTGTTGGGGGGATGTTCTTTTCCCAATATTTATTTTATTGACGACCGGGGACGGCATGGAATCAGGAATGTATTTGCGAGTGCTGCGGCTGTCTTTTTGCAAAGAGGATATCCGAATGAAGAAGCTGTGCAGCAGGCTCGCGAATATGTTGAACATCTGATGATAGCTCCAAGTCCGTTAAGTGGCAGGAGCCAGGAGCTGTATCATGAGTTCATGCAGCTTGTGCGCCAGAACTATTCTTCTAACAGCGATGTGCTTTTCTATGCCAATTGCATGAATGTTTCAACCCGTTATTTGGCTCAGGTGTGTAAGCGCGTAGCGGCAAAATCTCCCAAGGCAATAATCGATGACTATATTGTCAATCAGATAGCAACGGCCTTGAGCAGCGAACCAACAAAGACCATACAGCAATTAGCCTATGTGTTTGGTTTCTCCAATCAGGCTCATTTCTCCAAGTTCTTTCGGAAGTTGAAAGGTGTTTCTCCGTCGGAATTCAGAAAACAACAGCAGATAAAATAAACAAACAGTATAATTATGGAAAAGACAGAAAATCGACAGGAATTGAACCGCAACCTTGCACAGATGTTGAAAGGTGGCGTTATTATGGATGTAACAACTCCCGAGCAGGCGAAAATAGCAGAGGCTGCCGGTGCCTGTGCAGTGATGGCATTGGAAAGAATTCCCGCTGACATACGTGCAGCCGGTGGAGTTTCGAGAATGAGCGACCCTAAGATGATCAAAGGAATACAGGAGGCTGTGACCATTCCTGTTATGGCAAAGTGCAGGATTGGCCATATTGCAGAAGCCCAGATTCTTCAGGCTATTGATATTGATTACATAGATGAGAGCGAAGTTCTTTCTCCGGCAGACAATATCTACCATATTGATAAGACTCAGTTTAATGTGCCTTTTGTCTGTGGAGCTAAGAATTTAGGCGAAGCTTTACGCCGAATTGCAGAGGGTGCAACGATGATTCGTACCAAAGGCGAGCCGGGAACAGGCGATGTTATACAGGCTGTCAGTCACATGCGAATGATGCAAAGCGAGATACGCCGCTTGGTTGGAATGGCAGAAGATGAACTCTTTGAGGCTGCCAAGCAGCTGCAGGCTCCTTATGAACTGGTGAGATATGTTCATGATAACGGTCGCTTGCCTGTTGTCAACTTTGCTGCAGGCGGCGTTGCCACACCTGCTGACGCTGCATTGATGATGCAGTTAGGTGCAGAAGGTGTGTTTGTCGGCAGTGGAATCTTCAAGAGTGGTAATCCGGCAAAACGCGCTGCTGCTATTGTAAAGGCTGTTACTAACTACCAAGACCCTAAGTGTTTGGCAGAACTTAGCGAAGATCTCGGAGAGGCCATGGTGGGTATCAACGAAAATGAAATCCAGCTTCTTATGGCTGAGAGAGGAAAATGAGAATCTCGGTTCTTGCATTACAGGGGGCATTTGCTGAACATCGGCAGATGCTCCGGCGCCTTGGCGTCGAAACTTTTGAAGTGCGCCGGCTCTCAGATTGGCATCAGCCAAAGGATGCCTTGATTATTCCAGGAGGCGAGAGCACAGTGCAGTTGAAGCTACTTCGCGATTTAGAACTTTTACTTCCAATCCGGGATGCCATCATGAATGGCCTCCCCGTATTTGGCACTTGCGCAGGCTTGATATTGTTGGCAAAGCAAGTTGAAAACGAAAGTCATGAGCGTATTTCAACCATGGATATTGAAGTGAAGCGCAATGCTTATGGTCGACAGTCGGGTAGTTTCATCACTGAAGCTCCATTTTCTGGAACGACAGTCCCGATGTCTTTTATCAGAGCACCCTATATCTGCCATGCACATCATGGCGTAGAGGTGCTTTCCGAAGTTGATGGAAAAATCGTCGCGGCCCGTGAAGGCAATCAGCTTGTGACGGCTTTTCATCCCGAGTTGACGGATGACCCGTTTGTCCATTCTTATTTTCTTCAGATGATACAGCATAAGCTCTGATTTATTCTGTATGACAATATCAGTGAAAAGCGCCTTTCGCCCATCAGTGAAAGGCGCTGTAATTGTATTGTCCAATTTTGTAATAAAATGGATGTTGTATTCAATATTATTTTGTAACTTTGCATATCAGAAGACAGAATAATAAACACATACATACTATGTATAGAACGAATACTTGTGGGGAGCTTCGCCTCTCTGATGCCGGTAAGGAAGTTGTTTTGGCCGGTTGGGTACAGCGATCAAGGAAAATGGGCGGTATGACCTTTGTCGATCTCCGCGATCGTTATGGTATTACACAGCTTGTTTTCAACGAAGCTGATGACAGGATGCTCTGTGATAATGCCAATAAATTGGGTCGTGAATATTGTATTCAGGTGAAGGGCATTGTCAGCGAGCGTCAGAGCAAGAACTCAAAGATAGCAACTGGTGATATTGAAATCCTCGCGAAAGAATTAAAGGTCTTGTCTCCGTCTCTGACTCCTCCATTCACAATTGAAGATGAATCCGATGGGGGAGATGACATTCGCATGAAATATCGTTATTTAGATCTTCGTCGTAATGTTGTTCGTAAGAATTTAGAACTGCGTCATCGCATGACAATTCTCATTCGCAACTTCCTTGATAGTCATGATTTCATGGAAGTAGAAACGCCGGTTTTGATTGGCAGTACACCTGAAGGTGCACGTGATTTTGTCGTACCAAGTCGCATGAACCCCGGGCAGTTCTATGCTTTACCACAAAGCCCACAGACATTGAAACAATTGCTTATGGTTGCCGGTTTCGACCGCTATTTCCAGATTGCAAAGTGCTTTCGTGACGAAGATTTGCGCGCAGACCGTCAGCCGGAATTCACTCAGATTGACTGTGAAATGAGCTTTGTCGACCAGGATGACGTCATCAACATGTTTGAAGAGATGGCCCGTCACTTGTTCAAGGAAATCCGAGGTGTAGAGTTACCGAAGCTACAGCAGATGACTTGGCACGAGGCGATGAAGCGTTTTGGTAGCGATAAACCTGATTTACGCTTCGGTATGGAGTTCGTAGAACTCAAAGAGGCCTTTGCCGGTAAGGGCAATTTCTCTGTATTTGATGAGGCTACCTATATTGGTGGTATCTGTGTTCCAGGTTGTGCTGACTACAGCCGTAAGCAACTTAATGAGCTGACCGACTTCGTGAAGAAACCCCAGGTGGGTGCCAAGGGCTTGGTATTTATCAAGTATAATACAGATGGTACAATTAAGAGTTCCATTGATAAGTTCTATACTGAAGACGAATTGAAAGAAATCAAGAAGCTCATGGGCGCCAATGATGGCGACTTGGTACTCATACTTAGCGGCGACAATGCCAACAAAACGCGTGTTCAGCTTTGTGCTTTGCGCCTTGAAATGGGCAACCGCCTTGGCTTGCGTGATAAGAACGTGTTCAAATGTCTTTGGATTGTCGACTTCCCATTGTTTGAGTGGAGCGACGAGGAACAGCGTCTTATGGCGACCCACCATCCGTTTACGATGCCCAATCCTGATGATATACCTTTGCTCGACGAGCATCCGGAGCAGGTTCGTGCCAAGGCTTATGACTTCGTCTGCAATGGCATCGAAGTTGGCGGAGGTTCTCTCCGTATTCATGACACGCAACTTCAGGAGAAGATGTTCGAGGTTCTCGGTTTCACCAAGGAGCGTGCTGAAGCACAGTTTGGTTTCTTGATGAATGCATTCAAATATGGTGCACCACCTCATGCAGGTCTTGCTTTTGGTCTTGACCGCTTTGTAAGCATCTTCGCCGGACTTGATTCTATTCGTGATTGCATTGCTTTCCCAAAGAACAATAGCGGGCGTGACGTGATGCTTGATGCTCCGGGCGAACTTGATCAGAAACAATTGGACGAATTGCAGATTAAACTTAATCTCAAGGCTTGACGGTTGATTTACATCAAGAAAATAATAGAACAAAGTACTGAATTGTAAGTTTTATTACATAGTTCTGTCTGTTTTGGAAAATAATGACTAACTTTGTGGTGTCAACTTAAATGTTCGACATCTTTCACTCAAGTTTTTGATAAAGATTAATTAGTTTGTTAGTTATGGCAGAAAAGAAAGCAACAACCAAGGCTGCACCAGTAAAGAAGGCAGCAACGAAGAAGGCCGCTGCGCCTAAGAAGACTACAGCAAAAGAGTCTGCATTGTTTATCAATGCCGAAAGCGTAGGTTTCCGCGCCGGTGATGTTTATCAAGCATTGGCAGCAGCAGGTAAAGCAATGTCTGTAGCGGAGATTGCAAAGGCCGCAAAGATTAGCACAGAAGAGGTTTATCTTGGTATTGGCTGGCTCTTCAAAGAGGGCAAGGTTAAAGACGAGAACAACCAGATTACACTTGCATAATATTCAGTAGTAAGGATATTTGTTAAAGGGAGGGGAGCTGACTGTAAGCATTCAGTTCCCCTCTTTTTTTAGCTTTGTGATGCAGAAATACAACAGTGAGATATTAAGAATATTGGTTGAAGCCGGCAATGAAGGTTTGTCGGTCAAGAAGATTGCACGCCATGTCCATAATGCCTGCAACACATTGTTTTCGTCAGTCAGTTTTGACGAAGTATATGCTTATGTTGCTCAATATCTGATACGTAATTCAAGGAATGCCGATTCCATGATAGCGCGTACAGATGTTCGGGGAAATTATCGTATCAATCCACGGAATGAGGATTCTCAACAGCTAATGTTGCGCTTTCAAGATGAATGCGATGAAAAGGAGGATACTCCGAAACTGTCTGTAGACCAGTCCTTATCTTTGTTTGAAGATATGTAGATTTTTCATGTTGGTTAAGGTAAAAGGAATGTCCGTGAACGGGTGAATATTTCCAGAGATCTATTTAGTGATAATATCTTTTATTCTTTTATAATTTATTTTACAAAAGCCTTTGCAGGTTTTGCGTATTCGAAAATACTTTTATCTCCATTCAAAATACGCGAGTTTTGAGGATGTTTTGTAAGATATTGAGATACAGATAGTTGTAGAACTTTATTCATTTTAATGCACTTGTTGTTGTTTGATTTCATTGTGTTTTGTGTCAAATAGCATTCTCATTTGCGCCAGATTGCACAGTAGTTTCATTCATTTTAGGAGCTAAACTCATGCAGATTACAGGTTAAAATGATAGAGATTGCATAAAAAGAAGGTAAAAACGGGGATGCTGAAGCAGCGAAATGACTTCACATATGCGTTGAATATATAGTTTTCTTTTCTATTTGCTGCACTTTTGAAGTAGTGGATTTCAACGATATATCTTTACAATATAGAACTAAATATATACTGCTTTCTTCTCGTAGAGACTTGCCGTTTCATGACTTGTTGGGCTGATCAGGGAATAAGATTCCCGATTATACCTATTCATGGTCAGTATAGTGATAAACTTTGTCTCTTTTTATGGATAAATAATTCAAAGTGGTTGAAAACGTTTCAAAGCTGATAGTATTCCCCTCAGATGATAATAATAAATCTAAAGAAGAAGTTCCCGACTTCTATGGGAGAATATAGTGAAGAAGATAAAAAGCCCATTCACAATGACTATGAATGGGCTTTTTTGTATGTGTATAAGCTTTGCTTAGAGATTCTTACCATGACAGTTTTTGAACTTCTTGCCGCTTCCGCATGGACAAGGATCATTGGGACGAGGCAGACGGTCAGCTACATATGGCGTGTGATTAATCCGGTCTGCACCTTCTCGGGTGTCTTGATGGGCTGCCCTTTGTTGCGCTGCTCGTGCTTCAATATCCTCTTTCTGTTCATGATATCGTTGTGCATGTTGTTCAGGAGCTGCCTCTTGAACTTCTTGAACTACGGGAATCTGACACCGCATCAATACGTTTGCAATACGGTTATTCATGTCGTCAATCATGTTATCCCACAGCTTGACACTTTCTAATTTGAATATCAATAGCGGGTCTTTCTGTTCATAGGAAGCATTCTGGACACTGTGACGTAACTCGTCAAGTTGACGTAGATTTTCTTTCCAGTTGTCATCAATAATGCGAAGCATGATGGTCTTTTCGAATTCCTTAACAACGCTGGCTGCTTCACTGTTGTAGGCTTCTTGCAGGTTTGCAGGAATTTGGTAGATGCTTCGTCCATCGGTGATAGGTACAAGAATACGTTCGAACATAGCTCCCTGTTCCTCTTGTACTTTCTTGATGACAGGGTAGGCGTCTGCTTGAATACGGTCAGTATGGCGTTTGAAAGAAGCCATGGCATCTTGGAAAGCACGCTCTTCGAGTTCGGATCTTACACCACTTTCGAATTCTTCTTGTGTGAAAGGAATCTCCATAGCTAATATTTTCATGAATTCTTCCTTTGCACCTTCATAGTCGTTCTTCTCAATGATGCTGACAACGCGATCCCAAATGACGTTTGTAATGTCCATACCTATGCGTTCACCCATGAGTGCATGTCGGCGCTTCTCATAGATTACAGTGCGTTGTTTGTTCATTACGTCATCGTATTCGAGCAGATGTTTACGGATACCGAAGTTGTTCTCTTCAACTTTCTTCTGCGCACGTTCTATACTCTTTGAGATCATAGGACTCTCAATGCGTTCCCCATCTTCGAAGCCCAAACGGTCCATGATCTTGGCAATACGCTCAGATGCAAAGAGACGCATCAGCTTATCTTCGAGTGAAACATAGAATACAGATGAACCAGGGTCCCCCTGACGGCCTGCACGACCACGTAACTGGCGGTCGACACGACGGCTCTCATGGCGTTCTGTGCCGATGATGGCCAAACCACCTGCGGCTTTAACCTCATCGGTTAGTTTGATATCGGTACCACGACCGGCCATGTTGGTAGCAATGGTTACAGCACCTAAGCCGTTCTCTGAGCGACCTGCTTCGGCTACAATCTGTGCTTCTCTCTGATGAAGCTTGGCATTCAGCACGTTATGAGGGATGTGTCGCATCTTCAACATCTTGCTCAGAAGCTCGCTGATTTCAACAGATGTTGTACCAACCAATACCGGACGCCCTGCATTACGCATCGCTTCGATTTCATCAATAACGGCAGCATACTTTTCGCGTGCAGTCTTATATACGCGATCGTCAAGGTCGTGGCGGGCAATAGGACGGTTTGTTGGAATTTCAACAACGTCAAGTTTGTATATATCCCAGAATTCCCCTGCTTCTGTACTTGCTGTACCCGTCATACCGGCCAGCTTATGATACATACGGAAGTAGTTCTGCAGGGTAATAGTCGCAAATGTCTGTGTTGCAGCTTCAACCTTGACATGTTCCTTAGCTTCAATAGCCTGATGCAGTCCATCACTCCAACGACGACCTTCCATGATACGTCCTGTCTGTTCGTCGACAATCTTTACCTCACCGTCCATGACAACATATTCGTCGTCTTTATTGAACATGGTGTAGGCTTTCAGCAACTGTTGCAGCGTATGAACGCGTTCACTCTGCACACCGTAGTGTGACATCAGTTCATCTTTTTTGTCGATTCTCTCTTGGTCAGAAAGGTTCGTTTGGCTTTCAAGAGCAGACAGTTGAGACGTGATGTCTGGCAGTACAAACAAGTCTTCCTGTCCGGTTTGTTTTGCCAGCCATGCTGTTCCTTTATCTGTAAGGTCTGCACTATTGAGCTTTTCATCAACCACAAAGTAGAGAGGCTCAATAGCTTTAGGCATCTCACGGTTGTTATTGGCCATGTAGAATTCTTCTGTAGCCAGCATTCCGGCTTTAATACCATCCTCAGATAAATACTTAATCAGTGGTTTATTCTTTGGAAGTGCCTTGTAAGAACGATAAAGAGCCAAGAAACCATCTTCAAGTAGCTGCTTGTCGTTTTTCTCTTGTCCGGTAGTGATCTTTTGTTTGGCTTCAGCCAATAGCTCTGTAGCTTGTTTACGTTGCACTTCATATAAGTGTTCAACAAGAGGCTGATATTCTTCAAACATTTGATCATCACCCTTTGGAATAGGACCAGAGATAATCAAAGGTGTACGGGCATCATCAATCAATACTGAGTCAACCTCATCGACAATGGCATAATTATGTTTGCGCTGAACAAGGTCGCTGGGGTTCAGTGCCATGTTGTCACGTAGGTAATCAAAGCCGAACTCATTATTTGTACCAAAAGTGATATCTGCTTGATAGGCTTTGCGACGTGCTTCAGAGTTAGGCTGATGTTTGTCAATACAATCAACAGAGAGGCCATTGAACATATAAAGAGGCCCCATCCACTCAGAGTCACGCTTGGCCAAATAGTCATTGACTGTAACCATATGAACGCCATTTCCTGTCAAAGCATTGAGAAAAACGGGTAGTGTAGCAACAAGAGTTTTACCTTCACCGGTTGCCATCTCTGCAATCTTTCCTTGATGTAAAGCAATACCACCGAACAGCTGTACATCATAGTGTACCATATTCCATTTGAGTTTATTACCTCCGGCAGTCCATTCGTTGTGATAAATAGCCTTGTCACCATCAATCGTTACAAAGTCGTTTGCTGGGTTTGCAGCGAGCTCTCTGTCAAAATCTGTCGCGGTAACAATAGTTTCTTCATTTTCAGCAAAACGGCGGGCGGTATCTTTGATGATGCTGAAAGCTGTAGGCATAACTTCATCCAAAGCTTTCTCGTAGAGGTCGAGAACTTCCTTTTCAAGTTTGTCAATCTGATTGAAGATATCTTCACGCTCATCTATTGGTGTTTCCTCAATCTTAGCTTTGAGTTCTTCTATTTGTTTCTTCTGCTCATCTGCAGAACTCTGAACATAGTGCTGAAGTTCTTTGGTCTTCGCACGCAACTCGTCATTGCTCAGCTTCTGAATTTCCGGATAGACCGCTTTTACTTTCTCTACAAGAGGTTGGATAAGCTTCATATCGCGGCTTGATTTATCGCCGAACAACGATTTCAAAAAGTTATTGAAATTCATTTCTATGTATGTATTATTATTGTCTAAATATTCTGTGCAGTGCAAAATTACGAATTAAAATTCTAATTTTCCACATTAATTATATAAAAGTTTGCATGGAGAACCGACAGATAAAGCCTTTTATATGAATACTTTGACCTTCTTTGTCGGCATAGCTCTTAAAAAAGTGGAGCTGCAGAACAAGCATTTGGAGCCCTGATATGAATGCTTTTACTGATAGTAGGTGCAATACGATCTATGGTAATAGGGGTTGATATACGTTTCCCTTTGATGTTTGTTCCATAGAAAATTACAGGGAATAGGATAATATTATAACGGCTGGTATAGCTTTCTTGAGTGTCTTCATTGATAAGTTTCCACCCTGGAGCGACATTGACGATGATATCACCACTGACGGAAGGATTGTAACCTTGAAGCAGTTTATAAACATCATTGTTACCGGTAAGTAGACGATTGCAGGTATAAACATCACTGATACCTACGCTCTCAAGCAATAGTTCTTGGCAGCGCGTAAGCACATCATGCATGCTAAGCCGTTTCTGTTCAATAGTCTTGCGGTTCAGATAAATCTGATTTCCCCAAGTTGCATCGATATATGTTCCTTGTCCATAGATAGCACAGAGGTAGACATTCAATAACTTGGTTGTACGATTAATATAGAAATTTCCTGTTGGAATACGGTAAAGACCATAGTCATTCTCTTTATTATCCGTTGTGCCTGTACCCGTAATGACAAATAGGACATGGCTTTTACCTACTTGATGTTCAATATTACTAACAAGTTTATCAAGGACATTATCTATTTGAATATATATTTGTTGCAGAGCATCTTCGCGATTGCGGAATTGTTCGTTGTCCTCCATAGATGCGGAAAGGGTGACTGTCAGCATGTCTGGAATGTCATCTTTCCCCATTCCACTTCTTGAAACAATTTCTATTGCTTTGTCTCCAATTGCTTCATTGTTAACATTATGTGGGGCAAGTGGAGTGTTGAGCCATTGTGGTGAAGCTCCGTAAAAAGCAGTCGTCTTCCATTTTCTGAAAACCTCATCATACCATATTGCATTATCAGCAGCATGACCTGCTGACAGAATGGCAGCACTTTTGTCTGCTGCAATGCTGTAAATAATGCTTTTCCCATGCGTCGAAACCTTCATCTCGTCACCAACAGTTGATATCTTTAATTGAGAAGGACCATAGATGTATTGTTTCTCATCAACGCAGTAAACAGGGTGTAGCGTGGTGCGGTCTATCCATTGACTGCCAATAATACCATGGTGGAAAGGAGTTGTACCTGTTGCAATAGTTGCAATGGATGAGGGGGTAGAAACAGGTGTGAATGGACAAGAGGCTACCTCATACGTTTTCCCTTCTTGCATAAGTTTCTGAAAGCCAGCAGCCTTAAAGAAAGGAGAAAAGGCATCAATATAGTCTGCATTCAGCTGGTCAATAGTGATGTTGACGATTAACCGCGGTGCAAGTTCGAATGCTTGCATCTCTGCAGAAGTTAATGCGGCTATCAGTATGGCAATATATCTGTTCACGTTGTTTTCTTATAATAATTGATGTTGCTTTTGTGCGACTCTGAATGACATGACGCTTGTTATAAGCAAAACGAATGCCAAGAGTTGTATTCCGTCTGCAAAAGTTTGGAAAAAACTTCCGATACATCCTATTGCATAACATGAGATTATGAGAAGTTGGTAGTTTCTCTTATTGCGGATTTTGGGGAAAAGTAGTAATAGGTTGAGCGGATTAAGTATGAATATCTGTAAATTAAGACTTACAGTGGGATGTTGACTGAAGATCATTGCAGTGAGTATAAAACCACAAAGTCCAGTTACTAACCATAAGACAGAGAATGTCAGGATATAGTAGCATCTGGCTTTTCTTTGCAGTACAGTAGATGTTATGATTATCACAATGATAAAGAATATCAGAATGTTGGGTGTAAATTTATTGAAAAAATCATTATCTCCCATATTGTTTGTTGGTGTGGGAGAGAGCAAGTAAGAACTTTTGCTGACGAGTTTTTTTGTTTTCCCATGTCCATAGTTTACAATCGCATGTTGAAAATCATGACTTAGGGAATCAGGAAGAAATTGTCGTTCCTCCATTGAAAGTGGGCGGTCAGCCTTAAGACCAAGGAGTAAATCGT
>OJIY01000238.1_pt1 | contig 23234 bp, 16 predicted proteins | sample 1596061 | NCBI WGS metagenome assembly OJIY01 (sample SAMEA4350111, study PRJEB24818) | metagenome | biome: human; feature: gut; material: faeces | place: Denmark | collected 2013-09
CCTCCAGACTGACCACCCGGGAATCGGCGCGCAGCTTTTCATGGAGCTGATTGCGGCCCACGTCCACGGCGTAGACTCGTCCGGCCCCGCGCTGGAGCAGGCAGTCCGTAAAACCGCCGGTGGAAGCCCCGGCGTCCAAGCAGATTAGACCGGTCACGTCCAGATGAAAATGTTCCAGAATGGTCAGCAGCTTGTAGGCTCCCCGGCTCACGTAACGCTCACTTTCCAGCAGGGCGAAGCGCGTGTCGGCGGGGTAGGGATGACCGGGTTTGGGCACGCGTTGCGGCGGCGCTCCGGGCGGCAGCAGGGGGCGGCCGTCCGGAGCGGTGGGGGAGAGGACGATCTGACCGGCCATGATCAGGCGGCGGGCCTGTTCACGGCTTTCGGTCAGGCCTTGTTCAAAGGCCAGTTGATCGGCGCGCTGGCGCTTGTCTTTGGGCATGGGGCAGGTATAGCCGCTCGGGGCGGCGTCGGCAAGGGCGGCTTGTGCGCAGGGCGGGACAGAGAGGTCTGAATCTCATGATTTTACTCTATTATTTACCGTATTCTCAGAGTGTCGGCCATCCGCCTCCGCTACGCTCCGGCGGAGCAACGCTGGTTTTGCCCAATCCTGCCAAAATGCCTGCTTGTTAAAATAACAACCTGAATCTGTTGCAAATAAGAAGGTCGGTACTCTTATTTTCTCACTGCGTGCCGCAAAGACATTCTCACTATTTCCCCCTTGACCTCAGGGCCGGGCTACATACGCCTGTACCCCCGCAGACGTCGCCCGCCGCGCTTGCCAAAGCGCGCAAAGGAGGCTATATATGTCGTCCCTGTCTGATATTCCCTTCAGGCCGGGTAAAAAAATTGCGCGGCGTCCGTAAAGGTCAGGCCCCGCCGGTCATTCCGGCGACAGGGCCGCTGGAAGCCAGGTCCGGCCGACTGCGACGAGGTTCTGCCATGAAAAAAGACATCCATCCCAAAGTGTTCAAAGCCACCATCACCTGCGCCTGCGGCCATGAAGAGCAAGTACTCTCCACCAAGGGCGAACAGATCCATGTGGAAGTCTGCTCCGCCTGCCATCCCTTTTTTACCGGCAAGCAGCGCTTCCTGGATACGGCCGGCCGCATTGACCGCTTCCGTAAAAAATACGCCAAATTTGAACAGAAGTAAGCGTAACCCGACCGGACGCTCGCGTCTGGCCCCGCCGCCGGGTTTCGTGTCCGGCCTGCTGGCTCTTTTGCCCTGCCTGACGGCCGACTGCCCCGCTGTGGGCGGTCAGGCCGTCATGGAGGGCGTGATGATGCGCAACGGGGACACCTATGGACTGGCCGTGCGCCGTCCGGACGGCGTCATCCGCGCCCAGCGCCTGCCCTGGTTCTCCCTGACCCGCCGCGCCTGGCTCAAAAAGCCCTTTGTCCGGGGCTTTCCGATTCTGCTGGAAACCCTGGTCAACGGCATCCAGGCCCTGAACCGCTCGGTGGAAGCCGCGGCCCAGAGCGAGGAGGAAGAGCTTTCGGGCTGGCATCTGGCCCTGAGCTTGGGGCTGGCCCTGGTCATGGCCATCGCGCTTTTTGTGGTGGCCCCGCATCTGCTCTCGCTGGTCATGCTCTGGCTGCACTTGGGCGGCGACGTGGAAGGCCTGTCCTTCCACCTCTGGGACGGTTTTTTCAAGTGCTGCATTTTCATGGGCTATATCCGGCTGATCTCCTATGTGCCGGATATCCGCCGCGTGTTCCAGTACCACGGGGCCGAGCACAAGACCATCCACGCCTTTGAGGCCGGGGGCGAGGTCAGCGCGGCCAGCGCCGCCGGCATGAGCCGTTTGCACCCGCGCTGCGGCACCACCTTTCTGCTGTTCGTGATCTGCATTTCGATCATTCTGCACGCGGTGCTGGTGCCCCTGCTGCTGATGATCCACACGCCACAGAACATGGTGGCCAAGCATGCCCTGACTATTTCCTTCAAGCTTCTGCTCATGGCGCCCATCAGCGCCTTGGCCTATGAGCTGATTCGCTACGCGGCGCGTCTGCCCGACGGTTTCTGGGCCACGCTGCTGCGCGCGCCGGGGCTGGCCCTGCAACGCCTGACCACTTACGAGCCGGATGCAGCTCAGCTGGACGTGGCCGTCGTGGCCCTGCGCGAGGCTCTGGGGCCGGACGCCGGGGCCGGGATACGCACCGCGCCGTATTCGGAAGGCTGACCTTTTTCCCAACCCGCCGGGATTGTCCGGACTGTTCCCGCGTGAGCGGCGGCGTCTGTGACGGACGTTTCCGTTTTTTTCATTTTTTGCGCAGCCTGCGTGCTGGAGATCGTATATGTTCGCCAAACTGGAAGGCCTTGAAAAGAAATACATGGAGCTGGAAGAGGCTCTGGCTCAGCCCGACGTGTTCAACGATCAGGAGCACTACCGCAAACTGACCAAGGCTCATGCCGACCTGCGCGAAATTGTGGAGCTGTTCCGCACCCACCGGGCCTTGCAGCAGGAACTGGCCGAAAACAAGCAGATGCTGCATGACGAGGATCCGGGCATCCGGGAGATGGCCCATGAGGAGATCCGCCGGGCCGAGAGCGAGTTGCCCCGGATTGAACAGGCCCTCAAGGTGGCCCTGCTGCCTACGGACCCGCTGGACGAAAAGAATACCATTCTCGAAATCCGGGCCGGAACCGGCGGCGAGGAGGCGGCTTTGTTCGCGGCGGACCTTTTCCGCATGTACACCCGTTATGCCGAGCTTCAGGGCTGGAAAACGGAAATCATGAGCGAGTCGCCGTCCGAGTCGGGCGGCTACAAGGAAGTCATCTGCCTGATTTCCGGCGAACGGGTCTACAGCCGCCTCAAATTCGAGGCGGGCACCCACCGCGTGCAGCGCGTGCCCGCTACCGAAACGCAGGGCCGCATCCACACCTCGGCGGCCACCGTGGCCGTGATGCCCGAGGCCGAGGAAGTGGACGTGGAGATCCGGCCTGAAGATCTGCGCATTGATATTTACCGCGCTTCCGGCGCGGGCGGGCAGCACGTCAACAAAACGGAATCCGCCGTGCGCATCACGCATCTGCCCACCAACACGGTGGTCACCTGCCAGGACGAGCGCTCCCAGCACAAAAACAAGGCCCGGGCCATGAAAGTGCTGGCCTCACGCATTCTGGCCGCCGAGCGCGAACGCCAGAATGCGGAGCTTTCCGCCGACCGCAAGGCCCAGGTGGGCTCGGGCGACCGCTCCGAACGCATTCGCACCTACAATTTTCCGCAGGGCCGTTGCACGGATCACCGCATCAACCTGACCCTGTATTCTCTGGACCGGATCATGGAAGGCGAACTGACCCCGCTGTTTGACGCCTTGTCCACGGCGGCGCAGACCGAGGCGCTCAAGATCCAGGCCGACGATATGGCTTCGTAGCGGGAACGGCTTGAAAAAATGTATTTCCGGCGGTTGCGGCACAGCCTTGCACAGGCGTGCCGCAACCGCTTTTTATGTCGCCGGGCGGCTGTCGCGGTCTTTCCGCAGCAGCGTTTCCAGCACTTCCATGAGCTTGTCGTTTTCAAGCGGCTTGGCGAGATGGCCGTTCATGCCGCTGGCCAGCACTAAGTCCACATCTTCCTTGAAGGCATAGGCGGTCAGGGCGACGATGGGCACGGCGCCGGCGTCGGGCCGGTCCATGGCGCGAATGGCCTTGGCCGCGGCATAGCCGTCCATTTTGGGCATTTGCAGATCCATCAGAATCAGGTCGTAGAAATTCTCGGGCGACTCGGCGAACATGGCCACGGCTTCCGTTCCGTCACTCGCCTGATCAATATCCAGACCCAAATGCGAGAGCTGCTCAATGACGATGATGCGGTTGATTTCCACGTCATCCGCCAGCAGAATGCGCTTGCCCGCGAGCTTGACCGGACTCGCGCCGGGCCGGGCTTCTTCTTCCGGGCTGTTTTTCGCTTCCTTGAGCCAGAGGGCGAAGGAAAAGTCGCTGCCCTTGCCCTCGGCGCTCGTCACGCTGATTTTTCCGCCCATATGCTCGATGATGCTCTTGCAGATGGAAAGCCCGAGGCCCGTGCCGCCGTAGGCGCGGGAAATGTGGCTGCCGCCCTGCTCAAAGGGCTGGAACAACGTTTTGAGCATTTCGTCGGATATGCCCACGCCGTTGTCCCGCACGAGGAAGGAAACCAGCCGTTCCCCCTCCCGTTTGTCCTCCTGCCGTACCCGGAAATGGATCTTCCCGAGTTCCGGCGTGAACTTGGTCGCATTGCCCAGCAGGTTGATCAATACCTGGCGCAGGCGCAACGAGTCCGCCTTCAGATACGGCGCGTCCTCAAGACCTTCCACGGAAACCGTGAAGGTGATGTTTTTTTCATCGCAGCGGGGGCGGATGATGTTCTCCACACTGTCCACCAGCTTGTGGAGCGCGAAACTGTCCTCGCTCAGTTCAATTCTGCCCGCCTCAATTTTGGAGATATCCAGAATGTCGTTGAGCAGACCCAGCAGATGCCGTGAGGAAATTTCTATCTGATTCGCGCAGGTCAGAAGCTCGTCAGGGGGGCCGCCCGCGTGCAGCTTTTTCCTGGCAATGTTGACCATGCCGATGATGGCGTTCATGGGCGTGCGTATTTCGTGGCTCATCCGGGCCAGGAAGGAGCTTTTGGCCTCGCTGGCCTTGTTGGCGGTGACGCAGGCCGCCTCCAGCTCCGTCTGGATATGGCGCAGTTCCTTTTCCACGGCGACGCGTTGCGAAACGTCGCGCGCCACGCCCAACAGGGCCAACACCTCGCCTTTGGCGTTAAATCTGGGCAAGCGGACTATATCCATATGCTCAGTGTGGCCGTCGGCGAAGCTCACCTTTTCTTCCGTGTACAGGGGGACGCGGCTTTCTATGGCCGCGCGGAAGTTTGCCTGAGCCCTGGCGGCCTCCTCGGGCGGGAAGACGGCGGAGGAGGGCAGGCCGCGGATTTGCTCGGGCGTCTTGCCGACGAGCGATGCGAAGCGGGGATTGACCGCCTGATAATTGCCTTCACTGTCCTGGTACCAGAGGATGTCCGGCGAATTGACGAATATGGCTTCCAGCAGGGCGCGTTGCTGCTCAATGCGCTTCTGTTCCTCGATGATGGCCGTGACGTCGGCGGTATGGACGAGATGGCCCGTAGCAACGCCCTGGCCGTCCGTCAGTTTTTCGGCGTGGCCCTGATAGTAGCGGTCGTTGTGCAGGAGCACCTCCGGTTCAACGCCGCGCGCCAGGCATTCCAGCGGACAGAAGGAGGTGCCGGGAGGGAAGATGGTGTTTTCCGCATAGGGCCTGCCCACGACGTCTTCCAGACGCTTGCCGATCAGGGCCAGTCCGGCTTCGTTCATGTACACCAGGTTGCCCGAGAGATCGACGATGCTGAGCGGACCCTTGTCGCTGTCTACCAGGCTGTCCGCCAGACCGTCAAAGGAGTCGGACAAGGCCCCCATTTCATCCTTGACCGGCGCATGAAAGCGGAACTGCCGTTCGCCCGCGCGGAAGCGCGAAATGCCCCGGACCATTTGCGCGATGCGCCGGGTAAAGACCGAGGCCATCCAGATGGCGACAAGAATGACCAGCACGGACATGAAGGCCGTGGACGCGGACAGGCGCATGGCGGTCTGCCAGAGATTCTGGCCGATAGCCTGGTAGGTGTCTTCCGCCAGGGCGGACAATTCCTTGTCCGTGCCTTCGACGAGGTTTTCCAGGGTCGCCTGGGTTCCCATGGCCGGGCGGTGAAAATCTTCCAGTCCGGCGCCCACGGCCACAAAGCCGAAGCCACGGGGGCTTTTGCCGTACTGGCCGGTATAGTAGGGGATGGCCGCCGCCGTGTTCAGCTTCCACAGGCCGCTCCAGAGAATCCGGAAGGAGCCGGACCCCCCGTTTTTGGTCAGGTCGAACCAGCCGGTGCACTGCGGCGCGAAATTCAGATAGCGGCAGTCAAGGCCCACAAGCCCCCGGCGGGTCAGCTCCGCCGCCGGTTTTTTGCTGTTGGACTGGGCCTGGAAGGTGGGCGCGTCCTCGATGAAATCGGCATAGCTTTTGCCGCTGTCCTGCCATTCCTCATAAATATGCTCTTCAAGCCAGGGCACCTGCGGATCGCCGCTCACGGCGTCGTACCCGGCGATGGAGTGGTGCCGGGGGTGGCAGATGCTGCGGCCCTTGTGGTCCCAGATGAAGGCGTAATTGCCTTCAAAGGCGTCGGGCAGTTCCGTGTACCGCTCAAGCATGGGGGTCAGCCGGTCCACGAATTCCATAAGATGGTCGTGGTCCAGGGCAAGGGTGACATAGCCCGCGATCACGCCGTCGCGCAGTACCGGCGTGGCCCAGCGCACAAGGCCCTTGAAGCGCCTGCCGTTGGGATTTTCCTTGCCGGCATAGGCCTGCTTTTCCGGCTCGTAGGGAAGCCCGAGCCGCTCCAGGTTCTCGGGCGTGTACATGCCGATGAAGTTTGTGCCCACATACTCGCCGATGACGTCGGAAACATAAATTTCACCGGCTTTGAGCTTTTTGAGCTCGGCGAAATAGGTTTCCGCCCTGACATAGGTATTGCGCCTGTCGGCCACGTTTTTGAGTTCCGGGGACATGCGCGGCGATGTGGTCACCTTGACGCGCTCCATGCCCTTGGTGTCCACAAAGGTCATTTCAAGAAAAAGCGGGCGGGACTCGCGTTCAAACCGGTCGGGCGGCCTGTAGTGAAAACTGTAGTTGTTTTCCTCGTTGGAAGGAACGACCGAGGGCGAGTGCGGCGGCTCGGCCGCGCGTTGCCATGAGCGGCCGTCAGCCGCCAGTTCCCACCGGCCGGGCTTGACGACGCGGCTCCGCTTTCGCTCTATGAAGTTGCGGTATTGGGTTTCGTCCGGCGGCAGGTCGGCGGCGAAAAGAATATCCGTGTCACGGGCGTACAGAAAGTCGGCCACGGCACGGGCCGCGTCGGTGCTCATGCGTTCGATTTCGTCGGTGGCCCGGTTGTCCAGAGCTTCCACCGCGTCCCTGACCGCGATCTTGCCGGTATGGTCCAGAGCTTCCACGGCTTTGCGGGAAATTTCCGCCGTGCGGGTTTTGAGCGCTTCGCCCAGCTCCCGGGATTGCATCCAGGCCAGCAGGGCCAGCAGGACCAGAGGCAAGACCTTGATGACAGCGAAAAGACTGATCAGCTTGGCGCGCATGCCGAAGCCGAGGTCCGCCAGCTTTTTTTCCAAACGTACTATCAGAGGAATTTTTGCCATAGTTATTATGCTCTGTTGCCATTGCTATGATGCGCAACCGCTGGGGAAAATTCAGAAAAATATAGAAGGAAGGGACATGTTTGCTTTTGTAAATGATAAACATTTTTGCCATATTTCGACATATAATTTTTATAATATGAAGTGAAATATTACGCAATAGGGATAGATATGCAAATAAAATAGCAGGCTCACTATCAAAACGTAGTGATTGCAGGGAGCAATGTCATATTTTTACTATATCAAGGACTATTATGCAAGTATTGTGCCATTGAAGACGCAAAAACGCACGGGCGTCGGCCCGCTGGCGGCGGTATGGCGGCGGAGTAACCGGAAGGGCGAAAATGCGCCGCGCGGGCCGTCTCGCCTGAGACGGCCCGCGCGTAAGGGAGAGATGAGCAACGCGCAGCTTTGCGGCGCGTTTGAAAACCTCAGTTTTTGCCCGGCTCTCGCTCGGCGGAGAGGCCGTGGCCCGGCTTGATGATTTTGGTCATGGTGGCCACCATACCGGCCGCGTCGGCCACGTCGGCGGGAATGATCATGCTGTTGCCCGTCTTGGCCAGTTTGCCGAATTCGTTAATGTAGGCCTCGGCCAGACGGAGCTGGGCGGCGGCCACGCCGTCGTTGCCCAACTGGTCGCCCACGATGCGCAGACCTTCGGCCGTGGCGGTGGCCACAGTGCGGATCTGGGCCGCTTCGCCTTCGGCCTGGTTGATCATGGCCTGCTTCTGGCCCTCGGACTGGGCGATGGCGGCAGCCTTGGCGCCTTCGGCCCGGTTGATCTGCGACTGCATCTCGCCTTCCGATTCGGCAATGGTGGCGCGCTTTTCGCGTTCGGCGCGCATCTGCTTTTCCATGGCTTCCATCACCGTGGCCGGGGGCGTGATGTCGCGGATTTCGTAACGCAGCACCTTCACGCCCCAGGGCGCGGTGGCCGCGTCCAGGGCTTCCACCACTTCCTGGTTGATGCGGGTGCGTTCCTCAAAGGTTTTGTCCAGTTCCAGCTTGCCGATGACCGAGCGCAGCGAGGTCTGGGCCAGTTGGATGGCACCCCATTCGTAGTCGGAAATGCCGTAGGCGGATTTCTCCGGCGTGATGACCTGAAGGTAGAGTACGCCGTCAATGTCCACGCTGACGTTGTCGCGGGTGATGCAGGTCTGCTTGGGCACGTCCAGCACCTGCTCCTTGAGGCTGCGCTTGTAGGCGGTCACGTCCACAAAGGGCAGCAGCAGGTGAAAACCCGCATAGAGCACCTTGTGGAATTTACCCAGGCGCTCCACCACGTAGGCGGACTGGTTGGGCACCACCACGGCGGTTTTGATCAGAACGATGATGACCAGCACGGCCAGCAGGAACAGCCAGCCGAATTGGCCGAAGGAATCAAAGAGAGACATAAACGCTCCAGAAAGTTTTTCTTGAAGTACGGACCAAGTGGAAGGCCGCTGGTTCAGCAGCCTCATGTGTGTTCCAGGCCAGGTCGAAACAGCCGCGAAAAAGTGCGCCGCAATGATGGGCATTATGCGCCTCCAGGCAGTGCGGCGCGGTTGGGGGCGCTATGAGCGTTCTCCACCCGAAGGATCCTCGGAAGGCGTTACCCGCAGCAGCAGAGCGTCGCCGGGCTGGGTGCCGAGCACGCGCACTGCGCGGCCCGCGTGAATTTCCGTTTCCGCCACGGCCCGCCAGAAACTGCCGTCAATGCTCACTTCGCCCACTTCGCCGGGGCGCAGGGTTTTGCTGACGACGCCCACGCGCTCCGTCAGCGGGTGGGACGGGGCATGCGCGCCCTGATCGTCGACGCGATGCGCGCGGCCGCCGAAGACGGCCCGCAGATGGCGGCGCAACAAAAGCAGGGTGAGCAGCGAAACAAGGATGAACAGGACAAACTGCCAGTTCAGGGGAAGGTCCAGCAGCGCGGCGCACGCCGTGACCCAGGCCCCGGCGCCGAAAAAGATCAGCACCAGGGTCGGGGCCATCAGCTCGACAAGCAGAAAAGCAAGGCCCAGCAAAAACCAGAGCAGAGGCGCGCTCATGCCGCGCAGCCCGCCTGTTTGCAGCGTGCCGGCCGGCCGGCCTCCGGCGGCAGCTGCGGGGGCGCGCCGTGAGCGCGCCTACTGCTGCGGGCCCTGATCAATATCAATAATACGCGCCTGCAACCAGACATAGGCATCCACTTCCTGACCTTTTTCCGGCTCAAAGTCGCCCAGCACCATTTTGGAGACATAGAGCGCAAGACGCATGGGCTCGCGGGTTTCAAAGGGAAAGCTCAGATACAGAAGCTTGAGCGGCATTTTTTCCAGCTGGCAGTCCTGCACTTCCTCAATGACGGCGCGCAGCTGGTATTCGCAGAAGCGGCGGCCCGGCATGATCAGATGGCGGCCCGCCACTTCGACCTTGAGCGGCGGCACGTCCAGCCTGGATTTGCCTGGATTTTCGGCCAGCCAGGCCTCGGCGTAGGCCTCGAAACGCGGCCCCTGGGTGATGGTCACTTCGTCCAGCAGGGCCTTGCGCAGCCCGTAGGCCAGACCGGCCAGCAGAAAGGTGTGGGTGATGCCGGGCGTGAGGTCGTCGTGGTCCCGTCCGTAGAGCGGGTCAAAGAACCACATGGGGTTCTTGCCTTCGACCATGCTCACGGCCACGTTGGCGCCCAGGCCGCTTTCCCAGGGATGCACCTCTTCCACGGTGAGGTCGTTGGGCAGGCCGTCCAGCAGGGGCACGACGCTGACCGGAGTCAGCTTGCCGCCTTGCTCGCCGGCCACCAGCACCGAGGCGCGCACAGGCTGGTCCTTGGGCCAGGCCATCAGCACATGGTCCCTGCCGCCACGTTTCCACTGCCAGGAGGGACGCGTGCCGCCCTCGTGCAGCACCGTGCCCACCACCTGCGGCATGACCGCCGCCGGGTTCTGGCCGGTGAGCACGGCCCAGGCGTCGCCCAGACCTTCGAAATGGGTACGGTTCTTGCCCTGAAGCATGGCTTCCATTTCTTCAGGGCTGGCTTCCCGTGCGTCGGGATTCGTGTCGTCGGCCTGGGCCACTTTCACAAACTGCTCGCCGCCGGCGGCAGTTTCGGGCAAAGTTTCCTTGCTTTTTTTGGGCATGCGAAAAGTCCCCGTCTGCTCTCTGTCCGGCCCGCCGTCCTCCCGCAAGGGGAGAACAACGGGCCGGGATGCTCAATATCCGAATCAGCGCCGTCCGCCGCGGTCTCCACGATCGCCGCCGCGATCACGGCCGCGTCCGCCTCGGTCATGCCTGTCGCCCCGGTCGGAGCGAGGCGGACGGGCGGTTTCCTCGGGATTCCAGGGGTGGCCCTGTTCCTCCAGGAGCACGGCCTTGCGACTGGCGCGGATGCGGTCGCCGTTGATCTCAATGACCTTGACCAGCATGTCCTCGCCCAGACGCGCCACGTCGCCGGGCTGTTCCACGCGGTTCACGTCCAGCTGGGACACATGGACCAGGGCTTCAACATTGGGCAGCACTTCCACAATGGCCCCGATTTCCATGACCTTGCGCACCTTGGCCAGGTAGTTCTTGCCCAGATCCGGGCGCTGGTCGTAGTAGGCCACCATTTCACGGGCCTTTTCCAGGGCTTCGGCCGTGGGCGCGAAAATGGACACCCGGCCGGAATCCTCAATGTCGACGGACGCGCCGGTGGCCGCGGTGATGGCTTTGATGTTCTTGCCGCCGGGGCCGATGATCAGCCGGATGATGTCCGGATTTACAAAGACTTCGGCGTGCTGCGGCGCGAAGCGCGAGAGCTCCTTGCGGGGTTCGGCGATGGCCTTGGCCATTTCGGCCAGAATGTGCAGGCGGCCTTCGCGGGCCTGCTGCATGGCCGCGCGCATGATGTCCGTGGTCAGGCCGGTGATCTTGATGTCCATCTGCACGCCGGTGACGCCTTCGGCCGTACCGGCGATCTTGAAGTCCATGTCGCCCAGCGCGTCCTCGTCGCCCAGAATGTCGGTGAGCACGATGAACTTGTCGCCTTCCTTGATCAGGCCCATGGCCACGCCCGCCACCGGCGCGCTGACCGGCACGCCCGCGTCCATCAGGGAGAGGGAGCCGCCGCAGACCGCCGCCATGGAGGAAGAGCCGTTGGATTCCATGGTTTCGGCCACCACGCGCAGGGTAAAGGGAAAGTCCGCGTCAGCGGGCAGAATGGGCCGCAGGGATTTTTCCGCCAGGGCGCCGTGGCCGATCTCGCGGCGGGACACGCGCACCATCTTGACCTCGCCCACGCAGTAGGGCGGGAAGTTGTAGTGCAGCATGAAGCGCTTGGTCACGTCGCCGGTGAGCGAATCCATGCGCTGCTCGTCCGTGGAGGAGCCGAGGGTGGTCACCACCAGGGACTTGGTTTCGCCCCGGCGGAAGAGCGCCGAGCCGTGCGCCCGGGGCAGCACCCCGGTCTGGATCTGGATGGGCCGCACGCTTTTGGTGTCGCGGCCGTCAATGCGCGTGCCCTCGTTGACGATGCGGGCGCGTACCAGGGTTTTTTCCATGCCGCCGAGAATGTCGCCCACGCTCTTCAGCGCGGCCTCGTTTTCGGCCCAGGCCGGATCGGCCTTGAGGGCTTCCATAACCTTGTCCTTCACGGCCTTGCGGGCATCCTTGCGCGGCAGCTTGTCCGGCACGCGCAGGGCTTCTTCAATGCCGGCCTCGCGGGCCAGCTCCTGCACCCGCGCCACCAGGGCCGGGTCGTCCTCATGCGGGGTGAAGGCCATCTTGGCCTTGCCGCAGAGTTCGCGCAGCTGGAGCTGGGCGTCGATGAGCGGCTGGATTTCCTTGCGGCCCCAGTCCAGGGCTTCAATGATCACGTCTTCGGGCAGGAAGCGGGCGTCGCCTTCCACCATGGTCAGGGCGTCGCGCGAGGCCGCGAAGAGGATGTTCAGATCGCTCTGGGCCTGCTGCTCAAAGGAGGGATTGAGCACAAACTGGCCGTTGACCCGGCCGATGCGGCCGCCCGCCACCGGGCCTTCGAAGGGCAGGGGCGAAACCATCAGGGCCGCCGACGCGCCGGTGAGGGCCAGCACGTCGGATTCGTTCTCCTGGTCGGCGGAAATCACGCTGGCCAGCACCTGCACGTCTTCGTGCAGGCCTTTGGGGAAGAGCGGCCGGATGGGCCGGTCGATGAGGCGCGCCACCAGGGTCTCGCGCTCCGAGGGGCGGCCGATCTCACGGCGGAAGAAGCTGCCGGGGATGCGCCCGGCGGCGTACATTTTTTCGGAATACTCCACGGTGAGCGGGAAAAAGCCCTTGTCGAACTCCAGCGGCTGGGAGCAGACCGTCACCAGCACCACCGTGCCGCCGCACTGCATCCAGACCGCGCCGTGGGCCTGATTGGCCAGACGGCCGCACTCGAAAATGATTTCCTTGCCGCCCACTTGGGCCGTAACCCTGGTGGGATTGAAAATATCCTGCAACATTCCAGAATCCTTTGCTCGTGCGAAGGGGATTCCGGCAAAAACGGGCAAACGGAATGAGCATTCCTCTGCCTGGTTTTCCCGGACCCCCCTTCTCTCGCGTTTATGCTCCCTCGGGAGCGTGTCGTCATGCCGCGCCGGTTTCTCCGGAGCATTTCAGAGCTGATCCGCTCCAGGGCCTGATGCGGCAAGGGGGAGTCCGGCGACTCCCCCTTTCAGCCAAAATCTTACTTGCGCAAGCCAAGTTTTTCAATAAGCGCACGGTAACGCTGAACATCTTTCTTTTTCAGATAGTTCAGGATCTTGCGGCGGTGACCCACCAGCTTGAGCAGGCCGGTACGGGAGTGGAAGTCTTTCTTGTGCACCTTGAAGTGGCCGGTCAGGCCTTCAATGCGCGCGGTGAGCAGCGCCACCTGGACTTCCGGGGAACCCGTGTCGCCTTCGTGCTTGGCGTGGGTTTCAATGACCGTTTTTTTCTGTTCCGCATCCATGACCACAGCAGTTCTCCTTGAGAGGATGAAGTTAGTTCCAAAGCCCCCGCAGCACGGCCCAACAGGACCCGCCCGGCGCGTCTTCGCGCCGCGCCAGAGCCAGGGCTTCGCCCCGGTCCAGCAACAGCGCCAGGCCTTCGTCCCGCGCCGTTATCCCGCTGTCCGGCGGCATCGGCGCGCAGGGCACGGCGATGCCGTTACGGACCCGCTGGGCCTGTTCCGGCGTGAGTTCCACCCTGGGCCAGTGCGGCAACGCCTCGGCAATGGGGCGCAGGCTGGCGGCCAGCAGGGCGGGATCAGCCATGAGGTCCCGCAGGTCGCGGGCCGCGTCAAGGCCGAAGGGGTGACTGTACTCCCGGGTCAGTTCCGTGAGCACGGCTCCGCACCCAAGTCGCATCCCCAAGCTGTGGGCCAGGGAGCGTATGTAGGTGCCGGAACTGCAAGCGACCCGAAAGCGCACAAACGGCAGGCTCACCTCGAGCGTGTCCGCTTGTGAAATTTCCATGCGTTTGACCTTGGCGGGAGCCGCCGCGCCCTTGCGGGCCAGCTTGTACAAGGGCTGGCCCTCATGCTTGGCCGCCGAATAGGACGGCACGAGCTGCTCGCGCGCTTCGCGCCAGAGGGCGATCTCGCGGCGCACGTCTTCCTCGCCGACATGCTGCCACGGAAGCTCGGTCAGCACCTGCCCCTGGCAGTCCCAGGTGTCCGTGGTTTGGCCCAGACGCAGAACGCCGCTGTAAACCTTGCCGCCGCCCGCCATCAGGTGTGAGGAGAGCTTGGTGGCCTGCCCCAGCAACACCAGCAGCACGCCCGACGCCAGAGGATCCAGCGTGCCGGCGTGGCCGATTTTTTTCTGCCCCAGACGCTTGAGCGCCGTCAGGCAACGGGCCGAAGTGGGGCCCGAAGGCTTGTTCAGCACCAGCACTCCGTGCAATTGCGGCAGTTGGGGCTGACGCGGCTGCGGCGCGGCGGCCGACGTTTCTTCATTGGTCATACGCAAGCCTGTAGCATAGCCGCAGAGCGATCTGAAGTCAAAATGTTATCGCGTTTCACCGGATAAACCGTCTTCTTTGGCCAGTTGGGCGTTGATGGCCGCCAGCAAAACTTCAGCGGCCTGTTCGGACCTCAGCCGCAGGGTGCCGCCCGCCGCGTTGAGATGCCCCCCCCCGCCCAGCGCAGCCGCCGTGGCGCGCACGTCCGTGTCGCCGTAGGAGCGCAGGCTGAACTTGCACAGCTGCGGCGCGTCTTCGCGCAGCAGGGCCGCCACCCGCACGCCTCCCAGGCGCCGCAGCTGTTCCACAAAACCTTCCAGATCTTCCTTGAGAGCCCGGCATTGGCGCAGGTCCTCCAGGAGCACCGGGCAGAAGGCCACTTCGCCGTTGCGTTCCAGGCGCGCGCGTTCCATGAGTCTACCCCAGAGGCGCATGCGGCCCATGCTCCAGGTATTTTCGAGGCGTTCGCGCAGGCCGGTCAGGTCGCAGCCGTCCTCCACCAGACGCGCGCAGAGGGAAAAGATGTTCGCGCTGGTGTTGCCGTGGCAGAAGCCGCCCGTATCCGTGATGATGCCCAGGGCCACGGCGCAGGCCAGTTCGTTTTTCAGCGGCAAGCCTGCGGCCAGAGCGACGTATGCCATAAGCTGGGCCGTGGCCGCGGCCTCGGGGTCCACCCAGTTGGCCAGGCTGCCCATACCGTCCCCGCCCAGGTGGTGGTCGATGTTCAGACTGGTGAGACCGGGCAGGCGTTGGGCCAGTTCCCGGCCCAGGCGCTGGGGTTCGCCGCAGTCCAGCAGCAGGGCGCAACGCGGCGTGAAGGGCAGATGTTCCAGGCTGGTGTGCACCGTGCCGGGCAGGGGAAAGAACTGGAGGTACTGCGGCAGGCCGGTGCTGCTGTAAAGAATGAATTCCTTGCCCAGGGAGCGCAGGATATGCCCGGCCGCGGCCAGGGAACCCACGGCGTCGCCGTCGGGATTGACATGGCCGGACACCAGAACGCGGTCCACGTCCCGCAGGGCGGCGGCCATGCGGCACGCGCCGTCGCGGAAGTGCGCTGGAATCAGTTCAGTCTGCGGCATAAATCTCTACCTGGCTGTCGACCATTTCCTCGGGGCAGACCGCTTCCATCATCAGGGCGCATTTGTCCATGCGGCTGCGGAGGTGGGTTTCGCTGTTGGAAATGGAGGCCACGGCGAGACGCAGGCGGGTGAGGCTGTCCTCGGTGCCGGCCTCGGCGATGGCCACGTTGAATTTGTTGCGGGTTTTTTGCTTCAGGCTGTTGGCGACGCGGCGCTTGGCCTTGAGATTGTCGTTGCCGTCCAGGCTGAATTCGACGGTCAGGACCGCCATGAACATGGGCATAGGGATTATTCTGCTTTTTTGCCGGTGATTGTGCGCCTGCTGTGGGTGAATGGGTTTGTCATCCGCGTGATGTTTTTTGCGCCCTTCGGGCAAAGGTTTTCCGTCACGCTGACGATGGGCCGCTTCCAGCGCGGGCAGGAGCCGGGGGGCTTGCAACCTCTTCCCCCTGCGTGCGTAACATGTCGACGCGGCGGCAATGTCCAGAGGCGATGTGAAGTCACGAACGAATCCCGCTTTACACTGCCCCGTATACGGTTCAACGGGTTGACGAGAGGAATGCAAAGGGGGGAGTGCCGGGGACTTCGCCCCTCCGGCTCCTCCCCCCCCGACGTCCGCGCGGGCGTCAAATCCTGTTACAGCGTGGCGGCTTCTTCCACGGTCTCGAAGGCTTCGATAATGTCGCCTATCTTGACGTCGTTGAAGTTCTCCAGGCCCACGCCGCACTCATTGCCCTTGACCACTTCCTTGGCGTCATCCTTGAAGCGCTTGAGCGACGAGATTTTGCCGGTGTACACCACCACGCCGTCGCGCAGCAGCCGCACCCCCGCATTGCGGGCGATCTTGCCGTCCGCCACATAGGAACCGGCGATGACGCCCACCTTGGGCACGCTGAAGGTGTCGCGCACCTCGGCCTGGCCCAGATAGACCTCACGCTGCACCGGGGCCAGCAGACCGGCCATGGCGCTCTTGATGTCGTCTATCAGCTTGTAGATAATGTCGTAGAAGCGGATGTCCACATTCTCGTGTTCGGCCACATCCTTGATCTTGGACGTGGGCCGCACGTTGAAGCCGATGATGATGGCCTTGGAGGCCGACGCCAGCAGAATATCGGATTCGGTGATGGCGCCGGTGCCGCCGTGCACCACGTTGAGGCGCACCTTGTCCGTGCTCTGCTTGTTCAGAGCCTCGGTAATGGCTTCCAGGCTGCCCTGCACGTCGGCCTTGACCACTAGGTTGAGGGTCAGGGTTTCCTGATCCGAGGCCCGCTGGGAGAGGAAGGTTTCCAGTGTGACCCTGGACTCGGAGGCCAGATCGCGTTCGCGCTGCTTGGCCGCGCGGGAATCGGCGATGCGGCGGGCCAGCTTTTCGTCGGCCACCACAAAGAATTCCTCGCCCGCTTCGGGCACGCCCTCAAAACCCTGTACTTCCACAGGCAGGGACGGCCCGGCTTCCTTGACTTTTTTGCCCTGGTCGCTGGTCAGGGCGCGCACGCGGCCCGAGAAGGGTCCGCAGACGAAGTTGTCGCCCTGCTTGAGCGTGCCTTCCTGGATCAGAACTGTGGCGATGGGGCCGCGTCCCTTGTCCAGTTTGGCTTCCACGATATGGCCGCGCGCGGCTTTGTCCGGGTTGGCCTTGAGCTCCATGATTTCCGATTGCAGAGCCACCATTTCCAGCAGTTCGTCCAGTCCCTCGCGGGTCTTGGCCGAAACCTTGGCCACAATGGTTTCGCCGCCCCAGTCTTCGGGCTGCAGGCCCAGCTCGGACAGTTCACGCAGCACGCGGTCCGGGTCGGCGCCGGGCTTGTCCATCTTGTTCACGGCCACCATGATGGGCACGTTGGCCGCGCGCGAGTGGTTGATGGCCTCGCGGGTCTGCTCCATGACGCCGTCGTCGGCGGCCACCACCAGGATGACCAGGTCCGTGACCTGCGCGCCGCGCGCCCGCATGGCTGTGAAGGCCTCGTGGCCGGGCGTGTCCAGAAAGACGATGTCGCCGCGCTTGCTTTTCACATGATAGGCGCCGATGTGCTGGGTGATGCCGCCCGCTTCGCCGCTGGTCACGTTGGACTTGCGGATGGCGTCCAGCAGCGAGGTTTTGCCGTGGTCCACGTGACCCATGATGGTCACCACCGGCGGACGCGGCTTGAGCGTTTCGGGCGCGTCGGCATCCTTGGGCACCAGATAGTCGTCCTCGGAGAAGCCGGCCTTTTCCACTTCATAGCCGAATTCGGCGGCCACCAGAGTGGCGGTGTCGATGTCCAGCGACTGGTTGATGGTGGCCATCACGCCCAGACCGAAGAGCACCTTGATGATCTCGTTGGCCTTGAGGCCCATCTGATGGGCCATGTCCGCCACGCGGATGGCTTCCGTGACGCGGATCTTACGCTTGGCGGCCTTCAGGGGCTGCGTGGTCTGGGGCATCACGGGCTTGCCGCCCTTGCGGCGCCCCTTGCCCCGGTTCAGACGCGGCGAATCGTCGTCGTCCTGGCGGCGGCCGAAATCGCCCTGCTGGAAATCCACGGTACGGCGGCCCTTGAGGCGCTTTTTCTTGCTCTGACCGTCGCGGCCTTCAGTGGGCTGGGCGGGCGCGGGCTGGCCGAAGCCGCCGGGCCTGCCGGGACCACCGGTACGGGGGCCGCCGGGACCCGCCGGTCTGCCGGGAGCGCCGGGCCTGGCCGGAGCTCCGGGACGTGGCGAGCGCGGGCCCTCGCCGGGACGGCCGGGACCGCCGGGGCGGTAGCCGGACGCGGGACGCGCGGCGGGACGGCTGTCCTGCGAACCGGGCGCGGGACGCGAAATGATCCGCACCTGGGGCGCGGCGGGTTCGGAGCGGGAAGCGCGGCGCGGCGCGGCCTCAGCGGCGTCGGTCGCGTCAGAGGCGGAATCATCCGCCTGCCCGGTCTCGGCATGGGGGTCGGCCGCGCGCGGGGGCAGGGTCGGCGCGGAAGAACCTTCGGGAACGGCGGAAGCGTCGGGACGGGCCAGACGGGAAGTTTTGGCGCTTTTTTCCGGGGCGTCGGCGGGGGGTATGCCGGCCGGGGCCTCGGGAGCGACCGCGTTTTCTTCCGTAACGGGGGCGGCCGAAACCACAGGTTCGGCCGCCGCGACAGGCTCGGCGGCGCGCGCGGCTTCGTCGCCGGGGCGGCTGATGACGCGCGCGGCGGCCACCACGCGGGCGGTTTTCTGCGGCTTGGGCGCGGAGGCCTCCGCATCTGTCGGCGCGGGCGCGTCGGCGTCTTTGGATTCGACAGGCCTGGCCGCGACGCTTTCCGCCGCGTCGGCTTCGGCTGCCGGGCCTTCGGCTTTGGCCGAACTCTCGGCGACCGCGGGCGCGCTTTCCGCTTCGGGCCGGGCCGCCGGAGCGGCTTCGGCCTCGGGAGCTTTCGCTTCGGGCGCGGGAGCGGCCTCGGCGTCCTTGCGGCGGCGGCGCACGATGACATTGGGCTGGACCTCCGTGCGCTCCACTCCGCCCTGCTTCTGTCCGGCGAAATGGCCGCGCAGGCGGGCCGCGTCCTCCACGGACACGGAACCGGCCGTGCTCTTGGCCGGCAGGCCAAGCTCACGCAGAGCGCGCAGCATGTCTTTGGACTGCACGTCGAGCTCTCCGGCGAGATCTTTTATCTTAATTTTTTCTTCAGGCATGTTTACCCCCCTTATCAAGGCTGTCGCCAGCCGTACCGCGCGTTCCGCGTTTGACGGCCGCGCCGCGCCGTGCACCGGGCCTGTATTTGGCGAATTTCTGTTCGCAGACAGGATCGGAACACACATACCAGCCCCTGCCCGGTCTGGTTTTTTCCGCGTCAATACTCAAATTTCCCTGCGCTGTCAGCACGTGGCGGTTCAGCTCGGCCTTGGCGAAGCGGCGGCGGCAGATCACGCACATCCGCACCGGCCCCTGCGGTGTTTCCCTTTCCCTGCCGTCCGCGCCGCCCGATCCCGCGACGGCCTTATTTTTCGGCATCGGCGCTCCCGGCGTCTTCCGTGGTTTCCGGCGCAGCTTCAGGCTCAGTGCCGGTCTGAACTTCGTTCTCTTCCGCCTTGTCGTCGGTCCGGCCCAGTTCCACAGCCGAGGATTCGGGCGTGCTTTCCACCACCGGAGCCAGGAAGTTGATGGCCGAGCGCAGATCCGAAATGCGCGAAGCGCTGATGGTCAGCTTGTCGGCCAGTTCCTCGTCGCTGGCTTCACGCAGCGCGTCCAGCGAGGAATAACCCGCTTCCAGCAGGGCCTCAATGGAAACTTCCGCCACGCTGGCCACCTGCTCCAGGCCGTGCCCGATGGCGTTGGCCTCGTTGTAGCGGGTTTCGGTGAAGATATCGACCTTCCAGCCCAGCAGGCGCGCGGCCAGCTTGACGTTCTGGCCCTTGCGGCCGATGGCGTTGGTGAGCTGGTCGTCGGGCACGATGACTTCCAGGAGGTTTTCCTCCTCGTCCACCACGATGCGCGAAACCAGGGCCGGGGCCAGGGCGTTGCGGGCGTAGGTGGCGATTTCCGGACTCCAGACCACAATATCGATGCGCTCGCCGCGCAGTTCCTGCACAATATTCTGGATGCGCGAACCGCGCACGCCCACGCAGGCGCCCACCGGGTCCACGTCCCGCTCGCGCGAGAGTACGGCCACCTTGGCGCGGGAACCGGGATCGCGGGCCACGCCCATGATCTGCACCACGCCGTCGTCCACCTCCGGCACTTCCCGGCGGAACAGGGCGGCCATGTAGTCGCGGTGCGCGCGGGAGATGACCACCTGCGGGCCGCGTCCTTCCTTGCGCACTTCGATGATCAGGGCCTGCACGCGGTCGCCGCGTTTGTAATGCTCACGCGGAATCTGCTCCTCGCGGGGCAGAATGGCCTCGGTGCGGCCCAGGTTGACCACCCAGCCGCCCTTGTCGCGGCGCTGGATGATGCCGGAGACGATTTCGCCCACGCGGTCCTTGTATTCCTCGTAAATAATTTCCTGCTCGGCGTCGCGCATGCGCTGGATGATGACCTGCTTGGCGGACTGGGCCGCGATGCGCCCCAGATCCTCCACCTTGACCCGGAAGCCCATTTCGTCGTCCAGCTGCACGGAGGGATCATGTTCGCGGGCGTCGGCCAGGGCGATCTGGGTGTCCTCATTGGCCACGTCGTCGTCTTCCACCACGATTTTGAACTGATAGACCTCAATGTCGCCGGTGTCGTCATTATAGGTCACTTCCACGTCCATATCCTCGCTGAAGCGGCGCAGCACCGAAGTGCGCACGGCGTCTTCCAGCGTGTCGATGAGCATGTCGCGGTCAAGGCCCTTGTCCTTGCTGATCTGGTCAATGGCCTTTTTGAGTTCAAGATTCATGTCTGCCTCCGGCTGCCGCGCGTGGCGGCGTAAAATCGCTATTTGGCTTCAGGTGACGTCCCGCCGGGAGTGTTGCGGGAACCTTTTCCGGGAGCCTTTTCCGGCTTTTTCCCCGGTCCCTTTCCTGGCCCTTTCCCTGGCTTGACCGGCTGACGGAAAATATACATGCGGCTGGCCCGGCGCACTTCCGTCCAGGGCAGGCGCACGGGGGGCAAAGCCTCGGGGCTGACCTCGCCCTCGGCCGAAACCACGACGGGCTCCAGCACAAAGGCGTCCGCCTCCACGGCGGCGAGTCTGCCGCGCCAGAGACGGCGGGGGGCCGCCCCGGACTCCGCGCCGCCTTCGGGCGCGAGAGGCGCGTGCAGCCGCGCCTCCACCACGTCGCCCAGATAGGGACGCATCTGCTCCAGGCTGAAAAAAAGACGCGTGAGGCCCGGCGTGGACACTTCCAGCACGTAGGCCGAGGGCACGGCGTCCTCCACCTCCAGGGCCAGCCCCAAATGGCGGGAAATTTCCTCGCACTGGCCGATGCTGGCCGAGGCGGGGCTTTCGATCTTTTCTCCGCCGGGAGTGACGGCCTGGGTGGGATCTTCAGGCCCGCACGCAGGCACGTCCACAAAGAGACGCACCGCCATGCGGCCGCTCTGGGCCACTTCCACGCCCCAGATGACCAGGCCCAGAGCGCGGACCACGGGTTCGGCCAGGCGGATGACGGTTTCTTTGAGGGCGGCTTCGCTCATAATTTCCTTAAAAAAGCAACGACGACGCGGGGTTCTGACTGGTCCGCATCCCGTCGTGGGGACAAAAAAAAGGGGGCCTATTCAGGCCACCCCGTTGTGAACATACGTCCTGCATCAGGATGTGACGGTTCGCGCCGGAACGCAAACCATCTTGAATTCGGTTGACTTAACTCAGGCTGCAAATGTTGTCAAGCGGCGAATTTGATTGCGATACAAATAAAAAGCCGCCTGCTTTTATTCCGGATCGTACGCGTGAAAATGCTTCTTCCGTCTCACGCGTGTCGGGCCGGTCTGATGTTTGCCGCTGATTTTCAGAGATAAAACAGTAAAATAAAGCTTTTCAGCTATGGAGGGCCTAAAAGAAATCCGATATCAGTCGTTAAGACTCGTGCAAGTGGGAAGTTTGGGTTGCGCGTGTCCGGGAACCAGGGAGGAAATATGGGGCTTTTTCGAAAATTTTCGGCGAGTTGCATTCTTGCGACTGTGGCTGCTGCGGTTTTGGCCTGGGCCGTGGCGGCGGCTTTCTCCGGCGGTCAGGGCGGCGCTGCGCTGGTAGGGGCTGTGGCGGCGGCCGTATTTACAGCCTGCGGCTTGGGCTTGGCAGCGCGTTTTATTTTTCTGCGTCCGTTGACGGCGGTGGAGCAAGGCTTGCGCGATCTGGCCGAGGGACGGCTGACGGCGGCCCGGCCCTCTTTGGACAGAGACCTGCCCGGCATCCAGGCGGCCCTGGACGCGGCGCTGGGCGCGCTGAAATTTGAACGCGGCCTGTCGCGCGGCGTGTTTCAGGGGCTGCCCATGCCCTACCTGCTGGTGGACACGCAGGAGCGCACCACCAGCACCAATCAGGCCTGCCTGGACATGCTGGAAATCGACGACAGCGTGGAATCCTGCCTGGGCAAGACCCTGGCGGAGCTTTTTTATAATGATCCCAAGCGCGAAACAGCGGTGGGCAAGAGCATCCGCAACGGCGAATATTTCCGCAACCTGGATCTCGTCATCACCGGCCACCGGGGCCGGGGCATCAATGTGCTGGCCAATATCTTTCCCATTTACGACGAGGACAAGACCTGCATCGGCGGGCTCTGTCTCTATGTGGACATGACAGCCCTGAAACAGGCCGAGCGGGCCATTACGGACAAGAATGAGCGCATGGCCGTGGCGGCGCAGTCGCTGGAAGAGGCGGTGGGCAGGCTTTCCGGCATTTCCGGCGGCCTGTCGCGCGGTATTCAGCAGTCGGACAGCGGCGCGGCCATGTCCGCCGAACGCCTGTCCGAAGCGGCCGCGGCCATGAATGAAATGAACGCCACGGTGCAGGAAGTGGCCAGAAACGCCGAGGCCGCCTCGGGCGCGTCCGCGTTGACCAGGGAAAAAGCCGAAGCGGGCGCGCAGGTGGTGGAAAAGGCCGTGCGCAGCATCAAACGGGTGCACGAGGTTTCCCTGGCGCTCAGGCAGGACATGGGCCAGCTGGATGAGCACGCCCGGGCCATCAGCCGGATCATGGGCGTGATTTCCGACATCGCGGACCAGACCAATCTGCTGGCGCTGAATGCGGCCATTGAGGCGGCGCGCGCCGGCGACGCCGGACGCGGCTTCGCGGTGGTGGCCGACGAGGTGCGCAATCTGGCCGAAAAAACCATGACGTCCACCCATGACGTGGGCGAAGCCATCAAGGCCATTCAGGAAAGCACGGCCAAGAGCATGGACTCCGTGGACAACGCCGTGAGCCAGATCGAACAGGCCACGGATCTGGCGGGGCAGTCCGGCCAGGCTCTGGAAGAAATCGTCAGCACCGTGGAAAACACGGCCGGTCAGGTCAGCGCCATTGCGGCGGCCAGCGAACAGCAGTCCGCAGCCAGCGAGGAGATCAACCGCTCCATTGCGGAAGTCAACGGCGTGGCAGCCGACACGGCGCAGTCCATGCGCGAGGCCCACGAGGAAATGGCCCGGCTGGTGGAACTGACCGGCACTCTGGACTGTCTCTTATACACA
>OJIY01000242.1_pt1 | contig 22773 bp, 24 predicted proteins | sample 1596061 | NCBI WGS metagenome assembly OJIY01 (sample SAMEA4350111, study PRJEB24818) | metagenome | biome: human; feature: gut; material: faeces | place: Denmark | collected 2013-09
CCTCCTCCCGTGCTTTGTAGTATAGCTTCTTACAAGCATTATCTCACGGAGTATAGGTTTTGAAAATCTTTCATTACTATTTGTGCCGCGCCCGAAGGCGCGCGGAATGGAGATTTTTATGAAAGAATGGAACAGCCAGCGAGTCAGGGCCATGGCACCGGAAAACGACCCGCTTAAACTCGGCATGGGCTGGACAGCAGCCGATCTTGACAAGCCGCAAATCATGGTGGAAAGCACCTTCGGTGACAGCCATCCGGGGAGCGCCCACCTGAACCAGTTTGTGGAAGAAGCCATGCGCGGAATCAAAGATGCCGGAGGACGAGGCGCCAGATACTATACCACCGATATCTGCGACGGGATTGCCCAGGGACATGATGGGATCAATTATTCCCTCGCACACCGGGATATGATCGCCAATATGATTGAAATCCATGGAAATTCCACCGGCTTTGACGGCGGTGTATTCATTGCCAGCTGTGACAAATCCGTTCCCGCCTGCCTGATGGGACTTGCCAGACTGGATATGCCCTCTATAGTAATCACAGGCGGCGTTATGGAGGCAGGGCCGGATCTTTTGACCCTGGAGCAGATCGGGGCCTATTCCGCCATGTACCAGAGGGGCGAAATCACGGAAGAAAAGCTGACCTATTATAAGCATAACGCCTGCCCTTCCTGTGGGGCCTGCTCTTTTATGGGCACCGCATCCACCATGCAGATAATGGCGGAAGCATTAGGCCTTATGCTCCCCGGATCGGCCCTGATGCCGGCAACCTGCCCGGAACTGAAGGAAATGGCCTATAAAGCGGGATTGCAGGTAATGAAGCTTGCCGGACTGGGCCTTAAAGTAAGCGATATCGTAACCATGAAGTCCTTTGAAAATGCCATCATGGTTCACGCCGCCATATCCGGATCCACCAACTCCCTGCTTCATATTCCTGCCATGGCGCATGAACTGGGCCTGGAAATAGACGGGGACACCTTCGACCGCATGCACAGGGGCGCCCATTATCTGCTGGATATCCGTCCTGCAGGCAAATGGCCCGCTCAGTTCTTCTACTATGCCGGCGGCGTCCCGGCTGTCATGGAAGAAATCAAATCCATGCTTCATCTGGATGTCATGACCGTTACCGGCAAAACACTGGGAGAAAACCTGGAAGAGCTGAAACAGAATGGCTTTTATGATCGCAGCCATACCTATTTGGAAAAATGGAATCTGAAACCAACCGATATCATCCACAGCTTCAATAGCCCTATCGGCACCGACGGCACCGTAGCTGTTCTGCGCGGCAACCTGGCGCCGGAAGGCTCTGTGGTAAAGCACTCCGCTGTCCCCAGGGAAATGTTCCGGGCGGTGCTGAGGGCAAGACCCTTCGACTGTGAAGAGGATGCTATTGCGGCCATACTTTCCGGCAGCATCCATCCCGGCGATGCGGTATTTATCCGCTATGAAGGCCCGAAGGGATCCGGCATGCCGGAAATGTTCTATACCACGGAAGCCATTTCCTCCGATCCGGAGCTTGGCAAATCCATTGCCCTGATCACCGACGGGCGTTTCTCCGGCGCTTCCAAAGGCCCGGCAATCGGCCATGTCTCCCCGGAAGCCGCAGAAGGCGGCCCTATCGCTTTGGTAGAAGAGGGCGATCTCATCCGCATCGACATTCCCGAACGGATCCTGGAAATTACAGGCATAAAAGGGCGGGAACTTCCCCCGGAGGAAGTGGATCGGATTCTTTCGGAACGGAAAAAGAACCTGCCGCCCCGGGAACCCAAATATAAAAAAGGCGTGCTGAAAATCTACTCCGAACATGCCGTTTCCCCCATGAAGGGCGGTTACATGGAATAGCAGGCCTCATACAATCGTTACTTTCTTCCCGTCACTTTTTATCCCCGGTTGACTTTTGCGCCTCCTGCCTTTATAATAAATAAAAGCGACTACATAGTCGCTTTTATAAAAGGAGTATTTTCCATGGGTGAAAAAGGTACTCTGACCCGCAGGCATATTCTGGACTGCGCCTGCCCTCTGTTTATCAGATATGGGTACAAAGCGGTTACCATGCAGGATATCTGCCGGGCCAGCGGATTAAGCAAGGGCGGTCTTTACCGCCATTATAAGGATAAGCCTTCCCTTTTTTCCGATCTGCTGCAGAGCTTTCAGGAGGACCGGAATCAGCACGACGGGGAGGGCATGGACGCAGGTGCCTCCGCCCGGGTACTTCTGGAGGATTATCTGTTTTCCCAGCTGGGAAACATACGGGACAGGAAACCGGGGCTGTACGGGGCCATTTATGAATTCTGCCTGGAATCCAGGGATACGGAGGATTCCTCTTTCCTGTCAAAGCAATACGCAAGAGGCGAAGCGGTTCTTCTCGCTCTGCTCACCTATGGAACCAAAACGGGGGAATTCCATCCGGGTAACCCCAAAGAAACTGCAGCCGCTATCCTTTTTATGATAGAAGGAATGAAAATATGCAGGGAAGTGATGCCAATAACAGAAGAGATGCTCACAGGAATTTATCACCAGATAAAGAAGCTGTTGGGAGTATCGGAACAGGAGCCGATATGCTGACCAGAAAACAAAAGCGCTCGATTCTCTACATTTTGTTTGTATTTATTCTTTGTTCCGCCGCCAAGGATTTTGAGTTCCTGGTGCTTAAAACGGATGAGACCTTCCTTGCCGAAAATATCTTCTGTAAAATTTTTGCGCTTCTTGTCATTTCCCAATGCCTGGTTGAGAGGAAGCTCTCCTGGAAAAGCATTGGCTTTCGGCTGAACGGGCTGAAAAGAGGTCTTATTCTGGGGTTTTCCCTGGGAATTGGCACTTTTGCGGTTTCCTATCTGGCAGAATGCCTCATCCTTCTTCTTATGGGAAAATCCCCGCGCCTTTCTTTCTTTATCTCCAGCTTTTCCCTTTCGGATCAAACGGTCACCGGCATTTCCCTTTCTGCAATTCTCATATGTATTCTGGGAAACGTGATTAATGTGGCGGCGGAGGAAGGGCTTTTCCGGGGATTGCTTTTCAAGCTCGGGCGGAGGGCGTTCTCTTCCCGGAATGCCAATCTGCTGCAGGCGCTTCTCTTCGGCATCTGGCATCTGGTTACCGTCGTGGTATGGGTCAGAGAAGGCAGCCTCACCGTGGGGGCCGCCTTCCTTATGGGGATCGGTTATATCATACTTGCCGGTATCCTTGGCTTTGAATGGGGCCTGTGCGTTACCCTCACAGGGACCCTATGGACCGGCATATTCGAGCATTTTTTCAATAATTTTATCAGCAATTCCCTGCATGTGGTTACCGATACGGGTACCGATGAGCTTCAGATACTGCGTATCGTGCTTTCCAATGTCCTTTCCCTGCTTTTGGTACTCTTTCTCATGAAGCGGGGTAAGAAGAAGGAACGCCGGCGCCCGGCAGGCCGCCGGAAGGCCGCCGGATAAACGCAGCCTTCTTCCCGTCCTTTTTCACCATGTCTCCGGGAAGGAGTCCCTTATCCGCCTGTTCAGCCGATTAGAAAAACAGACTCCAGCAGGGGCATCAGCTCTTGCATGCTGCCGATAACGGCATCGGCTCCGGCTGATCGGTATTTCTCCCTTACCAGTGCCGTCCTCCGTTTTTTTTCTTCCGCAGAAAGCCTCTCAAACTCCTCCCTGCCAAGCCCCATTTCGGAGCTGCCCTCAATAATTCCTACGGAAAAAACACCGGCATTTTTCCCTTCTTTGATATCGGAGACCGTATCCCCCACCTTCACGACGCCGGCGGCGCAGGATACGGCAAAGGCTTCCATATTTCTGTATATCATATAAGGATAAGGCCTTCCCCGTTTGTGGGTGCTGTCAGGCGAAAACCAGGCATCCGGCTTATATCCGTGTTCCTCCGCTTTTTGGGTCACTATTTCCATCATTTGATCCGTATAGCCGGTGGTGGATCCCACAGGGATTCCCTTTTCCCGCAGGGCCTTCACCGTTTCCAGCACGCCCGGCTTAACGTCGGTGAAATTCTCCAGGATACCCATCAGTTTTCCTTCAAAAAGCCGGTAAAGCCGGTCAATATCCTCTTCTTCAGCGGGTTTTTTGTATGTTTCTATCCATAAACCACGGATTCTGGGCATCTCCAGCATGGCCTTGATATGATCACGCTTCAGCATCCCCATAGGTTTTCTTACCTCTTCCATCTCCGGTTCGATTCCAAATGCCCGGAACACCTCCGCAAAAGCCTGTACGGGTGCAAAACATCCATAATCCACCGTCGTTCCTGCCCAGTCAAAAATAACCGCTTCCAGTTTCTTCATACTGCTTTTTTCTCCTTTTCCTGAAGAAAATCCGACAGGATATCGCAGAGCCTGTTGATATCCTCCTCATAGATTTCCCCGATATTCCCGATGCGGAAGGTTTCCGCCTCCGTCACCTTTCCGGGATAAATGGCATAGCCCCTCTCCTTGATATATTCATACATTTCAGAAAAGGTAAAAGAATGGTTTTGGGGATAATAAAAGGTGGTGATAATCGGACCCTGGTATTGGCTCCCGATGTAGGGCCGGATACCCATCTCATCCATTCTTCGGATGAGCAGCCTGTTATTCTCTGTATAGCGCCGGTTCCGGGCCGCTGTCCCGCCTTCCTCCTCCATTTCCTCCAGGGCCTTTGCAAACGCCAGCACCACATGTGTGGGAGAGGTAAATCTCCATTTGCCGTCTTTTTCCATGGTTTCCCACTGCTCATACAGATCCAGGGAAAGGCTTCTTGCTTTTCCTTTGCTCTCCATTAGTTTTTCGCGGTTGGCTATTATAAAAGAAAATCCGGGAACACCTTGGATGCATTTGTTGGCGCTGCTGATAAGAAAGTCAATCCCCAGCTCTCCCACCGGAATATCCACTCCGCCGAAGCTGCTCATGGCATCCACAATAAACGTCTTTCCCGCTTTCTTTACCACACCGGCCGCCGCTGCGATATCATTGAGAATCCCTGAAGTGGTTTCACTGTGTACCATGGAAACATGGGTGACATCCGGATTTTCAGCAAGGAGCATTTCTATAACAGACGGATCCGGAATTTTATCATAATCCTGTCTGTAGATCAGATGGGGAATGGACGCGTGCGCCGCAATATCCCCCATTCGTTCCCCATACGCCCCGTTTGAGACTATCAGAAGCTTATCCTTTTTTCCTATCACACTGGTAAGTACCGACTCCACGCCAAAGGTTCCGCTTCCCTGCATGAGTACTGCCGTATACTCCCCGGCGGACACCCGCGCGAGCTTTAAAAGCTTTGCCCGGATTTCCTGGGTGATCTTCTTATAATCATCGTCCCAGGTGCAGTGATCAAACAGCATTTCTTTTTTTACGGAAACCGTTGTTGTCAAAGGCCCCGGCGTTAATAATTTATATGATTTCATGTTTTTTCCTTTCCTTTTTACAGTTGCGGTTTACAGCTGTCTGACAGCTCCTGATGCTTTTTCAGAAGTTCAAAAGTAAGGGTTTCGCCAAAAATGCGGGGATTTCCTGATTTATTGGCGGCATCCTCCGCTTCCCCTTCATAAAGCGGAATAGGGTATGTTTTCTGCAGCTCCTCCCTGCCGTTATTTATGATGCATTCAGCCATCTCCATGGCTTTGGGATTGCTCTGGGCCCCCTTATCCACAACTGCCACGGATTCCGTCAGGGAAAAATTTCCTTCCGCCGGATCCACAAAATCAATGGGGATTCCGGAGGTTTTATCCGCTACCGCCTGATGCCTTAACCCGAAGCCCACGGCCACCTCACCTGCCCTCGCTTTTTTCAAAGGGGCGGAACCGGAATCCTCAATATGATCCCCCGCATTGGCATATATACCGGTGAGCACCTCCTTTGCCCCGTTCTCCCCATATTCGGATACAAGAGCCTGGAGGAGCAGCCATGCGGTGGAGGAGGAGTTGATATCCGTTACGGAGATCATTCCTGCATATACCGGGTCCGCCAGCTCCTTAATTGATGCCGGCACAGGCAGGTTATGTTCCTTCATCATTTCCGTATTCAGGATAATGGCCCCTTCCTGCGCGGTGATCGGTGCACAGTAGGAAGGAAATTCATCCAGCGTATTTACGGAAAAGGTAAGATCCTTAAAGCTCTTGTTCTGCTCCTGGGCGCTGTTCACATAAAAAGTGCTCATGGTTATCAGATCCGCTTCTATATTGCTTCCCTCGGCAAGCAGCTTTCCGCCCAGCTCAGAGGTGCCGAAAGACTGGAATAGATACTGATCCCGGAAGCCGTTGTTATCCAGCGCGTTTTTCATGGCGGTAACCGCTTCGTCGTCCGCATTGGAATAAATAATCACTTTCTCATTTACCCCGCTTTTCCCGCAGCCTGCCAGGACACCAAGCGCCACTGCCGCAGCCAGCCCTACAGCTGTTATTTTTTTTACCTTCATGTTTTTTCCCTCATTTCTTTTTTCTTTTTATCCTGCCGTCTGCCAGTACCCGAAACAGCCCCCTGGCGAGCAGGTTGATAAATAAAATCATTAAAGATAAGACAAAAATTTCATTAAACTTATTAAAATACTGCAGTTCCTTTATTTTTGTTGTTATAACCATGGTTCTTGCACCCGCGATGAAAATCACGGCGCTGACCGTCACCATGGCGTTGATGAAATAATAGCTGAATACTTCTAGTATGGTGGAAACCGCATTTGGTGTTACCACACGGATGATAGTTTTTATCCATGAATCCCCCATCAGCATGGCTGTTGTCTCCCAGGAAGCGTTCATTTTAGCAAGGGAGCTTTTCATCATCAGATACGGTGTGGAAAAAAAATGGACCACATTGCACACAATAAGAAGAAAAAAAGTATTCTGAACCGGCGTACCGGAAAAGCTGAACAGGAATGCAAGCCCGATTACCATTCCCGGAATGGTGTTGGTCACCAGTGCAATTCCTTCAATCCCATTTTTCAGTTTCCGGGAAACGGAGCTTCTGGCCGTCACCAAAGCCCCTCCATAAGCCACCAGCGTTCCCGCAACGGCAGTAAAGAAGGCCACGATAAGCGAATTGCGGAACACGCCCGACAGCGCGTCATCCGCAAAGACGCTTCCCACATGTTCCAGGGTAAAACGAATATCATAAGGCCATTCGGATACAAACGGCACCACAAAAATAACGGCAAATACGGATAATACACACAGGATGATACCGGTGCTCACGGCACCGCATCCCACATCACGCACCCTGTTGCGGCGGATTTCTATCGCAGATACCTTGTTGTATCTCACATTATATTTTTCCAGAAACTGAAGCACCGCTATGCTCACTGCAGAGGGCACCAGCATCACCATAGCCACCACGGCCCCTCTGGAAAAATCGGGAATGCTCCCCAGCATCTGATCGTAGAGGACAGCGGCTATCACCTCATATTTCCCGCCCACGGAAGCAGGGATGCCGAAATCCGTAAAGCACAGGAAAAACGCCTGGATAAACGAAGCCGCCAGCGTGCCGAGAAGGGGCCTTACTATTGTCATCATAAACGTGGAAACGCCATTATCCCCCATAATCCGGGATACGACCATGAACTTTTTATCAATATATCCCATGGTATTATGAATCAGCATAAAGGCGATGGGCAGCGTATAAATTACATATCCGGTCAAAAGACCATGGAACCCATATATATCGAACAGCTGTCTTCCGAACAGCCTGGTAAGAAGCCCCTGCCTGCCAAAGGAATAAATGATGGCAAATCCGTAAGTGATCGTAGGAAGAAGCATGGGAAGCAGCGCCGCCCCCCGGATCACGGCCTTCATCCATGACGGGATATTCGTATAATTGATCGTATAGGCCAGGAAAAAAGCCAGGACAGTGGTTACCAGCGCACTGACTGCCGCCACCAGGAAGCTGTTCCCAAGCGCCCTTCCGAAGCCGCGGGAGAGAAACACACTGCGGTAGCTGGCGAGAGTCAGCCCTCCTTTTCCCAGGAAGGATTTCAACAGAAGCTGAAAAACGGGGAGAATCAGGAAAATAGTGAAAATGACCAGCAGGACCCCGTACAGTAATTTAATTTCTTTATTTTTCTTTTTCATGCCCTTCCGCCTCAAATAGCCATAGAGCTTTCTTCCGTATTCTTTTCGAACAGGGTATAGATATTATGCCTTTTAATCTCCAGCTGGTTCAGAATGAACTTACGCACAAAGCTGTTCCCGGGCTGATGGATAATTTCCGCCGGTTCATCATACTGGGAAATCGCCCCTTCATTAATAATCAATACCCGGTCGGAAAGCGTGAGGGCTTCCTCCGGATCATGGGTCACAATGATTGTGGTCAGATGATACTCCCTGGCTATTGCTTTTATCCTGTCCTTTATGGATTCTTTTATCACTCCGTCCAGAGCGCTTAAGGGTTCATCCAGCAGCAGAATACGGGGTTTCATCACCATTGTCCTGGCCAGGGCTGCCCGCTGCTTCTGCCCTCCGGACAGTTGGTCGATCTTCTTATTCAGATGTTCCTCCAGGCCAAGGAGATGTACCAGCTCCTTCACCTCCTCCTCAGAGGAAATGCCGGGCTTATTGCGCAGCCCGTATGTAATGTTCTGGTACACATTCAGATTAGGAAACAGGGCATAATCCTGAAAAACAATATTAAACCCTCTCTTTTCCATAGGTTCATGGGTAATATCCTGCTCATGAAAAAGAATTTTTCCTTCCTCCGCATCCGTTATCCCCAGGATTAGATTTAACAGCGTTGTTTTTCCACATCCGCTGGGCCCAAGTATGGATACAATTTCCCCGTCCCTGATATCCAACGTAATATCCTGCAGCACAGGTACTCCATCATACGATTTCTTAATATGCTGTAAACTGAGCATACCGCCCTTCCTTTCTTCCGTTAACCGTTTTTTTCTGATAAACAACCAAATTATAACAATCCCTATTCCCTCCAACTATCACAACAACTTCAAAATCTTGTAAAAGCTCTGTAAATGATTGACATCGTGAGATAACCTGCTATACTGTAATTACCACGACAGACGTAGTACGTCAGACGGAGTAATTTTTGCGTGTCCGCCTGCGGGAAAAGGAGCTGATGAGTTGATAAGCAGTGATATCATCCGTGGCTACAATGATACCTTTATTCTTTTCCATCTGCTGGACGGCCCCTCGTACGGATATGAAATATCCAAACACATAAGAGAACGTTCCGGGGATAAATACAGTATTAAAGAAACAACCTTATATTCCGCCTTTACCAGGCTGGAAAGAAACGGCTATATCGAATCCTTCTATGGAGATGAAACCAACGGGAAACGGCGTACCTACTACCGGATTACGGAGAGCGGGAGGATTTATTACAAGGAAAAATGTGAAGAGTGGAAAGTAACCAAGGAAGTAGTGGAACAGTTTATACGGCTGTAAGAAAGGATTATTATGGATACCATACGAATTTATCTTGAGAATATGTTTGCCCGGCTTCCGGGGACTCCTGAAATCATGAAGCTGGAAAACGACATGCTCCACACGATGGAGGATAAATACGAAGAACTGAAAAAAGAAGGGAAATCGGAAAACGAAGCCATCGGAATCGTTATATCCGAGTTCGGCAACATTGATGAACTGATCGAAGAACTGGGACTGAAGGCTGCGAAGGGTACGCCGGAAGCCCCCCGGGAGGAAAACAGCCAGGAATGGCAGCAATATGGTCATTCTGCGTATCCGGGACAAGAGGAACCCTATGAAAGCTATGAATCCGGAGACATTTTCTTATCCCGGGAACAGCTGGAGCAGGTTATCGGTGACTACCGCAGATATAACCGCCTGGTAGGGATCGGAACCGCCCTATGCATTATGGGCCCGGCTTTCCTGATTCTCACCAGCGGGCTGCTTGCTCCCAACAGCAACGGAGTCACTGTTTTATCGAAATTATCCCGGATCCATTTCCTGCTGATGCTTCTTCCTCTTTTCCTCTGCCTTGCCGCCGGGCTTGGAATGCTGATTTATGGAAGCGCCAGGCTGGAACAGTACAAATTCCTGAAGCACTCCAACCTGATTATCAGCCCTTCCCTGCAGGACTTTATTGCCCAAATGCAGGCGGATTTCCAGCCGCAGTGTGCGGTTATCATGACGGTTGGTGTTGTACTGTGCGTCATTTCCCCTTTTACCCTGATCGCCCTTTCCCAGCTTGGTGAAAACACCCCACTGGGAGATCAATTTGGCGGAACCATCGGCATTTTCTTCCTGTTTTTGTTTATTTCCATAGCCGTTTATCTTTTTATAACGGCAGGGACGGAAGAGGATCTTTATAAAATGCTGCTGCAGGAAAAAAAGAAAAAGGGAAAAAGCAGGAAAAAATATACGGTTTCTTCCGGTCAGGCGGGCCAGACCATCTCCCTGATCCTTTCCGTTTACTGGCCGCTGGTCACCTGTATTTATTTTATTTGGAGTTTTCTGTTCGGATCCTGGTCCACCAGCTGGCTGATATGGCCCCTGGCATCCGTTTTCAGGCATCTGCTGTGCTCCATTCTGGATACGATGGAAAAGGAACAAAAGAAAGAAAAAAAGAAAAAGAAGGAAGCGTAACCATAACACAACAATTGAGACAGGTCTGTACAGACCTGTCTCGAGTCGCGGAGGAAGAAGGCATCCTTCCTGTTATTCCGCCGGTTTATCTATTTCAAATTCCTGGAAGCCCATATATCCGGGCGCCACTTCGTACTTCTCAAAGCATACAACAGGATTTCCATCCTTATTAATATAAAATTTCGTATTCTCATCCACACTCTGGAAACCTTCCACCATATCATCCTCCGCTGCCTTTCCGATTCCCCAGTAAATGACATTTTCATCTGCCGCATCTCTTTCCTCCATCTGCCGCAGAATGCTTTCATTTGCAATTTCCACATAATTTTCACCCAGAAGATCCTGCAGGGTGAGCTGTCTGTCCCGGGACAGATCCAGATTGTAATAATAGCGGACTCCGTATGCGGCCACCCATGCCTCATCCGTAGTTAATACCATGGAAAGGATATTACCCTGCTGATATTTCACCTCATAATCCACATTAACGGCGATATCCCGGTCTCCCCATTCCTCTTCGGTTCCTCCTGTGGCAAAAAAGGCCTCTTTGTATTCTGCAAATTTCTGTTTTGCTTCCGCCACATAATTGTCCACAATATTCTGGATTTCCTGGTTGATATCTCCCACAAAGGTTTCCTTCTGCGTATCCGTATTATCCGACGGTGTCTCTTCCAACTGGATTTCCGGCACATTCACTTTAATATCATGCCCTTCATCCTTTTCATGATAGGAACGGATGGTCAAGACTCTGGCAAGGGAACCTATAATAGGAAGCTCACTCATTTCCTTTGCAAACACTTCATTTGTGTTTAGACCGATGGTCATACATACGAGAAGCACTGCCGCGGCTGTACCGCAATACCTGAAGGTTTTCACGATACCTCGTGACCGATGCTTTTTTAGCGATTTTTCCTTGTCCACAGAACGGATGGCACCGTTTACCACATCCCTTAATTCTTCCGGGATTTCTATATTATCATATACTTTTTTTCCATCTTCAGGCTTTCTCATAATTGATCTCCTCCAAACCTTTTTGCAGTTTTTTAAGAGCAGCATATAACCGTGATTTCACAGTACTTAAATTTGTTTTAGTCACATCGGATATTTCCTGAAGGCTTAGCTCCTCGTAGAAACGAAGGATGATTACCGTCTTCATTTCCTCCGGAAGCTTCTGTATTTCTTCGTAGACTTCGTTTGACTCCATGTCCGCCTTTCCGAAGCCCTCTTCCTGATACGGTTCTTCTCGCATTTCCGATGGTTCGGTGCTGATTTCCTTCTTATTTTTACGAAGATACTGCAGCGCCTCATTAACCACAATCCGGTAAAACCACGTTTTTATTGCCGCCCTGTTCCGAATCCCCCAGCACTTCTCCAGTGCCTGGCATATGGCATTCTGCACCACATCCAAAGCGCTGTCCCTGTCCTGCACATAACTATAGGCCAAACGATAACATTTCTCCTGGTTTTCCAGGATATAGGCCACTGTCAGGTCATATATATCCTGCTTCATATTAATCTCCTCCTGTATGCGGGCGTATGTCCTGATTGGAATACCCTTATGATTATCGTGAAAGCCTGAGCTTATGCGGCGGCTTTTACGATTGGACCGTTGTACAACGTTTCCTTTCATACTATAGATGGGCAGGGTTTATAAAAAGTTTGGATGAACGTCATTTTATTCTCTGGAATATTCTTCTATTTTTTTCTCCGTTTCTCTTACGCACTCCTCCTGAAGCTGTTCCAGGATGGAGAACCCTTTTACCGCCTCTGCCGCATAGGTTTTCTGCAGTTCGTATTCCAGAGGCAGCCAGGTACGGATATCGCTCTGGTTGTGCTGTATGACAGCCTCCAGCTTGTCCAGCGCTTTATATACCCTGGCTTCCCTGGTTTCCAGTGTCTCCATCTCTTCAAATAAGGCGCTGGTTTCCTGATACAAAGATTCCGGCAGGCTTTTAAGAAGCCGGTCCACAGCCAGCTTCTCCGCAGCCTCATTCTCCCGGGTCTTTTCAAACGCAGGGATATCCCCCGTCAAGGCTTCCCCGATATCATGAAGCAGACACATACGGATGACTTTATCGGTATCCGTATCTTCCAGTTCATCCTTTAATAAATATGCCATTACCGCAGTCCGCCAGCTATGGGCCGCCACATTCTCCACAATACCGTCCGCAGTCACACAGTGCCTTGGGACCGATTTCAGTTTTTCTATCTTCCCTAAAAATGCAATGAATTGCCCCGCGCTCATTTTTTCCATATCTTCTCCTTTTCTCCGCCTTTCCCTTTGGAATGCAGCCGCAGCATGGTATTTGTCTTTCTAAAGAAAAGTAACCGTGCCCTTAATAAGAGTACGGTTACGTAAGTTTTTTATATGTAGTTATTGGTAATTATTTATTCTCAGTAGGCAATCATATCCTGATCCAGCAGGCCGATGGCATCATCACTGATTCCGTAATAGCCCTGTGCATCCTTTTCCACCTTAACAATGATGGATTTCTCTGCCTGATATCCCAGGTTCGCCATATTATCATTGATAACCTTGATAACCAGTTTTGCCAGATCATCATTCAGCACCTGCTCATCGGTATAATCATCCGGATTGGCATTTGCCACGAAATCATCCACTGCCGTGCTGATCGCTTCTTCACTGTTTACGATTACGTCAATAGGGCTTACCACAACCTCAACATTGTAATCATCACCGTTCTTTACCGCTTCCTTCACTTCGAATTTGGATTTGCTGTAAATCTGCTTATACATGTCAACGATCTGCTGGTATACATCGTCAGATACGCTGTCCAGCCCGTAATACTGCAGGAAAAAATCCGCCTCTACACTGATTCCCTGCTCATACTCTTCCTTCGCCTCTTCTGCCGTGATTTCTACCAATTCCATATATCCCGTGGAATCTCCCAGATAAATATTGTTCAGTACGCCGTTTACGTACTTGCTGGCATCAAATCCACCTGCACACGCGGTAAGTGCCAGTGCGGTAACCATTGCCACAACTGCTGCTGCCATCTTTTTCATACGCATAATATCTTAATTTCCTCCCAAAATGTGAAAATTCTGTGTCCTTGATAATATTACGCTTGAATCGCCCAGGTGTCAATGGAATATCAACTTTTTAAGAAAAATTTAAACATTTGCTGTAACCGTTCAAACGGCCCTTTGTGTCCTGGTCCGTCTGAATTATTCCTATTTGTTCTTTTGGAGTCACTTCAACCGGGAAAGGGCCTTTCCGGCAAGACAGCGGGATACATTGAAGCTGCGGATCCCCATTCCCTCCGCCTTCCTCTCCATACGGGAATAATATTCTTCCATGGAATAGGACTGGTTTTTCAGAAATTCATAATTTTCCGGCGCAGCAAGAACGGGAGCGGCATCCGCCGACAGGTGGCTCAGGTAGTAAAAATCCCTGTAGCTGCCTTCCTCCGCCTGTTCCTGGCTCACAGCGGTAAAATCCACATAATTCATATTATATCTGGCAATCCAGTAATCGGGTTTGGCAAAGGCCAGAAGGATATAAAGCACCGTGACTACGGTGATGCAATACCGGAAAAGCCGGAATCCGGGTTTAAATATGGTGACAATGATACCTCCCAGCACCAGCGCGGTAGCCGCCAGGGCCCACAGGACAAGGATCCGCAGAAAGGTCAGCTGACAGGTTCCGATATAGAGAAGCATCCGGTAAGCACTGGACGCCACCATAATATAGGTACAAAGGGATATGAGAGTAAGTATCCCCTTCAGCACCTTGCTTTCCCTGAAAAAGCCCAGGCACACCAATACGATAATGAGGTTGATTATACATACCGCCAGAAGCTGGAAAAAACCCTGCCTGGCATAAGAGGAATAGGTATATCCGTCCGGCAGCTTCAGCTGTCCCAGGAACAGATAAACCACCTGTATCCCGGAAAATACCAGATACATTACCGCAAGTACCGAGGTAAAGGTAATTGCGAGCACCGGCTCCTGGTTCCGGTTCTCCCTGAAATCCTCCTTTATAACCCGGCTGTTGAGCATAGCCATAAAACAATAGGAAGCAAAAAAACCAAAGGTGAGCATACAGAGAACAAGCAGAATGTTCCATATATTGATATGCCGGAAAAGACGTACGAACAAATCCCGGAATACCGCATCCGCGCTCACCAGAAGGGCCAGGATGAGGAGGCCCAGGGGAACCGCCACGAGAATCCCCAGGGCAACATAACGTCCCTTGCCGTCCTTTTTCCCTTCCTGCGTCCGTTTCTGCCTCCAGGCGGATCCATCGCTGAAAGGACGTCCCAGACAGGCTACCGACTCCAGAATACACTGACAGATAGCGAGCAGAAACCTGGAAAAATTCCATGCCCCGTCATTCAGGTACTGATGAAGCATCAGACTCAGCGTGAGAAGGAAAATCCCTGTTTTTGTTATCAGCTGTATGCTGATATTGTCTGTAAGGAACACGGATATTCCCAGGAGAAGCATGCTCACAACGGTGAAGGTACTGTCTTTTTTCAATGGAACCCCTGACCTTCTGGAACATAAGCCAAAATAGATAAGGGTTCCTGCGACGAAAAAAGGGTAAGTGATCCCCGAAGCGTTTTTGTACAGGCAGAAGGTGTAAAAAAGAGCATAAACTGCGCTGGCCCATCCGAAGAATGGAAAATCCCTGCGCATGACAGCCGCTTTCTTTTCCGCTTCAAGCCGCTTTTCCTCTTCCCTTTTCTTTTCCTCCATCCGCCATTTTTCCTGTTCCGTCCACGCCGGCTTATTCTCCGCCGCATAAGTTCCGTTTACCGGATCCATTCTTTCATAATCCATAACATATCCCTCCTACAGGCTGTTGTTCTCCCCGTCCTCTTCGTCCTCCACATACTGGAGGATATCACCCGGCTGGCATTCCAGCGCCTTGCATATTGCATTTAAGGTGGAAAGCCGGACCGCTTTTGCTTTGTTATTTTTCAGAATAGACAGGTTGGCCAGTGTGATATCCACCTCTCCTGCCAGCTCCGTCAGCCCCTTCTTCCTTTTGGCCATCATTACATCCAAATTGATAATTATGGACATTATCCACCTCCTAAATTGTCAGGTCATTTTCATTCTTATATGCCACCGCCCTGTCAAATACCTGGCTCAGCACCTTGCTGAACAGGCCCGCTATCACAAAAACCAGGATGATTATCATCACCGCCGGCGTCAGGTACAGGAACAGCCTTCCCGCCGTTACAAGGGCGATTAAGAAGCTGTAAGTCCCCATGCGGTTCAGGCTTTTCACATTGGCCTGCACAAAACAGTCGTTTTCCAGAACGGTCCGGAACATCCTTCGCAGCTCAAATAAAATAAGCTCCGCCAATATCCCCGAAACACCAAACAATATAATCAGATGAATATAATACTGTTCAAAATAGGAATTGATATGCCCGTAAATACGTACGGAAACCGGAAGGGTCAGTGTCACCGCAATCCCTGCGTAAAACATAAAATCCAGCATTCCTTTTGTAAAACGTGTGAGCTTGTTACCCATGATTTCCTCTTTCCTCCTGATCATAAAAAGTATTCCACAACATACAGCTTTCGTTCGGTTCCCTCATACAAAAGCTAAATGGCGGATCCATCGTGCTTTTTATATCACTTTTTTCCCTCCGACTAACAAAATGGGGATACCGGCCTTTATCAGCCCCAGTCCATCCAGGGCAGGAACCTCTTTTCCATAAAATAACACTGTTCGCATTGAAAGTCAATATTTTTTTATTGATTTACAATAATTATTTATTAAATTGCAGAAAGTTTCAGAAAGTCAGGCTGAAATGTACGCAATCGCGGGAAAGCGCAAGAAGGGCAGGAATTCCCGTGCCTGGGATACCGGTGATAAAGGTGTCTGGTTTTTTCTTCCTCACAGCAATAAACTACATCAATTTGTCAAAGATAATACATTTTTTTCCGGTTCCCGTTATTGTAATATCAGGCTGAGGGAAGTACTTGGGAAGGCCGCGCAGGACGCGGGAAACGGGGTATTTTATGAGCAGGATTATGCTTGATTTCACCTGGCTGCTTGGACGGCTGCGCAGGATTTATTTTATGGCCCTTCCCGAAAACGAAGGGGATTATGAAAAGAGCCGCAGGAACTACATAGCGGGGGATTCTGCCAATCAGACGATTGCCCAGCTGGCAGGCGGAACCTTCCTGGTTTCCCTCATGCTGTCCGTGAATATACCGGATGCCTCCATCGGTGTTATTACATCCATGGGAAGCCTGGCCGCCCTGTTCCAGCTCTTTACCATGCAGAGGATCAATAAGCTGAAAAAAAGAAAGCTGTTCGTCTGTGTTACCGTAATGCAGAAGCTCTTCTTTTCCTTCATTTTCTTTATTCCCCTGCTGCCCCTGCCAATCCATTTACAACAGTTCCTCATTGTGGCAGGGTATTTTTTTGCCCAGGCCTGGTCCCAGATCGGAACGCCCGCCACCCAGGACTGGATAGCTATCCTTGTCCCCATGGAGCTGCGGGGAAGCTATTTTTCCAAAAAAGATGCCGTCGCCGTATTTGTCACCGTAACCGTAATGCTGGGAGCCGGCGTCATTATGGACAGCACGGCAGGGGAACACCAGCATATAGGCTTTCTCCTGAACGGAACGCTGATTTTTATCCTCGTTCTTATTAACTTCTGTGCCTTCAGCCGGATGAAAGAGCCGCGCTATGCCGTCAGGAATGCCGCAGGCCAGGAAATGCACGGCAATCTGGCAAAAAAATACAAGGACACTGCTTCCGGAAAGCAGAAGGGTGTCCTGAAAGCGGAAATTAAAGAAGCCTTCCGGAATTCCGATTTCCGCAAAGCTTTCTTTACCAACCTGCTGTGGCTTACCGCATTTTATACTTCTTCCCCCTTTAATACCAGCTATCAGATTAAAGATCTGAACCTTCCGTTTACCTTTATCATGGTAGTGGGGTTTTTCGGGAACCTGGTGCGGATCGCCATTACTCCCATGATAGGAAGGATGGGGGATCGTTTCGGCATGGCTTATATGTATAAATACTCCCTGCTGGGAATCCTTCTGAATTTCATGTTCATGGCTTTTTCCGTGCCCTCCACTGCCTACCCCATGACCATCGCTGCGACCCTGTTTTCCGCGGCGGGATGGAGCTTTGCCGGAATAGGCCTGTTCGGCATCCAGCTGGAGCTTTTAAATGAAGAAAAAAGGACTCTGCAGCTGTCTATCCTCTCCTCCATCGGAGGCGTATATGGATTTCTGGTATCCTTTGTTTCAGGCAGATTCCTGTCTTTCCTCCAGCAGGCCGGCTGGAGCATCGGGGGGAAGCCCCTGTATGCCCAGCAGGTTACCAACAGCCTGGGTGTTATCTTTCTGATTGTCCTGATTGTGTATGTGAAATTTGTGGTACAAAAAAGAGAACAGGAGCTGCGCCGGTAGGTTGTTTTCCGGTTTGGGGTCAGCGCCGCCGTGGTTCATCCTGCCGCTTCCCCTTCGTCCTGTTCTCCTCTGTTTACATCAGGCGGATGTCCTGAATGGCTCCGCTTTCCTGGAAAATTTCCCATTCTGCTATGTTTACCGCATGATCACCGATCCGTTCCAGATATTTGGCAATCATCAGCACATCCACACAGGCATCGATATTATCCACGCCCTCCTGAAGCATAAAAACCAAATCATCCTTTACCTTGGCGAACAGGGAATCCACCACATCATCATGGCGGATCACTTCGTCCGCTGCCTTTCTGTCGCGGCTCACAAAAGCATCGACCGCATCATGGACGATCTCCTTCGCCACCTGGAGCATACCTGTAATATGTCTGGAATAGGTATCCAGATCACATCCCTTCAGGCGCAGCAGCAGCTCCGCAATGTCCGCAGTCTGATCCCCGATCCGTTCAATATCCGTCACCACCTTAAGGGCCGCCGATATCATACGCAGATCTCCGGCAATCGGCTGCTGTCTTGTTATCAGGGAAAGACACTTCGATTCAATGCTTCTTTCCATATCATTAATCATCCGGTCACCGCGGATAATCTGCATTTTAAGCTCCTCGTCCTTACTGTCCACCGCCGTCAGCAGCATATCAAAGGAAGCCTCCACGGCTTCTCCCATCTCAGCCAGGCTTTTACGGAGGCCGTTCAGCTCCTCCAGATAAATCGTTCTCATTGTCATAATTCCTGCTCCTCGCATTTCAGCCAAAACGGCCTGTAATATAGTCCTCCGTCCTCTTGTCCCCGGGCCTTGCAAAAATATTGGAGGTGGTATCCTTTTCCACCACCTCTCCCACCAGGAAAAAGGCCGTTTCATCGGAAACCCTGGCGGCCTGCTGCATATTGTGTGTCACCACCACCACCGTATATTTTTTCTTCAGATCTTCCATTAAGTCTTCTATTTTCAGTGTGGAAATAGGGTCCAGGGCCGAGGTTGGCTCATCCATCAGAAGCACTTCCGGCTGTACAGCCAGAGCCCTGGCAATACACAGCCTTTGCTGCTGTCCGCCGGAAAGACCCAGTGCCGATTTTTTGAGCCGATCTTTTACTTCCTCATAAATAGCCGCGCCTTTCAGGCTTTCTTCCACAATTTCGTCCAGCTGTGCTTTATTTTTGATACCATGAATCCGGGGACCATACGCGATATTATCATAAATACTCATGGGAAAGGGATTGGGCTGCTGAAATACCATGCCGACCTTTTTACGCAAAAGAGTGGTATCCACCTTGTCATCATAAATATTTTCGCCGTCCAGCGTGACGGTTCCATCTATTCTCACCCCGTCCACCAGATCATTCATACGGTTCAGCGTCTTTAAAAAGGTTGACTTTCCGCAGCCGGAGGGACCGATAAAAGCGGTTATGGCATTCGGTGTAATATCCATATCCACATCTTTAAGCGCATGGTTGGTCCCATAATATAAATTTAATTTTCTGGTACTGATTTTCGCATTTTCCATCTCTGCTCCTGTCCGCCCGCCGCCACGGGGCCTGTTTCATACGTATTCGTCAGGGTCTTATCCCTTCCCCGTACTTACTCTCTTGCTTCCACATTAAACTTCCCGGACAAATACTTGGTCAGCATATTGATGCCAAGCACCAGAACCAGGAGTACCACGGCTATACCGAATGCCTCCCCGTACTGCGCCTTTGACATACACAGATACAGCTGTATCGTCAGCGTTCCTCCGGATTCCAGAATTTTATGAAGAAAACCCATGCCGTTCTTGGGTAGGAGATAGCCGCTTCCCGCCGTAAACAGCAATGCCGCCGACTCTCCCACGATTCTTCCCACCGCCAGGATAATGCCGGTAATTATGCCGGGCATAGCGGAAGGCAGCAGAATGGTGCGTATCATATACCACTTGGTAGCTCCCATACCCAACGCGCCGCTGCGGTAGCTTTCAGGCACGGTTTTCAGCGCTTCCTGGGTATTCCGTGTAATGAGGGGGAGCACCATCAGCGTAAGCGTCAGGGCGCCGGTTAAAATAGAGTATCCGAAGCCCAGGGTCGTTCCGAAGAATACCATACCGAACAGTCCGAAAATAATAGAAGGGATTCCGGAAAGGATTTCCGTGGTAAATTCAATCGTACGCACGACTTTACCCGGCCTAGCATATTCATTCAGATAGATGGCGGATCCCACCCCCACGGGGGTGGCTATCAGAAGAGTGATAATTACAATATATAAGGTATTGAGCAGATTTCCCGCAATGCCGAAGGTTCCCTTTATGGTACTGGGAACCGACGTGAGGAACTGCCAGCTGATGCTGGAAACTCCCTTGACAAAGGTATAGCATACAATACCCGCCAGCAATAATAGGGACAGGGACGCCGCCGCATAAATCATTGCCGTAATAATATAGTCAGATAACCTGACCCTTTTAACCAATATACTTTGATCCATTCCTACTCCTCCGTGCCGGGCAAACCGGTCCCCTTACGATTCACTCTGAAATGCCACTCCTGCATTCGTATCCGGAATCTCCGCCTTTCCCGCCCGGCTTTTACCGGGGTTTCCCTTTTTTTCTTTTTCCTCCAGGCTCTTTGGCTTGAGAATTCTTGTAAGACAGGTGTTAATAATCATGATAAAGGCAAACAAAACCAGCCCGATAGTAAACAGGACTTCTCTGTGAAGCCCGGATGCATAGCCCATTTCACTCACAATTGCCGTAGTGAGGAACCGCACGGAATGAAAGGGAAGGGGGAGATTTACCGAACTTCCTGATACCAGGGTGATCGCCATAGCCTCTCCGATTGCACGCCCCACACCCAGTACGACAGCCGTAACGATACCTGACTTCGCAGCCGGCAGAATTACTTTGAATATGGTCTGGATATGGGAACCTCCCAGAGCCAGGGATGCCGCCTTATACTGTGCCGGAACTGCACGCAGGGCCGCCTCACTGATATTAATTACTGTAGGAAGAATCATGATAGCCAATACGATGACCGCAGAGATCAGATTGGCGCCGCCGGTAAACTGATGCGTCTCAGAGCCTTTGAATACAGCGGTTTCCACTTTATACATCAGAGGGTTCAGTATCATAATTCCCAGGAGGCCATATATAACGGAAGGGATCCCTGCCAGAAGCTCCACTGCCGGCTTCACTACAGCCGCCAGCTTTTTGGGCGCCACCTCCGCCAGAAAGATAGCCGTAAGGACACCCACCGGCACCCCGATTAAAATAGCCAGAGTGGTACCCGCAATGGATGTGAGAATAATATACAGAATACCAAAGCTGGGATCCTTGGCAGTAGGCTTCCACACGGTTCCGAATAAAATATCCTTTAACCCCACCTTGAATAATGCCGGGGTTCCGTTTATTAACATATATAAAGTAATGGAGAAAACGGCAAGTATGGCAAAAAAAGCACAAACGGTAAAAATGATCTGAGCAGTCTTTTCCACTGCTGTTTTAGAGTGTCTGCTTCCCACGATAGAAAAAGATTGTTTCATATATTTATCCTTTATTATTATAGGGATGTGTTTTCGCAAAAAAGTCCCTGGTAACAGTTCAGATAAGTCTGGACTGTTACAAACCCTGCTTTCGCAGGGTTTGGGTTTACCGGTATTGTGTTATGGGGATTAGTCGACGGTAATCAGGCCAACGCTTTCCACGAGTGCTTTTCCTTCGTCTGATGTCAGGTAAGTGAACATCGCCTGTACCACTTCATTCTGTTCGGCGATTTCTCCTTTGGTTGCCATTACAAAAGGTCTGCTTAACAGGTAGCTGCCGCCTTTAATATTTTCTACCGTGGGTTCCACCTCGTCTACAGCAAGGGTCTTAACGGTATCGTCGATAACATCCAGAGATACATAACCGATTGCGCCAGGTGTTGCGGCAACCTTTGCCATTACCGCACCGGTACTGTCCAGCTCGTTTGCATAGGCACACTGGTCTTCGATTTCCAGCAGTTCTTCAAATGCTCCTCTGGTACCGGAACCGGCTTCCCTGCCTACTACCACGATAGCCTGATCGGCGCCTCCCACATCTTTCCAGTTCTTGATTTCACCGGTATAAATTCCGGAAAGCTGATCCTTTGTCAGGCCTGCCGCCGTATTTGCAGGATCCGTAACAACGGCGATACCATCGATTGCCACAATATTTTCCGCTACGCCTGCTGCCTTTTCCTCCTCGGTGAGGTTTCTGGAGGAATTTCCTATATCAACGCTTCCTGCGGTAACCGCTTCCACACCTGCACCGGAACCGGTAAATTCAGCAGTTACGGTCACACCAGGGTATTTTGCCATAAAGCTTTCCGCCAGTGCATTTGCGAATTTTTCCATGGAGGTGGATCCTGCCATAGAAATGCTGCCGCTTAAATCTGCTGCCGCTTCGGATGGGGCTGCTTCACTGCCTGCGGCCTCAGAGGATGCCGCTTCGGAAGAGGCTGCTTCCGGTGCCGCAACGCTTCCTGCCTCGGAAGGGGTGGATGCCGCGTTGTCCGTTGTTGTTGTGTCAGTGGAGCCACAGCCTGCAAGTGCCGCCATTACAAGAGTGGCTGCCGCTGCAATTGCTACAAATTTCTTTTTCATAATAATTTTCTCCTTTACAACTTTTTTATCTCGCTTGCAATTGCAATCATAACTGTTTCCTGCCAAAGAAAAAAGCAGGATATGGTTACAAGTTTGTAAGTTTTATGTAAAACACGGCTGTCAAGCGTTTTTGAAAATGTCCCAAAATAAGTGAAACATTAGCCCCGGTAATTGCTGGGGCTTTTTAAAACAAAATAAAGCATGGTCTATAAAGACTGTTGGATTGATTATTATTTTTTGATAC
>OJIY01000243.1_pt1 | contig 22721 bp, 23 predicted proteins | sample 1596061 | NCBI WGS metagenome assembly OJIY01 (sample SAMEA4350111, study PRJEB24818) | metagenome | biome: human; feature: gut; material: faeces | place: Denmark | collected 2013-09
CTGGGGGACTTCACTATCTTGCCATTCCACTGGTCGCGCTGGGGCTGCTTGTGAACCATGGTGTAAGCATAATCCACGCCCATGCCGTAAGCGCCGCTGTGGGTGCGGACGATGTCCATGACCGCGTCGTAGGTGTCGCGCTTGGCCCAGTCACGCTGCCATTCCAGCATGACCTGCTGCCAGGTGACCGGATGGGCCCCGGCCTGGATCATGCGCTGCATGGAGTATTCCTGGGCCATTTTGCTGGTGGCGCCGCAGACGTCGGCCACGATGTAGGGTTCAAAACCGTCCAGCATGGCGGAGTTGCAGGCCGTGTTGATGCAGACTTCGGTCCACAGGCCGCACATGACCAGTTTTTTGCGGCCCACGGCCTTGATGTCGTCGCGCAGCTTTTTGGAGTCCCAGGAGTTCATGCTGGTGCGTTCGTAAACGTCAGCCTCGGGAAAGATGCTGGTGATTTCCGGGAAGGTGAAGCCGCTGAAGCTTTCCGTTTCCACGCTGGTGATGAAGGTGGGCACGTTGAAAACCTTGGCCGCCTTGGCCAGGGCCACGGCGTTGTTCTTCAGTTCCTGGCGGTCGATATTGGCGACGCCGAAGGCCATTTGCGGCTGCAGGTCGATCATCAGCAGAATGCTGTTCCGGGGGCTGAGTTGTTCCAGAATGGAAGTGTTGGTCGTCATGTGAAAATTCTCCTTATGTAGACGCCGGAGGCCTGAAAGGGGCCTTCAACGGCGGAAAAACCGGACACGGAGCTGGGTATTGGCTTTGAATTGCGCGTCCGGCGGCGCTTTTGTGGACATGGTGCACATCCATTTCAGCTAATGAGAAGCATACACTTTTTCAATAATAAATCCACTCCTTTTTCCAGCGGCCGCTGCTTGCGGATGCCGCAACGGCTGGCGCGTGCGTTTTCAGGTCGTGGGCCCGGCATCCGGGCCCGATTTTCGCCGTCCGGAGCCCCCGTCGTTCAGGGAGGGACCGCCATATCGGGGGTATCCATGTTGACTTCCCGATGCGTTATGGTACCCCCTATATAGAATATTCACACTGTGAATTATTCTAATATGCTGAAATTTTTATAAAAATATCAGAATATCGTTCACCTCAACCGACTCTTATCTCTTACGGAGCCGCTTTCGATTTACACTTTCCCCCCTGTGGCGGATTCGCAGTCCGCCATAATTTCCATGAAATGGAGTGACAATGAAAAACCGTAATATTTATTTTGCCCTTGCGCTGGCAATACTTTTGCTCGTGTTCGGCGTTTGGCTGCTGACTTTTTTCCGCTCCACGCTTGCGACCAAGCGGCTCGCCCAGGAAGACGCGGCGGTGAAGCAGAGCGCCGCGCCGCCGTCCGCCAGGCCTTTTTTCAACCCGCCGCGCCCCGAGGACGCGCCGGAAAGCATCCGCGCGGAAGTGATGCTCGGCTACAAAATTATGACCGAGACGAAAAAATACGCCGGAGAGTATTCCAAGAATGATCTGTCCTGTTCCAGCTGCCATTTTGACGGCGGCAGAAGTCTGAACACCATTTCGCTGGTGGGCGTGGGCGCCACGTACCCGCGTTTTCGCGGCCGCCAGGATTATACCGTGGACCTGGCCATGCGCGTGCAGGACTGTTTCCAACGCAGCATGAACGGCGTGGCCCCGGCTCTGGACAGCCAGGTCATGCAGTCTTTGCTGGTCTATATGCAGTGGATATCCAAGGACATTCCCATTTACTCCAAGCTGCCCTGGGCTCTGCCCGCCGATCTCGGCAATCCGCACAAAGCCGATCTGGGCAACGGCGGCAAGGTCTACGCGGATGTTTGCGCGCGTTGCCACGGCGACGCGGGCCAGGGCACGCCTATCGCACCGCCGCTCTGGGGCGAGGGTTCCTACAACGACGGGGCGGGCATGCACCGCGTCAGCACCTTTTCCGTTTTCGCCTGGCGCTTTATGCCCAAAGACGCGCCTTCGCTGACGCAGGAGCAGGCCATTGACGTGGCCGGTTTCGTCAACGCCCGGCCCCGGCCCCAATTCGTGTCCGCCGGTCCCGACAAGATCAAGCGGGTGATTCCTCTGCCGGAGGGAAAGTGAGCCATGATCTTTCCCATCCTGCACATTCCCGGCCTCGGCGACGGCATGACCATCGCCCTTGACGCCGTTTTACACGTCCTCATCAGTCACGGCCTGGCCATCGGCCTGATGAGCATGCTCGTTCTTTTCCAGACGCTGACCTGGCTGGGCAAAGGCCCGTCCTGGGCGCGGATCAGCCGCGGCCTGCTCGGACCGGTCGTGGTGGTCACCACCTCCATCGGCGCGGTCACCGGCGTGGGCATCTGGTTCATCACCGGCGCGCTGGCTCCTGAGGGCATAGGCTCGCTGATCCACCTCTTTTTCTGGCCCTGGTTCATTGAATGGGGCGCGTTCACTACTGAAGTGGCGCTTTTGCTGGTCTACTACTACCTCTGGGACCGGCTGGCCCAGGACCGGCCCGGCGTTCTCGTTGCGTTGGGCTGGGGGTACGTGGCCGTGGCCGTGAGTTCGGCCTTTCTGATTTCGGGCATTCTCGGCTTCATGCTCACGCCTGACGGCTGGCCCTGGGGCCAGACCTTCCGCGAGGCCTATTTCAACCCCACCTTCCTTCCGCAGTTCTTCCTGCGCGTGGCGGGCGGCCTGAGCCTCGGCGCGCTCTGCCTGCTGGCCTGGATCGCCTGGCGCTTCACCGGGGCCGGAGAGGAACGCCGCCGGGCCCTGCGCCTGACGGGCGCGGTTTTTCTGGGCGCGTCCCTGATCACGGCGGCCTGCGCCTTTGTCTACTTTTCCAGGGTGCCGCAGACCTATCTCACCCACTGGAAGTTCGCGGCGGCCACCTCGTATCTGTCGCAGTCGCCGCACCTGCTGCCCGCGCTCAATGGCCTGGCCGCCCTCTGCATCCTGACCACGGCCCTGACGGCCCTGTTGCGGCGGAAATGGCTGTGCCGACTGCTGTGCATCCCCACCGTCATTCTTTGCGTGGGGCTGGTTATGGAATTCGAGCGCATCCGCGAATTCGTGCGCGGTCCTTATCTGCTGCCGGGCTACATGTACGCCAACCAGATTCCCATGGCTGAAAATCTGGCCCTGGCCGCCGGAAATCAGGCTCTGCTGCCGCGTATGCGCTGGATCAACAACGCCGCCGGGCTGTCGCCGGAAAGCAGGGACGGCTGTGCCCTGTTCGCGGCCAATTGCGGCGTCTGCCATACCGAAGACGGCATCAACGGCATCCGTGAGCGTCTTGCCGGGCGCACGCTGGACGGCATCAACGCCATCACCGGCATCACCCAGAATCTGGCGCCGTTTATGACGCCGTTCAGCGGTTCCGATCAGGAACGTCTGCTTCTGGCCAGCTATCTCTATACGCTGGCCAACCGGGATTCACGCCTTCATCAACCGGACCCCAGGGAGAAGTAGACATGACTGAATGGAACGATCTTTTTCTCAGAATGCCCCTGCCGGAATCCTGGCAGAACGGCTTGCTTTTCATCAGTTTCGGCCTGCATCTGTTCTTTGTGCTGCTCATGCTCGGAACAGCGCTGCTGGGTCTTTTGTTCTTCCTGCAACAATGGCTCGCCGGGGAGGGGAGCGACGATTCCCGGCTCTGGAACAAGGAGGTCGTGCACACGCATCTGGGCCTGAAAAGCCTGGCCGTCGTGCTGGGTGTGGCCCCGCTGCTCATCGTCCAGGTGCGCTATTCCTACGCCTTCTTTACGGCCACGGGGCTGTTCTCCTATGCTTGGCTGGCCGTGATTCCTTTGCTGATCGTCGCTTTCCTGCTCATTGACGCCTTCGGGCACAATCTGGCGGGCAGGTCGTGGCTGGCGTTCATCTGCGGGATTCTGGGCGTGGGCGCGCTGCTCACGGTGCCGGCCATCTTCACCGGAGCCTTGGCGCTGATGGAGCGGCAGGCGCTCTGGCCCCGCTTCGCGGCCGAAGGGTTCAGCGCGGACGGCGCGTTCGCGGCGCACTGGCTGTTGCGCTACCTGCATGTGCTGGGAGCGGCGCTGGTTTTCGGCGCGGCCTTTCACCTCTTCTTTTCTACCAGAAAGCACCCGGAAAAAGCGCCACGCCTGCGCAACTGGCTGTTCGGCGCGACGCTGGCCCAGGTGATCATCGGCATTCCCCTGCTGTTCTCCGTGGGCGCGGACCTGAACTGGCCCGTCATCTGGGCCGTGACCGTGGGGGCGGCCGCCGCCATGCTGGCGCTCCGGGCTTTGCGCTCCGCAGCCGCGCCGCCGGTCATCGGGCCGCGCGCTCTGCTGGCCCTTTTGCCGGTGATCTTCGCCGCCATGCTGGTGGCCCGTCAGTTTCTTCAGGATCAGGTGCTGGCGCCGGGCCATGCCCAGGCCGCAGCCGCGCGCGAAGAGCGCTCCAAGGCCCTGGCTCCCTTCCGGAAGCAGGCTCTGGAGGCATTTACGGTCAAGCTGGCTACGGTCTATGACAATGGCGAAACCATCTACGACGGCGCCTGCCTGCCCTGCCACGGCGCGGCCGGACGCGGAGACGGCCCGGCCGCCGGGCGTCTGCTGGTGCCCGCCGCCGATCTTGCCGCCATCCGGGCGGACCGGGACTATGCCTACGGCATTCTGAAAGAGGGTACGCCGGGATCGGCCATGCCCTATTTCCGTCTTTATGACCGGGAAAAGCTGGACCGGCTTCTGGATACGCTTTCCAGACGCTTCTCCATGTTCGCGGCCGCTACCCAGCCCGCGCATGAACCCGGTCCCGCGGCCAAGGCGGCTTGGGCGAACACCTGTTCCGTCTGCCACGGCCCGGACGGCGCGCCCAGCTCCTTCGGGCGCACCCTGCTGCCCGCGCCGCCGGATCTGCGCCGCTTCGGCCTGACGCACCAACGGGCCCTGGCCGTGATCACGGAAGGGTATCCGGGAACAGCCATGCAGCCGTACCGGGAGTTGCCCGGGGAAGTCCGCCGGGATCTCGCGGATATCAGCAACTCCTTCCGCATCACGCCCGGCAGATAGAAAACAACCTTGCCTTGCCGTATGACGCGCCCCCTGTCCCCACTTGCGAAGCGGACGGGGGGCGCGTCCTGTTCAGAGGTGATTGCGGCGGGGCGCGGCGTTTTTTTGTCCGTCTTGCCATAAGCGCATGCCTGGCTTATCAGAAAGGATAATCTTTAAGATACATGGAGGCGGATATGGCGGAACGGGCTCTCACGCCGCTGGACGGGTATTTCCCCATCCCGGCCGCGTATTTCGGCATGGTGCTGGGCATCATCGGCATGGGGTCGGCCTGGCGTTTCGCCGCGGCGCACTGGGCCTTGCCCGCCGTGGCGGGTGAATGCCTGATGGCTCTGGGCGTGGCTGTCTGGCTGGTCCTGACCTGCGTGTTCATCTATAAATGGCTGTTCCGCCGCGCGGCGGCGCTGGCCGAGGTGCGGGACCCCATTCAGTGCTGCTTCATCAGCCTTTTTCCCGCCACCACCATGCTGGTGGGCGTGGCCGTGGCTCCCTACGCCAGACCGCCGGCCTTCTGGCTGATCGTGCTCGGCACGGTGGGGCAGCTGGCCTTTGCCGCCTACCGCAGCGCCGGACTCTGGCGGGGGCGGCACACGCCGGAAGCCACCACGCCGGGCGTGTATCTGCCCACGGTGGCCAGCAACCTGATCAGCGCCATTGCGCTGGGCAGCCTGGGCTACGGCCATTGGGGCTTTCTCTTCCTGGGAGCGGGCATTTTTTCCTGGCTGAGCCTGGAGCCCGTGATTCTCGCGCGCCTGCGCACATTGGGCGAACTGCCCAAGCCGGTGCGCCCGACCATCGGCATTCAGCTCGCTCCGCCCCTGGTGGCCTGTACGGCCTACCTGTCGGTTAACGGCGGGGTGGCGGATATTTTCGCCCAGGTGCTTTTCGGCTACGGCCTGCTGCAACTGATCTTCCTGGCCCGGCTGCTGGTCTGGACATTTGAACAGCCTTTTTCTCCTTCCTTCTGGAGCTTCTCCTTCGGCATTTCCGCCCTGTCCGCATCCGCATTGCGTTTTCTGGCGCACGATCCGAACAGCCCCATCGCCCTGCTGAGCTGGCCCATTTTCATCTTTTCCAATCTGGTCATCGGACTTTTGATCATCGGCACGCTGATCCGCATTCTCCAGGGCAGGTTTCTGCTGCCCCGGCCCCGCCCGGCGGGCGGCCCCGCCGCCTGATTCCGGCGAGGAGCGCCGCCATGCCCGCATGTAAAAAGCGGCCGCGAACACGCGGCCGCTTTTTACATGCGGCCTATGATCCCGGCGTGGCAAATCGGGCGGCGCGGCCCTGGGGGGCGGATCAGGTGCGCAGCGGGAGGATCATGCATGCAGTATGTGGCGTATTATCGGGTCAGTACGAAACGGCAGGGTGAGAGCGGTCTGGGCCTGGACGCGCAACGGGCCATTGTGCGGCATTTCGCGGGCAACGCCGTGTTGGCGAGTTATGTGGATATTGCTTCCGGCAAAAGCATGGTCAACAGGGCACAGCTCCATCTGGCGCTTGAGCATTGCCGCCGCCTGAAGGCCGGGCTGGTGGTGGCCAAGGCGGACCGCCTGTCCCGCAACGTTCAGGATGCCTTGAGCATTCTGGACTCCCTGGGCGGACGGCTGGTCTGTTGCGACTGCCCCGGCACGGACCGCTTTACGCTGACTATCCTGTTTGCGCTGGCCGAACGGGAGCGGGAACTGATCAGCATCCGCACCAAATCCGCCCTGGAGGCCAAACGCCGCCGCGAAGGCAGGCAGAAGATCAACGGCCGGGAAAAGGGCGCGGATCTCAGCGTGGCGCGGGCGGCGGCCAGACTGATGCGTGAAAAAAAGGCTCTGGAGCGGGCCCAGGCTCCGGCCAGCTATGCGGAGAAATGGCTGGCCCGGGGCTGTTCGCTGGCGGATATAGCGCGCCAGCTCAATGAACTGGGCCATGTCTTTCCCACGCCATCGGGTCGGGGCTGCTGGTCGGCCTGCCAGGTGGCGCGGGCCTTACGGCGTTGGGAAGCGGAAAAAAAACGCCTCGCGGGCGCCCCGGATGCGTGAACGCTTCGGAGTTGGGGATAGTTATAAGGAAAAATATATTCAATGGCTGCCGAAATATAAAATTTTTGTTGACAGTATCGAAGAAATTTGTTGAGAATGACAACAACAAAATAAAAACGGGGGTTTTTATGATGTTATAAAAATGATATATATTGTATTATACAATTAAATATTGATTGCATGAAAAATATATTATTGTGGACTCCTTTTTTTTATTGAATATCGAAAATATTAATTGACCCATATATTTTCTGAAGCGGAATAACTTCTCCGTTTCAACAATGAAAAAGCCCGGAATGCGTGCAGGCGCGTTCCGGGCTTTTTTGCGGCGCGCGCTCCGGAACAGGATAAAAACCGGGGTTTCAATCATGCGGCGGATGATAGCACTCAAATCTTTACTGGAGGCCGTGGCCGGCGCCCTGGTGGGCGCGCAGAACGGCATCGACTGGCTGCAACTCAAGCACCTTCGGGATTTTCTGCACGGCGACGCCACGCCCAGAACCATGAAATTCCGCCTGCCCGCGCCGGGCGCGGAGGAGGATGCGCTCACCGAATACCACGCGCCGCTGCTTTCGCTGGTTGCGCCCCAGATTCTGGGCATCAGCAGCGCGGAGCTGGATTTTCAGGTGGGCCTCGGGGACGTGGAATTCGAATCCGGCAGGGAACTGCCGCCCCAGATGCGTTTTATGGACATCAAAAAAGACGCTTCTTCCGGGGCCATGACCTACCGCACGCCCAAGGACATTCTGGTGGACACTTCGGCCCCCGGCGGCAAGAGCGCGCCGGGCGCGCTGCATATCAGACTCAAGGTGCGGGGCGTGGAACCGCGGGACGGCTATACCCGCCTGCTGACCCTGCTTTCACAGCAGCAGGGCGGCAATTTCGACCCGCCGGACGCGTCCGCTGAAAACGGCCCGGCTCGCGCCGCCGCCACTGCGGACGCTGAATAAATCATTGCTGCCGTCCGGCGCGGGGGCGGCAACGGAACGCCTTGGGGGAGGTCACGGACAGACCGTGAACGGCTCAGACAGCCCATAAACGGATCACAGCGCCGCCGTTGGACGGCGGGGGCCGTGATTCACAACGCAAAGGAGTGTCCCATGAGTGAGATTACTGACCAATTTAAGGGCCTGCCCATGAAGGATCTGATCGGTGGCCCCCTGCAGGCGGCCTGCGAAGCCCAGGTGCTGCTGGCCAAAGCCACGGCGGATTTTATCCAGAACGTGGGGCTGGTGGACGTGGACGGCGTGTCCCAGGCGCGCCAGGTGGCTTTCAGCTTCACCCGGCCCGCCGGTCAGTCCGGCGAGGACGGAGCGGCGGCCTATCAGGAGGAAAAGGTCAACCTCTCCGTGCCGCTGCTGGCCATCCTGAATGTGCCGTCGCTCTCCGTGCGCAAGGTGGACATCACCTTTGACATGGAAGTGAAATCTTCCTTCTCCTCCAAGGAGAGTTCGGACAAGAGCGGCAGTCTGGAGGCCAACGCCGGTCTCAAGATCGGTCCCTTCCACATGGACGTGAAGATCAACGGCTCTATTTCGTCCCATAAGGAAAATACGCGTTCCTCGGACAATTCCGCCAAATACCACGTTCAGGTGCTGGCCGAGGATACCGGCATGCCTGAAGGCCTGTCCCGCGTACTGGACATCCTTCAGAGCGCCGTCGGCCCGCGCTCGGTGGAAGCCCCGAAGCCCGCGTCGCTACCGGGCGGCGCCGTCGCCGCTCCGCTGGAGGCCGAGAGCCGTCCTGTTGCTGAAGCGGCCGCATAACCGAGGATTCTGAAACCCGGCGGAGGAAGATCATGCTGGATATGTCGGAAGTAGGCTTTCTCAAGCGCGTGGTGGTGGGCAACGACAATCCCAACCGCTTCCGCGAGCCAGAAGAAGTGGAGCGAGCCGTGGCTTTTCTCAACCGCTGCCTGAACGAAGCGCCCAAAGGGCGCATCGTGGGTTCGGAGAAAAATTTCACGCTGCTCCAACTCGGCGAGCATCAGGTGGTGCTGCAATGGACAGTCTATCATGTGGGCTTCAAGCGCAAACCCTTCTGGATGGATGACGATGCGCGCTGAACCGTGCCTGGGCCAGTTGGCCGACGCGCTGTTGTCCGGTCTGCCGCGTTTGTCCGGCCCGTTCAGCCCCGCCTTGCTGCGGGCGCGTTTGGCCTGCTTTCTGCCCGGCTGGCGTGAAGGCGCGGACTGGCGGCGGCAGCCGGTCAGGTTGAAGCGGCCCTGGTGGCTGATCTTCCCCGTCCGGGTGCGGACTGTGGTTTTTCTGGTGGCGGGCCGGGCGGTGCCCCGCGTCTACATTGACGGCAAACTTGTGCACCGTGAACCGGCCGCCGCTCAACCCTCAACCAAGGAGCAATGAATATGAACACCATCGCAAAGGACATCAGCATAGGGCTTAGCCTGGATAACGAAAATCTGTCCTCCCCGGACGTGCTGGTCAACCGCAATGCCGTATTGGCCGTCTTCAAAAGCGCGAAGCAGGAGGGCGGCGCCTGGATCATACCGGCCGGTACCGGCCGGGTGGCCGTGTTGGCCAAAAAAAAGACCAGCGGCCGCAGCCTGTGCACGATCTTCGCCGCCGAAGCCTTTGCGGCGGGCGCGTCCTACAAGGCCGTGGAGGACAAGTACGCCGGAGAGAATGCCGCCGGGAGCGAAGCGGACCGCCGCCTGGTCCTGACGCTTGAAAACGGCCAGGCCGGACCCGCGCCCGCGGAACTGGGCAAGCCGTAGCCACGAAGTACAAACAGGGCGGGCGGCAAAACGCCCGCCCCAGGAGGAAGAAGTATGCTCAAACGAATGCCTTTCCCGCTGTTGGCCGCGCTCTTGCTCTGTCTGGCGCTGTCCGGCGGCCTGGTTCCGGCCGCCGGGGCCGCCGGGGCGGGAGAGAAAGATATCTGTGTTCATTTCCGGTCCGGGGATCCCAGTTCCATGCCTTTCTCTGTGCTGGCCGGTCCGGATACGGATATGTACTACCTGAGGGATGTAGCGGAAACAGGCGATAAAGGCTGGTGCTTCGGTCCCTACGACAACTATGTGGGAATCAAAGCTGAGGCGGACGGCGTGTACAGCGTCGTCACGTTCTTCGAGCGTGGGACCTTGCGCAATACGGCCGTCTATCAGGTTATGTGGGACGGCGGGATGTTTTGTCTTCAAGATGTCGATAACAAACCGCCGGCGGTGAACTTCCGCGCCGGTGAATGAGTAAGGAGTCAGGTATGGAGACACAAGACAAGATGCTGAAGGATCAGCATTACGCCACAGCCGCGCGGGAGCTGGGCGTGGAAGAGGCGCGCATCCGGGCGGTTTGCCGGGTGGAATCGGCGGGCGACGGCTTCCTTGCGGACGGGCGGCCCAAGATACTGTTCGAGGGCCACATCTTCTGGCGCGAACTGAAGGCCAGAGGCCTGGACCCGGCGGTATTGGCCAAGGATCGCGCGTGTCCGGACATCCTCTATGAAAAATGGACCAAGGCTTTCTACAGGGGAGGCGCGGGCGAGTATGAGCGCCTGGAGCGCGCCTGCGCCATTCAGCGCGAAGCGGCTCTGAGCGCGGCCTCCTGGGGGGCGTTCCAGATTATGGGCAACAACTGCAAGGCCTGCGGTTGCGCCGGAGTGGAAGACTTCGTCAAGAGCCAGGAGACGGCGGCCGGGCAGTTGGCGGCCTTTTGCGCCTTCATCCGCTCCAACAAAAAAATGTATGCGGCGCTCAGCGCGCCTCTGCCGGATTGGGTCACCTTCGCCCGCTGCTACAACGGCCCCGCCTATGCACAGAACCAGTACGATAAAAAACTGGCCGAAGCGTATGCGAAGGCCGGGGGGAAAGCCTGAACGGCAGGCTGTTTTTCCACAAATATACGGCTATCACTCTGACAGAAAAGGAGAAAACCATGAGTATGACAACGAATGATTTTTTTAAGCAATTGCCAAAGATTTACCCGGATATAGATCTCGGCCTCAGTGATGTGAGGCTGGCCGTGTGCAGGCATCTCTATGAGAATGCCGCCAAAGGAACATCGCCTTATTATCTGGGGAGGCTGAGTGACAGGGAGAAAGAATTGGGACCGGTCAATTATTTCCCCTTTGCCATGAAGGCGCCTGAGGTCATAAGCCTTGTGGGTGATGATGACCTCAGGGCAAGCAATCAGGTTCAGGTCGGCGAAGTGTTGGCTATGAACGATAAAGACTGGACTATTGTGGCCAACGATTGCTGGATGCTCGGCGGCATTCATAATGAGAAGGAATATATTTTATTGGGCTCCGGCGGAATCACCGATGAAAAACTCCAACAGTTCCTGTGCGATATGGTGAAATCAGATAATGAACATCGCCCATTGTCCGTTACGGGGCGGGAAATTCTCGGTCTGGGTATGTTTGGATATCATGTTTCCCGCAAGCCCGCCGACTCTCACATTTTTTTTACCTGCAAAAATACGCAGTATGCGGCGGTTGCGCACTGCAGCGGATATCACGCCACAATAGTCCAGATAGAAGAAGAGTTGAAGGTGGGTAGGGATAAACAACTGCAAGTTATTCTCAGTAGGCTCTGGGCATAGTCCGGCCTGCCGAAAAAACGGCAGCCGCTGGTGCGGGCATCCATCCTGGTGGCAGCCCGCATACAATAATGTGAATCACAATCCTTTCGCCGTCTGACCCTGGCGGACAATGATCCGCACAGCGGATCAGGGCATCCGTTTCGCCTCCCCCCGCCGGATGCCCGTACTCGGTGGGGCCGCGTCTGACGCGGCCCCATCTTTTGACGTGCCGGGGAAAAGTGATGCGTGATTGAGGCTTGAGAAGCGCGCGCGCCGGGTGTACACAGAAAAGATTACGCGCACGGCCCGGCGCGCCGCCCACCGGCGCGGGATTCCGGCCCTCCGGGCGCGGTTTTTACCCAGTCGAGGACATATCCATGCACGATCACAGCGATTATCTGAACCGCATTCTTTTGAGCCGCGTCTACGACGTGGCGGTGGAAACGCCCCTGGACGAGGCCGTGAGCCTGTCGCGGCGGCTGGGCAACAAGGTGCTGCTCAAACGGGAGGATTTGCAGCCGGTCTTTTCCTTCAAGCTGCGCGGCGCGTACAACAAGATGGCCCGCCTTTCGCCCGAGGAACTGCGGCGCGGCGTCATCGCCGCCTCGGCGGGCAACCACGCCCAGGGCGTGGCCCTCTCGGCCCAGCGCCTGGGCTGTGAGGCCACGATCGTCATGCCCGTGACCACCCCGGCCATCAAGATTTCGGCGGTGCGGCGGCTGGGCGGGCAGGTGGTGCTTTCCGGCGAGTCCTTCAGCGACGCCTGGCGGCATACCCAGGACCTTATCCGCCAAAGCGGCGCGGTGTTCATCCCTCCCTTTGAAGACCCGGACGTGATTGCCGGGCAGGGCACCATCGGCATGGAAATCCTGCGCCAGCACCCGGACGATATCCACGCGGTCTTCGTGCCCATCGGCGGGGGCGGCATGGCTGCGGGGGTGGCCGCCTACATCAAGCATCTGCGTCCGGATATCCGGCTCATCGGCGTGGAGCCTGTGGATTCCGACGCCATGCGCCGCTCCATCATGGCGGGTTACCCGGTGGAACTCAGCGAGGTGGGCCTGTTTGCCGACGGCGTGGCCGTGAAGCTGGTGGGCGAGGAAACCTTCTCTCTCTGCCGTGACCTGCTGGACGACATCATCACTGTGGACACCGACGCCATCTGCGGGGCCATCAAGGACATTTTCGAGGACACCCGCGTGGTGGCCGAACCCGCCGGAGCCTTGTCCCTGGCCGGTCTGCGGGCCTATGTCGCCGCCGGCGGAGTCAAGGACGCCACTCTGGTCGCCATCGTCAGCGGCGCGAACATGAATTTCGACCGCCTCAGCCATGTGGTGGACCGCTCGGAAATCGGCGCGGAACGCGAGGCCCTGCTGGCCGTGACCATTCCGGAAAAGGTGGGCAGCTTCCGCCATCTCTGCGCGGCCATCGGCAAACGCAGCATCACCGAACTGTGCACCCGTTTTGCGGACCCGGAAAAGGCCCGGGTGCTGGTGGGCATCAAGATCAAGGGGCGCGGGGACGCTGCCGAGGTGCTGGCCGATCTGCGCGAACAGGGTTTCAGCGCCAGCGACCTGAGCGACAACGAACTGGCCAAGCTGCACCTGCGGCATATGGTGGGCGGCAACGCGCCGCAGGTCGCCAACGAGCGCCTGCTACGCTTCGCCTTCCCGGAACGGCCCGGCGCGCTGCTGGACTTTATGGACGCCATGCGCGTGGAATTCAATATCACCCTGTTCCAGTACCGCTATCACGGGGCCGACTACGGCCGGGTGCTGGTGGGCTTTGACGCGCCCGAGGACCAGCGCGAGGCATTTGAGGACTTCCTGGCGCGGGTGGAGCGCATGGGCTACCCGCATGTGGATGAGTCGGACAATCCGGCCTACAAGATGTTTCTGGGCTGGCACGACGCATAGGGGGCCGCCGGACGCGGCAACAGGCGGATGCGGAGCAAGGAAGCACTCTTCCGGTGCAGCCTTGTTCCGCATCCGCCTGTTTTTCACTAACTGCGGCTGGCGGCTGACTGCCGACCTGTTATCTTCCCAGTATGGCCCTGGCCTCGGGCGTCACGCCCCTGAGGCTGTCCACGACCTTGTCCGCGCCGATCTGATCCGGATCCTGGGCGATGATGATCAGAATCCGTTCCGGCGTGGCGGCGACCCTGGTGACAGCCTGGCCTTTGACGGTCTGGTTGCGCGGCACGCCGCTGAACGTCCAGAAGCGGCCTTCCTGACTGGGTTCGGAGGTGTCGCCCTGCAGTTCGGTCATTTTGCGGGCGAAGTCTTCGGCCGTGGACTTGGGCGTGTTGGGCAGCAGATAGATGCTGATCTGGGCCAGAAAGCGTTCCTGTTCCTGATCCTGCTTGCCCAGCACCAGCATGTATTCATCCTGGTTGCCGGTGCTGAAGGCCGTGCGTTCCTGTCCGTCCCAGCCGTCGGGCAGATCCGCGCTGAACTGGCCGAAGTCGCGGTTTTCGGCCTGGGCCGGAATTGCACAGCAAAGCAGAAGCAGAAGCAAACAAATACGGCGCGCCATGTGGTCCCTCCGTGGCGGTAAAGTGGAACGATCCTGCGTCAGGATAAGCCCTGAAGCGCCGCCGGGCAAGCCCGCGCGGACGGCCGCTCATTCGTCCCAGTGTGAAATGGCCGCGAAAATACGGCGGTCCACCTGGTTTTTGTGGGCGTCCAGGCGTCCCTCCCGGCGTTCCCTGGCCAGGCTCAGGTGTACGGCCAGCAGATTGTCCCTGGCCTCCCTCCGGGCCTCGGTTTCCGGGCTGAGGCTCAGGCGGCAGACCCAGTCCAGGCTGGGACCGTGCGCGGCCAGGGCCGTGAAATCCTCAAATAACACCAGTTGCCAGAACGTCTCCCAGTTGATGAACATCCGGCGCAGAAAAGCCAGCTGCCGGTCCTGGTTCAGGGGACTCCAGCGGGCCAGGCAATAGGCTGTGAGTGTTTTGCGCAGGGGGCTGTCTTCCGGCGCGGCGCGTTTAAGCAGCCAGGCCCGCAGGGGGCCGGGGGCCTCCAGTCGTGCCGCGTAAAGCATGGCCGTGGCGCTGACGTCCGGGTCCGGGTCGGCGAAAAGCGGCAACAGGGCCTGGGCCAGATTGCGCGCGCTCACAGGCGCGGACGGCGGCAGGGACGCGCGGCGTAGGGTGCGCGCCCCACGCCATTTGGCGTCGGCGGCCATTTTGAGCTGCGGCGGGCCGTCGCGGGCCAGGTCGCGCAGGAGGGTGAGCGCCAGGCTGTTTTCGTAACGGCAGAGGGAGTTTTCCAGGGTGAGCAGGCGGGCCAGATCACGCGGATTGTCCGGAAAGGCGCGCACAAATTCCAGGGCCGCCTCCGGAACGGCCTCTTCGCCGTTCCAGGCCACCACGGCGGCCAGTTTGAGCAGGCGGACGTCCGGGCCGTCGTCGGGGCGCAGGCTCTCCAGCGCGGCACGGCCTTTTTCGGCAGAGGTCATATCCCTGGCCAGGAGCAGCGTTCCCAGGCTCACCAGCGGATCCGGGGAGCGGGCCAGCTCCAGAAAATCCTGGCAGGGCCAGGCGCCGATGGCCGCGTAGATTCTGTCCGCCGCCCGGATCAGCCGCATGGGGTCCACAGCGCGCAGGCGTTGGCGGGCGGCTTGCCGCAGGGCGCGGTTGTCGGCCCGCGCCAGGCCCAGCAGCCAGTCCAGGGGCGCGTCGCCGGTGAGGCGCAGACTGGCCGCAAAAGCCGCCGCTTCCGTGGGGAAAGCGTTGATGAAGTCTTGCTGGGCGGCGGTCTTGTCCGGCGCAATCCGGGCCGGGGCCAGGATGAGCAGCAGCCGGACGGCATCCGCTGTCTCCCGGAGGGCGGCATCGTCCCCTGCGACTAGCTCTGCGGCGCCGCCGGTCAAAACGCATGGCAGACCGCAAAACAGGGCGGAGGCCAGGCAGAGCGTCAGAATGCGGATTGCGCGAACCATGCGGACAACATCAGGATGGAGGGCAGGCTTTCTCCGAGCGCCAGCAGCGCGACGCCCAGCCCGATGAGCCAGGAGCGGCGCAGGGGATTGGCCATACCCAGCAGCGTGCCCCAACAGGCCACGGCCGCCGTAAGCGGAATCAGGGCATAGACCTGTGCCAACAGCCAGTCCGGCGGCGTGCCCCGCAACAGATAGCCCAGAATTATCCCCCAGCGGTCCAGGCAGAAGGGGATATAGCCCACTGTGGCCCAGAGGGCGCACCAGCGCGTGGCCAGGGCCGTCTGAACCTCGTCGAAACCGGCCGCCGCCGCGCCGCGCCGCGCGCGCAGCAAAAAGAGCAAGGCCAGGGCTCCGGCCGGGGCGAAGGCCATGAAATATTTGTGCAGGGCGTTGCTGAACACCGCCGTTGCCGCCTGGCCGAGATCCATGCCCGGCGGCAGGGCGATGAACGGCCAGTCGCGGAGGACGTAGGTGGAGAAAAGGCACAGGGCCGTCAGGCCGCAGAGCCACAGCCGTCCGTTGATCATGCTTGTGGTGTAGCGGTCCTCCTGCGGACGGCGGCGCGGGGGCAGGGGAGCGCCTGCGCAGGCGCGGCGAAGCAGACCGGCGCAAATGATGCCGGTCAGCCAGAGCAGGAGGGGCAGGCTGTAGGACAGCATGGCCGGACTGCCGAAAGAAATGTCAGTCATATTGTGACCGGCGGCGCGCAGGCCGGACAGCAGACCGTACAGGGAGCCAAGCATGACAGGCAGGCCGAGCCAGGACAGGCCGAAGGCCAGCCCGGCCAGCCGGGACGCGCCATAGGCGCAGAAACGGGCCTGAGCGCGCCGTCCGATGAGCAGGGTCAGCGCGATTATCAGTGGCAGGGCTGCGGCGGCGTTCATGCCGATGCCCAGCAGGCTGTTGCACCATAACGGAAGGATGGCCCAGGGCGAAAGAACTTGCATGGGCCGTTTTGTACCCCGCGACGGGGGGATCCGCAAGGGGCGGGCTTGCTCCCGGCAGGGCAGACGCATCTAATTTCAGTTTTGCCGGCCCGTTATTTGTCGTGATTATCCGTCAAAACCAGCGTTTTCGGCGCTGGCGGCGTCATCTGGCGCTTTTTGCTGCTCACGTACTTGAGTACGCTGCGCGCAAAAAGCGCCATTTTCCTTGCCGGCGCCGAAAAATCTTAGTTTTTAGGATTCTCCCGACACCAGCCATCCGCCTGCGCTTCGCTCCGGCGGAGAAAAGGTGGCTTTGCCCCTTTTTGTCCGCCTCTCGAGCTATCGAATCAATACATAAGATTTTTTTTAGATGCGTCTGCCCTGTTGCTCCCGGCGAGGCCTTTATTTATACTGATGCGCTTGCGTTCCGCGAGGATGCGCCGCGCCGTGGGGATGAGATATGCCGTTGTATACTGTTTTGCTGCTGGCCGTGGCCCTGTCCATGGACGCCTTCGCCGTGGCGGTGGCTTCAGGTTGCGCCCTGCGCGCGCCGGATCCCCGCCACTATGTCCGTCTGTCCGCCTGCTTCGGCTTTTTCCAGTTTCTCATGCCCGTGCTGGGCTGGTATCTGGGCCTGTCCGTGCGCGAATACATGGAGGCCTGGGATCACTGGATCGCCTTTGCCCTGCTGGCCTGGGTGGGCGGCAATATGCTCCGTTCCGCTCTGAAGTCGCTGAAAGACCGCGAATGCAGTTGCCCCGCCACGGACCCCGCCGCCGGGCGCAACCTGTGGATTCTGGGGGTGGCCACCAGTCTTGACGCGCTGGCCGTGGGCCTGTCCTTCGCCTTGCTGCAAACGCCCATCTGGGGACCGGCGGCGCTCATCGGCGTGGTCTGCGCCCTGATTACGGCCTGCGGACTGTATCTGGGCAAATCCCTGGCCCGGCTCTGCGCTCTGAACGGCTGGGCCGAGCTGCTCGGCGGCCTGACCCTGCTGGCCATTGCCTGCAATATTTTACGGGAACATCACGTTTTTGACTAATCAACGAAGTAACCTCATAATATAAGGAGAAGCGCATGGCTACCATCAGCGCCAAGTATCTGGGCGATCTGCGCGTGGAATGCACGCATATGCAAAGCGGCACGAAGATCATCACCGACGCTCCGGTGGACAATCACGGCAAAGGTCAGGCTTTTTCGCCCACGGACCTCTGCGCCACGGCCTTGGGCGCCTGCGCCATGACCATCATTGGCCTGTATGCTCAGAATCACGGTGTGGATGTGACCGGCGCGGAAATGGAAATCACCAAGAGCATGAGCGCGGACCCTCGCCGCATCGGCAAAGTGGAAGTGATTTTCACCATGCCTGACCGGCCGTACAGCGAAAAGGAAAAAATCGTCATGGAGCGCGCCGCGCACACCTGCCCCGTGCATTTGAGCTTGCATCCGGACGTGGAGCAGGTCTTCACCTTCAACTGGCGGCAATAGCCCGCCATTTTTTCCGTGTTTCTCAGCGGTCCGGCTCCGGCATGGAAGAGGGGCCGGACCGCTGGCAGTCCTCTGGATTATGAGGATTATCTCATAAAATCAGGCTGTTGACTTGTATTGATCAAAACATGGCGGCGGCCCCGCCGGTGGAGCAGTCTTGTGGATGAGCGTATTTTTCTGCGCGATGCGTATCCCGGCGCGGAAGGCTTGCTTCGCCTTTCCCCCTGCCCGCTGCTGATTCTGGACATGGAGCAGCGCGTGCTGTTCGCCGGACCGGAACTGCCGCCGCCGTTCAGCGTGGAGCACTTCCCCGTGGGGGGCTTTTTCGGCGCGGGCCTGAACGGACAGCAGCGCAGAAATTTTCAGGCCGCCTGGGAAAAAGCGCTGGCCGGGGACGCGGCTGAAACCTTGCTGTCCACGGGCGGCGGCGCGGAAGAGCGTTTCTTTTTTCTGCGTCTGGTCATGCGTGACATGGCCGGGCAGCCCTGCTGCTGGTTGATGCTGCATGACGTCACCGCCTTCCGCGCGTATGCTTCCGAATCCCTCAGCGAACGCCTCAGGCAATGTCTGGATATGGCCCCCATCATTTACAGCCTGTGGGACGCCCGCATGCAGCTTGTGGACTGCAACGAGGCGGCCTTCCGTCTGTTCGGCCTGCCGGACAAGCAGGCTTTTCTGGAGCGCTTTTTCGAGCTTTCGCCGAAACGGCAACACGACGGGAATCCCTCCAGGCCGACAATTCTCCGGAAGCTGCGCCGGGCTTTTGTGGACGGGCACGTCAAATTCCCCTGGACTCACTGCACCATCACGGGTGAACTCATGCCCGTGGAGGTTTCGCTGGAGCGGCTGGAAATCCGGGGCGAATGCTATGTGGCCAGCTATGTCTATGAATTGCGCGAAATCCGGCGGCTGGAGGAAGCTCTGCGCATGCGCAATGATGAGCTGCGGCACAGCAACAGCCTGTTGCGGGTGGTCAACAAGGCCGCCGAAATGCTGCTGCTGGGCGAGGACAACGGGGACATTGACGGAACGGCCCACAGAATGCTGGCCGCGTTGGGCACGGCGGTCAAGGCGGATCGAACCTATGTCTGGGGCAACCGGCGCGGCGCGGACGGCCGCCTCTACTGCGATCAGCTCTATGAATGGGCCGGTGGCGCGGCGTCCCAGCATCACAGAACACTGGTCAAAAATGTCTCCTATGACGACATCATGCCCACCTGGAAGAGCGCTTTCAGCGAGGGGCGCTCGGTGGTGGGGCTGGTGCGCCGGATGTCCCGGAGCGAACGGGAAATTCTTGGGGCGCAGGGCGTGCTTTCCCTACTGGTGACGCCCATTTTTCTGGATGGCGACGTCTGGGGCTTCATCGGCTTTGACGATTGTCATTGCGAACGACAATGGAGCGGCGCGGAAGAGGAGGCCCTGCGCGCGGCGGGCATTCTGCTGGGCGCGAGCATCCGCAGACACGAACTGTACCGGGCGTTGCGGCTGGCCAAGGACGAGGCGGAGGCGGCCACCAGGGCCAAAAGCGATTTTCTGGCCCGGATGAGCCATGAAATCCGCACGCCCATGAACGCCATAATGGGCATGTGTCACCTGTTACTGAACACGGAATTGACGGAGCAGCAGCGTGATTATCTGGGGAAAAGCCGGCAGGCGGCCCGCAATCTGCTGGGCATCATCAACGACATCCTGGATTTTTCCAAAATCGAATCCGGCAAATTCGACATTGAGGCGGTCCCTTTCTCCCTGGTGGACATGCTGGACGACATCAGAAACGTGACCGGCGTGCGCGCCGCCGAAAAGGGCATCGGCCTGTCGGTCACGATGTCGCCGGACATGCCCTGCGATCTGGTGGGCGACGCCTTGCGGGTCAGCCAGGTGCTGCTCAATCTGGTAAGCAATGCCGTGAAGTTCACGGAGCGGGGTATGGTGACGGTGTCCGTGGCTCCGCGCCGCCGCCATAAAGACAGCGTGCTGGCGTTGTTCGAGGTGCGGGATACGGGCATCGGCATGAGCCGTGAGGAAGTGGCGCGTATTTTCAAGCCGTTTGCGCAGTCCGATTCCTCCATCACCCGGCGTTACGGCGGCACGGGCCTGGGCCTGGTGATCTGCAAGGAACTGGTGGAAATGATGGGCGGCGACATCAGCGTGGCCAGCGAGCCGGGCCGCGGCAGCATCTTCAGCTTCCATCTGCCGTTCCGCCTGCCGGACGCCGCCGTTCCTGCGGTCTGGCCGGAAGCGGAGGCCGCCCCCGCCGTTTATCTGCCGGGCAAGCGCGTGCTGCTGGTGGAAGACAATGAAATCAATCAGGAAGTGGCTACGGCCATGCTGGCCGAGACCGGCGTGGAGGTGACCATGGCCGCCAACGGCGAGGAGGCCGTGCAGGCCGTCGCCGCGTCCCGTTATGACCTGATCCTCATGGATGTCCAGATGCCGCTGATGGACGGTCTGGAGGCCACCCGGCGCATCCGCGCCCTGCGGGATGTCCCCGCTGATCTGCCGATCATAGCCATGACGGCCCACGCCATGCGCGGCGACTGGGAAAAAAGTCTGGCCGCCGGTATGAATGACCATCTGACAAAGCCCATTGATCCCCGCAGGCTGTTCGCGGTGCTGGAGCATTGGCTCGGACGCTGAGGCATCCATCCGGATCGGCCGGGCCTGGAGAACGCGCTGGCAAATTTCCATTGCCCGGTGGATATGGGCCAGTCGCCAGTGCGCTTCGACGTTCTTTAATGATGAAATGGTCTATTCCGACTTTCTGGACTCCCGCAGCAGGGCGGCCAGATCGCCTGTCATCCGCACCAGATATTCCTTTTCTCTGTCGGTGAGGCCGGTCAGCGAATCCTCCAGCGCGCGCGTCAGGGAGTGATCATCCGTGCCCGACACGCGGAAAAGATCAGCCACGGAGCAACGCAGGGTCGCGGCAACATCCGGTAGACGTTCCAGTTTGGGGGCGATATCGCCGCGCTCCATACGCGAAAGCGATTGCTGGCCCACGCCGATTTTTTCCGCCAGACATTCCTGGGTCAGACCCAATTTTTTGCGCCGTTCCTGGATATTGCTTCCGACCAGCTTTGCTAGTTTTCGAGTCGCCTGGGACACCTGGACCTCCCGCGTATCCTTTTTACGCATACTTGTCAGTTGGAGGCGGTAAAAAAAATGCACTAAAAGACGTATTGACTATATCTAAAAACTGTATTAGGCAAAAAAACAGCACAAAAGGCGTACTGCCGAAATGGCGCTTTCTTGTGAATACCGGCAGCCGACGGCCATCTTGGGATGCCGCCGAAGGTTGCCTGTGCCCGGTTGCGAACCATCAACAAGTGCTGTCATTGTGCCGAGAAAGAGTTTCCCCGCGCAGGATTTCCGTCTGCCTTCCGCACCAGGCTATGACAAAATTCCTCCCCGGCTCCCGCTGGAGAAAACCTATTTTGCGGCCTCACGGATTTTTAGCGCCATGTCTTCCTTTTGCAGCGGCATGCTGCTGGAATTCGACATGGCGCGGCAGCCGCCCCTGGACCGCGCCAGGGCGTTGCTGGACGAGACTGTCGATGTTCTACGCCGGAACTACAACTCTCTGCTCGGCATTATGATGTGCGATCTTGACGGAGAAGACCGGGCCGCGCATTGCGTGCGTACAGTCATTCTTTCCCTGCTGGTCGGCCTTCAGCTCGGCCTGGCGCCGGAACAGACGCGAAATCTCGGTTTGTCCGCCATGTTCCGCGATGTGGGCATGGCCCTGCTGCCGTATATCGCGGATTGCCCGCAGCCTCTTGCGGAGGATGGCGGGGAAGCATTGCGCCAGCACCCGGTGCTGGCGCTCGGCTATCTGGCGCACGACATTCGCTGCCGCGAAGTGTTGCGGGGCATTGTGGAGCACCATGAGCGGGTCGACGGCAAGGGCTACCCTGCGGGCCTGACTGGTGACCAGATAAGTCTGGCAGGCAAAATTCTTGCTGTGGCGGATAGTTACGACGCCCTGATCTGTGCTCATCCGTACAGCGCGTCTTTGCCGCCGCACCTGGCTCTTGCGCGTTTGCGCGATTTGAGCGGCGTTGCTTTTGACCGGGAGGTGCTGGAACATGTCATCCGTTGCCTGGGCGCGTATCCTGTGGGCAGCGTGGTGGAAACAAACGACGGTCAGCGTGCCGTGGTGGTTGAAAACAGTCCGGATACGCCCCAGCGGCCCATAGTCAGGCCGCTGCCTTCTCTTTCGGCGGATGTCGGAAGGGTGCAGGGATTCAGAGCACGACCTGTAAACAGTATTGCCAAAATTTTTTTCTGTCCGGGTAGAGATGTTACATAGTTACCGCGTAGGTATGTTGATGAAATATCGACATCGCAGCGCCTGCCGCTTCAAAAGTTCAGTCAATTTCTGAAGTCAAAGCCTGAAATTTTTTGTTTTGAAGCTAAAGAACCTTTGGAACATACCATATTCAAAACTTCATCCTGCCGAAAAATACGGTTACGGTTATCGCTGCCGTTAATTTTCGTATAAGTCCTTTGCCGCCGTCGGCATTGGCGGCGACGATACGGCGCATCGCAGGCGATATTTGAGATTTTATACTGTAATGTTCCAGCTTAAAAGATTTTGAGGATTAATATTTGACAAAATCAGCATACACTAAACTAATATGATGTTATATATATCACATTCTATACAATAAATAAATTACTTTTTTGTTCTTAAAAAGTCAATTTGAAAACATAATTGTAATACTATATAAAATATATAGTTATTTGCGTTAACAGTTCATCATTGCAGTAAATATTTTCTATAAAACTATATTT
>OJIY01000246.1_pt1 | contig 22521 bp, 16 predicted proteins | sample 1596061 | NCBI WGS metagenome assembly OJIY01 (sample SAMEA4350111, study PRJEB24818) | metagenome | biome: human; feature: gut; material: faeces | place: Denmark | collected 2013-09
GCCCAGAGCGGGTGATAGACGGGCAACAGGGCCAGGGCCCCCCATTTTTTCAGGCCCGCCCGTGCCGTTTTGCCCGCCCTGCCGGGCAGGGCCGTCAGCAGCCCCGGCAGAGGGCGGAGCAGGGGGGTGACCGTTAGGGGCACTTCAAAGATATGTCCGTCCCCCACCGGCACCCAGTAGGGATCGGCGGGCGCGCCGAAATGGTCCGGCCCGGCGTCGGCGTCGGCCGCGCAGTGCAGGGGACGCACCGAGGCGTCGCAGAGCACGCCGGCCTGAGCCAGCAGGGGCCAGTGCGCGCGGTGCAGATCCCAGCGGCCCATACGGAAGGAGGTCAGCGGCGCGCTCTGAAATTCGGTCCCGGCCCGGAACAGCGTGGCCAGCTTGGCGGCCATGAGCGGCGCGGGCATAGCCGCTGAAGGCACGCGCTCCGCCGTGTCGGGCAGGTTTGCGCCATCGTTTTCCAGGTGCAGGGGCGGCGTGTTCCAGTGGTGCAGATGCGCGCCGATTTCCGCGCCGGCATCGTCCCGTAAGCGGGCCAGAATCGCGCGTGAAGCGGGATCGGTCAGCACGCTGTGGGCGCAGAAAAGCGTGGGCCGCACGCCCCGTTCCAGCAGCGGGTTCAGACGGAAGAGGTGCGCGGTATTGGTTACGCTGGGGGAGCGGCGGGCGTAACGGCCGCCGAACAGGCCCTCTTCCTCCACATCCAGGCTGACTGTCAGATACAAGGGGTCGCGGCGGCGCATCGGGTTCTCAGCTCCCTTCCGCCCGTTGCGGCGGGCAGGCGGAGCGGTACAGCGCACGGAGGGCCGCGATATTCGTTTCCTTGTCGAACATGCGTTCCACCAGAGCGCGCCCGGCCTCGGCCATGCGCAGGGCGCGGTTTCGGTCGTCCAGCATGCGCCGCACAGCCAGGGCCAAAGCGCGCGGGTCCCGCTGGGGTACCAGCAGGCCGGTTTCCCCGTCGCGGATCACCTCGGCGATGCCGCAGACGTCCGTGGCCACCACCGGCATGCGGTGGGAAAGGGCCTCCATGATCACATTGGGGATGCCGTCGCGGTCGCCGTTGCTGTGCACCACGCTGGGCACCACCAGTATGTCGTGGCTGAGCATGAATTCCCGCAGCCGGTCATGGGGCACGAAACCCGGCATGTCCACGCAGTCGGTCAGACGCAGGCGGCGGCGCAGGGCCGTGAGCTTACGCCGCCAGCTTCCGTCGCCCACCAGCGTGAGGCGCACGGGCACCCGTTCGCGGCGAAGCCGGGCCATGGCCGTGAGCAGTTCGGGAAAGCCTTTGGTGCGCGCGAAGCGGCCCACGGCCAGCAGGCGGTAGGGCGGCCGCATGGGCAGCGCGCATTCCGTACGCTGGGTGAAGGTCAGGCTGTTGTAGACCAGACGCACCTTGTCCCGTTGCTGCGGCGGGCAGAAGCTTTGCAGCCAGCCTACATTGGCCAGATTGTTGGTGCGGATGAACAGCGCGTCGCGCGATTTTTCACGCAACAGGCCATCCTGGGGATAGATGTCGCCGGCTCTGCCGGTGAAGGCGAAGGGGATGCCCGTCAGGCGTGAGGCCACCCAGGCCGCCGTGGCCGGGCCGTTGGCCCATGAAGAGTGGATCAGCCCGACGCCGTCGGCCCGGCATTGCTCGGCCAGCAGAAAACCGGCCATAAAGCACCAGAGATTTTCCCCCAGGGATTCCAGATTGCGCATGCGGCGGAAACAGCCTTCGCGCAGCAGTCGCCAGACGTTGCCCGGCTCGCGGCGCAGGGCGCGGAAAAAGGCCGCCAGGATCCGGAAAAAAGCCGGTGCGCCCATGCGGCGCACCGGGCCGGAAAATGCGCGCATTTCCCGGGAGCATCCTTTCAGGGTCTTGCCGTACATGGTGTAGACGCGGATAGGCAGGCCCAAGGCCATAAGCTGCACGATTTCTCTGAAGATAAAGGTTTCCGAGGAAAGCGGAAACCAGAGCAGCACATAGGCCAGAGTGCGCGGAGGAACAGCGTCGTCCCGCCGGGGCGCGTTTCCGGTTTCTGCGTGGGAAGAGGCGGTGGAAATGGCCGCGGGGGCCGCCTCGGACAGGGACATGGCTTTCTCCGTTGAAAATACAAAGGCCGGACCGGTTTTGCCGGTCCGGCCAAGGCTGCTGTCAACGCCGAATCGGACGGCCAGGGCGAAGCTCGGCGTTTAGACGTCCTGCTCTTCGTCCTGATGTTCGCTCCGGTATTTTTCCACAATGGCCTGGGCCGTGGGGATTTCTTCCACCACGGCGTCCAGGGCTTTATGTACGTGTTCCTCGGTGTGGGCGGCGGAGATGAAGAAGCGCAGACGGGCCGTGCCTTCCTTGACCGCCGGGAAGGAGACGGGCATGACGTAGATGCCGCGCTTGAACAAGGCCTGGGACAGAAAGCCGGAAACCATGGAGTCGCCGACGATCACGGGCACAACGGCATAGCCTTGGGCCGCGCCTGTATCCAGGCCCTTGCTCTGGGCGTATTCAAGAAAATAGCGGCTGATGTTCTGGAGCTTGTGCACGCGTTCCGGCTCACGCAGCATGATTTCCAGAGCCTTGCGGCAGGCTGTGGCGATGACCGGCGGCATGCCCACGCTGAAGACGAAGCCCGGCGAGCCGTATTTGAGAAACTTCACCACGTCGCGCCGACCGGCGATAAAGCCGCCGCAGCCGCACATGGCTTTGGAGAGCGTGCTCATCCACATGTCCACATCCGTGGGATCAATGCCGTAATATTCGCGCGCGCCGCGGCCGGTCTTGCCCAGTACGCCCAGAGAGTGGGCTTCGTCCACCAGCAGCATGCAGTCATATTTCTTTTTGAGCGCGATGATCCGGGGCAGGTCCGGGATGTTCCCGTCCATGCTGAACAGACCCTCGGTGGCGATGACCGCGTACTTGTGCTCGCTCCGGTGGGCCTTGAGCATCTCTTCCAGGGCGTCGCAGTCGTTGTGGGCGTAGGAGTAACGCGTCGCGCCGGAAAGGCGCGCGCCCTGGACCAGAGAGTTGTGGGCGAGGCCGTCGTGAAAGATGGCGTCGCGCGGGCCGAACATGAAGCCCAGAGTGGAGACGTTGGCCGCATGGCCGCTGACATAGATGATGCAGTCCTCCACCTCATACAGATCGGCCAGGGCGCGCTCCAGCTCGCGGTGGGGCGGGCGCTCGCCGCCCACCAGGCGGCTGGCTCCTGCCGAAGTGCCGAAAATGCCGGCCGTCTCGGTCACGGCCGCGGTGATTTCGGGATGGGCGTTGATGTCCAGATAATCATAGGTGGAAAAGTTGATGTATTCCTTGCCGTTGATCAGCGTAGTGGCCTTGGCCGCCCGCTCGTGGCAAACGAAAAGAGGATTGTCCATCCCCATTTGACTGGCCATTTCCACACTCCGTTCAAAGGAGAGCTTGGAACGCATGCGGTTGAAGCCGGAAGCGCAGCCTTCTTGCGCGACAGCGTGCTGCTCCGCCATGGGGCCGGCCTGACAGGAATGGTTGTTCTTCATGCCTTATCCTCGCGATTGTCCGGAATTTGCCGGATATGGGACCGGCGTGATGATGCGCTGCTCAATTCAGCACAACTTTGTAACGATTCAGTATAGCCGAAGCCGCAACGCAAAGCAAGCACGGAGTGCGCGAGAAGCAGGGAAGACGCATTTTAACCGTGATCTCCGCGAACGCCTCCGGACGGCGTAAATCCGCGCGGGCTGGACAAGGAGCGTAATATGCCCTAGCATTTTTCGCCCGATCCGCAAGCCCGCCGCCGGATGCCCCGCGCGGCCTTGCGGCGGCACCACAGAGGCCATGCAGAATAACAATTCCACAGCTTCTACGGCGTCCTCCCTTGCCGACCCTTCCACTCTTCTCACGCTGGAAACCTTCCGGCACGTCCCGTTGTCCGTTGCCGCTTCCGGTCCGGATGCCGCGGCCGTGCTGCTGTCGGCTCCCTGCCGGGAACTGCTGCTTCTGGGCGCGGCGCGCGGCGCGCGAACGGCCCTCTGGGTCTGTGCGGCGCCCGACTGCTCCCTTGCGGCTGCGGCCGTCGTCCTTGCCCGGAAGCTGGAAGAAATTTTCGCCGGGGACGCCGCCCTTGAGGGCGCGCCGCGTGTTCTGGTCACGGATTTCAGCCCGGCCCTGCTGGAAGAGGCCGGAGTTTTTCTGGCGGAGCATGCCGACACGCTGCTGGCCCTGCTGATTTGCGGCGCGCCGCGTGCTGCCGCCGCTGACGGCGTGCTGAGCTGCGAGCCTTTGCTGTTGCGTCGGCCTGTGGCCGGCGAGGCGACTCTTGTCGCGCCGGTTGCGGCCTGTCCGGATCGCGCTCCGGCACTTTCCGGAAAGATGGGCGCGCTGGGCGGAAACGCCGGGCAAGAGGCCGCGCCGGATGAACTGGCGCTGGACGGCGTGCGCTATGTGGATCTGCGCCAGAATGGGCTGAAATGGCGGCTGGCCGGGGTCAATCCGCTTTGGCGGCAGGATCTTGTGGGGCTGGGCGCAAGCCCGGACGCCGCGGCCGTCAGCGCGCTTGAGGCGCGCGGCCTGTGGCTCGCGCCCGCCGTGGCTGCGCCGCCGCTGGCGGTGATGTGCTGCGGCCTGGGGTCGGTCTGGCCGGGTATGGGGCGCGAACTGTACGACAATTTTCCGGCGGCCAGAGCGGCCATGGAGCGCATCGCGGCGGTGGCCGACTGGGACGTGCTCGCGCTCATGGACGAGACGGACGTGGAAAAAATCAGCCTGACCCGCTGGCAGGTTCCGTATCTTTTTCTGCTGGAATACGCCCAGTGGAGCCAGTTCGTCTCGTTGGGCCTCGCGCCGGCCCTGATGTGCGGCCACAGCCTGGGTGAACTCATCGCGCTCTGTTTCGCCGGCATCTATGAACCGGAAGTGGCCTGGTATATTCTGGACACCCGCGCCGCGCACATGGCCGAACTGGAGGCCAAGGCCACGCGCGAAACCGGCATGATGGCCGTGCATGCCGACGCCGACGTCATTGAGGAAGCCCGCAAAACATGGCCCGCGCTCTATGTCTCCAACTACAATACGCCCCGTCAGTTCATCCTGAGCGGGCCGCGCGAAGTCCTGCTGGAAGCCCGGAAAAGCATGCGCAAGCGGCGCATTCCGGCCATCATGCTCAACGTCAGCCTGGCCTTTCACCATCCGAGCATGCGCGTGTTGCGGGATCTTTCCCTGCGGCGGCTGAACGCCCTGGAAATGCGCGCCCCGCGCCTGCCCATGCTCAGCGACATCACCACGGGCTTTTATCCTCAGGATCAGCCCTCCATCTGCCGCTATATCACGGATCTGGACGAAAATTCCGTACGCTGGGTGGAAGGCGTGCGGGCCATGTGGGAACGGGACGGCATCCGCCATTTTCTGGAACTGGGTCCGCAGGACACGCTCTGCGGTCTGGTGGGCGACATTGAGCCGCGCGCCCTTTGCCTTTCCGCCGGTCGCAAGGGCAGGGAAACCGAAGGCCTGCGCCAGGCCTGCGCCAGACTGTACGCGCTGGGCCATCTGCCGCGCGCGGCCATCCGCGCCAGGGCGGCGGCCGCGAAACGGGAGGGGCCCGCGCTCTCCGCGTCCTTGGGAACGGCTCCGGCCGGTGCGGCGCGCTCGGCGGCAGATTCGTTTTCCGGCCCTGTTTCCGGGCAGATGGGCATAGTGCTGGAAGTGCTGGCCGAGGCCAGCGGCAGGCCGGTAAAAGACCTGCGGCCCGAAATGGATTTGCGCTACGATCTGGCGCTGCGCTCCAGCCGTTTTCCGCTGATCATCCAGGAGGCCGAACAGCGGCTGGGGCCTGAGCGTCAATTTTGAGGATCTGCTCCAGGTCTCGACCATCGGAGATCTGGCGCGCGCTCTGACCGGCACGCGGGCAGACGCGCGGACCGGCATGAAGCGGGAGGCCGGAACAGCCGCGCCCGCACCCGGATATGCGCGGCGTCGTCAGCGCGCGCCGCTGTGCCGTTTCGCGCCCGGCGCGTCCCGCGCCCGTGGCGCCGAAGGCGGTGATGTCCCCCCCGGTTCGCCGCCCCTCTCCTCTCTCTCGCTGGACCCCTGCGGCCAGGGCCTGCCTTTGCGGCGCGGCGATGTGCTGGCGCTCTGCGTTTTTGATCCGGATCTTCTGCCGGGGCTTTTGAGCGGGCTTGCGCCCTTGGGCTGCACGCTGGCCCTGCCCGGCGAGTTGCTGGAGATCTGCGCGCCTCTGGCGAAGGCGGGCTCGCGCCTGACGCCGCTGGCGCTTCCCGCCGCCGGAGAGGACGGAAAGCCGGACGCCGAGAGTCTGCGCGCGGCCCTTTGCCGGTTGGCCGGGGAGGAAGGCCGGGTGGACGGCGTATTTTTCGCGCCCGCTCCGGGGGATGCCGCCGCATTCTCTCTGCTGGAGGATTGCCTGCGTCCGGCGTTGAACCATGGCCTGCGTTACGCCTGTTGCTTCAGCCGTCCGCCCCTGACGCCCGAAACCGTGGAGAAGGTTCTGGCCGACGGCGGCCCGCTGGCCGGTCGGTTGGCGGTTCTGGCCCGGGAAGGCGGCTTCGCCTGCCGTGCCGTTGTTCTGCTGGACGACGGTCAGGGGACCGGGCCCAGTGAGCTGGGCGATATGCTGGCCCGCGAACTGTTGCGGGGGGACAGCGAACGGGTGATCTGGGCCCGCGAAAGCGTCCTTTATCCCGGCCGCGCGCCGCGCGGACCGCGCCTGGTGGAAAGGCCGGAGTTCTTCCCGCTGGTTTTCCCGGACCCCCAACCACCCCTCCGGCCCACGGCCACTCTGTTTCAGGGGGCCTGTCAGTTTTCCCGTTTCGCGGATCCGGCTCTTGCCGTGCATGGCGGAGGGGCGGGCAATGCCCTGGGGACGGCAACACCCTGGCTGCCCGTCAGCCGTGCCCTTCAGGCCCTGCTGGAAGGCTCCCGCCTTTTGCTGCCCTGGCTGGCCGTCACCGGCCTGTCCGACGTGCGCTTTCATGAATCCCCATTGCTGCCGCCGGGCGTCACCCGCGAGTGCCGCCTGAGCGTGGAGGCCCGGCCCTGGCTGATGCACGACCGGGTCATGACCCGCATGTGCCGCGCGGATCTCGCGGTTCGTGAACTGACGGAGAACGGCCGCCGTACGGATCATTACTCCCCGGTGGCCGAGGGCATGGTGCTGCTGGCCGCCGCTTCCGGTGAAGTGCCGCCGCTCTGGCCCGCCGCCGGGCCGGATGACGCCTCTCGTGCGGATGCGGCAACGGACGGGGATCATGATGAGTTGGCCGCGTTTTACGACGCGCTGGGCCTGTCCGCGCCCTGGCGGCTGCTGTCCGGCTTCGCGGCGCTGCCCGGCGGAATGTACCGGGCGGCCCTGGCCGTGCCGGAAGCGCCCATTGCCCCCGAAGGCAATTGGGGCTATACTGATTGCCTGCACATGGTGGAAGGGATAGTCCAGGCCGCGTCTCTGGCTCTGTCCCGGCAGAGGGACAACGTCGCCATGGCCGCCGAGTTGCGGCGCTGGCGGCTCAATGCGGCGGGCTTTATCCGTTTCGGCGGAGAGCGCGGCGCGCGGGGGCCGTGGCGCCTGCAATTGCGGCGTTCCTGGGCCGACGACAAGTTGCTGCGCTTTGACGCCCAGATTTCCGACGCGCGGGAGCGCGTGTTGCTGACCCTCCATCACCTGGAATTTGACCGGCTGGAACCGGCGTCTCCTGCGGAATAACCGCCGGTCGCCGTTGAACAATCTTGACATGGCGCGCCGCCGATCTCCGGCGCAAGCCCGCAAAGGGGCGATCACCGATGCCGTATTTCGTACCATCCACGCCGTCAGCGCGCGCTTTTCTGCCGCTGCTCATGATTCTGATCCTGTTTTTCCCGGCCTGCGCCTCCAACAAGGCCGGACTCAAATCGCCGGAACTGCCGGCCAGGCACTGGCTGGAGGAAGCTCCGGGCGTTCCCGTGGAAAACAAGGCCAAGCTGGAAGCCGCCGTGCCCAATCTGTATGACGCGGACAAGAATTTCAGTTTTGAGGACTGCGTTTTTCTGACCATCCAGCAGTCGCCTCTGCTGGTCAACAGCGCCGTGGATCTGGAAATCAAGCGGGTGGCCCTCACCAGCGCCGTCTGGAAGTATCTGCCCGAACCGCGCATGACGTTTCAGGTTTCCAATAACCTGACCCGCCTGAATATGGACAACAAGGACACGCCCGGCGATTACGGGCGGACCAAGCTGCAGGTCGGTTTTTATGCCGCTTTCCCCAACCCTGTGGCCACCTATTTCGAGCATCAGGTGCAGAAGATCATGGTCAATCTGGCCATTTCCACGCACCGCAAGGCCATCGGCGAGGCTGTCTACAAAATTGCCCAGTCGTACCTGAAGCTCCAGGCCCAGAGCAAAATCGTGGCCGCCCAGAAAGAGCTTTTGCCTGTGGGCAAGGAGCTGATCGCCTACTGGCAGCAAGTGGAGTCTGTGGAGGGCCGTCAGGGCGTGTCGCTCAATCTGGCCACCCAGCACCAGCGCGAACTGGAACTGACAGTTGACAAGACCCGTATGGAAGAGATCATGCAGCGCACCCAGCTCAAGATTCTGGCCGGGGTGGAGCCGCAACAGCGTCTGAACGTGGATACCGAGAGCGCCGGCGATATCCTGGCTGGCTTTGACGGACACAAGCTGAAGTGGGAAGAGCGCTGGCCCGCCACTGAGGACGATCTGCTGTTACGCGCGCAGGTCAAGCTGTCCGACTACAACATCATGGTAGCCTGGGCCCAGTATATTCCGGACATGACCATTCAGATCAACAACTACCCGCCGGCCGGTCAGTATCAGCCGGCCAGCGGCAGTGAAGACACCTTTCTGCACTTGCTCTTCGATTTTCCGCTGTTGGACTGGGGCCGCCGTTACCGCGGCGTGCAGACCGCCCGCATGCAGAAGGCCCAGGCTTTTCACGAGATGGCCCGCAAGCGCACGAATTATTCCAATACCTGGCTGCAGGCCGAGCAGCGCGTGGCTCTGGCCGAAACGCAGCTCAAACTGGCCAAGACCCGTTTTGACACGGCGGAACTGCAGTACAAGGAAGCGCGTATCTCCTTCAACGAAGGCACGGAGCAACTGCCCGTGGTGGCCGACCGTCAGGAGGCCATGGTCAATGCCCGCATCGCTTACATTGATGCGGAACTGGAATACAAGCTGGCCAATCTGGAATGGATGTACGTGGCCAACCTCCTGCAGGAACGCTTCTTGGGCCTGCCCGCCAAGGAGTTCATCTGATGTCGTCCCCTGTTTTTTCTTTCTGTTTTTCCCGCCGGGCGCTGAAGGCCGCACTGTGCTGCGTCGGCCTGTGGTTGACCGCTTCCGGCCCCGCACTGGCCGCCGAGGCCACCACCATCCTGACCGGCAAGGTGGTGACCACCGTGACCCGCGCTGTGCCCATTCCCTTCAATGCCGTGGTGGACGACGTGCTGGTCAAACCCGGCGATGCCGTGGAAAAAGGCTCGCCCCTGCTGCGCTACCATCTGCAGGAAGAAGCCGAACGGATTCTGCAGCGCGAAGTTACCATAGGCGCGGGCACCGAGAATCTCAAAGGCCAGGTGCTGGATTTTGAACGGCGTCTGGCCGAGACCACGGCCCAGCGCAACAAGGCGCGCCAGTTGGTGGCTTCAGGCTTGGGTTCCCGTCAGGCTCTGGTCCGGTTGGAAGACGATGTGAACTCTCTCAAAAGCCGTATTGACCTGCTGGGCGACACCATTCAGAAGGCCGAAAGCAACTTCGCCGCCAGACTCAAGGAACTGGCGGGCTATTTCGGCGTGCCCATCAAGGAGGGCGAGCAGTTGCCCGCCACCCTGGTGCTGACCTCGCCCATCAAGGGCTATGTGCTTTCCCTGGACGCAACGCTCAATCCCGGCACGGTGCTGCCCGCCGGGACCATGCCCATCCGCGTGGGGCAGCTCAACCCTGTGCTGATCCAGGTGCCGGTTTATGAGGCTGAGGTGAACGGCATCAAGGAGGGCGACACCGCCGAGGTGGAAATCCCTTCCCTGGGCAACAAGAAATTCACGGCTACGGTCAATGAAATTTCCTGGGTTTCCAACGACATGAACGTAGCCAATCCGTCCTACTACACGGTGGAGCTGACCGTGCCCAATCCCGACCTTGAACTGAAGCCCGGCTTCAAGGCTATTGTGCGTTTCAGTGGGGGCAGGTAAGCCGCCTCCATGAAGCTGAAAAGCATCCCCCGGCGGCTCGGTTATATTCTGGGCGCGCAATGGACGCGAGATCTTTCCTGGACCCTGTTCACCATTCTGCTGGCCCGTCGCAGTCCGGACATTCTGGGCCAGATAGTACTGGCCCTGACCTTCGGCTATCTGGTCAAAACCGTGGCCGACGTGGGCCTCAACGACTTTCTGCTTTCCACCTTCGCCCGGCGCGAGGGCCGGCCCCGCGCCCTGCTGGGTGAAGTGAGCTGGCTCAAGATCGTGGTTTTGCTGGCCGCCCTGGGCGTTACCTGGCTGGTCACCGGCTGGCAGCAGTACACGCCCGAACTGCGCCTGATCGTGCTCTGCATCGCCGCCGGTCTGGGGCTGGACGCCGTCAGCGATTCCTTTTTCGCGCTCTGCCAGGCCCGGGGGCGGCAGGACGTGGAAATGCGCATTCGCGTGCCCTCGGCCCTTGTCGGCATCGGCTACGGCATCGTTTGCGTTCTGCTGGGCGCGCCGCCCATCCTCATCGCTCTGTACAAGCCCGTGGAATCCCTGCTCTGCATTGTCCTGGCGCTCGGCGCGCTGGGCCGCAACCCCTTGGCCGGAGTGGGCATGGACGGCATGCTGGATCTGGCCCGGCAGATGAAAAGCGGCCTGATCTTTACCTGCATGGCGGCCTGCGCCATGTTTTACAACAAGATCAATGTGATTTTTCTCAAGCAGTACGGCGGCGACGCGGATGTGGGCGGCTACGGCGTGGCCTGGGAAACCGTGGAAGGCCTGTCCGTGCTGGTTTCCAGCGCGCTGTTGGGCAAGGTGATTTTCCCGCTGCTGGCCAAGCTCTGGCAGCAGGACCGCGCGGGCTTCCGGCGGCTGGCCGGGCAGACCGCGCGCACGCTCTGGGCGGCCTCCCTGCCGGTGATCTTTCTGATCTGCGTGGAGAGCGACCGCTTTCTGCCCCTGATTTACGGCCCCAATTACGCCAGCGCCGTGACGGCCCAGCGCCTGCTCACGCCATGCCTGGCCACGGCTTTTCTGCACAATCTGGCGGCCTACGCCATGATCGGCATGCGGCGGCATAAATTGCTGCTGGGCTTTTATCTCAGCGGACTGGCGCTCAACCTTGTTTGCTGCTTCACGCTGATTCCGGCCATGCCGCTGGAAGGCGCGGCCCTCTCTCTGACCATTACCAAGGTCTGGGTCGCCATTCTGACAGTCAGCTTTTTCCAGTGGGCGGCCAGACCCATGAGTCTGGCCCAGTGGGCTCTGATGCTCGGGGCCGCCTTTGCCGCCGTGGGCTTGTGGTGGGGAGTGGGTCTGGCTTTGCCGCGCGAAGTGGCCGAACTGACCGGTCTGCTGCCGCTGCTGGCGCTGTTCTGGTTCTGGCGGCCGCCGCCGCCCTTTGAAAAAGATGACGTCACTCCGGCGCCGGCGGGTTGACGCCGCCGCGTTGGTTGTGAATCCGGTCCGAGGATAAAAGCTGTGGGGAATAAACGCGTTTTTCAGCGCCGCCGCTTTTTGCAAAGCGCTGCGGGCCTGTTGCTGGGCGGCATGCTGCCTGAGCTTCTGACGCCTGCGACGGCCAGAGCCGCTCTGGGCGGCGAAACGCAGGCCACGTTGATTGATGTGGACGCCTGCGACGGCTGCGGGGCCTGCGTTCAGGCCTGCCGGACCCGCAATCTGGAACGCGTGCCCCTGCCGGCACAACCCTTGCCCCAGCCCTATCCGAGCCGGGTGCGCAGCCAGGACTGGTCAGGCAGACGCGACGTCATTGACCGGCTCACCCCGTACAACTGGCTGTATATCCAATCCTGCACGGTACAGACGGCTGCGGGCTCGCGCAGGATTTTTCTGCCCCGGCGCTGCATGCACTGCATCAATCCGCCCTGCGCCAACCTCTGTTCAACGGGCGCGGCCCGCCAACGGGCCAGCGGAGCGGTATACATTGATCAGAGCACCTGCATGGGCGACGGCCAGTGTGACCGCGCCTGCCCCTGGATGATTCCGCGCCGCCAGTCCGGCGTGGGGCCCTATCTTGACTTCGCGCCGCGCTATGCGGGCAACGGCCAGATGTTCAAATGCGATTACTGCCAGGATCTGCTGGATCAGGGAGAGCGGCCCGCCTGCATCACGGCCTGTCCCCGCCAGGCGCAGAGCATAGGACCACGCAAGGAGATCGTGCGCAAGGCCGAAATTATGGCCGCGGAGCGTCAGGGAGATATTTTCGGCCTCAATGAAAACGGCGGCACCAACACTCTCTATGTTTCCTCGCAGCCCTTCCGCGATATGGAAGCGGAACTGCTGCGCGAAGACCAGATCGGCTTCGGCCGCCCCAGCCTGCGACCGGCCGGGGCCAGCATGGACAAGGAAAACCGCTTGTTGAGCACGGTGTTGCTGGCGCCTTTGGCCGGCGCGGCCTTGGCCGGTGTGCGCCTCTGGCGGGAAAAACAGAAAAGGCGGCGGCCATGAAAGAAGAGCCTTGTCTGTTTTCCGCTTTCTTCAAGCTGCTCTGGGTGGCCGCCATGCTGGCCGCCATTGTCAGCGGGCTGGCCCATCTGCCTTTCGCCTTCCGTTATGGCCTGATCAACTCCTGGCGCGCCTCGCCCACCGTGGCGCACTACTGGTCGGCGGCGGCCCTGCTGTTGCTGGGAACCTACGCGGCGGTGGTCTGGCTGGCGGCGGGACGGCGGCGCTATGCGCTGACCTGCTTGGGCGGTCTGCGCGTTACTCTGCTTGTGGTGCTGGCCGTCACAGGCCTGCTGCTGGTTCTGCACAATCTGCCTGGTTTTTCCATGTATGGCGGCGCCTACGCCGTCATCAAGCTCAGCCATCTGTTCTGCGCTCTGGCCCTGCCCCTGCTTCTGCTCCTCCATTATTGCCTGCGGCTTCTGGGACGCGGCCTGTGGGTCAGGCCTCTGTCCAAAGTGCTGCGGCGAAGCGGTTCGGCCTAGGCGCAAGGCGTTTCCCCGAATACCAGCCCGGAAGCCCTCTGCGCCTTTCCATTGCAGCGGCGTCAGGCCTTCCGCGCGGCGGCCTTGAGCTGGCCGCAGGCGGCCTGGATGTCCTGTCCCTTGCTTTTGCGGATGATGGCCGTGATGTGGCGCTTCCAGAGGCATTGCTCGAAGGCCAGCACGCGCGCTTCGTCCGGAGCCGCGTAGGGTGCGCCTTCGGCGGGATTATAGACGATAAGGTTGAGTTTGCCCTTAATGTCGGCCACCAGTCGGGCCAGTTCCGCGGCCTGTTCCGGTCCGTCGTTGACCCCGCCCAGCAGCAGGTATTCAAAGGTGATTCGTTCCCGCGTCTTCAGCGGATAGGATTTGAGCGCGGCCAGCAGTTGATCCAGGGGCCAGCGCGCGGCCTTGGGCATGATCCGGGCGCGCAGTTCCTGGTTGGGCGCGTGCAGGGACACGGCCAGATAGGCCATGCCGCTTTCGCCCAATTCGACCAGACCCTTCTCGATGCCGCAGGTGGAGACCGTGATCCGGCGCGGCGAAAAATTGAGTCCCTTATCGTTGTTCAGGCTTTGCAGGGCGCGCATGACCTCGTGCAGGTTGAGCAGGGGTTCGCCCATGCCCATGAAGACCAGATTGCGCAGCACGGGCCAGTCGGGACGATTGTCGCCCAGATGCTCGCGGGCCACCAGAATCTGGCCCAGAATCTCGCCCATGTTCATATTCCGCTCAAAGCCCATGCCCCCTGTGGCACAGAAGGTGCAGCCCATGGCGCAGCCCACCTGAGAAGACAGACACTGGGTCCAGCGGCGCACGCCCTCACGGGAATCAGAGGGAATCAGGACGGTTTCCACCAGCGCGCCGTCTTCCAGGCGGAGCAGAAATTTGGTGGTGCCGTCGCCGCTTTCCTGCACTTGAGCCACTTCGGGCCAGGCAATGCGCGCCGTTTCCGCCAGACGCGCCCGGCAGGCCTTGGAGACATTGCTCATGGCCTCGAAATCGCGGGCCATTTTCTGCCAGATCCATTGCCAGACCTGCACGGCCCGGAACTTGGGTTCGCCCAGTTCGGCCTGCATCCAGTCCGTGAGTTCGGGAAGGGTGAGATTGAGGAGGTTGATCATGGCATATCCTGCCCGGTGAGATTTTTTGTTTTTCCGGCGTGAGGGTATGGGCTTGTCCCTTGGCTGATGCTTATTCCAGTTGCGGGTTTGATTACGGCGGCGGCGCGCCGCGTCAATGAGAAACCGCGCGGCTGACAATTGAGCGTCGCATGCCGACTGCCGGCGGCCGGATATTCCCTATGTTTATAGACTGCCGGTGGATGGCGTTGCGCGGCACAAAAGAAGATCGCCTGCTACCTTGTAGCGGGCGAGGGAAGCTCGCGGAGTATAAGCCGCGCAGACCTCGCCATCCTTAAGCAATGGAAAGTTTCGCCGTAGTGTTCCCGGGGGATGCAAGGGCAGAGGAGGGGGGAGATCCCCATAACCCGTCCCCTGCTCACACTGGAGGCGGCCCGAGCGAAAGCGGTGCAAAAAGATTCGATGCCCGCAGGGCGCATAAACGGCATGCGCGCGACAGGACCCTGTCTTTTTTGTCACACTCGTTCGCCGGAAATCCGTTATCCCACGGACTTCCGCGCGTACTCACGCACAAAGGCCACGGCGGACTCCAGATCCGTCACTTCTCCGGCGATCTGGGCCTGCAGCAGCGCGTCGCGGATCACGCCCACCAGCGGGCCGGGGGCCAGACGGGTTTCGCTCATGATCTCATTGCCGTTGAGCAGGGGCTCCAGCATTTGTTCCGGCGTTTCGGCCCGGTCCAGATACTTCATATTGTGATTGAATGAAGTGTAGCTGCCTTCACGGGCCTGCAGGTCGGCGCGGGCCATGGCGATGAGGCGCGGGTATTCGTCCAGCGCCTTGAAACGGCGGATGCCTCTGTCGGTCATCATGAAATGGAAGCGCATGTGATGGTTCACCAGATGGCAGAGCAGATCAATGTCCTCAGGGGCGAAGTGCAGGCGGCGCAGAATCTTGCGCGTGACCTTGGCTCCCACCCGGTGGTGCTGGTAGAACGTCCACTGCCCGTCGAAATACTCGCCGGTAAAGAGCTTGCCCACGTCATGGAACAGCATGGCCATGGTGCCCAGCCAGTCGTAGTGGAAGCCTTCTTCCGGATAGTGCTTCATGCACTCCAGGGTGTGGTCGAAGACATTAACTTCCACGCCGTCCTTGTCCTTTTCCTGACAGACGCAGGACAGCGCCGCCACTTCCGGGATCAGGCCTTGCAGGATATGGGCGTCATACAGCAGGCGCACAAAGCGATGCATGGATTCGGCGGCCACCTTGCGCCATTCATCCATGATGTCCGTGGCCGGAACATAGTCCAGCACGCGCACCGAGGAGCGCACAATGGCCAGCCATGTGTTGGGTTCAATGGGGATGTCGAAATTGGCCGCGAAGCGCAAAGCCCGCACGGCCAGCAGATAGTTGTGGCGCAGGGTTTCGTCCGGCAGGCCGGTGAAGCGGATGCTGCCGCCCTTGAAGTCGGCGAACCCCTCGTAGGCGTCGCCGCTGGGCGCGGGGCTGCCGAAGCCGGTCAGGCGGAGTTGTTGGCGTTCCTTGGGGTCCATCATGGCGGCCATGCTGGGCGTGATGCGCAGCAGCGAAAGTTCGGGATGACCCGCGTCCTCCACTTCCAGCGGATAGAAGCGGAACAGGATGCCGTTTTCCTCCATCTCGGCCATGGCGCGTTTTTCAGACTCCATGCGGGCTTTGGGGAAGAGTTTGACCAGGGTATCCATATCCGGTTCACAGGCGATGTCCACGGCGGGCTGCCTGGCGGAACGCAGCAATTGTTCCTGCAAGGGCGCGTTGATTACATGCGCGTCATAGCCGTTGCGCAGCAGGGTTTTGCAGATGGTAATGGCTTCTTTGAGCGCTTGGTGCATCGTGGGCTCCTTGCGAAATGTGGGCAATACGCCGCCACCGCATACGAAAAGGGCGGGATTGGCGCAATATTCCGATTATGTACAGGACGAGGCCTGAAAGTCAAGCATGACGCTCTGTTGCGGCGGCTGAAAACGGGCAACGCCCCGCGCCATACTACAGCGCGGGGCGTTGCTTTAACGCGGATGTTAAAGCTAAGAGCAATGTCGCTTTAAAAGTGCTCTGGCGGCCGCGAAAGCGGCCGCCAGCAAAGTCAAGCTGCTCTAGTCGCCGAAATGGCGGGCTTCCCGCTTGACGCCCAGGGCGATCTTCCAGAGAAGGGAGAGCACCAGCGCCCCCACGGCGTAAACGCCGAGGGCCACGGCGATTTCCTTGGCCGTGGGCATATAGGGCGTAAAGGCTTCAAACATGTTGGGCGTGAAACCGCCGATAAGCAGGCCCAGGCCCTTGTCGATCCAGCTGGCGGCCACCAGCATGATCAGCGCCAGGGGCAGCAGGGGGCCGGTGCGCCACTGCGGCGGAATCAGGATGGCCAGAGAGGCGAAGGCCATGATCACGGCGGCCCACATCCAGTAGCTCACCCAGGCTAGATGTCCGCCATGGCCGGAGAACAGGAAGAGCATGGGTTCCATGTGGCCCGGAATCTGGCTGTAGAAGGCCGTGAAGATCTCCAGCAGATAGAAGAAGACGTTCACGCACATGGCGTAGACAATGATGGTGGACAGGGTCTTGATGGCGTCCCTGCCGGGGTCGAAGCCCGTGAGCCGCCGCACCAGGAAGAGCAGGAGCAGCAGAATGGCGGGACCGGAGCAGAAGGCCGAGGACAGGAAGCGCGCGGCCATGATGGCGGTCAGCCAGTAATGGCGGCCCGGAATGCCCGCGTACAGGAAGGCCGTGACCGTATGGATGGAGAAGGCCCAGAGCACGGAAAGGTAGATCAGGGGCTTGACCCATTTGGGCGGATCCACATCCAGGCGTTCGGCTTCCAGGGTGACCCAGCCGATGATGATGTTCAGGCAGAGATAGCCGACGAGCACGATCATGTCATAGAACATGACCGAATTGGGCGTGGGGTGGAGCATGACGTTAAGCATGCGCTGGGGCTGCCCGAGGTCCACCACGATGAACAGGGCGCACATGACCACGGCCGCCACGGCCATGAATTCGCCGAAGATGATCATGCGCTTGAATTTTTTGTAGTGATGGAAGTAGGCGGGCAGGACCAGCATTACGGCCGAGGCCGCCACGCCGACGAAATAGGTGAACTGCGAGATATACAGCCCCCAGGACACGTCCCGGTTCATGCCCGTGATGCCGAGACCGCTCTGGAGCTGGTCCAGGTAGACAAGGCCGCAGCCCGCGATGACGCAGAGCAGAAAGAGCAGCCACACATAATAGCTCTTGGGACCGGTAAACAATTTCTCAAGCATGGCCAGTTCTCCCTAGATGAGGTAGTAGACGCCGGGCTGCGTGCCCAGATTGGGCTTGCGGCGGATACTGTAGTTGGCGGCCAGGGCCTGACGCACCGTTGAATTGGGGTCTTCCAGATCTCCAAAGAGAATCTTGCCGCCCGAGGCTTCCACGCAGGCGGGCATCTTGCCCACGGCCAGACGTTCGGCGCAGAAGGTGCATTTTTCCACCACGCCGATCATGCGGGTGGGGAAGGTCGGGTTGGGCACGGGATCCGAAAGGTATTTACGCGGGTCCACAAAGTTGAAAGAGCGCGCGCCGTAAGGACAGCCGGCCATGCAGAAGCGGCAGCCGATGCAGCGGTGGTAGTCCATGGCCACGATGCCGTCTTCCATCCTGTAGGTGGCCTGGGTGGGGCAGACGCGCACGCAGGGCGGATTGGTGCAATGGTTGCACAGCAGCGGATAGTCGGCCTGGCGCGTCTTGTCGTTGATATGGGCGTTCATGTCGTCCGGGAAGACGCGGTCATACTTGTCCAGCCAGAACCACTTGATGTTCTGGTTGCCGGGAATGTGCGGCACGTTGTGGACCTTGTGGCAGGCTTCGATGAGCGCCTCGTAGTCCTCGGGGCCGCGGAACTGGCGGGTGTCGATGACCATGGCCCAGCGCTTGGCGGTCAGGGCGTTTTCGCCCCGCTCATACCGGCCGGGCGCGATCTGGGCCCGCGCCGCTCCGGCCGTGCCGGCCAGACCCGCCATCCCGCTGCTCAGGGCAAAGGCAGAAAGCCCCGCCACTTTCAGAAAGCTTCTTCTGCTCGTGTTCATTACTTGCCCTCCGTGGGAATAATGTGGCAAGTCCAGCAATAGGGATAGACGCTGTTGGCCACGTGGCACTTTTCGCAGAATTCCTTATAGTTGTTGTGACACTTCAGGCAGGTGTTCTGCAGGCTGATGACCCACTTTTTCCCGTCTTTGGCGGACACATAAACGCGGTTTTCCTTGCGTAGGGCCTCGTCGCGCCACTCGTTGAGCAGGCGCATATGCTGGGCGCGCATGAATTCCACGTCTTCAATGCAGTTCTTTTCATCCTTGGGCAGCACCACGTCGGTTTTTGTGTAGTCCTGTCCCAGATAGCTCACCCAGAAAGGGGAGCTGAACAGCACCACAAAAATGACGATGCCCGTGATCACAGCTTTGGCGTTATACATCTATCGGCCCTCCCCCTGCGCCTCAGGCGCATCAGCCGGGCTTTCCTCCGGCTCGTCCTCCGCCACATTGGGCAGGTCTTCCTGACGCATATCCATGGTGCGCTTGCATTCGCCCTTCATGACCAGAGCGTTGCCCACCAACTCGTGCAGGCCGCTCACGCTCACGCCCGGCGCCCAGTAGTCGGCCAGCGGGGGCAGGGTGGCGCGGTCGATGGCGCAGACGCAGGCCATGTGGTTGACGCCGTCTTTCTGCTGTACATAGCGCAGGGCGTTGCCGCGCGGCATGCCGGAGCGCATGCGCAGTTCCATGATTTCCTCGGTGTTCAGGCCCGAACCCGCGCCGCAGCAGAAGGTCTGCTCGCGGATGGTGTTTTCGGGCATTTCCACGAAGTTGTTGCAGACGTGCTTGAGCACGTAGCGCGGTTCGTCCAGCAAACCCATGGCGCGCGCCGGGTTGCAGGAGTCGTGGAAGGTGGTGACGAGATGGTCGTTACGGCTCGGGTCGAGCTTAAGCTTGTTGTGGTGGATCAGGTCGGCCGTGAATTCCGCGATGTGCACCATCTTGGTGGAGGCGGCGTTGGAGAACACCGTGCCGGTGATGGGCGAGACCGGAATTTCCATATTGGCCGGGGCCGGTCCGTTGTAGGTATCCATGTACTGGTTGATCACGCGCCACATGTGCCCGCACTCGCCGCCCAGAATCCATTTGACGCCCAGGCGCTCGGCCTCGGCGTACATCTTGGCGTTGAGCTTCTTGGCCATGTTGAAGGAGGTGAAGGAACCGAAGTTGCCGCCCTCCGAGGCGTAGGTGGAGAAGGTATAGTCCAGGTCCAGCTCATGGAAGAGCATCAGGTAGCCCATGAAGGTGTAGATGCCGGGATCCGCGAACACGTCGCCCGAGGGCGTGATGAAGAGGATCTCGTGGCCTTTTTCGTTGAAGGGCGTCTTGGGACGGATGCCGGTGATGGTTTCGCAGTCGTCGGCCAGCATTTCCACGATTTCCACAAAGGAATGAGGCTGGATGCCCAGATGGTTGCCGGTGAAACTACAGTTTTTGACCGGGTCCATGATCCAGTGGATGCCCAGGCCCACCTCATGCAGCAGTTCGCGCACGATGGCCGTGATTTCGGCCGTGTCGATGCCGTAGGGGCAGAACAGCGAACAGCGGCGGCATTCCGTGCACTGGTAGGCGTAGTAGAAAAGCTCCTTGACCACGCTCATGTCCCAACCGCGCGCGCCCGCCTTCTTGCCCAGAATCTTGCCGAGCATGGTGTAGTCGCGCCGGTAGAGGGAGCGCAACAGCTCGGCGCGCAGCACGGGCATGTTCTTGGGATCGTTGGTGCCCAGGAAGAAATGGCACTTGTCCGCGCAGGCGCCGCAGCGCACGCAGATGTCCATGAAGAGTTTCAGCGAACGGTGTTTCTCCAGGCGGTCGGCAAAGGCGTCGCAGAGAATCTTTTCCCAGTTCTCCGGCAGGTTCCAGTCCTCTGCGGCCGGATCCCAATCGTGGGGATTGGGCATGTGCAGGAGTTCCATGGTCTCTTTTTTGGCCGGGTAGCAGAAGCTGCCCGGCGTGAATTCAGGCTTGGTGTCGAGCCAGCTTTTGTCCGGAAAGGCCGGGCGGCTGGCGACGAGCATTTGCGGCGTAGGTAATTTTGCCATGATGACGACTCCTTACTCGGCGGCCTTTTCGGGTTGCTTCTCCAGCGGCAGGCCGGCTTCGGCCATGGCGTCGCGGTAGGTATCCTCGTACTCGGGGTAGGTGAAGTACTGCTTGGGCGGATTCCAGGGATTGATATGGCGCACCCGGCGGGAATTGTTGGCCTGGTTGCGCGTGGGGCTGAAGAACACGCCCGGCATATGCGCGAGTTTGGAGAAGGGGAAGTAGATCAGCAGCACGCTGACCAGGGTCAGGTGCACGAAGAACAGGGCGTTGATGCCCGCGCCCGACACGGGAGCGAAGTGGGTCAGGCCCATGACGAAGATCTTGACCTGGGCGATTTCGGTTTTATCAAAATAGCGCAGGCAGATGCCGGTGCCCACGATGCCGATGAGCAGCCAGAGCGGGAAGTAGTCGTTGAGTAGGGAGAGATAGCGCAGGCGCTGGTTGAAAATGCGCCGGGCCAGCAGAAAGAGCAGGGCCGCCAGGGCCAGCCCGCCGGTCCAGAAGAAGCGCGGCGAACCTATCTGCATGATCCCGTCGATGGATTCCAGAAAGGTGATACAGGACGGCACCGGCTCAATGAAGAAGCGGAAGTGCCGGATGAAGATCAGCAGGAAGCAGTAGTGGAAGAGCAGGGCGAAACACCACAGCCATTTGGAGGAATAATAGACGCTGCGAGGCCCGTTGCTGACGGGGTCGTTTTCGCGCACGTCGGCCAGGCTGTTACGGAAAAGCGAACGGAAGAAAAAGACTTCCAGAAACATGCGCTGGACAACGCCCCAAGTGGTGCTGGGACAGTCGATCTTGTTCTGCTTGATGAAATCAAGCGATTGCTCCTGGCCGCCGGTGGTGGGGATGCAGAAGGGCACGGGCGATTTCGCCCAGTAGACCATGCGCCAGACCATGCCGACGATGAAGACGACTGCCGCCACATAAGGCAGCGCTACGCCGAACAGAGAGGCGAGCCCCGCGCTCGCTCCCGCCCAGGCGATGGCCCCTATGAGCAGCACCAGCAGTAATGATGAGAACATTCCCTACCTCGCTTGACTACAAGTTATCCCGACCATCCGAGCGGATTCCGGGAAGATCTTTGCGCTCCACACGTCTGTGGGCCTTGCCGTCCGCGTGTTTTCGCCGGGGACCGGCCGGATGGCCGCCCCGACGCCCTTGTGTCGCGCCCCGCGCCACAGCGAAAACCGGCTGCGGACGCAGGGTCCGCCGCCGCGCTCCGGCTCCAGGCCGCCTCCCGCCGTTACGCGTCAGCGCGCGTCGGACGGGCCTTCCTCCAACCTCTGCGCCCAGCGCGCCAATTGAGCGTGCTGGTTGCGGATTTCCTTGATGCGCGACTCCGCCAGCGTTTCGCGGGCCGCGGTGTAGATGTCAAAAGCCAACAACGCCAGGCTGTCCAGCCGGGATTCGGCCGTGAGATAGGCGTCAAGTTCGCCCTGGGCGGCCAGCGTCGGCAGGATGTGCTCCCGCAGCAGAGGCTTCATCAGATAAAAAACGCCCAGACCCTGGCTGGGCGTGAAGGTCTGCACGGCGCGCAGCTTCACGAAACGTTCCAGCGCGGCCTTGACTGTGTCGATTTCCACCTCTTCCCCGGCCACGGCATCATACAGCGTGCCCGCCGCCTCTTTGGTCATATGGGCCACGGGATTGCCGAAAGGGTCCCGTTTAGTGCGCAGAAAACCTGTGGTTTCAAAGGGATAAGTAGAGTATACCGCCTCCGTCCAGAGGCGAACCACATCGTTTTTCCGGCTGCGAAATATTTCTTGTATGTTCATGGATTCCAGCTAAACGGCCAAGCGTATAGTTTTCTCATATAAGCGGGAAGGGTCAAGCGCGTCAAGCCCTTTCGGGCATTTTACGCGCTGTCCCCGGCTCCCGGCGTTGGAAAAAAGCGCGCGGTTTCAGGCCCGAAGGCCGGGACGAAGGCGCTCTGGTCGACTGCGGCAAAAGTTTATCCGTCAGAAGCAAGTGGGTATGCATGGATTGTGCTAAAATGCACAATCAGGACGTTCCCATCAGTAAATCGCCGTCGGCTACGGACAGGGGGCAGCGCCGCCGCACTGGCCCGCCACCTGGGGATCCAGGGGCAGAGCGGCGTCTTGTCCGTCCTGCGCTCCAGGCTGGCCGCCGGTTTGGTCGTCCCGCGCGGAAGACGGCGTATCCTGGGACTGCGCGGGCGGGGGG
>OJIY01000247.1_pt1 | contig 22436 bp, 17 predicted proteins | sample 1596061 | NCBI WGS metagenome assembly OJIY01 (sample SAMEA4350111, study PRJEB24818) | metagenome | biome: human; feature: gut; material: faeces | place: Denmark | collected 2013-09
GGCCGGTGTGGCAGATGTCCGCCACCTCGCTTTTGAGCTGCTCGGCGTAGGGCTGCCAGAGCGGCAGCGGCCAGTAATTTTCGCCGCCCACGCCGCCCGCGGCGCTGAGGCGTTCGGCCAGATCCGCGTCATCGCAGAACAGGCCGGCCAGCTCCGTGCCCAGGGCCACGGCGCACGCGCCGGTGAGGGTGGCTATGTCCACCATGGCGGCCGGGGTCCACTGTTTCTGGGCGTAGGCCAGGGCGTCGCAAAGAACCAGACGGCCCTCGGCGTCGGTATTGGTGATTTCCACCGTATCGCCGCTGGCCGCGCGCACCACGTCGCCGGGGCGGGTGGCCTTGCCGTCGGGCATGTTCTCGGCGCAGGCCAGCAGGCCGATGACCCGGCGGGGCGCGTCCTCCTCGGCCAGGGCCGCGATGGCGGCCAGCACCGCCGCCGCGCCGGTCATGTCGCATTTCATCTGCTGCATGTTGGCGGCGGGCTTGAGGCTGATGCCGCCGGAGTCAAAGGTGATGCCCTTGCCCACCAGGATCAGCGGCTTGTCCTGCTCATGCCCCTTGGGAGCGTGTTCCAGCGCCACCAGGCGGGGGGGGCGGGCCGACCCCTGGCCCACGGCCAGCAGCGCGCCCATGCCTTCGGCGGCCAGCGCTTCCTCGTCCAGCACCGTGCAGGCGAAGCCCAGCTCTTTGGCCAGATCGGCGGCGCGTTGGGCCAGACTTTCGGGATAGAGCAGATTGCCCGGTGTGTTGGCCAGATCCCGCGCCAGGCTCACGGCCTTTGCCGCGCGTTCGCCCCGGCGGGCCGCCGCGTGCGCGCCGTCGGGCACGGACTGGCCGTCAAAACCCAGGGCCAGCCATTGCGGATCAGCGGGCTCGTCTTCTTGCGGCTTTTTCAGGGCCGTGAAGCGGTAGAGGGCCAGTTGCGCGGCGTAGACGCATTCCTCCACCAGCCGTTCCCGGCCGCCGGGCAGGCGGGCCAGGGCCGGTTCGGGCAGCAGGATGGAGTCCAGGCCCAACCGGCGGCAGCGCTGCACGGCGGCGGCCACGGCAGTGCGCAGTTTGGCGGCGTCCACTTTTTCGCGCGGACCCAGGCCCACGGCCAGCACGCGCGGCACGGAAAGTTCCGGATGACCGTGCAGCAGGGCCAGTTCGCCGTCCTTGCCCTTGAAGTCGCGCATGGCCGGGGCTATGGCCAGCCAGGGAGCGGCCTTGTCCAGTTCCGGGCACTCGCGTAAGATGTCTTCGCCCTCGCAGGCCGGGGCCAGCATGATCGCGGCTTTCCACTGTTCGGGGCCGAGGTTCTGGAAGCGTATATCCATAGACGGGTTCTCCTCGTGAATGCGGGCGCCGTGACGGCGCGCGGCTGAAAGCTGAGCGTTTGAATATACGCCGGGCCGCTGTTTTTGCCAAGCGCGGCCAAGGAGAGGAACGCGCCCGATCCGCCGGGCATGGTCCTTGCAACTTTCCAGCCGATCGCCATTATTTTGCCAACGGAAAATTCATGCTCGTTTATATTCACGTTCCCTTCTGCCGCACGCGCTGCAACTACTGCGCCTTCCATTCCGTCGCTCTGGGCCGGGGCGTGGAACCCGCCGCTTCGCCCCTGCTGCGCGACTACCTGGACACACTGCTGCTGGAGCTGGCCCACTGGGGCGACCGCCTGGGCGGGACAGAGGTGCAGAGCGTCTTTTTTGGCGGGGGCACGCCCAGCCTGCTGCCGCCGCGCATTGTGGGCATTGTGCTGGAGCGTCTGGCCCGCTGCTTCACGCTCAGCCCCAAGGCCGAAATAACCCTGGAGGCCAATCCCGAATCCCTGCGGGGGGGGCAGAACGTGAAGCAGTATCTGGCGGCGGGCGTCAACCGTTTGTCCATCGGCATCCAGAGCCTGGACGAGAGCATGCTGCGCCTGCTGGGACGTCCGCACAAGGCTCAGGACAGCCTGCACGCGGTCTTTGCGGCGCGCGAGGCGGGCTGCGCCAACATCAATATGGATCTGATGTGGGGCCTGCCCGGTCTGAGCGTGCGCCAGTGGCTGCAAACCCTCAAGGATGCCGTGCGGATGAGCCCGGATCATATTTCAGCCTACGGCCTGACCCTGGAGCCGGGCACGCCGCTGGAGCGCGACTGCGAGGAGGGACGGCTGGCGCTGCCGCCCGAGCGGGATCAGAACATCATGTTTATGGAGGGCGCGGCCTTTCTGGAGGCCAACGGCTATATGCATTACGAAATTTCCAATTTCGCGCGCATGGGCTTCCAGTGCCGCCACAATCTGGGCTATTGGGAGGGCGCGGACTATCTGGGCCTGGGGCCGTCGGCCACCTCCACCATCGCGGGGCGGCGCTGGACCAACCCGGCCAGCCAGCGGGCCTGGGAGGCCCGGACCCGCGAGGGTTCGCTGGGCGCGGAAGTGGAGAGCCTGACCCCCACCGTGCGCGTGCTGGAACTGATCATGCTGCGTCTGCGCACCTCGCGCGGCCTGCGGCTCAAAGCCTACCGGAAACTGACGGGCCGCGACTTTCTGCGCGACCACCAGCGTCTGGTCCAGGCCCTGCATGAAAACGGCCTGATCCGCATTCGTAACGGCTATCTGCGCCTGACCCGCAGCGGCATGCTGGTGTCCAATTCCATTCTGTCCAATCTCTTTGAGCGTACGGAAGCCGTGCTCAAGCAGCCTCTGCCGCCCGGTACCGCCTCCCCGTCCTCCGCGCCGGCCAAATCCTTGTCCGCCGGGAACAACGGGCCGGAAATCCAGGCCGTGGTCTGGCCGTCGGCCTAGGCGCAGCCCCTGGGAACGCTTGCTTAGCGCGCCAGCAACTGCACGGCGGCCAGATGCTCCAGTTCTTCGCTGATGGACAAAGCGTCGGCCAGGGTCGGCCCCCAGCAGCAAAGGCCGTGTCCGGTCATCCAGACTGCCGCGCCGCCAGGTTTTTCCGCCCCGATCTTGAGTGCCGCGTCGGCCACAGCCAGGGCCAGTATCCCGCTGCCGGGCGGCAGCGCGGACGCGAAGCCCAGACGGGCACGCCAGACACCGGCCTCGAACAGGGGCAGGCGCAGAAAATCCCCCGGATTCCTCAGCACCAGGCTTAAGGCCAGCAGATGTCTGGGATGGCTGTGCAGCACGGCCCGGCAGTGGGGCAGCGCGCGGTACAGCGCCAGATGCATGCCCAGTTCCGAAGAGGCCGGACCGCCGGAAAGCGTCTCCCCGCTGCGCACGTCCACCAGACAGCAGTCCTCCGGCGTCAGGCGGCCCTTGGCCGCGCCCGAGCGGGTCACGCAGAGCCGGCCGTCGTGCGGCGCGGGCAGGCGGCAACTGACGTTGCCGTTGCAGCCGGAGAGCAGACCCTGCCGCCATGCGTCGCGGCAGACGCGGCGCATTTCCTCCAGGACGGCCATGGTATCTTCAGGATTCGGATTCATGGTTATCTCCATGCCGCCAGGCGCTCAGATCCAGACGGGACAGCCTCCCGGAGGCGTCCACAGTCACGGTTTGGGCCAGCCGGGTCAGCAGTTTCTGCACCGGTCTGTAGGCGGGGTTCAGCATAAAAGAAAAGCGGCCGTTTTTTTCCACAGGCAGATATTTACGAATCATCCGCAACGGCAGCAGGCCTTCGTCAAACAGCAGCACATGCAGGTGATAGGCGGTTTCGCCGGAAAGGCGGGCCTGGTTGCTTATTTTTTTACTGCGCTCGATGTCCGCGTCCACCATGCCCTCGACGTAGCCCAGATGGCGGGCCACCCCGTCCGGCGAGAGCGAGGCCAGCGCGTAGCCCGCCTTGCCCGCCCGCCAGGAATAGTCCTGGTCTTCATGCCCGTAACGGCCGTAGCCCTCATTCCAGAAGCCGAGGCGCTCGCGCGCCGCGCGGGAGACGCAGACGCAGCCGCCGCTGCAGACGGTGGTCAGTTCCGCCGCTCCGCCGTCGCGCAGGGCCAGGGGCTGATGCGACGGCTCGTGCCAGTCGCAGAACCTGTAGGAGGCCATACCCACCTGCGGATGATCCTCCAGCAGGGAGGTAAAGCGTTCCAGCCAGCACGGGTCCAGAATTTCGATGTCGTTGTCCAGCTTGACGCAACAGTCGGCGTCCGCCGCGTCGTCCCAGGCCAGATTGGATGCGACGCAAAGGCCCATATTGCGGGAAAGGAGTTTGAGCCGGATGTGCGGCTGCGCGGCCGCCAGGCTTTGCAGATAGTCCCGGGTGCCGTCTTCGCTGCCGTTGTCCACAATGGTCAGCGTATAGCCCGGCGGGGTCCGCGCCAGCAGGCTCTCCAGGCAGATGCGGGTCAGCGCGAGCCTGTTCCAGGTCACCACGGCCAGATGGGCGCGCATGCCTCAGTCCGCCTTTTTTCCCCGCGCGCCCGCCTCAAAGTGGTCAAAGCCGCTCAGGCGGTCCAGGGGTTCGTTGTTGCAGGTTATGCCGCCTCCGGCCGTGATGGTGCCGATGCTGCAAAAGCCCGGAATGGCCGCGTGCAGGGAGGGCAGCATGTCCGGCGCGCAGGAACCCAGCAGGGCGTAGTCTTCGCCGCCCAGCAGGGCTTCATGGACCGGGTTTTTCCCCTGCTCTTGGGCGTAGCGCAGCACTTCGGGGTGCAGCAGGCCCTGGGGCAGCAGTATGGCCGCGCCCAGTCCCTGACTCTGGCCCGGGTTTTGACCCTGATTCTGCTGCGGGGGCTGACCGTCCGCCCCGGCGCGCAGTTCGCCGCTGAGGCCCAGCAGGCGGGGCAGGTCGCGGATGATCCCGTCGGAAAGATCCATGAGCGCCGGGGGCCGGGCGTTGTACCCGGCGCGCGCCAGCATCAGGCCCGCGTCCACCTGCGGCTCGGGCCGCAAATGGGCGGCGCAGGCGGCGGGCCAGTCCGCCAGGGCCGCGCGGCCGTGGGTTTCCAGCATGTGCAGGCCCACCCTGGCCAGCCCCAGGCAGCCCACCACGAACAGGCTGTCGCCGGGCATGCTGCCCCCGCGCGCCAGAAAACCACCGGGTTCGGCGGTTTCGCCCCAGACAGTCACACTGATGTGCAGGCGCTCGCAACGGGAGAGATCGCCGCCCGCCAGGGCCATGCGCTGCTGCCCGGCGAGCGCGGCCATGCTGCCGAAGAAACAGTCCAGCCAGGCCATATCCACCCAGTCCGGCAGGCCCAGGCAGAGGGTGAAGCCCAGCGGCCTGGCCCCGCATCCGGCCAGATCGCTGACGTTGACGGCCAGGGCCTTGTGCCCCATGTCCTCGGGACTGAAGTAGGAGCGCCGGAAGTGGATGTCTTCCAGAAAAAGGTCGCTGCTCACGCACAGGGGCCGCCCGGCCTTGAGCACCGCGCAGTCGTCGCCCCGGCCCAGCAGCAGCGAGGGATGGGTCTGGGGAAAGTGGCCTGCGAGGCAGGCCAGAATGCCGTCCTCGGAAAAGGTGAAGGCCGAAGGGGAAGGCGGGGCCGGAACCATGTCAGTTCTCCATAAGCAGATATTCGGTCAGGATGACTTTGAGGCCGAAGCCGGGAAAATTCACCTGCACCTTGTCCGGCGGCAGATGCTTGATGATCTTGCCCCGTCCGAAAATGCGGTGCCGGCAGTGGCAGAGCCGGTCCGCGTCCGCGCCGCTTTTTCCGGCGGGCGTCGGCTCCGGGCGCTGCGCAGCGAAACGGGGGGGGATCGGAACCTCGGGTGCCGGGGCGTCGCTTTCCGGCCACAACTGGCAGTCGTCAAAGGCCGCGCCTTCCCCCTCCGCGCGGGCGGCAGCCGGGACGGGGGCCGGAACCGCGGTGCGTGCCGGGGGCAGCAGGCGGCTCCCGTGCGTCGCGCCGTTGCCGGAAAAGCCGCCGCGCCGGGAAAGCACGCCGCCGAAGCCTTCCACCCATTCCTCGGTCAGGCCGGGGGCCAGCTCACGCACAAAGGGGCTCTGGTTGACGTGCAGGCTGCCGCGCTCGGCCCGGCTGTAAATGGCCGCCGGGGCGTAGAGTTCCAGATTCTGGCGGGCGCGGGTGCAGGCCACGTACATCAGGCGGCGCTCCTCCTCGAAATCCTCGGGCCGGGCCAGGGCGTGGCGGGAGGGAAAGCGGTCCTCCACCAGATCAATGATCAGGACGGCGTTCCATTCCAGGCCCTTGGCCGAATGCACGGTGGACAGGGTGATGCGCCCCTCGCCGTCGTTTTCGTCCTCTTCCGGCGATTCCAGGGCCAGATCCGCCACAAAAAGATCCAGTTCCGTATACCCGGCGGCCATCTGGATGATTTCCTCCAGACCCTGCTGGCGGCGGGGCCAGTCCTCGGGATACTGGCTTTCCAGTTTGGGCCGGTAGTATTCCAGCACAGCCCCGAACAGGGACGCCGGGCTCGTGGGCCGGGCGCGCAGGTCGTCCACAAAGCGCATGTCTTCCAGCAGGCCCGGATGACGGGCGAAGGCCTTTTCCGTGCTCTTGGCGTCCCCGGCCAGGGCCGCGGCATAGAGCTTCTGCACGGTCTTGGGGCCGATGCCGCTGTGCATGCCCGCCACCCGCGCGAAGGCGGGCAGGTCCAGAGGATTGAGCACCAGACGGGCGTAGGCGATGACGTCCTTGACGTGCGCGGCCTCGGTGTAGCGCAGGCCGCCGTATTTGCGGAAGGGAATGCCCGCCTGGTTCAGGGCCATTTCCAGATTGTAGGAATGGAAGCCCGCACGGAAGAGCACCGCGATCTCGTGGGGCAAATGCCTGTCCAGCAGTTCCTCGACGCGGCGCACCACCAGCTTGGCCTGGCTCATGTCGCTGAGCGGCGTGACCAGACGTACGGGATCGCCGCCTTCCTTGCGGGTAAACAGGGTCTTGCGGAAGGATTCCGCCGCGTGGCTCAACAGGCTGTTGGCCACGTTCAGCACGGGCTTGGTGGAGCGGTAATTCTCTTCCAGACGGATGATGCGCGTGCCCGGAAAGAATGTGGGAAAATCCAGAATGTTGCGGACATTGGCCCCGCGAAAGGCATAGATGGACTGGGCCTCGTCGCCCACGGCCATGACGTTGCCCGTGACGGCCTTTTGCCCGCCGTCTTCTTCCCCGTCCCGCATGTCGGGCGGCCCGGCCAGCAGGCGCACGATACGGGCCTGGACCAGGTTGGTGTCCTGATACTCGTCCACCAGAATGTGGCTGAAGCGTTGGCGCAACGTCGTGGCGGCGGTCTGGTTTTCGCGCAGCAGGGTTTCCAGCTCAAAGAGCAGATCATCGTAGTCCAGCAGGCCTTTTTCGTGCCGGTAGGCCGTGTAGGCCTCGCCCAGAGCCGTGAGTCCTTCGGCGTGGGGCAGGAGGTGGAAGGCCTCGTGCCGCAGCACTTCCTCCAGGGGCAGTTCCTTGTTGCGGGCTTTGCTCAGCAGGCCCACGATGCTCTGGGTTTTGGGAAAGGAGCGGTCGCCCTTGCCCAGTCTGAGTTCGTCCTTGCAGTGCTTGACCGCCGCCGTGATGTCCGCCGCGTCCATGACCGTAAAGGGTCGTTCGCCCAGCCAGGCGGGGTGCCAGCGGCGCAGCACGCCGTAGGCGAAAGCGTGAAAGGTGCCGCCCTGCACCCCGGAAAGGCCCTGCCCCAGCAGCATGCCCGCGCGCTGGAGCATCTCCTGCGCGGCCTTGCGGGTGAAGGTCAGCAGCAGCATGGCCGAAGGCGAAACGCCCCGCTCGGCCAGCCAGGCCAGACGGTAGACGATAGTGCGGGTTTTGCCGCTGCCCGCGCCGGCCACAACCAGCACAGGACCGTCGCCGCTGGTTGCCGCCGCGTACTGGGCTTCGTTCAGAGCCTGGGCGTAATCAATCATGGACGCAGTCTAGCATAAGCGACGCGCTCAGGCCAGAGCCGCGCCCGCCCCTCATTGACGCGGCCCGTTCCCGCGTTTACATTGGGGAAATACGCTCAGCGGAGGTCTGTCATGCCTGAACAGCAGGAACAATTTCAAAACGCCGTGTGGCAGGTTCTTGAAGCCGTGATGTTCGAGAACTGGCTGCGGTTTTATTTCATCAGCGAAAAACCGGACGCGCCCGCCGGGCCGGACGGCGAGACGCCGCTTTTTCTGGCCGTGCCCGACAAGGGCATGGAGCGGATCAAGGAACTTTACCCTCATCTGCTGCCCCTGGCCGAAGACATGAACGGTCGGGAGGTGGATTTCGAAACTTCACGCCGGGCGGTGTGCACGTTTGTGCTGGACCACCTGGACGGCAAGAGCATGCCCAAGGACATGGCCGCCACCATTTTTGAAAGCGCCACGTTCCAGATTCAGATGCAATTGTTCAACGCCTGGGTGCAGATGCACGAAGACCAGCTGGACCAGGGTTTTCTGGAGTTCGGGGCCTGGCGCAAGCTTTTCGCCCAGTGGCGGGAAACGTCCGGCGGCAGAGAGCTGGCGGACAGGCTGGCGATGGCCGGTCAGAGCGCGGCCGCGCGCGGCGGAGATACGGTGCATTAGCGTCGCCGGATTCCCGCGTGATTCCGGCGGAGATAATTTTTTGTACGTCCCAAAGCCTGCGCGGCTGGATTGGAGATGGCCGGGTATAAAATTTTAAACACACCGGCAGGGGAACTGAGAATTTTTTATGTTGTATTTCAATTTGTTAGATAAAATTTTGAAAAAATCTAATTTGGCATGCCTGTTGCAATATAAAAAGTACCTTCCTTTCTTTTGCTGACAGCCTCCTCCAAATAAAACGGCCTGCCTCCCCAAGCGGGCCGTTTTCTTATGCCGGACTTCTTTCTTTATGGACGGAAACAGTATGGATCAGCAGCATTTTCTGGCTTCGGAATATGCCCCGGCGTCGGCCGGGGACGCGGCCTTTCACATTATCCCCGCGCCTCTGGAGCGTAGCGTTTCCTACGGCGGCGGCGCGGCCCGGGGGCCGGCGGCCCTGCTGGCCGCCTCCCAGCAGCTGGAAGCCTGGGAAAGCGGGCTTGCGCCGGGAGAGTCAGGTTTTTATACCGCCCCTCCCGTGGACTGCTCCGGACCGGTGGAAGCGGTGCTGGCCCGCATTGAGGCGGCCACGCGCCGTGCCCTGGACTGCAAGGCCGTGCCCGTGCTGCTGGGCGGCGAGCACAGCGTGAGCCTGGGCGCGTTGCGGGCGCTGGCCTGGCGGGCCAGGGAAACGAACGAGCCTTTCGGCATTATCCAGTTCGACGCGCATGCGGACCTGCGGCCCGAATACGAGGGCGACCCCTTTTCCCACGCCTGCGTCATGCACCGGGCCGTGGCTGATCTGGGCCTGCCTCTGGTGCAGTTCGCGGTGCGCGACATGAGCCGGGAGGAGGCCGAGGTCCGCAAGCGCTACAACGTCACCCATTACGACGCCTATTTTCTGGGCCGCGTAGGTCTGCCGGAACAACCCCTGCCCGAGGATTTTCCGCGCCGCGTCTATATCAGCTTTGATGTGGACGGCCTGGATTCGTCCCTGATGCCCGCCACGGGCACGCCTTCGCCGGGCGGCATTTCCTGGCGCGAGGCCCAGTTCATTCTGGAACGCTGCACCCGGGGGCGGGAGGTCGTGGGTCTGGACGTGGTCGAACTGGCCCCCATTCCCGGCCTGCACCACGCGGATTTTACCGCCGCCAAACTGACGCATCTGCTTATGGCTCTGACTCTGCAAAGCCGGAGCGCGATACAGGGAGAACACGCATGAAAAACACCGTCGCCACGTTCAGGCAGGCCAAGGGCAAGGAAAAGCTGACCATGCTCACGGCCTATGATTACAGTATTGCCCGGCTCATGGACCAGACCGGCATCAATTCGCTGCTGGTGGGGGATTCGCTGGGTATGGTCATGCTGGGCTATCCGGACACCCTGCCCGTGACCCTGGAGGATATGATCCGACATTGCGCGGCTGTGGCGCGCGGCGCGCAGTCGGCCCTGGTGGTTTGCGACATGCCTTTCATGAGTTGCCAGGTGAGCGTGGCCGACACCGTGCGCAACGCCGGGCGGCTGGTCAAGGAAGGCCGGGCCCAGGCCGTCAAGCTGGAGGGCGGCGCGGATTTTTGCGACGAGGTGCGCGCCCTTGTGCGGGCCTCGATTCCGGTTATGGGCCATCTGGGCCTCACGCCGCAATCGGTCAACGCGCTGGGCGGCTACAAGGTGCAGGGCAAAAGTCTGGCCGCGGCCCAGAAACTGTTGGACGACGCCCGCGCCGTGCAGGACGCCGGGGCCTTTTCCCTGGTGCTGGAATGCGTGCCCGCCGCTTTGGCCGCCCGCATCACGCGGGAGCTGGAGATTCCGGTCATCGGCATCGGCGCGGGGCCGGACTGCGACGGCCAGGTGTTGGTCTGGCAGGACATGCTGGGCCTCAGCGACGGCGGAACCCCCAAATTCGTCAAGCGTTTCGGCGCGGTGGGCGAGGCCGCGCGCGCGGCCTTCACGGCGTACGCGCGGGAAGTGAAGCAGGGAAGCTACCCGGCGCAGGAACATTGCTACGGTATGGAAGACGAGGCTGAGCTGCTGGAAAAACTCTACTGACGCGACGGCGGCGCAAACGCCGCCGTCCGGGATGAGCGTTTATCCGGCGTGTTCCGGGAAGAAGGCCGGGGAATATGCCACCATGCCGGGCAGGCGGTCCGCGTCGCCGCCGAGCTTGACGGCCATAAAGGCTTCCTCCGGCGCCTCGAATGGGGAAACAATGCCGAAAGAGGACGCGGGCCGGTAGCCGAAGCGCGGATAATAGCCCGCATGCCCCAGCAGGATCACGAATTCCCAGCCCAAAGCGCGGGCGAGCTCGTGTCCGCGCCGGACAAGAGCGCCGCCTATGCCCCGGCCATGATGCGACGGCAGCACCGCCAGCGGGGCGAGGGCCAGGGCCGCCGCCTCTCCGACCTTCACTCTGCTGAACATAATATGGCCGACAATGCGGCCGTCTTCCTCGGCCACCAGGCTCAGTTCGGGAATGTATTCCCGTGAGCGGCGCAGGCGGTCCACAAGATGCTGCTCGTCGCCGTCGGCGTGCTCGGCGTGTTCAAAGGCCCGGCGCACCAGGTCGTGGATGGCGGGAAAGTCCTCCGGGGATTCCGGGCGGATAGTGACCGGCATAGGCAACTCCATGATTGTGTGAGCCGTCAGCGGTTGTCGCTCTGGGCGCGCACGGCGCGTAGGCCTTCCGAAGTGATGCGGTAGGGCTGGCCGTTTTTCGATCTGATGCATTTTTTGTTTTTCAGTTTTTTGAAGATCTCCGGGGTGCAGTCGCCGAGCAGCCGGCCCTCGCGGGTAGAGCATTCCACTGCGGCATTTTGCCGGAACTGTCGCGGAGTATCAGGATTTTTCCAGCCTTGGCCAGGGTGTGGAGGGTTCTCTGCTCAAAACGGGAAATGTTCACGGGATGCCTCGCATCTCAATGGATAAACGACAAGGCGCCGCCTGAGGGCGGCAGGCCGGGGTCGCGTCCCGTCCGACCTGCGGCGGTTGCGGAACTTATTTATCCAATGACTACGGTATCCGGCATCCAACATCCGTTGAAACAAAGCTATGAGCATATCTACACACGCGGCCGCAGCGACGTCAAGCACGTCAAAAAAGACAACCGGCGGGAATTTCCCGCCGGTTGTCTTTTTTGGCGTCGTGTTCAGGAGGCGTGCGCCCTTTCAGGGCGTTTGCTTTTGAAACGTTTGTTTTGAATTCGCTCTATCTCCAGCAGCCGCCGCGCCCGCCGTAACCGCCGTGACCATAGCCGCCGTGGTGCATGCCCATGCCGTAACCGGAGCCCATGTGGCCGTAGCCGGGACCCATGTGACCGTAGCCCATGGGCAGACCTTCCTTGTCGAGCTGCGCCCGGAGGTCGGTGCGGGCGGCGAGCATCTTGCCGCGCAGTTCGCCGATTTCCCTGGACAGGCTTTCAATTTTGGCCTTGTCGGGCGAGGGACTGCTCATCTGGGCGTCCAGCTCGGCGCGTTTGGTGATCAGAGCCTGACGGACGGAGTCCATTTTTTCATAGTGGCTGCTGAAAATCTTTTCGGCCTTTTCCTGTTGTTCCGGCGAGATGGGGGCATTGTAGCGGGGTCCGTCATCCCAGCCGCCATGACCGCGCGCCTGGCTGATGCCGGCGAAGCCCAGAACAAGTATCGCCGCGAGGGCCAGAGACGTCGTACGCAGAGTTGTCTTTTTCATTGTGTCCTCCCAATGGGTTATGTGCGGAACCGTTGCGGTGTGCACAGTTTGTCAGATATGTTGGTGTTCGCCTTTGTGTTTCAGGCGAACTGTCCTGTATAGAGCAAAGCGCGTGCCATTTATGATAACATATTGAAATAATATAAATAATTAAAAAATACGACCTGGAACATTGTCCGACGCGAGGGAAAGACGTAACCTTTTTACTCAGTGACGGGTAAAAAGGTTACACACGCGGGCGCAAAGGCGCTGAGGCGATTTCACGTTGAACGTGCTTACGGAGTCGGTGAAGCCGGGCCCGCCGCGACGCCGGAGCGGCCGCAATTCACTTGCGGCGCGGAGTTCCGGCGGAGGCGTGAAATTTGCAAGCCGCAACAGCGTGTCTTGGTCATGTTTAATCTTAAAGGCAAGCCGCTTTATTAAGGATAGTATGCGGGATCACTACGCGCCGCTTTCACGCGGGGAAAAGCAGCGGCATACGCGTTTTTTCTGGCAGGTGCTGGCCGGACTGGCTCTGGCGGGCATCTGCGCCGCGGCTTTCATGGTCGCGCGCGGAGCCGGGCAGGAAAAGCGCCAGATGCTGGACAATATGCAGGGCCGGGCCGACGTGCTGATCTGGGCTCTGGAGGGCAGCGCCCGCTCTTTCGGCCATATGCGGCAGAACCCCATGCTGAATCTGGTGGAGGAGGTGGCCAAACAGCCGGGCGTGGCCTATATCGCTCTGGTGGATGCGGACGGACGGATACTGATCCACAGTGATCCCGCCCTGGCGGGCACGGTTCTCTATGACCGGGAGAGCTTGCGGAACCTGCATGTGAGCGACAGCTCCCAGAGCCGTTTCGTGCCGGGCGAGCCGGACCTGTTCGAGACCTACAAGACCTTCACCCCTTCCCGGCCCCGCGCGGGCGGCGGCATGGGCCATATGCGGCGGCATATGATGGGCGGCGGCCACGCGGCTCCGTGGCTGGACCCGGCGGAGGAAAAGTATATCTTCGTAGGCCTGGACGCCTCGCATTTCGCGGAAAATCTGCACGAATACGTCTTTCATCTCAGCGTCATAGCCGGTCTTGTGACCCTGGCGGTTCTGGGCGGCATCGTGCTGCTGTTCTACATCCAGAATTACCGCTTTTCCAAAAGGATGCTGGAGGATACGCAGGCCCTGGCCGCGCAGGTCATCGACAGCCTGCCCGCCGCGCTGGTGGTGACGGACCCGAGCGGAGTCATCTCCCTGAGCAACCGGCACGGCCTGGAAATGCTGGGTCTTTCCGGACGGGAAAAAGAGACCTTGTCCCTGCACGAGGCGCCGTCGCTGGACTGGCAGGCCCTGATGGATGAGCTGGATGCCGGCGCGGTCATTCTGGAACGCGATATGGACCTGTTCCGCACCAGGGGCAATCCGTTGCCGGTCAGCCTCAGCGCCGCGAAAATCATCGGCAGCGAACAGGCCTCCCTGGGCTATCTGTTCATTCTGCGCGACCTGGGGGAGATCCGCAAACTCCAGAAACAGCTCCGGCAGAGCGAGCGTCTCTCCGCCTTCGGCAATCTGGCCGCGGGCGTGGCCCATGAAATCCGCAATCCGCTCAGCTCCATCAAGGGCTATGCCACCTACCTGACCGAGAAGCTGAAAAACGACAAAATGGCCTATGCCACGGGCAATATCCTGATTCAGGAAACCGAGCGCTTGAACCGGGTCATGTCGGACCTGCTGAGCGTGGCCAAACCGTTGGACCTGCGCCTGAAAGCCGTGCGCGTGGAAAGCGTGCTGGAGCAGGCCGTGCGGCTGATCGCCCCGGACGCGGAGGAAAAGGGCGTGGCCGTGCAGTTGCGCCTGCCGCCGCCCGGCTCCTTTCCGGAACAGGGCGTCCGGCTGGACGCCGACCGCCTGATGCAGGCCCTGCTCAACCTGCTGGTCAACGCCGTGCAGGCCACGGAAAGCGGCGGCGGCATTGAAGTGGCGCTGGAAAGCGCGCGGGACCGGGCCGGAGAGGGCGCGTCCGGCGCGGACGACGGCTTCTGGAGCATCAGCATCAGCGATACGGGCTGCGGCATGTCGGCGCAGACCGTGGCCCAGCTGTTCACCCCCTATTTCACGACCAAAGCTTCCGGTACCGGCCTCGGCCTGGTCATCAGCCAGCAGATCGTGGAACAGCACGGCGGGGAAATCAAAGTCTTCAGTCGGCCCGGCAAGGGGACGACCTTCACCATATTGTTGCCCGTGGCCGCGCGCGAAGAGGGGGCGGCATGAAAAAACTGACGATTCTGGCGGCCGACGACGACGCCACGCACCGGGAGATGCTGCGGACCCTGCTGCGGGAATGGGGCTATGCCGTCGGCGAGGCCGTGGACGGCGAGCAGGCCGTGGCTCTGTGCCGGGAACAGTCCTTTGATCTGGTGCTCATGGACGTGCGCATGCCCAAAAAAACCGGTCTGGAGGCCCTGAAGGAGATCAAGGCTCACAATCCGGCCCTGCCGGTGCTGATCATGACCGCTTTTTCGGACGTGGCGGCGGCTGTGGAGGCCATCAAATCCGGCGCATACGACTATCTGACCAAACCTCTGGACTTTGAAAAGCTCAAGGTCGTCCTGCGCAACGTCTTTGCCCACGTGGGCCTGATTGAGGAAAACGCCTCCCTCTCCCGCAGCCTGGCCGCCACCGAGGCCCATTCGGACATGGTGGGGCGCAGCGCGGCCATGTCCGCGCTCTGGGAGATGCTCCGCACCATCGCGCCCACGGACGCCACGGTGCTGATCACCGGCGAGTCGGGCACGGGCAAGGAACTGGTGGCCAGGGCCGTGCACGCGGCCAGCCGTCGGGCGCAAGGACCGTTTGTGGCGGTGAACTGCGCGGCCCTGACTGAGTCGCTGCTGGCCTCGGAACTCTTCGGGCACGAAAAAGGCGCGTTCACCGGCGCGGATAAAAAGCACGAGGGCTATTTTCTCAAGGCGAACGGCGGCACGATTTTTCTGGACGAAATCGGGGAAATGCCGTTGTCCATGCAGGTCAAGCTGTTGCGGGTGATCCAGGAGCGGGAGGTGCTCAGCGTGGGCGGCAACACGGCCGTGCCCGTGGACGTGCGGATCATCGCTGCCACCAACCGCGATCTGGCGCAAGAGGTGGATGCCGGGAACTTCCGGCAGGATCTCTATTACCGGCTGAACGTGGTCACCCTGGCCCTGCCGCCGTTGCGCGAGCGCGCGGACGACATTCCTCTGCTGGCGCAGCATTTCATGAACCGTTTCGCCTCCAAGAACAACAAGCGGATCAAAGGCTTCACGCCCGGCGCCATGGACCGCCTGGTGCGCTATGCCTGGCCGGGCAATGTGCGGGAGCTGGAAAACGTCATCGAGCGGGCCTCCATTCTGCTGCTGGGTGAGCACATCAGCGAGCGGGAGTTGCCGGAGCGTCTGAAAACGCCGGAACAGGGCGACGCCCTGGCCGACGCGCTGGAGACGGATTGCCCGACCCTGGACGATGTGGAGCGGGCCGTGATTCTGAAAACCCTGAAACGTTTTGGCGGCAACAAGACCGAGGCCGCCAAGGCCCTGGGCATCACCCGCAAGACCCTGCACGCCAAGCTGAACAAATACCAGGGCGCGCAGGACGGCGCGGCAAGCTGAGCTGCGCCCACTGGCGGCGCTTTTGTCCGCTATTGCCGGAGGTTATGGCGTTACCCGTCCGGCGCGGCCTGTCCGGCCGCATGGACATCCGGCCGGGCGCGTGGCATACTCTATCGTTAACCCGGTATGGTTGAGCGCGGCTCCGCCCGGGAGGGAGGCCGCCTTTTTTCGTCCATCCGTTCCGTTTTGGAGCAGATTACCTTTACTATGCGGTGTGGTTCAAAGATTTTTTCAGCCGAAAAACGTGGTTATCGCCGCAGCCGGTCCCCGTATGACTTTTTCCTCGCCAATGGGGACAAGGGGGACAACCCTCCGGGCTGCCTTCGCTCGTTGCGGCGTCCACATGCCCTGCGCGGGGGATAAGCCATGATCGACAGCTCAGCTTATGGCGCGGCGCTGGCGGAGCGTCTGGCGCGCATGCCCGGCGGCGTATGCGGCTCGGAAAACTGGCTTTTGCTTCACGCCAACGACGCCCTGCGGGACATCCTCGAGATGCGCCGGGGCGCGAGCCTGCCCAGCGCGGCTCTGAGCCACTGGCTGGGTCAGGGCGTGCTGGAAGGCTTTCACGAAGCCGAGACCGACAGTGTGGCGGGCGCTCCCGGCGCGCGGGGCCGGATGATTTTCCGTCATCCGCGCGGCGCCAGTTACCTGTTCTACTGGTGGGGGGACGTGAGCAAGGATCACGGCCCGGTGCGCTGCTTCACCGTCTATGAAATTCCTTTGGACGAACTGGATCAGACCGCTCGTCTGTCCTGGCGCGAGCTGGACAGCGTGCTGGAATTCATTCACGACGGCATCTGGGTCATTGACGCCGAAGGCGTCACCCGGCGGGTCAACCGCGCCATGGAGCGCATTGCCGGCATTAAGGCCGAAGAGGTGGTGGGCAGGCACGTGACCGAGCCCCTGCGGGAAGGGCGCTTCAAGACCTGCGTGACCCTGCGGGCCCTGAAAGCCCGGCATACCGTGACGCTTTTCGACGACTACTCCAACGGCAAACGCTGCCTGAACACCAGTACGCCGGTTTTTGACGAAAACGGCAAGGTCTGGCGCGTGATCGCGGCCATCCGCGACGTGACCGAACTGGAGACGCTGCAGAAACGGCTTTCCAATCTGGAAGTGGAGGCCATGGCCTACAAGCTCCGCGCCCAGGGGCTGGAAAGCGAGGCCAACAGCGGCCTGATGGGCCAGAGCCTGCTGCTGCACCGCGTGCGCCAGGACATCGTCAAGGCCGCGCATTCCGACGCCGTGACCCTGATCCTGGGCGAAACCGGCACCGGCAAATCCATGGCCGCCAAAATCATTCACGACATGAGCGCCAGGGCGGAAAAACCCTTTGTGGTGGTCAACTGCGGGGCCATGCCGCCGGCGCTCATGGAGTCGGAACTGTTCGGCTACGAGGGCGGCGCGTTCACCGGGGCTTCCAAGGGCGGCAAGCCGGGCATGCTGGAACTGGCCAGCGGCGGCACCCTTCTGCTGGACGAAATCGGCGAATTGTCCCTGCCCATGCAGGTCAAACTGCTTCACGTGCTGGACGGCCAGCCCTTCTACCGGGTGGGCGGCACCAGGGCCATCGCCGTGGACACCAGGGTGATCGCGGCCACCAACAAGCCTCTGGACAAGATGGTGGCCTCCGGCCAGTTCCGGGAAGATCTTTTCTACCGCCTGCGCGTGCTGAACGTGGACATGCCGCCCCTGCGCGAACGCAAGGACGACATCCTGCTGCTGGCCTGGCATTTTTTGCGCAAGATCAGCGAGGGAACCGGTACGGAAAAACATCTGGATCCGCGCACGGAGCAGCTTTTTCTGGCCTACAACTGGCCGGGCAACGTGCGGGAGCTGCAGTCCGTGATCCAGTCTCTGGTCACGCTGACGGAGGCGGACAACATCGCCCCGGACGACCTGCCCTCCTATATGCGGGAATCGGCGGGCGCGCCGCGCGTATCCCGGACGGAGCAATCTCTGACCCGGGCCGTGGAAGCTCTGGAAAAAAGCATGCTGGAAACGGCCCTGGCCGAAGCGGGCAGCACTTACAAGGCCGCCCGCCGGCTGGGCATCAGCCAGTCGTCGGTAGTGCGCAAAGCGAAAAAATACGGTATCCACGCCGAGGGCGAGACGCGCGACGCGCGGGCCGGGGTGAAATCCGCCCCGGCCGGAGATGCGCCCGCGCTGGACATCACCTGAGCTGTTCCGGTTCCGCCGTTGATAAAGATTCCCGGCGGAGCCCCCCCACTTGGAGGAAGCATGGACGACATGGCCGTCGGCAATATAGTCAGCATGAGTATCAAACTGTATGCGCTGATGACGCCTCCCGCCGTGCTCAGCGCCTTTATCAGCGGCACCAGAAGCTATAACCGGGAAGAAAAGGCTTTGGTGGCCTGTAAGACGTCCCTGGCGATTTTCATCATCGGCTCTCTTCTCTTTCTGTTCGGTTCGCATCTGTTCACGCTGTTCGGCTTCACGCTGGACGCCTTCCGCATCGGCGTGGGCCTGTTGCTCTTTCTGACCGCCATTTCGCTGATGAACGACGACTGCACCCAGCCCCCAACCAAGCAGGAGGGCGATATCAGCGTGGTGCCCCTGGCCATTCCTCTGGGCATGGGACCCTCGGCCATCGGCGCGGTCATGGTCGTGGGCGCTTCCGCCGAAGGGCTGAACGGCATGCTGGCCGGGGTATTCTGCCTGCTGCTGGCGTCTTTCGGCATGTTTCTGCTGCTGTGCATGGCCGACACGGTGGAGAAGGTGCTGGGCGAAACGGGCATTGCCGTCATGTCCAAACTCACGGCCCTGCTGCTGTCGGCCATTGCGGCCCAGGTGATTTTTACGGGCATCACCGCGTTTTTGAAATAATGCGCCGCGCCTTGCGGTTGTTCCGGTTTTTTCATGCCCCCGGCGGGCCGGGATCGAAAGGGAGAAGGATGTATGGACGGCTCCGTCAGCGAAGTGGTCGGAACGAGCATCAAACTGTATGCGCTGATGACCCCGCCTGCTGTGCTCAGCGCCTTTATCAGCGGCACCAAGGATTATGACAGAAAACAGAAAATCACTGTGGCCTTCAAAACCTCCACGGCGATTTTCATCATCGGCGTGGTTCTCTATCTGTTCGGCTCCAACCTGTTCGAACTGTTCGGCTTCACGCTGGACGCCTTTCGCATCGGCTCCGGGGTGCTGCTTCTGCTGACCGCCGTGGCCCTGATGAACGACGACGGCAGCAAGGTTCACGCCAAGCGCGAAGGGGACATCAGCGTGGTGCCCCTGGCCATTCCGCTGGGCATGGGGCCGGCCTCCATCGGCGCGGTTATGGTCATGGGCGCGTCCGCCGTGGATCTGCACGAGATGCTGGTGGGCGTGTTTTCCCTGCTGCTGGCGGCCGGGGGCATGTTTCTGCTGCTCTGCCTGGCCGACGGCGTGGCGCGGGTGCTGCACCGGACCGGCATCGCCGTGCTGTCCAAACTCACGGGGCTGCTGCTGGCGGCCATTGCGGCCCAGGTGGTCTTCACGGGCATCAGCGGCTTTTTGAAGTAAACCGCCGCGCGGGCGGTGGACGTCCCGGCGTGGTCGGGCAAGGAGGTCAGGGGTGCGCTTGCTGCAAAATTATTTCAATCCCGCCGCCAGAGGCAGTTCCGTCAGAAGGGAATGTCTGGCGGGTCTGACCACGTTCATGGCCATGTGCTATCTTATTTTTGTGGTGCCGGCCATGCTGGCCGACGCGGGCATGCCCAAGGATTCCGCCGTGGCCGCCACCATCTGGGTGAGCATTCTGGCGACCCTGGCCATGGGCCTGTGGGCGAAATTTCCGGTGGGCGTGGCGCCGGGCCTGGGCATCACGGCCTTTTTCGCCTATTACATCTGCGGCCCGGCGGGATACACATGGCAGACTGGCCTGGGGGCAGTGTTCATTTCCGGCGTGGTTTTTCTGCTGCTCACGGCCACCCGCGTGCGCCAGATGATCATCAACGCCGTGCCCATGGACCTGAAATACGCTATTGTGGTGGGCATCGGCGCGTTCATCGCCTTTATCGGCATGAAAAGCTGCGGCATTGTGGCGGCGGACCCCTCCACCTTTGTGACCCTGGGCAATCTGGGCCAGGCCCAGACCCTGCTGGCTGTGGCCGGGATTTTTCTGATCGGCGCGCTTATGGCCCTACGCGTTCCCGGCGCCATGATCATCGGCATTCTGGCCGTCACCCTGGCGGGCATGCTGCTGGGGGTGACGCCCGTGCCGAGCGGAGGGATTTTTTCCGGTGCCCTGCCGCTGCCCACGGAAACTTTTTTGCAGATGGACCTCAAGGGCGCGCTGCACCACGGCCTGTTTTCGATCATTTTCACCCTGACCATGGTGGACCTTTTCGACAACATGGGCGTGCTCATCGGCCTGGCGCAAAAATCCGGCTTCATGCGCGAGGACGGACATATTGAAAATCTGGACAAGGCCCTGATCACGGATTCTCTGGCCACCATGTCCAGCGCCCTGCTGGGGGCCACTACGGCCACCAGCTATCTGGAAAGCGCCACGGGCGTGGCCGAGGGCGGCCGCACGGGCCTGACCGCCGTGGTCATCGCCGGGCTGTTTTTTCTCTCGCTTTTCTTCGCGCCCCTGGTGGCCCTCGTGCCGTCCTTCGCCACAGCGCCGGTGCTGATCATCGTGGGCGCGCTGATGATGCAGGAGGTGGGGCGCATCCGCTTCGCGGACTTCACCGTGGCCCTGCCCGCCTTTCTGACCATCGTGAGCATGCCCCTCACCTTCAATATCGCCACGGGCTTCGGTTTCGGTTTTGTGAGTTGGGTGGGCATCAAGCTGCTTTCGGGCCGCTTCAGGGACGTCAATCTGATCATGTGCATTATTGCTTTGTGCTTTGGGGTGAATTTTGCTTTGCGTCTGCATTAGCGCCTGTTAATACCATGCCTTTTTGCCCGCCTGCCGCGTTAGATTTCGCCTGCCTTTTCGGCCGGGCAGCAGCAGAGCGCACTCCCTCAAAGCAGGCTTGTCTTCCTTGCAGACGGGCAAAACTTTTATAGTATTAACAGGCTGTTGGGTATACTTCACAAGGGGGGCGGAATGGAAAGCGGACAGGGCAAACGCGAGATGCTGGGCAGCCGCCTGGGCTTCCTTTTGTTGTCGGCGGGCTGCGCCATCGGCCTCGGCAATGTCTGGCGTTTTCCCTATATTACAGGTGCTTATGGCGGCGCCATTTTCGTGGGCATCTACATTTTCTTTCTTTTCGCCATTCTGCCCATCATGATCATGGAGTTTGCCGTGGGCCGCGCCTCGCGCCGGAACATGGGCCTGGCCCTGCGCGTGCTGGAGCCGGCGGGCACGGGCTGGCACCGTTTCGGCTGGCTGGCCCTGGTGGGCAGCTACCTGTTGATGATGTTTTACACCACGGTGACGGGCTGGATGCTCTCTTACTGCTGGTTCATGGCTTCGGGCGCGTTGTCCGGGCTGACGCCCGAGGGTGTGGGCGGCTTTTTCAAGGCCGCGCTGGGCCACGCCGACGTGCAGATTATCGGTATGAGCCTGAGCGTGGCTCTGGGCTTCGGCGTCTGCGCCTTGGGCGTGCAGAAGGGCGTGGAGCGCGTGGTCAAGCTGATGATGGTGGGCCTGCTGCTGATTCTGCTGCTTCTGGTGGTCCGCGCGCTGCTGCTGCCCGGCGCGGGCGCGGGCGTGCGCTTTTATCTCGTGCCGGACTGGGGCAAGTTCAGTGAAGTGGGCCTGCTCAGCGTCTGCAACGCGGCCATGAACCAGGCTTTTTTCGCTCTTTCCGTGGGTATCGGGGCCATGACCATTTTCGGCAGTTATCAGCCCAAGGATCGTTCCCTCACCGGCGAGGCGCTCTGGATCATGGGCCTGGATACCTTTGTGGGCATCATGGCCGGTCTGATCATTTTTCCGGCCTGCTTCGCCTTCGGCGTGGAGCCGGGCGCCGGACCGGGGCTGGTTTTCGTGACCCTGCCCAATATCTTCAATTCCATGGGCGGCGGCCGCCTCTGGGGCACGCTGTTTTTCATCTTTCTGGCCTTCGCCTCCCTGTCCACGGTCATTGCGGTTTTTGAGAACATCATTTCCTACAGCGCGGACGTCTGGCGCATGCCGCGCCGCCGGGCCACGGTGTTGCACGCCGGGGTCATGTGGCTGCTGTCCCTGCCCTGCGCGCTGGGCTTCAATCTGTTGAGCTCCGTGCAGCCCCTGGGCGCGGGCAGCAGTATCCTGGATTTTGAGGATTTCCTGATCAGCAACAATATCCTGCCGCTGGGCGGCCTGCTTTTTCTGCTGTTCTGCTGCCTCCGGCGGGGCTGGGGCTGGGACAATTTTCTGGCCGAAGTGGATCAGGGCGTGGGTCTCAGATTCCCGCGCTGTTTGCGCGGCTATCTGACCTGGGTGCTGCCCTGCCTGATCCTGCTGCTCTTCGCGGCGGGCTATGTGGACAAGTTCTGGAAGAGCTGAACGGAGGGCAGGGCAGACGCATCTAAAAAATCTTTATTTATTGAATAGATAAACCAGTAATGGACAAAAAAGGGCAAAGCCACCTTTGCTCCGCCGGAGCGACGCGCAGGCGGATGGCTGGTGTCGGGAGAATCCTAAAAAATGCGCTAGCCGTTGCCGCGCCAGCGGCTTGCTTGAGCCGTTCACGGCGAAGCCGTGTTACGGAACAAGACAGCATCGCTACGGATAGCGACAGTGACTTCCCTGGACACAATTTCGTGTAACTCATTGCTGTCTTCAGCCGTAGCTGGCAGTGCTGTCTTTATCCGT
>OJIY01000250.1_pt1 | contig 22309 bp, 14 predicted proteins | sample 1596061 | NCBI WGS metagenome assembly OJIY01 (sample SAMEA4350111, study PRJEB24818) | metagenome | biome: human; feature: gut; material: faeces | place: Denmark | collected 2013-09
CATCGCGTGGGCTGGCCGGACCAGCAGCTGCACTGGACCAACCTGGGCGATCTGGCCCGCTGCGTGGAAGAGCACGGCATTACCCGCCAGACCGTATTTCTGATTCTGCCCGGCGAACTGGAAAAAGGCGCGGCCTCACGCCTGTACGCGGCGGACTTCAGCCACGGCCGACGCAAGAGCGGGAGAAAAATCTGACCCCGGAGCTGCCCGCCGCGCCGCGTGCCGATTACCCCGCCTTCCCGCCCCGTCGTATCTGGACATTTAACGCTTGAAATGCTGGCTCGCGGCGGGCAAAGCCGTCTGCTTGCGCATTCTTGCGGAACAGGACGCGCATTTCATGCCTGAACGGCTCCAGCCTGCCTGAAACGGCGGTAAAAGCCCTGCATGAGTGCACCCATATATTCCAGCTTCTGGTACACGGTCATCTCGCCGTCATAGTCGAAACAGAACTGGCGCTTGCCCTCTACGGGCCGCCAGGCCGCGAAGGCTTCGTCCGTGAGGGCGAAGGCGTATTCCTCCGGCGTCATTCTGGGGCTGAGCAGCAGCATGATTCCTCCCTTGCGCATGGCCGTTTTCCCACTTTAGACGGCGGGGCAAAAAAAGCAACGGCGCGGACGCTTCCGCCGCTTCCTCCGACAGGACCGAAAAAAGGGAGGAGCCCCCACGGCCCCTCCCATTCTGAGTGGAGATATGCTGGAACACGGATCAGCAGATCAACCCCTTTCATGTCACGGAAAGGTGATGCGTTCCGGTTATGCCGTGCGGCGGGTTACGCCGCGCTACGGCTGTTTTGCCCGCCCGGCGCGTGAATGCGGGGCATGGCATGGGTTTGGCGCGTTATTGCGCGGGCGCGTCAGGGCAGGTCTGCACCAGAACCAGGGCCAGTCGCGCCAGAGAGCTTTCCGGCGCGGCGCGCCCGCCGCACAGCCGGTTGCGTACGAAACCGGCCATATCCAGAGCCAGGGCCGCGTCGTCGGGGACAAAGCGGCTGGCCTTTTTATTGTCTTCCAAAATGGCAAGATAACGCGTGAGCCGGGCCAGGTCCTGCCTGGCTTCGGGATCGGCGTCATCCTGCGCGGCCTTCGCCGTTAGGGATGCGTCAGTTAAGATAAGCGACATGTCCATTCCTCCCTGAATGGATCACTGCTTCCCTGCAACGGGGTAGTCTGATCCGCCTCCTTATGGTTTGCTGTTACGTTCTCCCCTTTCCCCACTCAACACTGTTCTTATCGGCCTGTCGACAAGGCTCTTAAGGGGCGGGCGTAAAAAAAATTCATTTTGACTGGATATTCAAACAAACCGGGCGCTGACGGACGCCAAAGCCATGTGAAACAAGGCACTTGGCCGTCCGCCAAGCTTGCCACACTGTTCATTCGCGGCTACGGTAGTGCAAATTGTTTCGCCGGAAGCGCGGTTTTTGACTCGCTCCGCCGCCTCGGACGGCGCGTTGCCCTCCAGGGCAACGGCTCGTGTTGCGCCTCTTGTTGCACCCTTGCCTTGAGGACGCAACGCCAGTCTGCCGCCAAAGGCCAATTGCAGCACAGGAGAGCATATGCCGACACCCATTCTGCACAAGGAAAGCCTGATCCCGGGCAAAACCAGCAAACTGGTCCTGCACGCGCCGCACATCGCCCAAAAGGCGCACCCGGGCCACTTCGTCATGTTGCGCATGACCCCCACGGGCGAGCGCATTCCCCTGACCATTGCCGACACTGATGCGGCCAACGGCACCATCACCATCGTCTATCTGGTTCTGGGCAAAAGCACGGCCCTGCTGGAAATCCTCAAGGAAGGCGACGCCATTCCGGACGTCTGCGGCCCGCTGGGGCATCCCACGCACATTGAAAAAAAAGGCACCGTGATCTGTGTGGGCGGCGGCACGGGCATCGCCGCCATGCACCACATCGCCAAGGGACATTCCCGCGCGGGCAACCGGGTGGTGGGCATTATCGGCGCGCGCAGCAAGGATCTGCTGCTCTTTGAAAAAGAGCTCTCCTCCTTCGCGGACGAACTGCTGATCTCCACCGACGACGGCAGCTACGGACACAAGGGCCTGGTCACGGACCTGCTGCGCGACCGGCTGGAAAAGGACAAGACAGTTTTCGAAGTTGTGGCTGTGGGCCCGGTGCCCATGATGGCCGCCGTGGCCGACACCACCCGCCCCTTCGGCGTGAAGACCACGGTGAGCCTCAACCCCATCATGGTGGACGGCATCGGCATGTGCGGCGCCTGTCGCGTGAGCGTGGGCGGCAAGACCAAGTTCGCCTGCGTGGACGGGCCGGAATTTGACGGGCATGAAGTGGACTTCCCTGAACTGCGCCGCCGCCTCTCCGCCTATCGCGATCAGGAAAGAACCTCTTTCGACTCCTACAACGGGTGCGCTCATGGAAACTAAGAAAGCCAAAAAACCGCTGGCCCCCAGGGTGGACATGCCCTGTCAGCCCGCCGAAGTGCGGCGTTCCAATTTTGAGGAAGTGGCCCTGGGCTACACCAAAGAAATGGCCGTGGAAGAAGCCTCGCGCTGCCTCCAGTGCAAAAAGCCGCTCTGCGTTTCGGGCTGTCCGGTGGAAGTGCCCATCCGCGACTTCATCGGCGAAGTGGCGCGCGGCAATATGGACGCGGCCTACCGGATCATCAAATCCACCAACAGTCTGCCCGCCGTCTGCGGCCGCGTCTGCCCGCAGGAAAACCAGTGCGAGGGCAAATGCATTCTGAAGGCCAAGGGCCAGCCCATCGCCATCGGCCGCCTGGAACGCTTTGTGGCCGACACCTACATCGCCGCCACGGCCTGTGAGCAGGTCACGGGCACCAATGCCTGCGCCGTGCCCCAGTGCGGCAAAAAAGTGGCCTGCATCGGCTCCGGCCCCTCCTCCCTGACCTGCGCGGGCGTCTGCGCCGCCGCGGGCATCAAGGTGGACGTCTTTGAAGCCCTGCACGAGCCGGGCGGCGTGCTGATTTACGGCATCCCGGCCTTCCGTCTGCCCAAGAACGTGGTCGCCACGGAAATCAACGGCCTGCGCCAGGCGGGCGTGGGCTTCCACATGAACTACGTGGGCGGCCGCACCCTGGACGTGGCCGAACTGCGCAAGGAATACAACGCCGTGTTCATCGGCGTGGGCGCGGGCCTGCCGGTCTTTCTGGGCGTGCCCGGCGAAAACCTGGTGGGCGTGTTCTCGGCCAACGAATACCTGACCCGTGTGAATCTGGGCCGCGCCTATGACTTCCCGAAGCAGGACACTCCGGCCTTCCCCGGCAAGAACGTCACCGTCTTCGGCGCGGGCAACGTGGCCATGGACGCGGCGCGTACGGCCCTGCGCATGGGCGCGGACAACGTCTACATCGTCTACCGCCGCACCAAGGCTGAAATGCCCGCCCGCCGCGAGGAAATCGAACACGCGGAGGAAGAGGGCGTGCAGTTCGCCATGCTGGCGGCGCCCCTGCGCTTCAACGGCGACGCCGAAATGCGCCTGCAGTCCGTGACCTTGCAAAAAATGGAACTGGGCGAACCCGACGCTTCGGGCCGCCGCCGCCCCGTGCCCGTGGAGGGCGAGGTGTACGACCTGCCCACGGACCTGGCCATTGTGGCTTTGGGCACCCGTTCCAATCCCATTCTGCTGGACGCCACGCCCGACCTGGAGCAGAATAAGTGGGGCTACATCCAGACCAATGAGGAAACCGGCGAAACGTCCATTCCCAACGTCTTTGCCGGGGGCGACATCGTCACCGGCGCGGCCACGGTCATTCTGGCCATGGGCGCGGGGCGAAAGGCCGGGCAGGAAATTGTAAAGAGACTCATCGGATAGCACCGGCGTCGTAAAAGACGGACTTTTACCTGGCGGCGTTTCTCAAAAGATGTATTCTGCTTTCCGGCAAGGAAGCCGCCGATGACGGATCAGGGATAGTATCTTTATAATACAGACCTGACCGGCATCGGCGGCTGACGCGGCCGGGGGGCAACAGACGCTTTTGAGAAGCTCCGCCTGAAAAAATTATGATAACAGTCGATCTGCACACCCATACCAAGTATTCCCACGGGGCGAACACGCCCGCGGAGATGTATGCTTCAGCCCTGGACAAGGGCCTGACCCTGCTGGGTTTTTCCGAACACTCGCCGCGCCCGCAGGGCTTTGACTACCAGCACGAATACCGTGAGCGGCTCAGCCGCCATCTGCCGGACTACGCCCGCGAGGTGCTGGCGCTCAAGGCCGCGCCGCGCGAAGGGGCGCACGGCCCCTGCCGGGTGCTTTTCGGCATGGAAATGGACTGGCTGGACGGGCAGGAGGACTTTACCCGCACCGCCTGCAAGGCCTATGACTTCGACTATCTCTTGGGCAGCGTGCATTTTCTCGGGCGCTGGGGCTTTGACGACGGCGTGGAGCCCTGGAAAAACGCCTCCCAGGAGGAGTGCGAAAGCCGCTACACGGCCTATTTCACGGCCTGGGAGGCCATGCTCCGCTCCGGCCTGTTCAATATCGCGGCCCATCCGGACCTGATCAAAATTTTCTCCGTGGAGCAGTTCCACATCTGGCTGGCCAAGCCGGAGAGCCTGGCGCACATCCGCCGCTGCCTGGCGGCCCTGCGCGATGCGGGCATGGCTATGGAAATCTCCTCGGCCGGGCTGCGCAAAGCCTGCCGCGAAATCTACCCGGCCCCGCCGATCATGGCCCTGGCCGCCGAGCTGGGCCTGCCCGTCAGCTTCGCCTCGGACGCCCACGGCACGGACGACGTGGCTTACGGCTTCGCGCGGCTGGCCTCCTACGCCAAGGCCTTCAGTTTCACGGAACATGTGTTTTTCGACAAGGGACGGATGACCGCCCTCCCTCTGTAGAGGGTGTCGCCATGCGCGTCTTTCCGGTTATCTCTGCGTCGAAATTCGCCTTTTATTTCGGTCGAGTATCAAAAGAGTACACTTCCTTCATAAAAGGCTCTTTCTCCTTGATATAACACGAAAATTCATCTTATGGCGACACCTTCTAGATTGCTCAAGTCTTACATGCTCTAACCGCAACACCGACACGAGCCATGTCCCAATTCCAGTCCAGACCTTCTCTGCCCGATGCCGTCACAAGGCCCCAGGGTATCCCTCTGGTCACGGTGAACGACGTCAGCCTGTTTCTGCCCGGCGACTCCCGCCAGGAAATGGTTCTGCACCATATCAACTGGCGGGTGGAGCACGGCCGCCACTGCGCCCTGCTGGGTCCCAACGGTTCGGGCAAATCCACCCTGCTGCGCCTGCTGCGCGGCGAACTCTGGCCCGCGCAGGGGCATATTTACTGGCATACGCCGGAAGGAGCGGAAGAATCCCCCTTGGCCGGACGGGCCGTGAGCGCTCTGGTTTCCCCGGCACAACAGGAGAATTACCAGCGCCAGGCCTGGGATATCACGGGCCGCGACCTGCTGCTCACCGGCCTGGAGGACGCGCCCCTGCTCTACAATCAGTCCGGCGCATGGGGGGACGCCGAGCGCGAGGCCGCCGTGGAAACCCTGGCGGCCCGCCTGCAGGCCCAAGGGCTGCTGGCCCGTGATCTGCCCACACTTTCGCAGGGCCAGTTGCGCCTGCTGCTGCTGGGCCGGGCCCTGCTGCGCGCGCCCGCCCTGCTGCTGCTGGATGAATGCACCGACGGCCTGGACGCGACCCATAAAAAAATCTTTTTCGATGCGCTGGAGGAATACTCCGGCCGCTGCACCGTGATTCTCACCGCGCACCGGACCGGTGCCCTGCCGGACTGGTGCGCGGAACGCCGCTACGTCAGCGAGGGCCGCCTGCTGGACGCGCCGCCCCCGATCCCGTCCGCCCATGGCGTGGGGTTGGGCAAACCCGCGCGCGCCAAGCCAAACCGTCCGGTATACAGCGCCACGGGCCGTATTCTGCTCTCACTGGAAAACGTGTCGGTCTTCATCGACCGCCACGAGGTTCTGCACAATGTCACCTGGAGTCTGCACGAAGGCGAACACTGGCGGATAGCCGGGGCCAACGGCTCGGGCAAGTCAACCCTGCTGCGCCTGCTGGCCGGGGACGAATTCGCGGCCGCCGGGGGCACCGTCAGCCGCTGGCTGCCGGGCCGGGGCGGGCATGTGGAAATGCTGGCCGACGTGCGCAAGGGCGTGCGCCTGGTATCCGACCTTTCCCAGGCCCTCTACGGCTTCACGCTCAGCGGGCTGGAACTGGTCTGCTCCGGCTTTGACAACAGCATCGGGCTGTACCGGGATTTTACGGAAGCGGAGCGAGACGAGGCCCGGCGAGCCATTGCAGGGCTTTTTCCGGAAGGGGACGCGGCCCGCGTGGCGGGAAAATCCATCCGCCTGCTCTCCAGCGGACAGTTGCGCCGCCTGTTTCTGGCCCGCGCCCTGATGGGCCGCCCGGACATCCTGTTGCTGGACGAACCCTGTTCCGGCCTGGACGCGGAAAGCCGTGCCCGCTATCTGACCCTGCTGGACCAGTTGGCCGCCCCGGCGGAAGCCGGAGGCCTGGGCGTGCATCTGATCTTTGTCTCCCACCACGGGGAGGACGCTCCGCTCTGCATCAACCGCGAGGCGCGCATGGAGGACGGGCGGCTGACTGTTCTGCGCTGATCCGGACTGATCAGCCCGAATCAGCGCCGGATGCCTTTTAGCGCAACGGACGAAACAAAGAACGGCTCCCGCGAAACAGTGCGTTCCGGGAACCGTTCTTTAGAGCAGATTAACGTTAAAAATGTGCATTCGTAACGTGTAAGGACGCCCACTTCGGCGCTTACCTGCGCAAATACATTGCACGCACGCCTTTGTGGCAGGCGGTTGCTCTCGCAGCCGCCAAAGCAATTTCAACGTGAACTTGCTCTAATAATGCGGGTTTTACTTTCACCTATCCGGCCTGATGTTCCAGAACCAGACGGACCATGGCTTCCTCCTCGCCGCCTGGGGGGGAGATCAGATCCACGGGAGCGGCAAACGACGCCGCGTCCGCGACGGCTTGCGCGGCGGGCGCGGAAACAGCGGCATCAGTCCCTCTGTCCCCGCCGCCCAGCAACTCGTTCAGGCTCATCCCTTCGGCCAGCAGGTTGGCCATTACCTCGGAATCGCCCTCCTGCGGCACATCCGTCAGCAACGAGGACAGGGAAAGGGGGGCGGAAACGGCTGTTCCGCCGGTGATGCTGATGCCCAGATCCACCGTATCCGTGCCGTTCTGACTGTGGCCGTCGGACACGACGAGAGTGAACTTGTCCGTCGCGTCCGGCGGCAGCATATCCTGCGTCAGACCGGGGTGCAGCGTATAGGTATACTGGCCCGTGGCGCTGTCGATAGTCAGATCGCCGTACGTGCCCGTGAGCGAACCCTGAATGCCGTAGCTCAGCGTATCGTTTTCCGCATCCGCGGCATGGACCGTGCCTGTCAGCGGCATGCCCGCGTCCCAGGCAAGCGAACCGGTCACGGCAACGCCATCGGCCAGCGGCTGGTTGCTGCCGTCCACAAACTCCGGCGCGTCGTTGACGCCGGAAATATGCACGACCATATCCTGGCTGGCCGTGCCGCCGTGCCCGTCACTCACTGTCACGCTGAAATGCAGGTCCACGGAGTCATTCTCGGAAAGACTTCTGACCGCATCCTTGCTGTTGTCCAGAGTGAACGTATACCTGCCGGTATTCGGATCAATGCCGAACGTGCCGTAGTCGTTATAGTCCAGGCCGTGATTGTCGCCGCCGGCGGAAGCATCATAGCTGAAGCTGTAGGTCAGGCTGTCGTGAACGTCCACGTCGTGACCCACGGCCGCGGCGTTCGCCGAAGTTGCGCTCGCGCTGTTGGCCGTGGCCGTCAGATGCAGATCCGAGCACGCATTCAGCGTGGGCGCGTCATTGGTGCCGTTGATGGTGATGGTGACGGTTTCCTCGCTGTAGCCGCCGTGCTTGTCCGTCACCCGGATGGTGAATGTTTCCGTCACGTGTTCGCCGACGCCCAGGCTCTGCACCGAGTCCAGGGCATTGTCCAGCGTATAGGTATAAGCGCCGGTGCGCGCGTCGGTGATCAGCAGGGTGCCGTACATCCCCTTGAGCAGCGAGGTGCTGCCGTTGATGCTGAAGGACAGGCCGGAATCCGCCGAGTTGCCGGTGTCGTCCGTCACGCCGCCGTCGGTCAGGAAAGCGCCGGAGCAGGTAACGTTCGTTCCCGCGGGGGTTGTCGGCAGTCCGTTGTCTTCCGTAACCGCGTTGGTCAGGGGGATGTGCCACTCCGGGGCGGCATTGGTGCCGTTGATGGTCACCGTGACGGTTTGCGGCTCGGACACGTCACTGCCGTCCGTGGCCCCGGAATTGTCCCAGGTATAGACCGTAAAGCTGACGTCCCGCGTATCATCCTGCGTAAAATGCGGTCCGCCCGCCAGATATGTCAGAGTATACTTGCCTGTGGCCGGATCAATATCCACGCGGAAGTGCGCGCCCGCCGCGCTGGTCAGCGTCGGCCCTCCGATGATCTTGCCGTCGCCGTCAAGGGTGAAGGCATAGTATTGCGTTTTTGTCGTGCAGGCGGCGTCCAGCCAGAAGGTGTGCGTATCGCCCTGATCGATGTCCGTCGCCAAGGCCGTGCCCACCGCCGTGGCGGCGTCCGCTCCATCCGTCTGGGTCACGGAGAGATGGACATCGGAGAGCGAGACTTCCGGCCGGTCGTTGGTGCCCTTGATGGTGACAGTGATCTTGCTTGACTCGGCTCCATGCCACAGCGTCAATGTTTCCGTCAACTCCGCGTCCTGGCGAAGCTCTTGCACCGCCGCCAGGGAATTGTTCAGCACATAAACGTACTTGCCCGTCACAGGATCAATGGTGGCCGTACCATAGAGGCCGGTCACCGTAGTGACGAAATGGCCATTGACATAAAAACCGTACAGTTCGCCGCTCGGAGCCCCGGAAGCCTGCCCCTCGTCCCACACGCGGACGGAGCCGTCGCTCCCGAAGGTTTCCAGCTTATCCTCCGTCACAACCATATCCGTACCGGTGAGATCATAACTCGGCCCCGGCCCTATCGGCGGAGAAGGCACGGGAGCGACGTGCACCGTGATTTCCTGGGAAGTCCAGCCGCCGTGCCCGTCCGCCACGTAAATGACAAAGCGCTCATCCCCGCCCGTGTCCAGGTTCGGGGCATACTGGTTCAGGGTATATACATATTTTCCGGTATACGGGTCCACGGTGAGCACACCGAATTTCCCTTCGGCGGACTGAAATTTCTGGGCGTCATCGCTTTCAGGATCGCCGGCCCCGCCGTTCTTCGTCAGGAAATAAAAGTTGTGGTGGGTGGAAGTGATCGCGCCGGGATGGCCAGCGTTCGACGTATCCTGCACCACCGCCTCATTGGCATCCGCGTCCGTGACGACAAGTTGCCCGTTTTCCGGAGTGACGGCGCCGGTACCGTCCCACGAGACATTCAGGTCATACGTGTACGTGGCGTCCACCACCGGATTGTCGTTGCTGCCCTGAATGGTGATGACCAGATTGCCGGTGCTCGAGGAAGAGTCGATGCCGTCGTGGCCGGTGGTCGCCTTGATCGTGAAGCTGTCCGTGAGCTGGTCTTCCACGTTCAGCTTCTGGATGTCGTTTAACGCGTTATCCCGCAGGGTATACGTATAGCTGCCGTCGCTGTGGAAGGTCAGCGTGCCGTACTTTCCTTCCACCGTATAGGGGGCTACGGCGCTGCCGTCGCCGCTGACGGAGTTGCCGGGGGCATCCACCGACGCGGTCAGCGAGAAATGTTTGTCCGTGTCCAGCGTATCCACATCCGTGGCGGTCACCCGTCCCGTGGTTGTTACGGAACCGCCGGGCAACGGCGTGGCATCATGCGCGCCGTTATCTTCCGTCACGCTGCCGCTCAGATTGCCCAGCACCGGCGGGTCGTCTTTGCCCGTGATGGGAATGCGGAGGGTTTCCTCGGTATACGCGCCCAGCTTATCAACGACGCGCACCGTGAATTCGTCATAGCCGGTTTGCCCTTCCGCCAGGGACTGGGCCTTGCTGTTGTCCAGATAATAGGTATACGCGCCCGTGCCCTGGATGATCTCCAGACGGCCGTACTCGCCCTGCAGAATCTGCACCTGGTTTCCGCCCTGGTCATTCAGGCTGTAGCTCAGGCTGTCGCCCGCATCCACATCCGAGGCAATGACCTGGCCGGACGTTACGGCATGGGAGCCGTCATCTTCCGCTACCGCCGCCGGGGCGCCCACGCTGCTGATCACCGGACGGTCGTTGCTGCCGGTGATGGTGATGATCAGATCTTCGTAATGGGCGCCGCCGCCGTCCGTAACCCGAACCTGGAAGGTCAGGGTGACTGTCTGACCTTCAGCCAGTCTGTTCACGATAGCCGCGTTATTGTCCAGAACAAATTCGTAAGCGCAGGCATTGTCGCCCGTGGGATTGAGCGTCAGCGTGCCGTAGGCCGTGTTCAACACCGTGCCGCCCGCGCCGGGCGTAATGGGTGTCGGCGTGCCGTTAATCTTCACACTGCCCGCCAGGTCGAAAATGATGGCGTCGCTGCGGTCGCCGTCCGTATGTTCCGCGTTCAGCATGCCGCTGACGGAGGGGGTGCCTGGATCATCCGTATTGCTCTGGGGCGCGACGCCCTCCTCCTTCACCGAATGCGTGCCCGTGGCTCCGTGGATTTTGGGCGGATCGTCCTTGCCGGTGATCGTCACCGTTATGGGTCTTGTTTCGGAGACAGCTCCGTGCGCATCCGTGACCGTGACCGTGAAATGCTCGTCGTGCGTCTGGCTGGAACTCAGCGCGATGACCTTTTCAGCGTTCGGATTCAAGGTATAGGTATAGTTCCCGTTTTTGTCGATGGTCAGCGTGCCGTACTCGGTGGTGAAAGATATGCTGCCGTCGGCGTGAGGCGTACCCGTGCCTGTGGTTCCGTCCGTCCCGGCGATGCCGAAGCTCTGACTGGCTTTGGATCCGCCGTCGACCGGCACCATGTTTCCCGGTATGCCGTCGGCGTCCGGGTCCGCGACATTGAACTTTCCGGTGGCGGTCCGGGCCGTGCCGTTGTCCGCCAGCGTGTGTACGCCCGTGGTGCCGGACGCGAAGCTCAGCTCGGGCACGTCGTTGGTGCCCGTGACATTGACGGTGATACCCTGCGAGATCGTGCCGCCGTGGCCGTCGCTGACCGTAACGGTGAAGACGTCGGTCTTTGTTTCGCCGGCTTTGAGCGCCTGAGTGGCTCCCTTCGCATTATCCAGGGTGTAGACATAGCTTCCGTCGGCATGGAGTTCCAGCCTGCCATATATGCCGTCGTTCCTGTCCACGCTGTAGGACAGGCTGTCGTTGTCCGCGTCCGTGGCCTCGACCTTGCCGCTCGCTGAAGGCGTGTCCGTGAAAGGAAGATTGCCGCCCTCCCGCACGCCGGCTTCCGTAACGCTGTGGGTATGATTCGTGGACGTGATGACCGGAACCTGATCAGGCGTGAGGATGACGGTAATGGTCTGCGCATTGGAAACCGCCCCATGGGCGTCCGTGGTAGTGACCACAAAATTCAGCGTCGTGTCGGCGGTGACCCCTTTCGTGGAGGAGAAGGAATAGTTGCCGTTTCTGTCAACGGTCAGCGAACCGAACTCCGTTTCAAACACGGCGCTGCCGTCAGAATGCGCCGTACCCGTGCCAACGGTGGCGGCGCCGTTGGCAATGCTGAAGCTCTGGGCGGGGGTAATGCCGTCCTCCATGATGTCGCCAAGTCTGCCGTCCGCGTCCGGATCAAGCACATTCAGCTTGCCAAGCGTTCCCGAGTCTCCGCTGCCGCGTCCGCTCAACGTATGCTTGCCGGCATCGGCCCCGCCGTCAGCGAAGCTCAACTCGGGCACATCGTTGGTGCCCGTGATTGTGACGGTGACTGTGGTTTCCACCGTGCCGCCGTAGTCATCGCTCACCGTGACGGTGAAAACGTCGGTCTTCGTTTCACCTGCTTTGAGCCCCTGGGTGGCCCCTTTCGTATTATCCAGGGTGTAGGCATAGCTTCCGTCGGCATGGAGTTCCAGCCTGCCATATGTGCCGTCGTTCCTGTCCACGCTGTAGGACAGGCTGTCGCCGTCCGCGTCCGTGGCCACAACCCGGCCGCTTGCTGAAGGCGTGTCCGTGAAAGGAACATTGCCGCCCTCCTGCACGCCGGCTTCCGTGACGCTGACGTCCAAGACGCTGCCGGGTCCGGAAACATCCACAGTGGGCGCGTTGTTGGCGTCATTGTGAATGACGACGCTGATGGGCAGACTGTCCCATGAGCCGTGCGCGTCCGTGACTGTGACTACAAAATTTTCCGTGTGGACGCCGTTGTGGGCGGGAAGGTTCTTCACCGCGCCGTCGGGGTTCAGCACATATTCGTATGTGCCGTCTTTGTGGATGGTCAGTGTGCCGTAGGCGGTCGTCAGCGAAGCGCCGCCATCAGGGTTGGGTCCGGCTGAGCCAGGGGTGGCGCCGCTCCCCATAATACTGAAGCTCTGATTTGGGGCGCCGCCGCTCGAACCGCCAAGCGCGCCATCGTGGTCGGGATCGGCCACGTCGAACCGGCCGTCGTTCCGCGCCTGCGTGACGGAAGCCTCCAGTTGTCCCTGGTCGGGAGAGGCAAAGCTCAGTTCCGGCGCGTCATTAGTGCCGGTAATGGTCACCGTGACGATCTGTTCCGCCGTGCCGCCCCTGCCGTCGCTGACCAGCAGCGTGAAGGAATCCGTGGCTGTTTCGCCTTGGGCCAGCGCATTGCTGCGGCTTGCATCCAGCGTATATTCATACGTGCCGTCAGGGCCGACGCTCACAGTGCCGTACCGCGTCACGACGCTTGTGCCGTTGTCCCCCGTGCCCCGCACCAGCCAGGTCAGTGCGTCGCCGTCCGGGTCCATGGCGTCGGCGCCGCCGGAGGCCATGGGAATACCGGGATGAAGGGTATTGGCATCGGCAAGGCCGCTCAGGTCAGCCCTGTCGCCCCTGACGCCCGCCTCGTCCACACGCAGGGTCAGGTCCGCGCCGTCGATGACCGGCAGGGTATTGGGAGGAGGCGTCTGTCCCCCGGACGCGGGCGAGACCACGGTATTTTGCGCCAGCGTGAAACTGTCCCCGCCGTCCTCGCGGCCCGCGCTTGTACGCTGCCATTCCTGATTCCAGCCCCGGTTCCAGCCCACATCCAGCGGCCCCAGATGGGGTCTGCCGTCCAGCAGTTCCAGACTGTCCCAGACGTGGTAATTGGAATCCTGCACCGGCCCCTGACTGTTGGTTCCGGCGCGGGACGCGTCGGCCTGTGGCGGAGTCTGCGGACTCTGCGCGGTTGGCCTTGAAGAAGAGCTGTCCGGAGCCGACGCCCGGGCGTCGGCTCCGGAGTCAGCGCTGACTCCGGCCAGCCTGCCGGAAGCGTCCGCCCCGTCCATGCCGCCTTCGCGCGTGCCGGGTGCGGCCTCGGCTTTGTCGTGCGGGTGTTCCCAGTCCGAACGGAAGTCGTCCGGTCCCAGATGTTTCAGGCCGTCAGCAAAATTCAGCTCGGGTAAATTTCCGTCGTGGATCTGGAAATAGTTGGTGAAAACCAACTGCGCGCCGTCCTCAAAGGACAGGACAAGATCGTCCCCCTGCCGCGCGGCGTTCACATCGGCAAGATTGAAGTCCAATTGGGCGTCACGGATTTTTTCGCCGGGCAGGGTCACGCGCTTCGCGGCCTCCGGCTTATGCAGTATGTACATGGCAACCTCACAAAACCGGAGAGGCCGCCCAAGAGTGGCCTACCGGAGCATACGCGCGAATCCCGCTTCGGAAACACCTGACATTCCGACGCGGACGATCCGGCAGATCATCTGCATGACACTACGGTATAGTTCGCTTGGGCGGCGGGGTTGCCGCGCCGGACAGAAGTCCGGCATTGGGAAGCTGTCGGACTCTGTCCGGCGACGTCTCCAACAAAAAGGCAGGTCAATAAAAACTTTCTATGTCATAAATTGACTTAATTTCGTTTGAAAAAATGTATATACCATAAAATTTACCTTCACAAGCATAAATTATTCATAATTTTGATATATCGCCAAATATACGCCGACGGTCACTCCCGACCGCCTTTTCCCGCCGCCCCCTTTGGCCCGAACCAGCTAATACCCTTCGGCGGCACGGAAATAGTAAGGATGAGACGCACGATAATACGAAATTTCCGCGCACCCGGGAGGCTGCCACAAAAAAGCCCGCCCACCCCAAACGGGCAGACGGGATAGATGACGCTATGATTATTCGCCTGGACGGGCATGGTCGCCGCGCTGGGCAAAGGGCCGACATTGGGAACCCGGCGGATTCTGCCCGGCGGCGTCTCCAACTAAGAGGTGGAATAATGAAATGTGTCGCCATGTCGCAACTAGGCGACAATCCATTTCAAACGATGTGTATCCTGTAAGCTACTTGCCTAAGTGCGCAATTCTCATCACATGCCGGTCCGTTCGCGGGGTTATCCGAGGTTCAGGCCCGGCCGCTCTTTTTCCCGCCGCCCCATTTGGCCCGAACCAACTCAATGGCCACCGGCAACACGGAAACAACAATTATAAGATAAACGATAATACTGAAATTCTCGCGCACCCAGGCGAGGTTGCCCAAAAAAAAGCCCGCGGACACGAGTCCGCCCACCCAGAGGATGCAGCCGGTAATATTGAAGAAAAAGAAGGTGGTGGGGTGCATCAGGGCGATACCGGCCACAAAGGGCGCGAAGGTGCGCACAACGGGCACGAAGCGCGCCAGCACAATGGCCTTGCCGCCATGACGCTCATAAAAATGGTGGGCTTTGAGCAGATGTTCTTTCTTGATGAAGCGGTTTTCACGGGCGAAGATGGCTGGTCCCACATGCCGCCCGATGCAGTAGTTCGCGGCATCGCCCAGAATGCCGGCGGCCAGCAGCACCAGCATGATTTCGCCGTAGCCCATGAGGCCCGCGCCCGCCACCACGCCGGAAGCGAAAAGCAGAGAATCCCCAGGCAGAAAAGGGGTGACCACCAAGCCGGTTTCGCAGAAAACAATGACAAACAGAATGGCATAAACCCAGAGCCCGTACTGCTCCACCAGTTCAAACAAATGAACGTCGATGTGCAGCACAAAATCCAGAAAATAACTGATCATTTCCATCCGGGAGGTTCTCCTTGCGCGCCGGGTTTCACAGCGGTCGACCCCGCGCTCCGGCCCGACCCTTGTACCGCAAGCCGGCTTATGGCACAACAACGGCCATGCCCATACGCCGCCTCGTTTTCATTCTGCTGCTTTTGTTCCAGGTCTTTGTTCCGGCCCGCGTTGCCGTGGCGGCCGACTCCTACCAGGTGGGCTTTCGCACGCTGGGACAATGGTCGGCGGACACCAACCTGCGCCTGGACGTGAATATCTGGTATCCCAGCATCCGCCCCCCGCGCGAACTTAACTACGCGCCCTGGACTATTACCGCGGCGCGCAACGGCAAAGCCGTGGAAGGACGCTTTCCGCTTCTGCTGCTGTCCCATGCTTCGCCGGGCACGCGCTTTTCCTACCATGACACCGCCGCCAGGCTGGCTTCCTATGGATTTGTGGTGGCAGCGCCCACGCATGCCCAGGACTGCATGGATGACATGAGCCTGCTCTTCACCTGGCGGCAGTTGGAGAACCGGACCAAAGAGCTTTCAGGGGCCATCGACCTCCTGCTGAATGATCCGGAGCTTGCCGCCAGTATCGACAAAAATCGTATCGGTCTGCTGGGCTTCGGCGCCGGCGGCACCGCCGCGCTGCTGCTGGGCGGCGCCCTGCCCGACTGCATTTCCTGGCCGGACTATTGCGCCAAGGCCGGGCGGCAGGACATCTATTGCAACCGCTGGGCCAGAGACAGGGTGGACGCCGTCTGCCGGAGCCTGCCGCTGACGAAGAGCCTGGCCGATCCCCGCATCAAGGCGGTGGCCGCCGTGGCCCCCGGCTTCGGCATGCTGTTCAGCCCCGCCTCGTTCCGCTATTTCCATCCCCCGCTGCTGCTGATCGCCGCCGAGCGCGACGCCATGAACCGGCCCGGCCTGCACGCTGACGCCATCGCCCGGCTGATGAACGGCAAGGCCCGCTATATGAGCCTGCCGGACGCGGATACCGGCGCCCTGATGTCTCCCTGTCCGGAATCTCTCGCCGCCGAGTTGCCCGAACTTTGTCGTTCCGTCAGTCCGGAGGAGCGCAACGTCATACATCAGCGTATGGATGACGCGCTGAATGACTTTTTTCTGCATTTTCTGGGCAGCGGCAAAAATCTGCCTACAATTCCGCCGCCGCCGGACCTGACGCCGTCGCCTCAACCGCAGGCTCAACCCACCGCGCCCGCGCCGCGCCCCCGGCAGCGGCGCACCCGCTGAGCGCCTCACGCAGCCACACGAGCCGCTTGACAAGGCTAGTGCGAACCACTAGCCTCACACCGTACATAGAAGTTTTCAGAGTCCGTTTCACGTTAAAAAACCGGCTTGCGGACTTCTCTACTCCCCCCGACCGGCTCCGGGACGGGCGCGGAAAAGACGCCTGACAAGGTCGGCTGTGATTTTATATAACAGCATGAAAAAATTAAGCATTACATGCTATGCCTGCTGGCCCTGCTTTGCCCGCGTTTGTGTGCGGCGGGTTCGGTCGATGGCGCGGAAGCCCGCGACGGCTGGGTGACCATGCCCGCTGGAGCGCGGTCCGCATATATGGGCATTCATGGCGGCACCATGCCCGTCAGTCTGCTGGTGTCCGACGACGGCTCATCTCTGCTGACTTTCGTAGGGCGCACGGGCAATGATTTTCTGGAGGTGCTGCGGCGCACCGATGTGCGCATGCCCAGCCTGCTCAACGCCACAGCGGCGCGGAACAGTGCGGGCAGCAGGCCTTCGGACGGCGGCACGGTATTGATGGCGGGCAGCGCCGCAAGCAGTATGCCGGTGATTTATCTCACCGGAGAGGGTTTTGCGCGCGCTGCGCCTTCGCCGGGTCAACTCCAGCCCTTCGGCCTCTCTGACAAACCTCTCTCCATTGAAGGGCAGGTAGCCAAACCGACCCATCTTTCCCCGGTCAAACGATACCGTCTGTTTTTTCAGCCGCAGTATCTGCAACCTCGCCGCAGCCTGAACTAGCGGCGACATGCGCTGTCCGACGACAACTTTTTCTGTCCATAGCAAGAGTTAACTGTTTGATTTTTCATGCATATCGCATTACACATAAAAAATGTGGATTTTTATAAAAGGTTACATATAATCCACAGAAAATTAGACGCACAGGAGCGAAACTATGCCCCTTTCCACATACCAGGACGATATGGAAAAATTATACTCGGCACGCGTGGCGCATGTTTCGTCGGAGCCGACCCAGCTGCTGTTCTGTCAGGGCTTGAAATTTCTCATGGAACATACTGCGGATTTTGACGCTTGCGTGCCGGAGGGAAACCCCTTTTATCAGGAGTTCGTCAAGCTTCTGGGAACGGGTATCGCCGGCGACGAAGACTGCTTCAGTCTTTTTGAATGTCTGGCTATCTTTTTCCGGCTCAGGCAGCACGAAAATCCGGACCGCCCCCTGAGCGCCATCGAAAAGCAGGTTCTGTACCATTTTGAACATTGCGGCGAGTGGCAGCCGCAGGACAATACCCTGGTCAGTCTCTGGTATTGGTGGCGCATTCCGTCGCTGCCCGCGCATTAGGGGCTGGCAAGCAAATCAGCGGGAGCGGAGTCGTCACAGGTTGACGGGGGCACTTCCCGAGCGAAACGGCTGTCCCGCATCTTTCGTCACCAGGCGCATGCCCCGGCTAACCACTGGGGCATGCTTATTCTTCGCCGGTGATGCCGAACTCCACAGGCGTTTTTGTATAAAAAATGCGCAGTCCCTCAGTTGCGATACGGGCAAAGAGGCGTTCCGCCGCTTCGTCGCTGACGGCCATGGCTACTTCCACCGGCTGCCCGGTCAACTCGAAAAAACCGGCCCAGTGCAGCCTGCCGTCCCGTCCGTAGCCGCCTTGAGCCACGCTCATGGTCGCGCCGCTGATGCCGAGCAGTTTTGCCTCAGCCAGCAGCCACTCTGCAATGCTGCGCGTGCCGTGGCTACGGCCCTGCTGGGTGTAAAACGTCAGTTGCCAGCCTCGCATACCTCATCCTCCGCGCCGTTTCCGCAAGCGCTCATTCAGGCTCAGCCTCGTTAATGCGCCTGCTGCAAAGCAGCCTCTTTTTCCATGCAGCGGCGTTGTAAAGCGGAAATTGACCTCGCGGTATGCCAATACAGCTTCAGCCAGTTCCCGCTTTGCACCTTGCCGACTGAAAAACTCAGCTTTTCGCTGTCGGCTGTTTAATGAGGGGTCGAGCCCAGGCAAATCGCTTCGAGAGCAGATTACCTTTGAAAAGCTGAGTGTTTTCAAAGGTTCATTCAGCCGAAAAACACGGTTTTCGGCTGAATCCACGCCGCCTCGCGGCGCGCCGCACCGTGTACGGCGTCAGAGGATTTCAACTTTGAAATGCTCTGACATGTTGCCGTTTCAAAGTTGCAATGCTCAACGCCATACACCCCAGAAATATCGGATCAGGGCAAAGGTGCCCATGCCCAGGAACGTCATAAGCAAAGAACCGCAGACATGCAGCGCCACGGCTCCGCCGGCCCAGAGCAGCCGCCCCTGCTGGATCAGGGTCGCCACTTCCGCCGAGAAGGTGGAAAAAGTGGTCAGCGCGCCCAGAAAGCCGGTCACCACCAGCAGGCGCCATTCCGCGCCCAGAAAAGGAAAAAAGGCGAACAGGCTGAGAGCCAAGCCGATAATATAGCCCCCCAGCCAATTGGCGGCCAGGGTGCCCAGAGGCACGGTCGGAAAGAGGGGGTTCAACGCCAAGCCGAGCAGCCAGCGCAGGACGGCTCCGGCCGACGCGCCCGCGCAGATGGCAAGCAGAGAAGAGATCATGGCCGGGTACCGCAACGGAGTCCGGCCCCGGGTGGGGCCGGACTCCTGTGGATCAGAATTTAGAACACATTGGGATTGGCGGAGATAAGCACCCAGCAGATGATGCCCACCACAATGCCGTAGAGCATGAAGGGCCAGAAGGTGCGCTTGAGCACCTCGCCTTCACGGCCGGAAAGGCCCACCACGGCGCAGGCGGCCACGATGTTGTGCACGCAGATCATATTGCCCATGGCCCCGCCCACGCCCTGAGCGGCCACGATGATCTGGCGGGGCAGCTCCAGGGTGGCGGCCATGCCCCACTGGAATTCGCCGAACATCAGGTCGGAGACCGTGTTGGAGCCGGTAATGAACGCGCCGAGACCGCCCACAAACGCGGCCAGCATGGGCCAGACGCTGCCGGCGGCGGCGGCCACGGCCTCAGCCAGGGCCAGAGGCATGGAGGGCGCGCCCACGGGGTTGGTGCCGGAACCGCGGAAGATGGACACCAGGGCCACGGCGAAGATCAGGGCGATGGTCGGGGACTTCATCTTGCGGAAGCTTTCGGCCCAGGCCTCCTTGACGGCCGAGCCGGGCATCTTGTGCAGCAGAATGGTCAACAGGGCCACCACGATGAAGAAGGTGCCGGGCACATAGAGGTAATCAATGCTGGCGCTGACGCCCTTGAATCCCAGGATGTCGGTGAAGCTCAGCTTCTGGGCGGAAAGCACGGCCTTGAGGCCCAGTTGCGGCACACGGGAAATCACCAGCAAAGCGCAAATGATCACATAGGGCAGCCAGGCCTGGAACTGGCTCATGTGAGCCTGGAATTCGGTCTTGGTATTCAAAGGCACGGTGCCGGACCAGGTAGGATCCCATTCACTGTGCGGGGCAAAACCCCAGACGTCCTTGGGCACGCAGAAGCCCTTCTTGGTTCCCCAGACCACCACGGCCAGGCCGAGCAGGCCGCCGAGCATGCTGGGGAACTCGGGGCCGAGCAGCCAAGCGCAGAGCAGATAGGGGATCAGGAAGCAGACCGCGGCGAACACGCAGTATTTCCAGGCCCGGAAACCGATGGACCAGGATTTTTCCGCGCCGAAGAAACGGGTCAGGAAGCCGAGCATGAAGATGGTCAGAATGATGGCCATGGGGGCGTGCATAAAGGTGGCCCACTCGCCCACAGCCTTACAGAAACCGTCATATGAGCTGAAAGGGAGGTTGGGATTGGCGGCCACGGCTTCGGCCACCGGCGTTTTCAAAAAGCCGAAACCCACGATGACCGGGGTGCCCACCGCGCCGAAGGTGACGGGCACGCTGTTGAACACAAGGCAGATGACCGCGGCCGCCATGGCCGGGAAGCCCAGGGCCAGCAGCAGGGGAGCGGCCAGGGCGGCCGGCGTGCCGAAGCCCGCCGCGCCTTCGATGAACGCGCCGAACATGAAGCCGATAATAATGGCCTGAAGACGCCGGTCACGGCTCACATTCTGCATGCCGTGCTGGATGGTCTCCATGCCGCCGCTTTTTTCAAGGGTGTACAAAATAAGAATGGCGCCGAAGACGATAATCAACACGCCCACGGCGACCACCACGCCCTGCAGGGAAAGCGCCAGCAGGTACATGACATCCAGTTTCCAGCCGATCAGGCCGCAGACCGCGCAGGCCAGCCAGGCCACGGGCATGGCCCGCGTGGCAGGCCAGCGCATGCCCACCATCAGGACAAGGGCCGCCACAATGGGGATGACCGCCAGTAATGCCAGCATTCCAATAGACATGAAGACCTCCCTACTTGGTTAACCGGGTCCGCGGGACAAGCCGTTTATCAGACTGAAAACGCCCGGCGTTTTCCCCAGGCCGGTCCCGCTCCCTCCGCGCCGGCACGCGGAGCAAGTACCTTTGATACCAGTTGTCCTTGAATAACGTAAAAGGCTATAACAAGGCAAGGGCGCGTCGCTTTTTTCTTTCTAACCGCGCGCTCTTCCTTGACGTTTTTTTGTGGAGGGGCGGCCCGGGCCGCCCCTCCACGGGGTTGTTTTTAAATTGCGGTCTTTTGCCCTTCCGGCAAGAAAAACCGATTTTTTGCGACGGGAGCGTACTCTTATGATGCCCGACCAGAGCAAAAAACGAGTTTGACGCAGCCGGAAGGCAAAAAAGCCAATGTAGAAGCAGCGCCTAACGTTTGAGGTTTTCAGCCAGCAACTCGGCGATATGCTGCACCTTGACGTTCAGACCGGTTTTTTCCGCGCCGCCGCGCAACTGCATGACGCAGCCGGGGCAGTCCACCACCAGGCGGTCGGCGCGCGTCTCGCGGATGTTCTTCAGCTTGTTGCCCAACAACTGGGCCGAGATTTCCGGGAACTTCATGGAATAGGTGCCGCCAAAGCCGCAGCAGACCTCTTCTTCTTCGCAGGGCACGTACTGGGCCGCGTCCGCGATAAGTTCGCGCGGGGCTTCCTTGACGCCCAGGCCGCGGCAGAGGTGGCAGGAGGCGTGGTAGGTGACCCTGTCGCCGGAATTGGTGAAGTCCTCGGCCTTGAGACCCAGCCTGTCGTGCACAAAGGAACTGAAGTCGATGACCTTGTCCGCGAAGATCTTGGCCTGGGCCAGGACGTCCGGCTCATCGGCCAGGATCTTCGGATAGACGTGCTTCAGGTGCGAGGCGCAACTGGCGCAAAGGGTGATGATGGCGTCATACTTGCCCACGGCGAAGGCCTGGACGTTCTGTTTGGCCACGTCAATGGAGGTTTTGCGCTGGCCCATCATTTCCAGGGGCAGGCCGCAGCAGGTCTGCTCCATGGGGAATTCCACAGCCACATTTTTGGCCGCCAGAATCTTCACGCAGGCTTCAAGCTGCTCGGGATAGACGAAATCCTGGGCGCAGCCGCTGAAGATGGCCACCCGCATGCTCGGGTTCTGGGCCTTGGGCGCGATTTCCGGCCAGCGGTCGCGGAAGGACTTGTTGGCAATGGCGGGCAGAGCCTTGAAGCCGTGCTTGCCCAGGAAAATGGCCGGCAGATGCCGCTGGAACTGGGTGCCGCCGGTAAAGGGCTTCTGGGCATATTTGGCGAACTTGAGCAGGCTGTGGAAGAGCTTGCGGTTTTTCATCACCGAGGCCAGCAGGGCCGCCTGGGCGCCGCCGCCCTGCTCTTCCGTGACGCGGCTGCGGATCTCGCGGATCAGGCGCGGCAGGTCGATGCCGCCCGCGCAGACATTGGCGCAGGATTCGCAGCCCACGCAGTTCTGGCAAAGCACCTTGGCCTTGTCCTTGCCGTGGAAGAAATAGGTCAGGATCAGGCCGATGGCGCCGATGTAGATATAGCCCATCTTGTGGCCGCCCACCAGGCGGAACACCGGACAGACGTTGGCGCAGGCCCCGCAGCGCACGCAGCGGAAAATCTGCGAGAAGAGCGGGTCTTTGGCGATTTCGGTGCGGCCGTTGTCCAGAAAGACCACGTGCATGATCCTGTCTCTTATACAA
>OJIY01000255.1_pt1 | contig 21763 bp, 22 predicted proteins | sample 1596061 | NCBI WGS metagenome assembly OJIY01 (sample SAMEA4350111, study PRJEB24818) | metagenome | biome: human; feature: gut; material: faeces | place: Denmark | collected 2013-09
GTAATAATTACCCTCTATTTTTTGAGTTAGCATTATTTATAAGATTTAATTTGGGTTGAATATAGATGTTTCCCTTTTCTTCTTGTGCACTCATTGCTGTTGATAAGCAGGCTAAGAGAAAGATGATGATGATGTTTTTCTTCATAGGGATATGAATTTTACCAAGTAAGATTTCAAATGATTTCGTCCATTCTTACGTCTGTATCTTCGGTTGGAACAGACGCTACTTTTTGGAAATCGAAACACAGACCGAGCTTATAAGCCTGGGGAACGAGCCTCAGAAAACGATCATAATAGCCTTTTCCACGCCCCAATCGGTTGCCTTGTGGGTCGAAACCCATACCGGGAACAATCACGAGGTCAATGGTGTGAAGTTGTGTGAAAACAACTCCTGTGGGTTCCATAATATGGAAAGCCCTGCCTTCTTGCAGACTCTTTGGCCCTTCATAGCGTCGGATTTCAAGTTCGTGCGATAATGTTACGGGCAGCAAAACCGTTTTTCCTTGCTCGCGAAGCAGGTCAACCAAGTCGTGCGTATCAACCTCGTCGGGCATTGAATAGTAAAGAAGAATGGTCTTTGCAGCGTTGACACGTGGGTGATTGAGCACTTTGTTGACGAGTGCAAGCGACTGTTCACGCAGTTGGTTACTGGTGAACTGTCGCTTGAGGACTTTCATTTGCTGTCGCAGTTCGCTTTTAAGCATGGGCGATGAAATGGCGTTGCAGGCTGAAATGATTGTAGCCTTGCACTATGGCAACCTTTCCTTTGGCGCTTTTTTTCTCTGGTTTTTTAGGAAAAGCCGCATTGTTTCTGAACACGCGTAGCGCTGTTGAGATGACAGGGTCGTCTTGGTTGATGTATTCATTCCAGGCCTCTTCGTCAAGCATGTTGTAGATAATACGGCTGTTGATGTAGCGGTTGAGGAGTTTATGACTCTTTTGTAACATCAGATTGCGACGCTTCAGACCATGACGGTCGGCATAGGTGGCAAACTTATCTACCATGTTCTGTTTGGCAAGATAGTCACTAAGCTGCATCATTTCCTTGAAGTTGTTGAGCTTGATGCGGTTGTCATCGGTGTAGGTGTAGGCAAATTGGAGTATCAGTCCGCTCATGGCAGCCTGCTTATAATAAGAGGTGATGTTCAAAGTGTCTTCTGGAACGAAGATGTCGGGGGTGATACCGCCACCGCCATAGACGACGCGTCCGATGCCCGTATGATATGCAGGGCCGGTGTGTTTGATACTGTCTGACGAGAAGAACTCACCGTGCTGATAGCGTGACATGAGGTCTTGTTGATACTGAGGATCCTCTCCCTTAGTGTATGGTTTCTGTATACAACGCCCGGAAGGAGTGTAGTATCGGGCTACCGTCAGACGGATCATACTGCCGTCGGGGAAACCAATCTGCTGCTGTACCAAGCCTTTTCCAAACGAACGTCGACCGATAATCGTGGCTCGGTCGTTGTCTTGCATGGCACCGGCAAATATCTCTGCCGCCGAAGCAGAACCCTCATTGATGAGCACAACGAGTGGAATGTTCTGATAACTGCCGCGTCCGTCTGATAAATAATCCTGTCGGGGACTCTTTCTCCCTTGGGTGTAGACGATGAGTTTATGCTTCGAAAGGAACTCATTGGCTATCTGTACGGCACTGTTCAAGTAGCCACCTGTGTTGTCGCGAAGGTCTATGACTAAGTTGCTGAAACGCTCTTGAGAGAGTTTGGCCAATGCAATGAGCAGTTCGGGATAGGTTGTTTCGCCGAAGTTCTTGATGCGGATATAGCCTGTTTTATCGTCAAGTATATAGGTTGCAGAAATACTCTTCGTCGGTATTTCACCACGTGTTACCGTGAAATATTTAATGGCTTTCTGCCCATAACGCTTTACTCCGATCTTCACTTTCGTGTCTTTAGGCCCTTTCAAGCGGCGCATGGCCTCTTCATTGGTAACGGTTTTGCCCACGAACGGTTTGCCGTCAACACTCACAATCTTGTCACCAGCCAAGATGCCGGCACGGTCGGCAGGCCCATTCTTGATGACATTCTGCACGTGGATGGTGTCTTGTCGGATGGTGAATTCAATGCCCACACCCGAGAAAGAGCCTTTCAAGTCGTCGTTGGCGGCCTGTACATCCTTGGCATTGATATAGACAGAGTGAGGGTCAAGCTCGCTTAGTATCTGCGGAATGGCATTGTCTACGAGCGAATCAATATTCACTTTGTCGACATACTGATCATCAATGATGTGCAAGAGATTGTTGAGTCGGTTGCTGCCAGAATTGATAATGTTGAGTCGGTTGCCCGAGAAATGATTGGCATAAAAGGTTCCAATGAAGATACCCACAATGACACAGAGGGCCATAATGAGTGGCATCCACCGATTATTTTTCTTCTGTTCCATAGTTATTCTTTTGTTCCATGTAAATCACTTCTATTCCTGCTTTGCGTAAAAGATGAATACCGTCCTCCAAACGGTATTTCTCTGCATATACAACACGCCTGATACCAGCCTGTATGATGAGTTTTGCACATTCGATACATGGTGAAGCTGTCACGTAAAGCGTACTGCCGTCACTGTTGTTACTGCTGCGAGCCAACTTCGTGATTGCATTGGCTTCGGCGTGCAGAACATAGGGAAAAGTTGCTTGGTTGGCATCCTCGCAGACATTGTCAAAGCCACTCGGAGTTCCATTGTAGCCGTCGCTGATAATCATTTTGTCTTTAACGACCAAGGCTCCCACCTGCCGACGCAGGCAATAAGAGTTCTCTGCCCAGATCCGTGCCATACGAAGATAGCGGTTGTCTAATTGTTGCTGTTTTTCTTCAGCGGTCATATTGTGATGTGTTTTATTTAATTCCATTTCTTTCTAACAGGGCTTTAATTGTCGGTTCCTGCCCGCGAAAGCGTTTATAGAGTGTCATAGGATGTTCTGTGCCACCTTTTGAGAGAATGTTATCCCTGAAACTTTGGGCTGTATTTCGGTCGAAAATACCATTTTTCTTGAATACACTGAATGCATCAGCATCAAGTACTTCTGCCCATTTATAGCTGTAATAACCGGCAGCATAGCCTCCTGCCATGATATGACTGAATTGTACGGTCATGCATGTATCAGGTAATTGCTTGTTGAGCATAGCCTTTTCCCATGCCTTCTTTTCAAAGGAAATAATGTCTTCGTTGAAGGGTTTCTTTTGGGTATAGTAGGCCATATCGAGGAGTCCGAAACTCACTTGGCGCAAGCAGGCATAAGCGGTCATGAAGTTACGGCTTTTAACTATGCGCTCGATGAGGTCGTCGGGGATAGGCTCTCCCGTTTGATAATGGAAAGCAAATGTGCGGAGGAAGTCCTTCTCTACCGAATAGTTTTCCATGAATTGTGACGGAAGTTCTACAAAATCCCACCATACATTGGTACCGCTGAGACTTTCGAAACGGGTGTTGGCAAACATTCCATGGAGGGAATGACCAAACTCATGAAGGAACGTTTCAACCTCCCCGAGAGTTAAAAGTGCAGGCTTTTCGGCTGTAGGTTTAGTGAAATTCATCACCAAACTGACATGAGGACGACTGTTGTTGCCTTTATGATCAATCCATTGCCCTTTGAATTCAGTCATCCACGCACCGCCTTGCTTACCTTTGCGAGGGTGGAAATCAGCATAGAGAACAGCAAGAAAACTTCCGTCTTTGTCGAAAACCTCATACGCTTTTACGTCAGGGTGATAGACAGGAATATTGTCGTTGGGTTTGAAAGTGATGCCATAGAGACGGGTGGCAAGGCCAAAAATACCTTTGATAACATTTGAAAGCTCAAAGTAGGGACGTAGCATTTCGGCATCAAGATTGTATTTCTCCATTTGGAGTTTATGCGAATAGTAACCGAAGTCCCATGGCATTACTTCAAAATCATCGCCTTCTAACTTGTGAGCCAAGTTCTCAATGTCTTTCACTTCATTGAGAGCCGTCGGTTTGTAGGCATCAATGAGGTCGTTAAGCAGCTGATACACGTGAGCTGTATCGCTTGCCATGCGATGTTTCAAAACATAGTCGGCATAGGTCTCGAAGCCTAACAGCTGTGCCATCTCACGGCGGAGATTAATCAGTCGCTTGCATATTTCGAGGTTATTCTCATTGTTGTCGTGTGTACATTCTGTATTTTTAGCCATGTACATCTGCTTACGCAGCTCGCGTTGCGTAGCGTATGTCATGAAAGGAGTATAGCTTGGGAAGTCAAGAGTGAATATCCAACCCTCTTTTTCTTTCTCTTTTGCAGTCTGTGCAGCTGCTTCCTTGGCTGTATCGGGAAGTCCTTCAAGTAGCTTCTCATCGGTAACATGCAGTTCATAGGCCTTGGTTTCCTTCAGTAAGTTTTGTGAGAACTGCAATGCCAATATGCTTGTTTCCTCGGTAATCTTGCGGAGTTGCTCCTTACCGGCTTCGTCTAAAAGTGCTCCACTCCTGACAAAGCCATCATAACTCTTGTTGAGCAACATCTGCTCTTCGGGGGTTAACTCGCGATTGGGATGGTCATATACATGTTTGATGCGTTCAAAAAGTTTCTTGTTGAGGCTGACATCATTGGCGTGTTTAGTGAGAATAGGACTCATTTTCTGGGCCAAAGCGTCAAGTGCATCATTGGTTTCGGCACTCAGCATGCACGAGAATACGTTTGAAACGCGGTCGAGTAGGTCATAATAATGCTCGCCGTTTTCTAAATCAACACGGGCTATTGTGTTCTCAAACGTCGGCTCTTCTGGGTCGTTGACAATCTTGTCAATTTCTTCATCGTCGCGACGTATGCCTTCCATGAAAGCTTCTTCATAGTCGGAAGTCTGTATTTTATCGAAAGGTACGGTGTAGTGTGGCGTACCATAATCTATAAAGAATGGATTCTTTCTTTCTTTCTCTTTTATTTCATTCATACTAACTTTTGTTTTATAATCGGGTTTGTTGTAAGGCATCTTCAATTTTTTCAATGACAATAAAATTGCGTCTGAGTGTTAAAATGCCTTTTTGTTTCAGATGATTCAATGCTTTCGATACATCACGTCGGCTGTCATTAAGTTCTAATGCCAACTGTGTCATCTTTATTTTTATGGTCTTTCGTCCTGCAGGCCGTAAACAACGGTCGGCAAAAAAACGGATAATGCGACTTTCAAGAGAGTTGGAATGTTGTCGAAGTAACATACGTTCATTCTTTTGAGCATAGGTGGAAAGGATGTTCAGAAGATTAATCCTGAAAATCAGAAACTTGTCACTTAACCGTATGACTTCATCTTTCTCAACAGTCAGAATGTTGCAGGTAGACAAGGCCTTAAATGTCTTGGAAAAATGTTGTGTCAGACCAAACAGACGCTCGGGTTGTAATAGTTCAGGAGCCATAATGGACTCTGTAATCTGATAACTGTGCCCGGCAGACACTGTTGTTACTTCTATTTGACCGTTCAAAAGAAAATGAAGCTGGTTGCAGATGTCATTTTCACAGACTATAATCTGGTCGGTTTCAAATTTGTGAAAGCCTAATTTTGTGTAGGTCACGACCTCTTCTAAGTCTGCTTTGCCAAGTCCTTGGAACAGTGGCAGACTTAATAATTGACTGTATAATTGCAGGTCGTTCTCCATTGTTTGTTATTTTACAAGCGTTTTCTCCAAAGAAGGCGAATACCAAACTTTTGTTTTCCCGTCTTTATCAGCATAGATAAAGTAGGCCATCAGCTCGGGATGTTTATCCAAAACAGCCTTGGATTTCTCTATGCCAAGTACCATGAAAGCAGTGGCATAGCCATCGGCTTCGGCGCAACTGTGGGCAAGAACGGTTGCTGATAACAGGCTGTGCTGTACGGGATAGCCTGTACGTGGATCAATGGTGTGGGCAAGTTTCTTGCCATTCTTATAATAGAAATTTCGGTAATTCCCACTTGTAGCCATTGCTCTGTCGGTAACATTCAGTACCGTTTGTAGGTTTTGATTGGTGTTAAGACTGTCATCACTTGGTTTGGTAACGCCTATTTTCCATGGCAAGCGCTTCTCACTTATACCACTGGTTACAATTTCTCCACCAATTTCTATCATGTAGTTCTTGATGTCATGACGTCTCATCACGGCAGCAACCGCATCACTTCCATAGCCTTTTGCAATGGCACTGAAGTCGAGCATCAAGCCTCTGTGATCGGTTTTAACGATATTCTTTTCCCCTGTATGCTCCACCTTGATATATTGCATGCCCATTAAAGCACGCAAACTATCAACTTGTTGCCGATTGGGAAGCTGCTGATGTTTGAAGCCAAAGCCCCAGGCATTCACCAAAGGAGCTACAGTGATGTCAAAAGCACCGTCAGTTTCTTTATTGATTGCTTGTGAAAGAGTCAATACTTCCATGAACATCTTGCTGGCTTCTATCTGTCGACCTTGATTGAAAGCAGTCACCATAGACCGCTTGTTGAACATGGAGAACTCTTCGTCTACCTTATTTAGCTCGGTAACAATCTCTTTGTTGAGATCTTTGTCATACTGGTAAGTAGCGTGATACACCGTACCAAAGATAAAGCCTTCATTGTGTTGGTAAGGCATATCCTGCTGTTGGCGAATAATTAGGATAGTACCAACGACCAAAAATAACAGGAATGCTGCTTGAATATATATTTTCTTTCCCTTTCTCATAATTCCATAATGATGTTGAACTCACCGCCTAAGCGACTGTTTCCACTGCGACCAAATCCGGGAACATACCATGGTTCGCCTATATCTGCATGGGTATGATAGAGTCTTCGCTTGTAGCGTACGCTCCAACCCATTCGCAATGGTCCCCATATTTTTGCGTCAATGGAGAATGCGAACTCTAACCAATGGTAGCTTGCTTGCTGATTATGCGCGTTAATGTCAATCTGATTGCTCCAAACGGGGTCAGTAATACCACGACCGTCTACATCATATTTGAATGAAGTATAGGCGTATCGCAGTCCGCCATAAATGCGATAGATGTCGTGCTTATTCTTATTTAAGTTCCAATCCATACCGATACGGCCATATGGTGCATTCGTTTTGAAAGCCAACTTCGTCGTGATATCTTTGGCATCGGCCTTGCCATAACCGAATTCAAAAATAGGAAACCACTTATCTTTCAGGTTCAGTCGTACAGCAGCCTGATACTGTCCGTAACTGCCAAAAGCCAATTGCGCGGGGCCAACCAAGTCAGTAGACACCGCAATGCCACGGAATAAGGCTATTGTGTCTTGTTCAACCGCAATGATTTTCTTTTTCTGCTGTGCACCAACGGATACTGGGAGCACGAGCAACAGACTAAAAATCAGCGCTCTTGAAATAGATAAGGAAAGTGCTCTTTGTAACATTGTTGGTTACGTTTGGTTGGTTAATGACAATCGAGTCGATAGTATGTTGTGTATAATTGATTGCCGTTACTTTGTGGAATATAGCCGGACTGCAGTCTACAGACTCGAAATGTGGCATGTCGGTCTTCGTTACTGCAATAGTATCTCTGTAGCTTTGTGCACTCCCTTTAATATCAAGATAGAAAGTATCTATGGGCATACTGTAGCTCATGGGCAGTTCAAAACTATCGGTTTTCTCTGCTTGGTTGATAATGACGGAGTCGTTCCCATTGTGTAGGTTGGCTGTGATTGTCATCTTACTATTAAGCGTTTTCACATCACCGGCCAACTTATATTTACTGTATACGCGATTGTTGAGCGGACAGTCTATCGTAGAACAACCGGCAATAAGAAGTGCTCCGGCCACTAAGAGCATGAGACTTTTCTTTTGGCTATATTTGTTCTTTTCCATTACTTCAAAGTTGTTATGTTAGATTTTCTTTTCAATCTGGTAATCATTTCTGCTCGGACTCTGTCGGCTGATAAGGTCTCCGATGAAGCCGGCCAAGAAAAACTGACTGCCTAAAAGCATCATTGTCAGCGCAATAAAGAAATAAGGAGAGTCGGTGATGAGCCGCTGTGGAATGTGATAGAACAACGCATAAGCCTTATCTGCACCGATGCAGATAATCGCAATGAAACCAATAAAGAACATCACACTGCCTAAGAAGCCGAATACATGCATCGGTTTCTTGCCGAAGTTACTCAGAAACCACAGTGTAATCAAATCCAAATAGCCGTTGAAGAAGCGGTTCAAACCAAACTTACTCTTACCGTATTTGCGTGCTTGATGTTGCACTACTTTCTCTGTGATACGGTCGAAGCCTGCATTTTTTGCAAGGTATGGAATGTAACGATGCATCTCTCCATAGACTTCAATGTTCTTTACGACGGCCTTTTTATAGGCTTTCAGTCCACAATTAAAGTCGTGAAGATTATGAATACCACTGATCTTTCGTGCCGTGGCATTGAAGAGTTTAGTGGGCAATGTCTTTGACAATGGGTCGTATCGCTTCTGCTTATAGCCCGAAACAAGATCGTAGTCTTCTTCCATGATCATGCGATAGAGTTCTGGAATTTCATCCGGTGAGTCTTGAAGATCAGCATCCATCGTGATGACAACGTCACCTTCAGCTTCGGCAAATCCACAATAGAGGGCCGGACTCTTACCGTAGTTGCGACGGAATTTGATGCCTTTTACATTCGGATTTTTGCCGGCTAAGTCCTCAATTACGTTCCATGAATGGTCTGTACTGCCATCATTGATGAAAATAATCTCGTAACTGAACTGATTACTTTCCATCACACGCTTAATCCACGCATGGAGTTCGGGCAACGATTCTTCCTCATTATAGAGAGGGATAACAACTGTTATATCCATTTGTTCTAAATAAATAATTCAACGTTTGAGTTTGGCAAAGAACGCAATAAAGATAGAACTGAACCAACCTATCAGTGTTCCATAGACGATAATCAGAAATGATAGCTCCATGGGGGTAAGGGCTTCAAGAAGCGTCAAGCCATCGGTCAGCCCTTGTGTACTGATACCATTCTCTTTGTAAAGAGGCATCATCTGAAGCACGGCAGTATTCATTACACCAAGGAAGCGGCCGTTATCGAAGAACCTGAAATAGATAAAGATAGCTGCTCCAAATAGGAGAGAGGCGTAAAAGAATGTGTAAATGCAGTAGACAAGGGCCTTACGATAACTCATAACGCCGTCAAGCGCATAGTTGCGGAACTTAATCATTCGCCACGCTACAAAGAGAGGGGTGGAGAAAACAAGCAATCCGCCGAGGTCTATCTGAGGCGCATAAATCACCAATGCAAAGGTTACAATCCATAACATACTCAAGAACACGCCGTCCTGTCGAGCAAATGCCTTTGTCTGAGTAATGGCATTAAAATCAATCATCAACTGAAATTACGTTTATAAACAATGCAAAGATAAGGTTTTTCTACCATATATATACATATCATCTTTACTTTTTGTCTTATTTTTAGTTTTTTATTACCTTTGCAACTGATAAAAAGCGTTATGATATATCCTGAAAATTTTGAGCTGAAGATTGGATTTACAGAAGTCCGTTCCATGTTACGTGAACGTTGCCTTTCATCCTTGGGAAAGAGCCAGGTTGATGAGATGACCTTTTCATCTGATGCAGAGACCGTGAACGAGTGGCATGCACAGACCGACGAACTGCGCCTGCTTCTTGAAGCAAATCCAGATTTTCCATTGAGTAACATTTATGATGTGCGCGAGAGTGTCAGCCGTGCACGCATAGCCAATACACATTTGGAGGAGGATGAGTTCTTTGATCTTCGTCGCTCTCTTGACACAATTCATCGGATTGTACAGATACTTCATCCCGACAATCCGGAGCAAAGAGTAGGGCAGGCACTCTTTCTTTTGGCTGATGGTATAGCCACTTTCCCCCATCTTGTGCAGCGTATTGACCAGGTAATCGATAAGTTTGGTCATATGCGTGATACTGCTTCGCCGGAGTTACAACGCATTCGGCGCGAATTAGTGCGTGCCGAGGGCTCGGTTTCACGTACACTCTATGGCATTCTTCGGGCTGCCCAGGCTGAAGGAATTGTTGATAAAGATGTCACGCCTGCCGTGCGTGATGGTCGTTTGGTTATCCCTGTAGCACCAGGATTGAAGCGTCGTATCAATGGAATTGTGCATGATGAGAGTGCAACGGGGCGCACTGTGTTTGTCGAACCGACAGAAGTTGTGGAGGCCAACAATCATATCCGTGAGCTTGAAAGCGAGGAACGGCAGGAGATGATCCGCATTTTAACGGCGCTTACACAGCATGTTCGTCCGAATGTCCGTGAGATTCTCGACTCTTTCCACTTCTTAGGTGTCATGGATTTCCTGCAGGCTAAGGTGCAGTTGGGTAAAAACTTACGTGCTATATCTCCTCAGCTGAAAGCCACTCCCCACATAGATTGGATAGAAGCTCGCCACCCTTTGCTTGAAAAACAATTGGCTTCTCGTGGTGGAAAGATTGTTCCTTTAGGTATCACATTGACGCCAGAGAAGCATATCCTGATGATTTCCGGCCCTAATGCAGGAGGTAAATCAGTGTGTCTGAAGACAGTCGGACTGTTGCAATATATGTTGCAATGCGGTGTCCCTGTGCCTGTCAGTGAGCGTTCCACCTGTGGAATATTCGACGATGTGATGATTGATATCGGCGACGAACAAAGCTTGGAGAACGACCTTTCTACTTATTCTTCGCATCTGCTCAACATGAAAAACATGATGAAGCAGGCTAATGACCGCACTTTAATACTGATAGATGAGTTTGGAACAGGTACGGAACCTCAGATTGGAGGTGCCATTGCAGAGAGTGTCTTGGATAAATTCTGCAGCAAAGGTGCGTGGGGAGTCATCACGACCCACTATCAAAACCTGAAGCATTTCGCCGATACGCATCCTGGAGTAGCCAATGGTGCCATGCTCTACGACCGCCATGAGATGCGTGCTCTCTTTCAATTGGCCATCGGAAGACCGGGAAGTTCGTTTGCCATTGAGATTGCGAGGAAAATAGGATTGCCCGAAGACGTCATTGCTGAAGCTTCGGAAATCGTGGGCAGTGACTACATTCAGAGCGACAAGTATCTTCAGGACATTGTGCGTGATAAGCGGTATTGGGAGGGAAAACGCCAGACTATTCATCAGCGCGAAAAGGATATGGAGAAGACGATTGCCCGCTATGAGCAGGAAATCAAGGAGCTTCAACAACAGCGTCGCGAGATAGTTGCGAAAGCAAAAGCCGATGCTTCGGAGCTGCTTCGTGAGAGTAACCGTCGCATAGAGAATGCCATTCGTGAAATTCGTGAGCGCCAAGCCGAGAAAGAAGCAACGAAGAAGATACGTGAAGAGCTTCATCAATTTGAACAGGTTGTAAAAGATGAGCAGCCGTCCGGGGGCAAGAAAGCCCATGGATTGCTGTCGGATGATGACTTTGAAAAGAAAGTTGAGCAGCTTCGTCAGCGCAAGGAGCGCAGGGAAAAGCGCAAACAGGAGAAGGCTGAAAAGGCCTTGCAGCCTCAAAAGCAGACGGAGTTTACAGCAAAACTCTCTGTCGATAAGGCGGAAAAGACCTTGGCTGTGGGTGATACTGTGCGCATCAGGGGATTGAAGTCCACGGGTGTCATTGAGTCGATTGATGGCCAGATGTGTACGGTTGTCTTTGGAGATATGCGTTCGAAGATGCGGCTTCATCGTTTGGAATCGGTGACATCAAGCAACGAAGAACCTTCACGGAGCAACGAAACAGCCTATCAAGTAAGCCGTGCAACACGCGATACGATTGATGACCATAAGAAGAATTTCCATCAAGATCTTGATGTTCGTGGCATGAGAGGCGATGAAGCCTTGAATGCAGTGCAGTATTTCATTGATGATGCCATTCTGGTTGGCATGAGTCGTGTGCGCATTCTGCATGGAAAAGGCAATGGAATTCTGCGTAATCTCATTCGACAATATCTTTCAACAGTGCCCAATGTGGAACGTTATGCAGACGAACATGTGCAGTTTGGAGGTGCCGGAATAACGGTGGTTGATTTGTAAACAGACGTTAAAAGAATGGAGATAACCAATCTTTCTTTTTGCTTTTACAAATTAAATAACTACTTTTGCACCCGCTTTCAAAGGCAAACATGGGCAAGTCCCTTACGGTCAGCTCCCTCGGAATCCCCCAGGATGGGAACGTAGCAAGGGTACTTGGTTGTAGCGACGCGATAAGGATAGCTTGCCCACCCCGCCTCTTTAGCTCAGTTGGCCAGAGCACGTGATTTGTAATCTCGGGGTCGTTGGTTCGAATCCGACAAGAGGCTCAAGGATGAAGACAAAGAGAATGTCTCATCTTTTGATTTTTCTTATGAAACTAAGAGAAATGAAACAGAAACAGACCTTGTGCGTATCGCAGAGATATTCGCAAGGTCTGTTTTCGGTTTATGCGGTGAGTTCCCCATGGTCTGTTGCTTTATGATTTGTCATATTGGTATCAATGGCATGGAAATTTCAATGTTCAGAATGCACGAAAGGCAGGACAAGAAGAGTTAGAAAAAGGCTTGCATGGATGTTGTTTAAGGCTTCTTGAACCGTGATGAAATTCAGACGCTTTATTTGACAAAAGGCCTTTCAGGAGTGCCTTCATTCTGAATAAAAACCTCCCTGGCTTCAAATACGCGATTTTTGAGTGGTTTAATCAAAGCATTGACAATCAGGTTATTATGTATTCTTTGGCGAGTGTTGTCATTATTTGATATGGAGAAATGCTGCAAAATAACGTGAGATTACCTCGTAATCTGTATTGTTTTGGGCTGTGAAATGCATCATTTGGCAGTCTGAAATGACTCATGTTGCAACTTCAAGTGAGGGATATGGTGATTTTATGTGCATGAAATGATAGAGAAATGTCTTATATTTTTATTTTTCATTTCTATTTGCTCCGAAAATCAGTACTGTTTTATTTGTAGTTTATTCTTACAAAATGGAGGAGCAGGCAAAGGCTTTTTATGGCATATGAAGCTGGGAAAAACAATTGCGCCCGCTCCAAATGGAGAGGGCGCAGAAAGCTTGTTGGCTTTTATCTTTTCTTTCCATATCTGTCAATCAGTGTATGTTTTTTCCCTTGAATGGCTTCGAAGTAAGGCGGTTCACTGCGCAATTGCATGTCATCATAAATGAATTCGGCAATTATGGTGTCTTTTCCATCGGGCAGAATAAGTCCCATTTTCCCATTCTTCTCTGCAATGACAGGCATCATGCAGAGGTCATCGACATAGACGTAGGGCGTGCGGAGAAAATCGTAAAGCGGGTGAACGAGGATGTTTCCTTCATGGTCTTTGATGCCAAACTTCCCGTTTTCCTCAAACACTTCGTGGAACTTGATGTATTTCTTCTTGATGCGTTGCAGGTAAGCTACAATCTTTCGGGGATTGTTAATCATTCGATGCCAGTAGCTGTAGGTGTCGCAATAGTTGGCAGCTGCACGCGTGATGACCATCTTCCAATCAAGTCCGCTGATGGCTTTTCGGTTCAAATCAATATAGCGGGCAATAGCTTTTTCTTTCTCCGGAATACTTAATTTAGACAGTGATTCCTCGAATTTAAGCATGATAGTCTTTGAACCTGACATGCCTTTTATATAGCGATGAATCTGTCGGCTCATCTCATTGCATACAAATTTGTCGATTTCTGCCAACTCAATCTTGTCGACATAAAGCTCATCAAAATTCTCTGCGGTTATCTTTTTCATATTAGTGTCCTCCATTGTTTTTGCCAAAGGTAACGATTTTTAATTTGATGAAAGAATGAATTACTTTGAAATGTGACATATATATGTTATAAAACATACCTTAACCATTATTAACCGGTTTTCGGACACAATTGCTACTTCATTTTATTGGGGATTTATTTACCTTTGCACCAATTATAAAATGAGGACTAATATGAAGAAGAAAATAGTTCTCTTTATGTGTTTTTGAGAAATATTTATAAATAAAATAAGAAGTGTATGAATAAAATCAAGATGTTTTTAGGCGCTTTGTTGGGTTCGGCATTGACTGCATGTGCTCAGAATGAGAATATCACAAGTGTGGACGCAAAGGCCTTTCAGTCGGCAATTACGAAAGACAGTGTGCAACTTGTTGATGTACGTACGGCCGGCGAATATGCCACCCGGCATATTCTTTATGCGGTGAATATCGATGTCCTGCAACCCGATTTCAAGGAAAAAGCAGGGAAAATGCTGGATAATTCAAAGCCGGCCTATGTTTATTGTCGTTCTGGAAGACGCAGTATGACGGCGGCAAATATTCTTGTGGGAATGGGATTTAAGGTGGTTAATCTAAAAGGTGGAATAGAAAGTTATCCTGTAACGGAAAAATGATAAAAGGATATTTCGTTGTCGGTGGGCTTTAAGCATATGGCTTGTAAGCCCCACGTCAGAAAAGAAAAGGCAGAGAAATCTTGATAAAGCGGTTTGCCTTTTCTTTCTCTTTTAGGAGCGACAGGAGCTTTTCATTCCTTTTATTTGTGGTTTAAAAAGATTTGGAGATTGACCGCTTTAGTTCTGTCCATGATGATGAAAATGTCAATCAGCCACCAAACGCCCAATCCTCCGCAGGTGAAGAGCTTCAGAATGCCCAAGCCAATATCACCGACGTAGAGGCGGTCGATACCTAAATGACCTGTGAGAATCGAAAGAATGATACTGATGGTTGGGTCTTTCAGCTGTGACATAAACAAACTGGCATGGCTGTAGTCCATTTGTGTCAGTTGGTTTTTGATGCTATCAAGTGACATCAGGGGCAGGCGATTGGCGTAGATGCAAATGAGTTGTTCTGCTTGATTTTGTTCCATGTTTCAAATGTGATAGAGGTTTCTGACAATCAGCCAAGCAAAGAATGTAATGACATAAAGCCATACGGCAGGTTTGCTTTCAATGATTTTTTTCAGACTGTTTTTATATTTTCCTTGCGGTAGGGCCATCGCTATGAGGAACGAAAGCGCATAGGGCAGGGCGTAAATCAGATAATAATTGTAGGCGATAGCATGCAAAAAGTCTCCATGCAGAAAGGCATGGAAAAAGCGTTGTATGCCACATGAAGGGCAATCAAGCCCGGTAAGAAGTTTGAAAGGGCATTTGGGCCAAAGCTGATAAGATGAAGGATTGGCGATGTATAGAGCCAAGATTGCGACAGTCACCGCAGAGATGACTGCCCCAATTTTTATCTTACTCACAATCAGTGCATTTTAGAGTAAGCCAAGAAGAATTGCAGAATAGTATAAATGGCCCCAATAATAAAGCCAAAGACAATGCCGTAAGTGCTGTATTTCTTGGCAGTTTCAGCTTCAGCGATTGCTTCCTGATAATGTCCTGTTGCATAGAGGCTGTCAACTTTGCTGGCCTTGATAATGGCAACAATGCCAAAAGGAAGGCAGCAACACACGGTTGTGAAGATGGCAAGTGCAAGGTTGTTGTTGGGTTTAGGCATAGGAGGTGTGGTTTCCTGGCATGCGGTTTTTACTTCATTTTCGATTTGAGCTTCCTGTTGAGGTGTGAAATTTTGCTCGTTGAGTTGTTCGTTGTCCATGTGTTTAATGTTGTTGGAGACTGTTGTTATACAAGCATGTGCATGTCTCCACTATCTGCCCATGCTGCTATTTTGTTCGTTTACAGAGCATTTGTATTCTGTTTTCTTGCTCGACGGTCATACCTTGTATAAGTCTTTGCCTCCGGCATATTCATTCAGATAATGAATGATTTCGCAAAGTTAAGCATTATTTACGGCTCTTACAAATGATGCGTGGAAAATATGTAAAATAGATTAATTTCCGGATAGCTTGGCCCATTCAAGGCTTTCTCCTTACATCGCGCCCCTCGAACTTGCAAATGGCATCAATCCATTCGGGCAGCATGGGAACAGACTCGTTCCGCTCAAGATCAAAGGCTACCATGACGGTGCGACCGATGCATTTCACTTCTTGTGTGTCGATGTCTACAAGGCGTTGGATAAGCGTGAAACTCTTTGTCCCAATCTCGGTAATGGCGGTTTGCACCTCAACCCGGTCGGTACTGTGCACCTGGGCAAGGAAGTCGGCTTCTACATGAACTGCAAAAATGGCATGATTGCCTTTGGGAATGTTGCACACTTTGCGCACATAGTCAATCTTTGCCGTATCATAATATTGGAAATAGGCCGTGTTGTTGATGTGTCCGAACTGATCGGCATCGGTAAATCTCAATTGAATTTGCAGTTTATGATGAAATTCTATCTGTTCCATTTCCCAAAGATATTTCTTTCTGTTGATAATGCTGTTGGAGAGCGGACGAGCGTCCGTTGTCCGTTTTCAGTTGCAATATTCGCATTTTTTCCTGACATATACAAATATTTCCCACTTGATTTGAGATTTCGTTGAGAATATGGGTGCTGCTTTATAAAACGACAGTTGGAGCTTTCAGAAGCTTGTGTCTTTGGTGTATGAGGTCGTTTGAGAATGAAACTGTATTGTGTGCGTTTGCTTTTTTAATAGCTTGTTAAACATTGTTTGTATTGTCTGTTTTCGTCAATATTTCGTTTTCTTATGGATAAATTTGTCGTATTCATAATAAAAGTTTATCTTTGCAAAATAATTTGCGCGTAATCAGCCAACTTGCGATCCATGTTCATAGTGTTTGTGTTCACTGTGGTAGCTGCTGCGGACTTTAGGTATTAAATTATCAGTCAGATGCGGATAGTTGCATGAGTATCGTATTTTCTCCTTGATATTTTTGTTGAAGGAGGAGGAAAAGTTGTATGATTTCAGTGCAGGTTTATTTGGATTAGTAATGGAGTCTGTTTACGATTATCTTATTGTAGGAGCCGGACTTTTCGGTTCAACATTTGCCCACTTTGCCCGTCAGCAGGGCAAACGATGTTTGGTCATTGATAAACGAAATCACCTTGGGGGAAATCTGTATTGTGAGACTGTTGAGGGAATAGATGTGCACAAATATGGTGCGCATATATTCCATACGAATTCGAAACAAGTGTGGAATTTCGTAAATTCATTTGTAGAATTTAATCGTTACACAAATTCTCCCGTTGCTGATTACCAAGGGAAGCTTTATAATCTTCCTTTTAACATGAATACTTTTTATCAGATGTGGGGGGTGACTACACCGGCTGCGGCTCGAACCAAATTAGAAGAACAGCGTGCTGAAGCGGTTGCGAAGATGAAAGCTGAAGGTGTTGGCGAACCGCGTAATCTTGAAGAACAGGCGCTTACACTGATAGGAAAAGATATCTATGAGCGATTGATTAAAGGTTATACTGAAAAACAATGGGGGCGGAAATGTACCGAGCTTCCTGCATTTATCATTAATCGGTTGCCTGTTAGATTTGTCTTTGATAATAATTATTTCAATGATAAGTATCAAGGCATCCCTATTGGCGGGTACAATAGATTGATCGAAGCTTTGCTCCATGGCGTTGATACGATGACCGACGTTGATTTCTTTGATTGTGAGCATAGCTACAATCATGTTTCGGGATTTCATAAGGTTAGAAATTCAAACTTTGATGTTCAATGCAGGCAGCTTGTCTTTACAGGTAAGATTGATGAATACTTCGCTTATCAACTTGGAAAGTTGGATTATCGCACAGTGCGTTTCGAGCAAGAGACACTCGATATGCCGAATTATCAGGGAAATGCGGTTGTAAATTTCACAGAAGCTGCTGTCCCATATACGCGCATTATCGAACATAAACATTTTGCATTATTTGGCCAAGCTGTCTATGACAATCCAAAGACAGTGATCTCTCGTGAATATTCAACAGAGTGGCAAGATGGTATGGAACCTTATTATCCTGTGAATGACGATAAAAATAACCGCCTTGCGCAACAGTATCGTGCATTGGCCTCAAAAGAGGAGAATGTTATCTTCGGTGGACGTCTTGCTGAATATAAATATTATGACATGGCTCCGATTGTGGAGTGTGTGATGAAGATATTCCAAGTGTAGAAGAAATAGTAGATAAGAATAAATTTCAATGATTAAGAATATGAAAAAGTCTATCGTTCCTATACCTTGATAGGAGACTGATTTTTTGATTTGAAATTTGAAAATTCGGCAGAGGATAAATGATATTTTATTCAAGCCTTTTATTCTCGTAAAGATTATAATTTAGATGATTTTAAGTACTATTTGTTAGATATCATATGCTATGAACATGAATGAAATATAATTAAATTAGGTAATGGTTTCTAACGAGATACAATCACAATTGCGGGCACAATATAATCCTCAGGGCTCTATTTTACGTAGGGCACAATGTCGGATGTTGGAGATGCTGTCATTTCTTGATAGTGTATGTAAGGATAATGGTATTACTTATTGGATAGATAGCGGTACATTGCTGGGGGCAATGCGTCATGGTGGTTTTATCCCTTGGGATGATGATTTAGATGTCTGTATGTTGCGGGATGATTATATCAGGTTTAAAGATATAATGTTACATAATAATCTAAGTGAAGATTTTGTTTTGCAATGTCATGAAACCGATGAGCATTACTATGGAACGTGGGGAGTATTACGTGATTTAAAGACAGAATGCTCTGGAGGAGGTAATTGATTAAACAATTTCAAATACAAAGGATTACAGATTGATATTTTTCTGATAGACGACAGGGGTAATAAGCTGATATGGAGATTGTGTCGTCACTATTTTGCATACCTTATTAATGCCCCCTTATTTGAAGGTCGATTGACAAAGTATATTCGTTGGAATGTTCCAATTGCTTTTTTCGTCTTTTCTAAAATTATCCTACCAATAGCTCGGCTAATGACATTTCCTTCAAAAGATTCTTTCTTTTATGCTAATGGTATGTTTTGGTATTGGAAATGGAAGCGGAGAATTATATTTCCATTGTCAGAGATAAAGTTTGAGGGAAAATTTTTTCCAGCACCTAATAATGTAGATGAATATTTGAAAACCATGTATGGTGATTGGAAAACTGTTCCTGATGCAGAACATAGAGAGACACATAATTTTTCTTTTAGATTCATATAATTGAAGTATGACATTACATTTCGAATATATTGACCGATTAAAAGGCTTTGCAATGCTATGTGTCGTATTGGGACATATCGTATGTTTCACGATGTATGACACTTGGGATATTGCTGTACAGGATATCAATTTGGCTTTTGTGAGTACGTTTCACATGCCTTTGTTCATGTTCTTATCAGGTTTTGTAATCCAAACTCCCCCAAATTGTAAGAAATTAGCTAAGAAGTGTTATCGTTTCTTACTTCCTTTCGTATTCTTTGGTGGGATATATACCTATGTGAGCAACGGGACAATAGAAAGTGCTCTTATTAATGAGTTTAAGAATGGTTATTGGTATTTGATGGTGCTTGCAATGTTCTATTGTTTGCTTACTTTGCAGAAATCAGCCAAGAATAAATGGATTGAATTTATTATTCCATTTGTAGTCTACTTTATTTTATCTATAGCAGTTAAACATCTGCCTTCAAATTCTGTGGATTTATTAAGTTTGGGATTGTGTCGGGCAAATTATCCTTTTTTCATACTCGGGTATTTTGTCAGGAAATATAATTGGATGGAATGGTTGGTGAATAACAATTGGTTATTTACGATTGCTTTATTATCATTTATCCCGGTATATGTTATGTTTCACGAAGGTGTATTCAATCATTTCATTCAGATACTGATAATACTTATTCTTATTGTTATTTTATATGTGTTCAAAAAGAGAGAAAATGATGATTCTTATATGGAGAAAGTTTTGGCATTTATAGGGAAAAATTCTTTGGATGTTTATGTTCTGCACTATTTTTTCTTCCTTATCATCAACCTTCGTGAACCTGCCTTGTGGTTTAAGAGTACAGGAAATATATTGATCGAAAGTATTATGTTGGTTGTATTTGCCTCTGGTATCTCTCTCTTATGCATATATTCAGGGAAGCTATTAAAGCAAAGTAATCTTATAAAGAAATACGTGTATGGACACTTTTAAGGGTATCTTCACTTGCAGTAAATAAAGGCATATAAGAATGTCACAAGAAATATCAGGTAACAAATTGATTGCTAAGAATGCGACTATGTTATATGTTCGCATGTTTTTTACATTAGCAATTAGCTTTTATAGTTCCCGAATAGTATTAAAGGCATTAGGTGTATCTGATTATGGCATTTATAACGTCGTTGGCGGTGTAATTGTAATGATTAATGTTTTGACTGGGTCATTAGGAAATGCAACCTCTCGTTTTTTGACATATTCTTTAGGAAAAGATACCCCTATTGTCCTTCAGACAGCATTCTCCACAGCTTATTATATCCATCTTATTCTGGCTATAGTTTTTCTACTGATAGCGGAAACTTTGGGGTTGTGGTTTGTTAATACACAGCTTGTTATTCCTTTAGACCGCATGGTGGCTGCTAATTGGGTCTTTCAGTCTGCAGTTGTAAGTACGGCATTAAGTATAACGCAGGTCCCTTATGATGCTTCCATAAATTCTCATGAGAAGATGGGAACTTTTGCCTATTTGCAAATTCTCAATGCTGTCCTAAAATTAGGAATAGCATTCATAGTTTTATATTTTTCTTTTGATCGTTTGATTTTATATAGTATTCTTTATGTAACTTTAGCAATCGTCTTTTTATTATACTATCGTTATTACTGTATTAAGAATTTTCCAGAATGTAGTTTGATTCTTATTTTCGAAAAATCTTTGTTTAAGAATATGATGTTTTTCTCTATATGGAATCTTGTGGGTAATGTAAGTGAAACATTAAAAGATCAAGGGCTAAATGTACTACTGAACCGTTTCTTTGGCACATTACTTAATGCTGCAGCAGGGGTAGCAGGTCAGGTAATGGGAATATTATCAGCTTTTTCAGGCAACATAACTGTTGCATTCCGTCCTCAAATCGTTAAAGAATATGCTGCTGGTAATTTTAATCGCTTTAATTATCTTATTAACATGGGGACAAAATTCCAAACAATTGTCTGTATTTTAACGATTGCACCTATACTGTTTAATTTAGATTTCTTAATGCATTTATGGTTAGTTGAGGTTCCTAATGGTGCTATAATTCTTTGTCAGATACTGTTAATCAATACTATTTTCTTTAGCTTAAATCCTTTTATTTATCATGGTATTGTTGCGACTGGTCGTGTTCGATACGTTAATATCGGGGTGAGTATTACATGTGTGATATTCGTAAGCTTATTCTATTTAGTTCTGAGGTTAACGCATTCTTATGTGTTAATATATATATTAAATATTTTGAGTTCACCAACATATACGATAATCTATGTTATGATTTTAAAGAAGGTTCTCAATGACTTTGATATAAGAGCCTTTGTCTTAGGTTCTTTGGCTCCTTTATTGGGGCTCGCGGCATCTGCTTGCATCTTAGCTTGTGCATTAAAAATGGTCCCTATGCATCCAATTTTGCACATACTTCTAGCTTTGATAGTATGTTCTTCTTTTACATGTCTTATATCTTATCGATTTTTACTGGAAGCTAATGAAAGAAATTTATGCCGTAAGTTTATCGCAGAAAAGTTCTCTATAAGGAAGTTATAGAATTCAAAACTATACGGTGTATATTAATTATAACGGCTTTTCAAGAGGATAAGCCTTACTTTTATTGATTAAATAGTAATATGTATGTGTTGCTTTTGGTGGTGTTGTGCCTACAAGTTAATGGTCTTACTATTTATGCTCTTGTGAAAAAGCAAAGGATGAGGTTAAGTGTATTTTCTGATTATTTTGATATTATAATTTTATTCTATCAAGAGTCCATAATAGAACTAAAAAGGTTAAATATATATG
>OJIY01000256.1_pt1 | contig 21594 bp, 15 predicted proteins | sample 1596061 | NCBI WGS metagenome assembly OJIY01 (sample SAMEA4350111, study PRJEB24818) | metagenome | biome: human; feature: gut; material: faeces | place: Denmark | collected 2013-09
CCATCCGGCAAGCCCCGTGAGACCTCGCGCCCCGGCCCGCCCTTGCCCCCGGCGGCCATCTGGCTTACTTTGTGGCGTACACGCAAAGGGGGCGACATGCATGTTCTGGTAACCGGCGCGGCGGGCTTCATCGGCTATCATCTGGCCCGGCGGCTGCTGGCCGACGGGCACACGGTGGTGGGCATCGATAATTGCAACGACTATTATGACGTGCAATTGAAAAAGGACCGTCTGGCCGATCTGGGCGCCATGCCGGAAGCGCGCGGGCGTTTTCGCTTCGAGCTTCTGGATCTGGCCGACGCGGACGGCATGGCCGGGCTGTTCCGGCGTGAGCGCTTCAGCCATGTGGTCAACCTGGCGGCCCAGGCCGGGGTGCGCTACAGCCTGCTGAATCCCGCCTCCTACGTCAATTCCAATCTGGTCGGTTTCGGCAACCTGCTGGAAGGCTGCCGCCACGGCGGCGTGGAGCACCTGCTCTTCGCCTCCTCCTCCTCGGTCTACGGCCTCAACGCCGCCCGGCCCTACTCCGTGCACCACAACGTGGACCATCCGGTGAGCCTCTACGCGGCCACCAAGAAGAGCAACGAGCTCATGGCCCATGCTTACAGCCATCTCTACCGCCTGCCCTGCACGGGCCTGCGCTTCTTCACGGTTTACGGCCCCTGGGGCCGCCCGGACATGGCCCTACACCTTTTCACCAGCGCCATTGTGCGCGGCGAACCCATCAAGGTTTTCAATGAAGGCCGCATGCGCCGCGACTTCACCTATATCGACGATATCGTGGAAGGCCTGGTCCGCCTGCTGCCCCTGGCCGCCGCGCCCGACCCGGCCTTTGACGCCGCCGCGCCCGATCCGGCCTCCAGCTCCGCGCCCTGGCGCATCTATAATATCGGCAACAACCAGACCGTGGAGCTCAACGAATTCATCGCCGTGCTGGAAGAAGCCCTGGGCAGAACCGCCGTCAAGGAACTGCTGCCCATGCAGCCCGGCGATGTGGAAGCCACCTGGGCCGACATCGACGCCCTGACCGCCGCCACCGGCTTCGCCCCGGTGACGCCCCTGCGCGAGGGCATAGCCCGCTTTGTGGACTGGTACAAAGAGTATTACAAAATATGAGCACACAGGACATCTCTCCCGCCGCCGCGGACCACATGAGCCAGGCGGAAAATCCCGCCGCCTCGCCGCGCAAACCCGAAATTCTCGCTCCGGCCGGGGACGCCCCCTCTTTTCTGGCGGCCCTGGCCGCCGGAGCCGACGCCATTTATCTGGGCCTGAAGCATTTTTCGGCCCGCATGCAGGCGGAAAACTTCGGCCTCACCGAGTTGTCCCGGCTCACGGATCTGGCCCACGCCGAAAACGCGCGCGTCTACGTGGCCATGAACACCTTGGTCAAACCCGGCGAAAGCGCCGCCGCCTACCGGCTGGCCGCGCGTCTGGCCCGCCAGGTGCGCCCGGACGGGCTGATCATCCAGGATCTGGCCATGCTGGATCTGGCCCGGCAGGCCGGTTTCGAGGGCGGGCTGTTCCTGTCCACCCTGGCCAACCTGACCCACCCCGAAGCCCTGCTTCAGGCCAGGGCGCTGGGCGCCGACCGGGTGATTCTGCCGCGCGAACTGTCCATCGACGAGATCCGGCGCATGGGCGAAGCCTGCCCGGACGGCCTTGATCTGGAATGTTTCATCCACGGGGCGCTGTGCTATTGCGTGTCCGGGCGCTGTTACTGGTCCAGCTATATGGGCGGCAAAAGCGGCCTGCGCGGCCGTTGCGTGCAACCCTGCCGCCGGATCTACCGCCAGGGCGGCGCGGCGGCCCAGGCGCTTTTCCGCAATGCGGAAAACGAAGAGCGGGAAGCCGTCCGGCGCGACGGAAAAAACGCGCGCACGAGCCGTGACGGCCGGTCCGGCCGCGAGGCCCGCCCCTTTGAGCTTGAAGGGAAGACCGCGCGCCGCGCCCCACGGCCGCCACACGGCAAGGAACACAGCGGACGCTTTTTCTCCTGTCTGGATCTTTCCCTGGACGTGCTGGCCAAGACCCTCCTGGATATTCCCCATCTGGTGTCCTGGAAAATCGAAGGCCGCAAAAAAGGCCCGCATTACGTCTACCATGTGGTTACGGCCTACCGCATGCTGCGCGACAACGTGGGCGACCCCAAGGCCCGCAAGACCGCCGAGGAAATTCTGGAAATGGCATTGGGCCGCCCCGGCAGCCGGGCGCGCTTTCTGCCGCAGAAAAACAACGTGCCCACCACACCCGACGGCCAGACCAGTTCCGGCCTGTTGGCGGGCAAAATCCGCGTGGAACCCGACGGCCGCCTGGTGCTCAAGCCGCATTTCGAGCTGCTGCCGCAGGACTATCTGCGCGTGGGCGTGGAGGACGAACGCTGGCACGCCACCCTGCCGGTGACCCGGCGCATCCCCAAGGCCGGGAGCCTGATCCTGCGCCTGCCCAAGCACAAGACGCCCAAGGCGGGTACGCCGGTCTTTCTCATTGACCGGCGCGAACCCGAGCTGATGCAGTTGCTCAAAGCCTGGCAGGCCCGCCTGGAGACCCTGCCGAGCCGTCCCAGCACAGCCGTGGACAGCGCCCCCCGCCTGCCCAGCGCTGTGAAATCCCGCCCCAGGGCGGACATGCTGCTGCGCGCCACCCTGCCGCAAGGCCGGGAAACGCGGGGCAGCCGTAATCAGCTGCTGGCGCTCTGGCTCTCGCCGCGCAGCGCGGAGATTTCGCGCACGGTGGCCCCGCGCGTGGCCTGGTGGCTGCCGCCCGTGGTCTGGCCCGAAGAGGAGGACGGCCTGCGCCGGATGATCGCCCGGCTCTGGCGTGACGGCGCGCGCCATTTCGTCTGCAACGCGCCCTGGCAGCGCGGCTTTTTCCCGGCGGAACTGCCCGAGGACGCGGACCTTTTGGCCGGACCCTTCTGCAACGCGGCCAACGCTCCGGCGCTGGGCGTGCTGGCGGGCATGGGCTTTGCCGGGGCCTTCGTCAGCCCGGAGCTGGCCCGCGAGGACCTGCTGGCCCTGCCCGGACAGAGCCCTCTGCCGCTGGGCATGGTGCTCAGCGGCTTCTGGCCCGTGGGCCTCAGCCGCTTCGGCTTGCTGGGCGTCAAGGCCAACGAACCTTTTATGAGTCCCAAGGGCGAGGTTTTCTGGGCCCGGCAATACGGCTGCAACATCTGGCTCTACCCCGGCTGGCCCCTGGATCTCACGGCCAAACGCCAGGAACTGACGGCCGCGGGCTACGGCTTTTTCGTCCATATTCAGGAAAACCCGCCCGCCGGATTACCGGAAGCGCGGCGGCAGGGCTTGTTTAATTGGGACGGCGCACTGCTGTAACGCATTCGAGATTTTTTGCCCGGCTGCTCCAGTCTTCGCTTTCCTTGCCGGCGGCAACGATCCCGGATGCGGAACAATGACGTTATACATCACGTCGTAAAAGTCAGACCTTGGTAGTACGGGGAATATATACGCAAGAAAGCATCCGCGACGCCCGCGCCGCTTTCCCGCGCGGTCTGGAGCAGCCCGGCGGGAGCTTGCGCTTCGGTCTGGACGCGTTGTTGCTGGCGGCCTTCGCGGCCCGGCATTGCGAAGAACGCCGCGCGCGTCTCTCCAGAGCGACGCCCCAGGCCTTGAGCCTGTCCGTTGCGGAACTGGGTTGCGGTTGCGGAGCGGCCCTGCTGGGACTGGCCCTGCGCTGCCCCGAGGCGCGCGGGCTGGGCCTGGAGCGGGAGGAAAATTTGCTGGAGGCGGCCCGGCGCAATGCCCGCGAGCTCGGCCTGGAGCAAAGTCTGCTCTTCCGGGCGGCGGACCTTGCGGTTCCGCTGCCGGAACTGGACGGAACGCGCGACATGGTGCTGGCCAACCCGCCCTACGGCCTGCCGGGCCAAGGCCGGGCGTCGCCCTCACCCTTGCGGGAACGCGCCCTGCGCGACGCCGACGCTCTGGGCGTTTTCTGCCGCGCCGCCGCCAGGCTCTTGCGCCACCACGGACATTTTTTCTGCATTTTCGAGGCGCGCTCCCTGCCCCGGCTTTGCGCGGCCTTTGAGGAAGCGCGTCTGGGCCTGCGCCGGATCATTCCCGTGCGTCCCCACAGCCACAGCCCGGCCACACGCCTGTTGGCGCAAGCCCGCAAGGGCGCGGCCCCGGAACCACGCCTGGAGGCCCCGCTGACCCTGCACCGACAACAGCCGGGCCGGGCGGCGCGAACAACCCCTCTCTGGACGGCGCGGGCGCTGGCGTTCTGTCCCTGGCTGGCCGCGGCCACAACATGAGGTTAGACATGAATTTTATTGCGGATCTGCACATCCATTCGCGTTTCTCCCGGGCCACCAGCAAAGCGCTCAATCCCCGGCATCTGGCGGCCTGGGCGCGCTGCAAGGGCATCGACGTGCTGGGCACCGGTGACTTCACTCATCCGCAATGGCGGGCCGAGCTGCGTGAGCAGTTGGCCTTCGATGAAGTCAGCGGCCTCTATCGTCTGAAAGGGGAGCCGGAACAGCTGGCAATTCTGGCCGACGCGCAGCCCCGTCCCCATGCGGGCAGGCAGGGGCCGCTGTTCTGCCTTCAGGCGGAAATCAGCTCCATTTACAAGCGCCACGGCAAGGTGCGCAAGGTGCACAATCTGGTCTTTGTGCCCGATCTGGACGCCGCTGACCGCCTTTCCGAACGTCTGGCCCAGATCGGCAATCTCAATTCCGACGGGCGGCCCATTCTGGGCCTGGACTCGCGCGACCTGCTGGAAATCATGCTGGAAACCGTGCCCCAGGCCGTGCTGGTGCCCGCCCATGTCTGGACGCCCTGGTTCGCCCTGTTCGGCTCCAAGTCCGGCTTCGACCGGCTGGAGGACTGCTTCGCCGACCTCTCGGAACATATTTTCGCCCTGGAGACCGGCCTCTCCTCGGACCCGGCCATGAACCGCCTCATCAGCCGCCTGGACGGCTATGCCCTGATCTCCAATTCCGACGCCCATTCCGGGGCCAACCTGGGCCGCGAAGCCAATCTTTTCGCCGGACCGCCCTCCTACGCGGGCATGTTCACGGCCCTGCGCGCGGCAGCCCGGCGCGAGCCGCAGGACAGCCTGGACTGCCGCTTTCTGGGCACCATGGAATTCTACCCCGAGGAAGGCAAATACCATCTGGACGGCCACCGGGCCTGCAATGTGGTGCTGGAACCGCGCGAAGCCCTGGCCCTGAACAATATCTGCCCGGTCTGCGGCAAGCCTTTGACCGTGGGCGTGCTGCATCGCGTGTTGGAACTGGCCGACCGCGAGGCTCCGGCTCAATTGCCGCTGGAGCCTGAAGCCCGGCCTTTGATCCCCCTGCCGGAAGTGGTCGGCGAAATTCTGGGCGCGGGCTCCGGCTCACGCAAGGTGCAGGAACGCTACAGCCGCCTGCTGCGCGAGCTGGGGCCGGAACTGGACATCCTCTGCCATTTGCCGGAAGCGGACCTCCGCGCCCACTGGGAGCCTCTGGGCGAAGCCGTGGCCCGCATGCGGCGCGGTCAGGTGATCCGCCAGGGCGGCTTTGACGGTCAATACGGCGTGGTGCGCGTGTTTGAACCCGAAGAATTGCGCGACGTGCGCGGCGGCGGCCAACGCCTGCCGGGATTGGCCCGGCCCGGACGCCCGCGCAAAAACGCAACGGCAACGGCCCCAGCGCAAGGCGGCGCCGCCGACAACTCCCTCTCGCTTCTGAGCCTGACAAAAGCCGCGCCGGAACAGAAAAGCGACGTGGTTCCCGCGCCCGTTGCGGCGGCTTTTTCCGACGAACAAGACGCGGCTCTGCGTGCCGGTCCCGCTCCGGTTCTGATTCTGGCCGGTCCCGGCGCGGGCAAAACCCGCGTGCTCATCGGCCGTCTGCAACGGCTGCTGGAAGAAGGCGCGCGGCCCCAGGAACTCCTGGCCGTCACCTTTACCCGCCGCGCCGCCGGGGAACTGCGGGAACGTCTGAACGCGGCCCTGCCTCAGCTCGCCGCCCTGCCGCAATGCGACACCCTCCACGGCCTGGCCTGGGGCGAACTGCGCGCGGCCGAACCGCAAAGCCTGCTCCTGGCCGAGGACGCGGCCTTCCGCCTGTTCGGCGCGGCCAATGCGGATGTGCCCGCGCGGCGGCTGCGCACGCTCTGGGATACCCTGAGCCTGGCCCGCGAAAGCCTGAAGGAGCCGACCCCGGGCAGCGAACTGGCGGAAGCCGCCGACCGCTACCGCCGGCGTAAAAACGCCCGGAGCCATATGCGCTATGTGGACTACGCCGACCTGCTGGACTGGCTGCTGGCGCACGCTCCCGAACTGAACGGGCGCTGGCGGCATGTGCTGGTGGACGAGGTGCAGGACCTTTCACCCGTGCAGCTGGCCGTAATCCGCGCCCTGCTGCCGTCCGGCGGCCAGGGCTTTTTCGGCATCGGCGACCCGGATCAGGCCATCTACGGCTTTCGCGGGGCCACGGGCCAGAGCGAGGCTTCTTTGCGGGCCTGCTGGCCGGAGCTTGCGGTACACAGGCTGGGCCGGAGCTACCGCGCCAGCCAGGACGTGCTGGACATGGCCCAAAACCTTTTGCAGGGCCGGGGGCAGTGCGGCCTGTTGCGCGCGGCCCGGCCTCTGCGGGCCCAGTTGCAGCTCTTCGCCGCGCCGGACGAGCGGGCCGAAGCCCGCTGGCTGGCCGGACGCGTGCAGCGGCTTATCGGTGCCACGGCCCACACCCTGCTGGATCAGGCCCAAAAGCGCGCCGACGCCACTGAGCTGGACAACAGCCTGTCGCCGGGCGATGTGGCTGTGCTGGTGCGGCTCAAAGCCCAGATTCCGCCCCTGCGCGCGGCTCTGGAACAGGCGGGCGTGCCGTGCGCGGCCCCGGCGCAGGAAGAGTTCTGGCAGGAGCCGGTCTGCGCCCGCTTTCTGGCTCTGGCCGCCGGACATTGCGGTTTTGCGGACATTTTACCGGCCCCGCCGGAGCAGGCGGACGCAGCGGCGCGGGACACGGCCCTGCCCTGGCCCGCCGGGAACCTGCCCAAACCGCAGGACATGGCCGCCTGGCTGGACGCGCAGGCCTGGACCGGCGAACTTTTTTGCCAGAGCCGCCAGTGGCGCTCGCTCTGCCGTCTCTGGCAGGAATGCGGCGGCTGGCAGGCCCTGTTCCAGCGGCTGGCCTGGCTGCACGAGGCGGAGCTGGTGCGCGCCAAAGCCGAGCAGGTCCAGATTCTTACCCTGCACGCCTCCAAGGGACTGGAATTTCAGGCGGTCTTTCTGCCCGGCCTGGAAAGCGGCCTGCTGCCGCTACGGCGGGAACTGCTGTTTGAAAAAGAGGCTGCGGAAGCAGAGGGCCCAAGCAATCAGGCGGCCCGTGACGCCCGACTAGTGGAGGAACTGGCAGAGGAGCGGCGTCTGCTCTATGTGGGGCTGACCCGCGCCGCGCGGGCATTGTTTGTGAGCTATTGCGCCCGGCGCACGCTGTACGGCAAAAAACTGCGCCTCGCGCCTTCGCCCTTTTTGGCCCAGATCCGCGACTTCTGCCGCCAGAGCACGCTGACGCCGCACACGCGTAAATCAGAGGAGCATCTTTCGCTCCTGTCCGGGCTGGATGAATGACGATTACCGCTCTTTGAAACGGCACGGATTCCGGCAAGCCCCGCTTTCACCTGAAGGAGCGGGGCTTGCTATCTATGAGCAATACTTCCGTTAAATCAGAAAAAAAAGACGCGTCTGTCCCCCCTCTGCGCGCTTTTGATTGATGCGCCGTTGAAATAACGGTAGACTATGGGAAAGAACACTGACAACGGCAACTGGTGCGCATTAACGTTAGAAAGCTATATTTCGGGCATTCGAAAACGTCCGCTTCGACGCTTAACAGCGTAAAGACATTATGGTTACGCCTTCATATATAACTGGTCTTTCCCCGCGCCTGAAAGGAGGTGTTCCAATGCATTCGGAATCAAAACCGTTCCTTGCGTTTCTCGTGCTGCTGTTGTGCGCCGTCGTCGCGCCGTCACTCGCGTCCGGCGAAGGAATAAAGCCCTCCGGCACGGCGGCTGTGAAGGCTACGGCCAAGGAAGACTGCCCGGAAAAGGGCGAGAAGAAGCTGACCGCCGCCATTGACGGCAAAAACATGGCGTACACGGTCAAGACCGGCCTTACCCCTATCCTCGACAAAGACGCCGGGGAAACGGCATACATCTTTTCCGCGTCATACATCCTGGACGGCGGCCCTCGCGAACGCCCGGTGATGTTCCTCTTCAACGGCGGTCCCGGCTCGTCATCGGCCTTTCTACAAGTCTGCGCCTTCGCGCCCATGACCGTTCCGGGAATAAACCACGGCCTGGAAATGGCCGCGCCGCCGTATAAATTGCAAGCGAATCCCCATAGCCTGCTGGACGTGGCCGACATGGTCTTTATCGACCCGGTGGGCACCGGTTACAGCCGCATGGCGAAACCGGACAAGGAGGGCAAGGAAGGAGAAAAAAAAGAACCGGTGAAGATGGACGCCTATCTGGGAGTGCAAGGCGATCTCGAATCAATGGTGGAATTCGTCCGCATGTGGCTTACCGAAAACGATCGCTGGGGAGCGGAAATCTACCTGGCCGGCGAAAGTTACGGAGGGCTGCGCGCGGCCGGAATGGCCGGGATAATGGGGCAGCAAATCGGTGTCGCGCCCTCGGGAATCGTGCTGATATCCCCGGCCCTCTCCTATCAGGACACCACGTCCGGCCTGGACAACAACGTCACGCCCTTTGTGAACAGGATTCCGTCGATGGCGGCGGCGGCGCAGTATCACAAGCGCCTCGGCGGCGCGCTCAAAAATCTGTCCCGCGACGAAGTTGTGGAGCGAGCCGTCCGCTGGGCCGCGGAACGCTTTGAACCCGCCTTGCGAAAAGGCAACAGGCTGGAACGCGGGGAACGCGAAACGCTGCTCCGCGAGCTTTCGGAATTCACCGGCATTCCGGTGCGGGAGCTTGACGCGCAGGACATGCGCATGGAAGCGTCTGAATTTTCCGCCCAGCTTCTCCGTGACGAAAAAAAATTCGTCAGCATATACGACGCACGTGTCACGGCGCCGGGGAGCGCATGGAGTATGGACGAAGACCCGATGTCAAACATCGTCGGCGAACCGTGCAGGACAGCCTTCATGCGCTTTTTGACGGAAACGGTGGGCATCAGGCCGAAGCGCCCGTATCTGTTCACCTCCTTCGAGATAATCCAGACGTGGGATTTCACCTTGGGGAACAAAGGACGCGAGGGCTTCGTCTCGACGAACGTTTTTTTGGCGAAGGCGATGCGACGGTTGCCATTTATGCGGGTATATCTGGCCATGGGCCGATTTGATCTGGTCACGCCGCCGGAAAGCGCCCTCAGCAGCCTGTCGCGCATGGACGTCCCGGAAGGCCTTCTGGAGCGGAACCTGACGAGCCGGTACTATGAGGGCGGGCACATGATGTACACGAACCCCGAGGCGCTGAAAGCGTTGAGCAATGATCTTCGCGTATGGATTTCAGGGAAAAAATAAGCCCACCGCCAGCCGGATTGTGTTTGTTGTATAAACTCTTCGGCGACGTCCGGCGAAGACTTTCCGCGCGGAGCCGCCGCAATCAAGATCGCCTGTCCTTCACTGGCGTAACGCGGCGCAATCGCCAGTGGAGCTGTTGCGTCGCCTGCGCGCCTCAGGCGACACAGCGATATATCCAGTGCGCGAAGCGCTCCGCCGGGCCTTCTGCAAAGAGCTTGAACAGGAGCGTGAAGGCATAATTGACCGGAACGGCCGTCGCCAGCGTCAGGGTCAGCGCCGGGACGTAGGATAGCCCCTGTCCCTGCACGGCGAGAAAAAACCAGGCCGAGAAAGACATCAACACGGTAAAGTGCGTCAGCACCAGAGCAAAGGAAAGCTCTCCGGCGCGGACGAGCCAGGAACGCGAGAGCAGCTTTTGCAGCGCCGCCGAGCGGGCGCAGCCCAGAAGCAACAGAAATGCCCCTATGCCAAACAGGGTCTGCTCCGTCAGACCGGACGGCAACAGAACTTCCGGAAAAATGCCCGCAACCAGACCGGCCAGCGCCAGCAGGCCGCCCCAACGTCCGCTTTGCGCGGCGCCGCCGCGGGCCGCCAGCACATCGGCGGCGGCCAGACCCCCGAGAAAGGCGGTGTATACGGGCGCGGTGAAGCTCAGCAGGAAAAAGGCCGCGTAGACCCAAAAACGCCGTCGCAACGAACCGAAAAAGAGCAGCGCGCCGTACGAAAAATAGGAGCCGAAAAGGATCACATTCATGCACCAGAGCACGCTGCAATAATCGGAATTGCCGTTCCACAGCGCATCAAAAAGTCCGTTGGCCAGCGCGCCCGTCCAGGACAGCGGGGCCGTATAAAAAGCCCTGTCCCAATTGTTATCAAGATGCGCGGCAAGATCCTGATTGAAAAAGCCGCCGCAGGCAAAGACCGCACAGGCGCAAAGCGCACAGACCAGCACCGGCGGCATCAGGCGGAAATAGCGGATGACAGCCTGCCGTTTGACGCTCTCGGCCTTGCCGTTCTGAAAAAAACGCAATGCGGGAAGAAAAGCGATGACGGCAAAAAAGACATAGAGCGGGAAAGAACCGTTGCTGAGAATGGAGTAGGGAAAATAGCGGAAATAGTAGCCCGCCCGCTCGGCCTGCGGAATGCCCGACTCCCAGCCGATATAGCCGAAAGCCGCAAAAGCCAGCAGATAATGGAATAGACAGATCCAGATGCCGCACAGGCCCTTCAATCCGTCAATATAGGCAATGTGGGCGCTGGTCCCGGTCCGTGCCTGTGCCATGGCGGCATTTCCCTCCAGATGAAACACTCCGGATCACCGCGGCGGCGTCCAGCGAAGAAAGCGCAGACGATGACATCCGTCGCTGTTCCGCAAGCAGACACAAAGACAACCCGCCTGCACTGCCGGGGGCAGAACACGGCGGGAACAAAGGGAAACACGGACTCCCTGATTTTCTTCAGGATTCCTGTCTGTTATTCCTCAAGCCAGGAATCGTCTTCCAGAACCTTGTAGCCGCGCACCGTGAGGTAGAAGACGCCGTCCGCCTCTTCCACCAGACCGGTGACCTCCACAGGCACGCTGACCTCGCCGGCCAGATCCACTCCGGCCCCGCGCGGCATCACGCGGTATTCCATATCGTCCTGCACCACGGCCACTTTGGCCTGGCGCTCATCCTGCGGCACAGCCGCGACATAGCCTTTAACAGTAACGGGACTCTTGTTCATGCGCTGACATAGCCTCTGCAAGCCTTTTTTTTGGGCTATAGCGCCTTTTATGGCATGAGGCAAGAGAAGCGGGATACAAATCGGCTTATGGCGCGGCCTGCGGCCATTTTTTCCATGGGCCCGCGACTGTCCTTCCGGTTCAGACATGGTATTTCTTGATCAGCTCATACCAGTGTCCGCGTGAAATGCCCGCCAGACCGGCGGCCCGGCGGACGTCGCCCGCACTCACGGCCATGACCCGGCGCACATATTCCTCTTCGGCGCGGGCTTTCCAGTCGCGCAGGCTGGGCAGTTCCCCGGCGGCGCTTCCCGCGAGGCCCGGGCCGTCGCCTCTCAGGTCCGCCGTGGCCGCGTCCCGGGCCGGGGGCGGCACAGGTTCCGGACTCTGCTCCCGTCCCCGGCTCACCCGGTGCCGGGCCACGGCCACCCGCATCTGGGTGGGCAGGTGTCCGGGCAGAATCAGATCGCCCTGTCCGGCGGCCAGACAGGCCCGTTCCAGTGCGTGGATCAATTCGCGCACATTGCCGGGCCAGGGATATTCCATCAGCATGTCCAGCACGGGTTCGGCCAGGACCTTTTCCGGCAGATCGTTGCGCAGGCAGAAGGCGGTGACGGCCTGACGGGCCAAAGAGGGAATTTCGTCGCGGCGTTCGCGCAGGGGCGGAATCACAATGGTAATGCCCTGAAGCCGGTAGAGCAGATCGCCGCGAAACTGCCCGCTGCGCGCCATACCCTCCAGATCGCGGTTGGTGGCGGCCACCAGCCGGAAGTCGCTGTCCACCTCCTGCACCTCGCCCACCGGGCGGAAACGGCGCAACTCCAGAGCGCGCAGAAACGCACCCTGCATGACCAGGGGCAGATCGCCCACTTCATCCAGAAAAAGCGTGCCCTTGTGCGCGGCCAGCAAAAGCCCCTCACGGGCGCGCTCCGCTCCGGTGAAAGCCCCGCGGCTGTGGCCGAAGAGATGGCTCTCGACCAGGGTTTCCGGCAAGGAGGCGCAGTCCACGGTCACAAAGGGCTGGGCCGCGCGGTTGCTGTTGCGGAACAGGGCCTTGGCGAACAACTCCTTGCCTACCCCGGTTTCGCCCAGAATCAGAACATTGACCTCGCTCTGGGCGGCCTGGGCCAGCAGTTTGAGGGCCTGCGTCATGCCCGGCCCGGAGCCCAGAATATGCCCGCTGTCCACCTTGAGCGCCGCCGGACCGGGCTTGCGGCCCTGACGGAAGGCCAGAATGTGGCGCAGGCATTGTTCAATGTCGCGGATTTGCAGGGGCTTGGTCAGAAATTCCCAGGCCCCGGAACGCAGGGCGGCTTCCGCCGCGTCGCCGTCGCCGTGTCCGGTGATGATGACGATATCCGGCTCATCGGGGAGATGGGCGAATTCGCTCTGAAATTCAAGGCCGTTGCCGTCCGGCAGCCAGGCGTCCAGCAGCACCACGTCCACGCCCTGACGGCCCAGGCTGAGCCCGTCCTTGAGCGTGGAGGCGCAGACGGCTTCATGACCCATGCGCGCGCAGACCACTTCCACCATGGTGCGCATCAGGGCCTCATCGTCCACCACCAGTATACGCGCCATTATGCTTTCCCCCGCTGATCGGCGGCCGAAGCGGCCGACCCGTTTTCGTCCGCGTCGGCGGCGTCCAGCAGCGCCAGGGCCTCCCGCATGGCATGGACCAGTTCGGCCGCAGCCGCGGCCAGATGCGCGTCTTCCACTTTTTCCGTCTGAGAGGCCGTGGCGTGCAAGCGCATCAGCCGCATGGTGCCCGCCGAATTCTTGCAGGCGTGGGCCAGTCGGCGGACGCATTGCGCATCTTTGACTGATGCGGCTCCCTCCAACTGCGTCAGCATCTTCCGCAAATCCTCACGCAGCACCGCAAGCAAACGAGCGAAAATCTCCCTGTCCCCGTCCATGGCGGCCAGAGCGGCCTCACGCTCCCAGAGCGGAACTTCATCTGGGGTATGTTTTTTTTCCAGCATGGGCGCGCGCTCCTTTTCATCCTCTTCTCCGCCGCACTGCGCTTGGAGCAAGGCTGCGAGACGTTGGCGCAGCAAGGCGAAGGAAGCCGGTTTCAGCAGAATGACGTCGGGCCGCAGGTCGCGGCAGCGCTCTTCGGCCTCATTGTCCAGGGCGGCCGTGTACAGAATTACGCGCTGATCCGGAGTAGCGCCGGTTTGTCCTTGGCGGATGCGCCGCAGCACCTCCAGGCCGTCCGGCGCGGGCATGCGCGCGTCCAGCAGCACCACATCCCAAGTCTGGCCGTCCGGCCTTGCAGCGGCGTCATTCAGAGCGGCCAGGGTCGCCTGGCCGTCGGCCGTCATCCGCACCAGCGCGCCCTCCCGGCGCAGGGCCTGCTCCAGAAAATAGCGGGCGGCCGGATTGTCCTCGGCGGCCAGGATGCGGCGGCCCGCCAGCGGACCGGCGGCTGGCGCAATGCTTCTGTCGTCCGGCGGCGGACAGCCGCATTCTTCCGATCCATTGGTTGCGTCCGCGCTTTGCCGGTCTTCGCGCATCACCACTTCCAGCGTGAAGCATGAACCCCGGCCCGCGCTGGAAGCGACCCGCACGTCGCCGTTCATACGCCTGGCGATAGTCCGGGCGATGTTCAGGCCCAGGCCCGTACCCGGCTTGTCGCCCGCGTGCGAACCTCGCTGAAAGCTCTCGAAAATCCGCTCCAGTTCGTCCGCCTGAAGGCCCGGCCCGCTGTCCCGTACATGCAGCCGCAGAGCAAGGCGGTCCGAGCGCGTGTTTTCCGCTTCCACTTCCAGCCGCACAAAGCCTTTTTCAGTAAACTTGACCGCATTGCTGATAAGGTTGCCCAAAGCCTGGCGTAAGCGGAAGGCGTCGCCATAGAGTTTGTCCGGCGTTGCCGCCGGCAGGTCCAGCTCCAGCCGCAGGCCCTTGGCTTCGGCGGCGGGACGGTAGAGTTCAAGGCATTGAGAAAGTGCGGCCCGCAGGCTGAAAGAGCTTTTATGCAGCGTCAGAGAGCCCTGCTCCAGAGCTGCATAGTCCGTGATGTCGCTGACCATTTCCAGCAAAGCCCCACCGGCCCGGATCAGATAGCGCAGAGCGCGCTTTTTTTCCGGCGCGGCGGCGTCGCTGCGCTGCAACAGTTCGCTCATGCCCAGAATAGCGGTGAGCGGCGTGCGCATGTCATGACTCAGCCGGGCCATGAAAGCGCTTTTCATGCGACTGGTTTCCTCGGCCTGCCAGCGACGCCGGGCCAGATTGAGGGTCAGCCCGCCGATGGCCAGCACGCCTGTGAGGCCCAGCAGCGCATAGAGAAGGCGCATATTGGCCTCCTGCCTGGCCGCGTTGCGCAGATACGGTGCGGCGTCCTGACTGACGCTGATGCCGCCGAGCACCTCACCCACGCGGCTGTCCACATGGCAGCGCAGACAGCTTTGCTGCGCCACCAGCACGGTGAGCAGGCGCAGGCGGCCCTGCCCGTTCTCATCCGGCGGACTGAAAATTTCCTGGCGCCCCTCGGTGCATTCGATGAGAGCCTCGCCCTCCCAGGCGTCGGACTGATTTTCCGGCCGCAGGGGCTTGCGTCCGATAATGGCGATGCTGATGCCCGGCCAGGTGCTGCGTTCGGCAAGCTGGCGGCTCATATAGGCGGGATTCATCAGCACCAGGGTGCGGCCGTCGGCGGTTTTCAGCGTGCGTTCGTGGGGCGGCAGCCAGGGATTGGGCCTGCCGTATTCGCTTTCCGGCACATAGACCCCGCCGTGCGCCGCGTTCCAGTTGCGCGCGTCCAGCAGTTGTTGGGCCACGGTGGAAAGACGGGTACGCTCCAGTTCCAGGCGGTGGCTTTCATCCACATGCGCGGCGTGCCGGTAGAGGCCCAGAGTCAGGCCCAACCAGAACAGGCTGGCCAATACGGGCAGCCAGAACACGCGGAGAAGTCTCCCGGCTGAGGGATGCGCCATGTTTCCTCCGATGCGGAATGTGGGCGGGATTGTCAGCTTTTTCTGATTTTTTGTCTTTTTTTTCTGAACAACACAAGCATGCTATTGGTAGGCATTATATATTCTCCCAAAACCACCTGTCTTTACATGATTTATTTTTTCGTACTTTTTATCTTGTCCTGGCATGTTTCTTGATTCACAAAAAGGATAACGCCGTCACAGGGACGGCAATGACGGAGTGAGTGAAGGAGGCTTCTATGGGAACACCCCGCAATGGACCCTGGCTTAAATGGCTGTTGGGCGGCGTTGCGGTGGGCGTGGTGCTTTTCGGCGTGTTGGCCTATGCCATGACGGCAACGGATCAGCGCCCGTTCTGCGCCAGTTGTCACATCATGCAGGAGGCGGCCGTGACCCACAAGCTGGGCACGCACGCCGATCGTTCCTGTAATGAATGCCACGCCCCGCACAACCTGCTGGCCAAGCTGCCGTTCAAGGCGCAAGCGGGCCTGAGTGACTTCATGGGCAATCTGTCGGGCAAGGACGTGCCGTATCCGGCCAGTGTGACTACGCGCGACGTGGTCAATGAAAACTGTAAGGCCTGTCACGCCCAGACCAACGTCAACGTGGCCAGCATGAACGCAAAACCTTATTGCGTTGACTGCCACCGCAATGTGGCCCATATGCGCCACAAGCCCATCAGCACAAGGACGGTAGCGTATGAATAAGCATATTTGCAGTATGGCTCTGGCCGTATCGGCGCTGCTGGGAGCGGCGCTGCTCAGCGGCTGCAATGATGTTTCGACGGAACTGAAGGCGCCCACCTACAAGACCAACATCAAAGCGGATGAAACCCGCATGTCGGCGTTCAAGGCCGAATTTCCCGATCAGTACGCCTCGTACCAGAAAAACAACGAATCCGAGGTGATGACCGACTACAAGGGCTCCATTGCCTATCACAAGAACGACAACGTCAATCCCCTGCCCAAGGGCTTCAAGCACGCCCAGCCCTATCTGAAAAATCTCTGGCTGGGCTACCCCTTCATGTACGAATACAATGAAACCCGCGGCCACACTCATGCAGTGGAGGATTTTGTCAATATTGACCGGCTGAACCGTTACGGCGCCGACGGCAAGGGCTTGATGCCCGCTACCTGCTGGAACTGCAAAACGCCCAAGATGATGACCTGGATCAAACAGTACGGCAACGACTTCTGGTCCAAGGACGTCAACGAATTCCGGGGCAAGGACAAGATCGACGCCAAGGAAGAGAGCATCTCCTGCTCCACCTGTCATGATCCCCAGACCATGGAACTGCGGCTTTATTCCGAACCGCTGCAGGATTGGCTGAAGCGCACCAACCAGGACTGGAACAAGCTTTCCCGCAACGAAAAGCGCACCTTGGTCTGCGCCCAGTGTCACGTGGAATACTACTTCACCCATCCCGACAACGGCCCTAAGCTGCGTCCGGTCTTCCCGTGGGACAACGGCTTCAACCCCGAAGACATGTATCAGTACTACAAGGGCCACGGCAAAAAGGACGCCAACGGCAAGCCCGGTCCTTTCGCGGACTTTGTGCATGCCGCCTCCAAGGTGCCGGTGATCAAGATGCAGCATCCCGACTTTGAAACCTTCCAGGACGGTCCGCACGGCGCGGCCGGCGTTTCCTGCGCGGACTGCCACATGCCCTACCAGCGTGTGGACGGGAAGAAGATGTCCAGCCACTGGATGACTTCGCCCATGAAGGACAAGGAAATGCGCGCCTGCCGTCAGTGCCATGCCGACAAGACGCCGGAATACTTGCGCCAGCGGGTGATCTACACCCAGCAGAAGACGTTTGACCAGCTGCTGAAGGCCGAAGCGCTTTCGGTCAAGGCCCATGAGGCCGTGCGCCTGGCCAACAGCTATGACGGCGAACGTGCGGCCGATTACGACGCCCTGATGACCGAGGCCCGTGAAATGGTTCGTAAGGGCCAGCTTTTCTGGGATTACGTCTCCGCTGAGAACAGCGTGGGCTTCCATAATCCGGCCAAGGCTCTGGACACGCTGATGACCTCCATGGAATGCAGCCAAAAGGCCGTGGATCTTGCCGGCCAGGCCACTCATTACGGCATTGCCCCGGCGCTGGCCGGGGATATCGAAAAGATCGTGCCGCCTATTCTTGAAATGAGCCGCAAGTTGCAGCAGGACCCCGAATTCCTGCAGAAGAATCCCTGGACAAAGCTGCTTCCCGTGCTGCCCAAGGCTGATCAGGTCTGGGACGGACAGGAGCGCCTGACCTCCACCAAGTAATTCTTTGGACGCTGAAAACGCGCATGAGATGCGAGGCCCCCGCAGTGCGGGGGCCTTTTTTATGTCCCGGACAGCGTTTCCACAAGTTCTTTCTGATTTTGGCTTTTCCGTTAGCCGTTTGTATTGCTTTTTTCACTTAAGTTTTTCTGTGATATGCCGAAAGGATCAATAGTGATATTTTGAGAGATGGCTTTAATACAGTTTTAAAAATTTTCTATACATTATTGAGACAGTTTATGGAGAGAGAACACCACACATCCACGCACTTCTGGCGCGTTTGCGTTCTCGGGCCGCTGTTGGCGGCGCTGTTGACGGGCTGTGGTTTGTTCCGACCGGCGGATAATGGTCCGACGCCCGTTAAAGCGCAAAAAGTGGTACATACCGCCTACAGCCAGATGGGCAAAAAATATCGACTGGGCGGCGCCTCACCTCAAAAAGGCTTTGACTGCTCGGGTCTGATCTGGTGGGCCTACCGTCAGAACGGTCTGAATGTGCCCAGAATCACGGTGGATCAGGCCCGGGCCGGGCAGTCCGTGCCGAAAAATCTGGCCCGTCCCGGCGACATTGTGGTTTTCCGCACCGGGCAAAGCCCGCGCGGTCTGCATACCGGCATTTACGCCGGCGGCGACTCTTTTATCCACAGTCCGCGCCGGGGCGAGCGCGTGCGCATGGAAAGCATGAACATTCCCTACTGGCGCAGCAAACTGATTTCCGTGCGCCGAGTCGTGCGCTGAACCACATTGCGTTTATTGATGTTAAGCCCCGCGCCGTTTGGCGCGGGGCTTTTTTGTATGAAAAAGAGACCCCCGGCCTAGCCGGGGGTCTCTTTTCGCAAGTACGCAGCTTGCTATCATAGATTGTTTGAAGTATGTCTGGAAAATAGATTAGGGGATTTGCGCCTGCCGCTATTGCGTTTTGTTGCGCATGACGTCTGTTTTTCCAGCCGTCCGGGCTCAACAGCAAGGTAATCCGCGTTTTTTCTCAGCACGTGGGCAGCGCAACTATTGAAAATAAAATATCTTCAACGGCAAATCGCTCTGGATATTCCACCACAGCAATGCTGCGATACGCTTGCAGGAGGCGTCATGGCGCGCACGGCATCACGGACCGAAGGCCTTCTGAGCATTGCGGATATTTCCCGCCATTTTTCCCTGCCGGAATCCACAACCCGCTATTACTGTAAACGCTTCGCGGCCTTTATCCCCAGTGTGGGCGAAGGCCGCCGACGGCGCTACCGACCGGAAACCCTGGAAGTTATTGCCGCCATACTGGAGCAGATGCAGACTTCCCGCACGGCGGCCGCTGTGGAAAATACGCTGCTGGCCCGCTTTCCCCGTAACGCTCTTGCTGTTCCCGAGCCTGAGCCCTGCCCGGTCCGGCAGGTGGAGAATTTGGTTGCGGAGTTGCTGCCTACAGCGGCCCTGCAGCTTCTGGAGCGTCAGACCCAGGCCCTGGAGAGCATTGCGCAGCTCATGCATGCGGTGATTGAACGCCTGCCGCAAACCGGAGCGGCGGCGTCTGAAACAGCACGCGAGAATCAGCAATTGCGTAGTGATGTGGAAAATCTGCGCGTTCTGCTGCATGCCTCGGAAAAAACCCAACAAGCGGATCTGGATCAGCTGCGGGCCTGGATGACCAGGGTAATTCAGCGACGGGACAAAACCGCTCCGGCGGACTGACAGCAACAGCATTCTCTTTTTGCGGCATTGCTGAACGGATATTTCCATTGTGGCGGAATCAGCACCGCCTTTTGAAGGGGCTCCATCAAAACCACCCGCATAGCGGGTAGTTTGCTCCAGCCCTATAAGGGCTTGTTACCGGCCAGCGTCTAAAGGCGCCGGCTTTCACTTTGTTCAAGCCCAGAGCCCTTGCCGCCTTGGCCTACCCCTTGAAGGGGTCTTGGTATTCTCGTGGACTCAACCTGTCTTGCATAATGTCATGCTTCTCTTGCTGCTGAATATATTTTTTAATCGTTGTCTCATTGAGTCCGACTGTGCTCACATAATACCCTTCGGCCCAGAATTTTCTGTTGCCAAACTTGTACTTAAGATTTGCGTGCTTATCAAAAATCATCAACGAACTTTTTCCTTTCAGATACCCCATAAAATTCGATACACTCATTTTTGGTGGAATAACCAGCAGATGCACATGATCCGGCATGAGATGGCCTTCCAAAATTTCAACACCTTTGTATCTACAAAGGTCTCGAAGAATTTCTTTTATGCTGTCACGTAATTGGGAAAATATTATTTTTCTTCTGTACGTTGGTGTGAATACGATATGATACTTGCATAGCCATTTTGTGTGCGCTAAACTTTGGACTCGAGTTCCCATATAAAAACACCTTTCCCTTAAAAGTTACGATGGGCCTGAACAACTCTATCGTATGGGAAAGGTGTTTTTTTGTGTAACACATTATCGCCACCCGCGTAGCGGGTGGTTGCTTGTTTTGCGCACTACGTGCGCTCAACTGGCTAAAGCCTATATACAACACAGGGCGCATCCGTACGGATGCGCCCTGTAGCATACGCGCACCGGTCGTGCGTAGTGCTCTTATTTTTCCAGAAAAATCAGGCGCAGACCGGGCGCCGCTTCCTCTTCGCGAACCGGACGGTAACCCGCGCGCACGTAAAGCCGCACGTTGCGCAGACTTTGGCTGCTGGTAAAAAGCTCGTACCGCGCTTGCGGACAGGTTTTAGCCATGACGGATTCAACGGCCGCCAGTAACTGCGTTCCCACTCCCCTGCCCTGCCGATCCGGATGCACCATCAGCTTTCCGATATGCACCGTATTTTGATCCAGCCGGGCGCGGACGGACCCCACAAGCGTCGCGTCTTCGTCCGCGGCCTTGAGAAAAACCACGCCCCCCTCAAACTGACGCAACAAATCCTCCACGTTTTCCCGTAACGGCGGAATGGCGAAATTGTTCAGCAGGCGGGCTTCGCTCTGGTACGCCAGGTATTGCAGGGCAAGAATCCGCTCCAGATCCGCCCTTTCCGCCATGGTGATCATCACCTTACTTGCCGCTTTGCTTGAGGGACATGTCCACCGCGCCTTTGAACAGATCCAGGGGCAGCGCGCCGCGGACCACCAGATTGTTGACCAGAAAATATGGCGTGCCCTCCACGCCGAGCTTTTGCGCATCCTGCTGATCCTCCGCAAGAATGTCGCTGACCTTCTTGCCGCGCACGTCCCGTGCCAGGCGCTTCATATCCACATCCAGATCCTGCGCGGTCTTTTTCAGAAAATCCTCACCCTCGGTCACCAGCCGGTCCCGGTCGGCGAACAGGGCTTTGTAGAACTTCCAGGCCTTTTCCTCGCTCTGCTGCGAGATAGCCACAAAATAGGCCGCCGCCTGCCCACCCGGCCCTTTTTCATCCAAAGGCAGATTTTTGAAGACCAGGCTGATGTCCTTGCCATATTCCTGCAAGAGAGCATCCACGGTTTTGGAAGCCTGCTGGCAGAAGTGACAGGTAAAATCGGAAAAAGCCACAATGCGCACCTTGGCCTTGGGCGATCCCAGCACCGGACGGCCTTCCAGGCGCACGCTTTTGGGCGTTTTCATATCTTCACGCCACTGAGTTTCCAAATTGCGCTTGCGGCGCATATTGGAACCCTGCTGGGCGATATCCAGCACAGCCTCGCTATTGCGGCGCAACACGTCCAGCACAATATCCGGGTGCTCGCGCAAGGCCTTTTCCAGCAGCTGCGGCAGGTTATCTTCCGTGACCTGACCTGCCGCGCGGGGCGCGCCGCCCGGCAGACAAAGCCCACTCAAGGCCAACAGCAAACTCAAAGCAAAAAACCTTTTAGCGAAAATACTCATATGTCCCTCATAATAGGTTGTAAGCTTCACCGAAGTAACGTTCTTCAGCGCCCCGTCGCTTCATTGCCGTATTCCAACCGGCTTTGCATGGCGGCATCTTCAATTTTAAAGAGCAGATCATCAAAGTCCACGGGCTTCATTAAATAACCGAACGCACCTTGCGTCATGGCCTGAACCGCCAATTGCATATCGGCATGTCCCGAAAGCAGTATAATCTGCGTCTTTGGCCAACGTTCGGCAATCCGCTGTAAAGCGCCCATGCCGTCCAGCACCGGCATTTTTACATCCATCCCCACAATGGGAAAACATTCCCCTTCCATGGCCTCCACGGCTTCCTGGCCGTTGGCGGCCCGGCCGC
>OJIY01000258.1_pt1 | contig 21544 bp, 14 predicted proteins | sample 1596061 | NCBI WGS metagenome assembly OJIY01 (sample SAMEA4350111, study PRJEB24818) | metagenome | biome: human; feature: gut; material: faeces | place: Denmark | collected 2013-09
CCTTGCAACCCCCCGGAGCACCCCTGCCAGGCTTTCCAACGCTCTCATTCCGCGAGGGCTGCGCTGCATTTGCTGCGGGAGCTTCCCTCGCCATGCTTGCGCAGGCTCGGGTGATCTCTCTTCGCGCCGCGCAATGCCATCCGCTGACGGTCGTTGAGAAGGAGATGCTCAGCCGTTGGATGTTGATACGCGGCGCTTAGGGGGCGCAGCCCGCACGCGGGCAAGCCCCGCCCCCCGCCGGGAAGGCGGCCCAAACTCGAGCGGAGCGGAAAACGCCGCGCCCAAAAGGCGAAACATCCCTCGTCCGCGCGTCAGCCCCCTTGTTGCCCGCGCCGGAGGCGGCCCAAACGGCGGGGCGCCGTAAGCCGCATGCCCGAAGGGCATAATTATGCTACTCGTGCGTCAGGGCTCTGGCCTTCCGCCGGGAAAGCATAGTAAAAATAGTCCACGATACGCCGTTTTCCAGTCGGGACACGGCAAGGTGCATATGCCATGAACCTCTCCCGCATCTTTATCCTCCGCCCCATCGCCACCTCCCTGTTGATGGTGGCCCTGCTGCTCTCGGGCCTGCTGGCCTACCGCTCCCTGCCGGTGGCGGCCCTGCCGCAGATCGACTATCCCACCATCCAGGTGCAGACGCTCTATCCTGGCGCGTCGCCGGACGTCATCGCGGCGGTGGTCACGGCCCCGCTGGAGCGTCAGTTCGGCATCATGCCCGGCCTGGTGCAGATGAGTTCGCTGTCCTCGGCCGGGGCCTCGGTCATCACCTTGCAATTCGACCTTTCCATCGCCCTGGACGTGGCCGAGCAGGAGGTGCAGGCGGCCATCAATGCGGCGGACAACCTGTTGCCCGGCGATCTGCCCAATCCGCCGGTCTACAACAAGGTCAACCCGGCGGACCCGCCCATCGTCACCCTGGCCGTGACCAGCGACGCCATGCCCCTGACCCGTCTGGAAGACCTGGTGGACACCCGCCTGGCGCAAAAGATTTCGCAACTGCCCGGCGTGGGTCTGGTCACGCTGTCCGGCGGGCAGCGCCCGGCCGTGCGCGTGCAGGTCAACCCCAAGGCCCTGGCAGGTGCGGGCCTGACCCTGGCCGACGTGCGCTCGGCCATTGCCTCGGCCAACGTCAACGACGCCAAGGGCAGCTTTGACGGGCCGGAACGGGCCAGCACCATCGACGCCAACGACCAGCTTTCCTCGGCCCGGGAATACGCCCGGACCATCATCGGCTACAAGGACGGCGCACCCTTGCGCCTCACGGACGTGGCCGATGTGCTGGAGGGCGCGGAAAACGCGCGTCTGGCCGCCTATGTGGCCGCGGCGGGCGCGGACGGCAAGGATTCCTTCCGCCCGGCCATTGTGCTCTCGGTGCAGCGCCAGCCCGGCGCCAACGTCATCAGCGTGGCCGACAGCGTGACCCGCCTGCTGCCCGTACTGCAGCAGACCCTGCCCGGCAACGTGGAGGTGCGCGTGGTTACGGACCGCACCACCACCATCCGCGCCACGGTGCATGACGTGCAACTGGAACTGCTGCTGGCCGTGGCCCTGGTTATCTGGGTCATCTGGATTTTTCTGCGCAATGTGGAGGCCACCATCATCCCGGCCCTGGCAGTGCCCCTGTCTCTGGTGGGTTCGCTGGGGGTCATGTATCTGGCCGGATTTTCCCTGAACAATCTCACGCTCATGGCTCTGGTCATCGCCACCGGTTTTGTGGTGGACGACGCCATTGTGGTCATTGAAAACATTTCCCGCTACCTGGAGCAGGGCGAGCGGCCCCTCCAGGCCGCACTCAAGGGCGCGGGCCAGATCGGCTTCACCATCATCTCCCTGACCATCTCCCTGGTGGCGGTGCTCATCCCGTTGCTGTTCATGGGGGATGTGGCCGGGCGGCTGTTCCGCGAATTCGCCGTGACCCTGGCCGTGACCATATTGATTTCGGCGGTGATCTCCCTCACGCTCACGCCCATGCTCTGCGCGGTCATGCTGCGGCCCGAGCGTCATGCCGGGGAGAAGGAGGCGGGCCGCTTTTTCAGCCGTCTGCTGCTCTGGTACGAGCACCGGCTGGACTGGGTTTTCGCCCACCAGCGCCTGACCCTGGGCGTGGCCCTGGGCACCCTGGCGCTCACCGTGATTCTGTATATCGTGGTGCCCAAGGGCTTTTTTCCGGTGCAGGACACGGGCGTGATCCAGGGCATTGCCGAGGCCCCGCAGGATACCTCCTTCGCGGCCATGGCCGGACGCCAGCGTGAACTGGCGGACATGATCCTGCAGGATCCGGCCGTGGAAAGCGTGGTCTTTTTCGTGGGTGTGGACGGCATCAACCAGAGTCTGGGCACCTCGCGTCTGACCGTGGAACTCAAGCCGCTTTCCGAGCGCGACGCCCGCGCCCCGGCCATTGCCAAGCGGCTCATGGCGCGGGCCGCGCACCTGCCGGGGCTGACCCTGTATATGCAGCCCGTGCAGGATCTGACCATTGAGGACCGTGTCTCGCGCACCCAGTACCAGTTCACCGTGGAGGCTTTGAACCGGGAGCAGTTGCAGGCCTGGGTGCCGCGCGTGGTCCAGGCCTTGTCCGAACGGCCCGAGCTGGAGCACGTGACCAGCGACCTCCAGAAGCCGGGGCGCATGGCCTGGCTGAACATCAACCGTGACGCGGCCGGGCGGCTGGGCATCAGCATGTCGGACATCGACAACGCCCTCTACGACGCCCTGGGCCAGCGTCTGATATCCACCATCTTCACCCAGACCAACCAGTACAAGGTGGTGCTGGAGGTGGCCCCGCGCTTCCGCCTGGGCCCGGCGGCCATTGAGAACATCCATGTGCGCGGTTCTTCGGGCGATCCCGTGCCCCTGACCAGCATCGCCACGCTGGAGGAGCGCCCGGCCCAGCTTTCCATCGCGCGCCAGGGCCAGTTCCCGGTGGCCACCATTTCCTTCAACGTGGCCCGCGATTCCTCGCTGGGCGCGGCCGTGAACGCGGTGCTGGCTGTGGAAAAGGAGCTGGGCCTGCCCCCGGCTCTGCGCACCCAGTTCCAGGGCGCGGCCCAGGCCTTTCTGTCCTCCACGGACAACCAGATCTGGCTGATCCTGGCGGCCATCGTGACCATGTACATCGTGCTGGGCGTGCTTTACGAGAGCTACATCCACCCGGTGACCATCCTTTCCACCCTGCCTTCGGCCGGGGTGGGGGCCTTGCTAGCTCTGCTGCTGGCGGGCATGGAACTGGGTGTGGTGGGCATCATCGGCATCATCCTGCTCATCGGCATCGTCAAGAAAAACGCCATCATGATGATCGACTTCGCCCTGGAGGCCGAACGGGGGGAGGGCAAGCCGCCGCTGGCCGCCATCCGTCAAGCCTGCCTGCTGCGCCTGCGGCCCATATTGATGACCACCATGGCCGCCCTGCTGGGGGCTTTGCCTCTGATGATCGGCTGGGGCATGGGCGCGGAGCTGCGGCGGCCCTTGGGCGTGACCATGGTGGGCGGCCTGATCGTGAGCCAGGTGCTGACGCTCTTCACCACGCCGGTCATCTATCTCTGGTTTGACCGCATGAGCCTGCGTCTGCGCCATAAGTCCACGCAAGGCACGCGGCCCGTGGAGGAGGGCGCATGAGCGCGCCCGGCGACGCCGACAAGGCGGGCGGGGGAAAGCGCCGCCGCTTTGGGCCGGAATTCATTCCGCTGAATATTTCCGCGCCGTTCATCCGGCGGCCCGTGGCCACCACGCTGCTGACCATCGCCATGGCCCTGGCCGGTATGGTGGCCTTCGGCCTGCTGCCCGTGGCTCCGCTGCCTGAAGTGGACTTTCCCGTGGTGGTGGTGCGCGCGCGCATGCCCGGCGCCAGCCCGGAAACCATGGCCGCCACCGTAGCCACCCCATTGGAGCGGGCCCTGGGGCGCATCGCCGGGGTCACGGAAATGACCTCCTCCAGCAGCCTGGGGTCCAGCAACGTGATTTTGCAGTTTGATCTGGACCGGGACATAGACGGCGCGGCCCGCGACGTGCAGGGGGCCATCAACGCGGCCCGTTCAACCCTGCCGACCCTGCCGTCCAATCCCTCCTACCGCAAGGTCAACCCCTCGGGCGCGCCGATCATGATTTTGTCCATCACCTCGGACGTGCTGACCCGCGCCCAGCTTTACGATGCGGCCTCCACAGTGCTGGCCCAGAAGATTTCGCAGATTCCCGGCGTGGGCGAGGTCACCGTGGGCGGCGGAGCCCTGCCCGCCGTGCGGGTGGAGGCCATCCCCGACGCCCTGAACCGCGCGGGAGTGAGCACCGAGGACGTGCGCAAGGCCCTGGCCGCGGCCAACGCCTTTCTGCCCAAGGGTATGCTGGAGAACGACAAAAATTTCTGGTTGGTGGGGGCCAACGACCAGCTTTTGAAGGCCGACGACTACAAGCCGCTGATCGTGGCCCAGAAGGACGGCAGGACCATCCGCCTCTCGGACGTGGCCCGGGTGGAGGATTCCTCGCAGGACGTGCGCAACATGGCCGTGGCCAACGGCAAACCGGCCATCTTGCTGATCGTCTTCCGTTCGCCCGGCGCCAACATCATCGAGACTGTGGACCGGGTCAAGGCCATGATGCCGCAATTGCGCTCCTGGCTGCCGGAAAGCGCGGACCTGACGCTGCGCATGGACCGCTCCCTGACCATCCGCGCCTCTTTGCGCGAAGTGGAAAAGAGTCTCATGCTGGCCATGGGCCTAGTGGTGCTGGTGACCTTTCTGTTTCTGCGCAACGCCAGAGCCACCAGCATTCCGGCCGTGGCCGCGCCGGTCTCGCTTATCGCCACCTTCGGGGTCATGTATCTTTGCGGCTACAGCCTGGACAATCTCTCGCTCATGGCGCTCACCGTGTCCACGGGTTTTGTGGTGGATGACGCCATTGTGGTGCTGGAAAATATCGTTCGCCGTCTGGAAATGGGTGAAAGCCCGTTGCGCGCGGCCCTGCGGGGGGCACGCGAGGTGGGCTTCACCGTAATGTCCATTTCTATTTCTCTGGTGGCCGTGTTCACGCCCATTTTGTTCATGGGCGGCATTGTCGGGCGGCTGTTCCGGGAATTTTCCGTGGTGCTGACCACGGCGGTGCTGGTGTCCATGCTGGTCTCCCTGACCACCACGCCCATGATGTGCGCCAAACTGCTGCGGCCCTTCGACGTGGACCTGGCCCGGCGCAAGGAGCGCCTGCTGCGATCCCGCACGGGTTTTCTGAGTCCGCTGCGGCAATGGTGCACGCGCGTGGGCCAGGCCTGGGGCGGCATGCTGGCGGGCATGCAGCACGGCTATGCCGCCAGTCTGGCCGTGGTGCTGCGCCATCCGCGCCTGACCATCCTTTCGCTGCTGCTGGTCATCGCGGGCAACATCTGGCTGTATATCGTGGTGCCCAAGGGCTTTTTCCCCCAGCAGGACACCGGGGTGATCATGGGCGGCATCCGGGCGGACCAGAGCGCCTCCTTCCAGGCCATGCAGGTCAAACTGGAAAAACTGGTCAACGTGATCCGCGCGGACCCGGCCGTGGAGCAGGTTTCGGCCCATATTTCCGGCGGGCGCGGCGGGGGCGGGGTGTTCATTTCGCTCAAGCCCCTGGAGGAACGCAAGATCGGCGCGCAGGCGGTCATCGGGCGGCTGCGCGGCAAGCTGTCCTCCGAGCCGGGTTTGCAGATTTTTCTGCAACCGGCCCAGGATATCATGATGGGCGGGCGCAGCGCGCGCTCCCAGTACCAGTACACCCTGCAGGCCGACAACCTGGACGAACTGCGCACCTGGGGCCGCCGTTTGCAGGAGGCGCTGGCCAAGGTTCCCCTGTTCAAGGATGTGGACAGCGACATTGAGGAACGCGGGCTCCAGACCATGATCACGGTCAACCGCGACGCCCTGGCCCGTCTGGGCCTGAACATGCGCGAAGTGGACGCGGCCCTGAACAACGCTTTTGGCCAGCGCCAGGTCTCCACCATCTATCAGGACAAGAACCAGTACCGCGTGGTGCTGGAATACGCTCCGGACTGGCTGGAAGGCGCGCAGGCCCTGGACAAGGTGCGCCTGCCGGGCAAGGACGGCCTGGTGCCCCTGCTCAGTGTGGCCAGCGTGGGCCCGGCCTTCGCGCCCCTCTCCGTGGCGCATCAGGGCCAGTTCGCCGCCGTGACCATTTCCTTCAATCTGGCCCAGGGGGCCGCGCTTTCCGAGGCGCAGGCGGCCATTGCCGAAGCGCGGGTCAGAATCGGCATGCCCTCCGGCATTGTGGGCAGCTTCCAGGGCACGGCCAAGATGTTCAGCGACACCATGAGCAGCCAGGTCATTTTGATTCTGGCCGCCCTGGCCGCCCTGTATATCGTGCTGGGCGTTCTCTATGAAAGCCTGATCCACCCCCTGACCATCCTTTCCACCCTGCCGTCGGCGGGCGGCGGGGCCCTGCTTTCCCTGATGCTTTTCAAGATGGAGTTCAGCGTCATAGCGCTCATCGGCGTGCTGCTGCTGGCGGGCATCGTCAAGAAAAACGCCATCATGCTCATCGACTTCGCCCTGGACGCCTCCCGCGTTCGCCGCCTGCCGCCGGACAAGGCCATTTACGAGGCCTGCCTGTTGCGCTTCCGGCCGATTATGATGACCACGGCGGCGGCCATCCTCGGCGCGGTGCCTCTGGCCCTGGGCCAGGGCGACGGCGCGGAGATCCGCCAGCCCCTGGGCATTACCATTGTGGGTGGCCTGCTGGTCAGCCAGGTGCTGACCTTGTACACCACCCCCGTGGTCTACCTCTGCCTGGACCGCGCCCGCCTGCGCGCGCGGCGTTTCTGGTGGCGGCTGCGCTACGGCAGCGCCAGAGCCGCGCGTCTGGCCGTGCTCAGCCGCCGGGGATGAGGTTGCCCGCCTCATGCCGGGCGGAAAGCAGTTGTTTTTAAGCCCTAGTTTTTTACTTTGATTTACGGTATTTGGTGGATTATTCCTTGCGGGAAACACTGTTTTGAGCCAAAATGCGCTAGAAACGGTACGCCGCCCGCCGGGCTTCCCCCTCCGGCAAAGGAGACTAAGGCGCATGTATCATTGCAGCTTGCGGATCAGAATTTGCGGTGGAGACGTGATGCTGGAAAATGCGCTGCGTTCTGTGATGCCGCGCGAGCATTTCGAGCACATCTTTACCGTCGATTTCTGTCCGGACGGCGCTGATTGCCGGGATTTAGCACACGACGACGTCATTTTTCTGAATGCCGGGCAAGCGGAAAGCCTGCCGGGCATCCGTCGCGCGACCAAAGCGGAGGCCGTCATCATTCTTGTGGCGCCCGCCGGGCTTGCCGCGAACCCGTCCGAGGAATTCTGGACGCAGATCGACGATATCTGGACCGGGCCGCACACTCCGGCGGCGCTTGCGTTCCGTTTCGCCAAGCTGCTTGACGGGCTCAAGCTGAAACGGGATGTCCGCCTTACGCAGCTTTATCTGGATACGATCATCGACACCACGCCGTCCCTGGTCTGGATCAAGGACGTCAAGGGCGCGCATCTCAAGGTCAACGAAAGTTTCTGCCGTACCGTGGGCAAAAGCAAGCGGGACATCGAAGGCCGTGGTCATTATTATATCTGGGACCTGAAGAAGGAAGAATACGAAAAAGGCGAATACGTCTGCCTGGAAACCGATGTCGTGGTCATGGAAGAAGGGAAAACCCGTGTTTTTGACGAGATCGTCAAAAGCAAGCAGGGCATGCGTCAGTTCAAGACCTGGAAGTCGCCTCTCTTTGATGATGACGGGCGGATCATGGGTACGGTGGGCATTGCCCTGGATGTGACCAATCTGGCCAGCCTGAGCGCGGAACTGGAACTGCTGCTGCGCAGTCTGCCCTTTGCCGTGCTGATTGCGGATGCGGAGGACCGTGTCGTGAACGTCAATGAAAAATTCCGGGAATTTTTCGACGTTGCCGACGAGGTTGCCCTGGACGAGAATTGCCGGATCTGGCGGGAAAAGGCCCTGGCCGAGGGCCGTCTGGTGCGGGTGGAAGGGCGTGAGGAACTGCGTTGGGAGCATAACGGCCGGGAGATGCTTCTGGATGTCCAGGAACAGGCTATTCTGGATGTCTTTTCCCACCGCATCGGCACTATCGTGATCTTTCGCGACGTCACCCTGGAGCGCGAGTTCGAGCGTCGGCTGGCCCGCAATGCCAATACCGACACGTTGACCGGCCTGTACAACCGGCGTTATTTCTATGAACGCGTGCGTTCCGGCGTGACGGAGGGAGCCGAAGGCCTGCTCTATATGGATCTGGACAATTTCAAGGCCGTCAATGACCGTTGCGGGCATCAGGCGGGCGATCATGTTCTGGTCACGGTGGCCGGCCTGCTGCGCGAAATCTGTCCCGAAGCCCTTACCGCCCGTCTGGGCGGCGACGAATTCGTTCTCTATCTGAGGGACCACCCGCTGGATTTCCTGATTCGCAAGGCCGGGCAACTGGTGGAGCTGATGCGCGAAACCTTCGGAAATTCCGAGATGTTGCGGGATCTCTCCCCCAGTATCGGCATTGTGCGCAGTGAAGAACCCGGCCTGACGCTGGATGAACTGATCCGCCGGGCGGACGCGGCCATGTATACGGCCAAGCGCGGCAGGCTGGGGTATTGCGTGTATGAACCGGGCCTGGAAAATCCGCCGGACGACGATCGCGGGGCGGACCGTCCCTACCGCTCGGGTCGCTGACGGCGTGCGCGCTCTCCGCAGGGCCACGCCGGAAGATAAGGATTGAAGATGCGCATTCCCGATTTTGAACTGGAAGTATTTTTCGGCAGACACGAATTTTCCGCACCGTATTTGTTGGCCCAGTCCGACTGTGAGGCCCTGAGCATCGCGGAACTGCTGGTGCTGGAACCGGACCCGGCCGCCGCGCGGGAGGCTTTTCTGCAAACCCGGCTCGGCTATACCGAAAATGACGGCAGGCCGGAACTCAGGCGGGCCATAGCCCGTTTGTACCAGGGCGTGACCGGGGATCAGGTGCTGGTGCAGACCGGCGCGCAGGAGGGCATTTTTTCCTGCTGCAACGTGCTGCTGGACAAGGGCGATCATCTGGTCTGCATGTTTCCGGCCTACCAGTCCCTGTATGAGGTGGCGCGGTCCGTGGGCTGCGACGTGTCGTTCTGGCGTTTCCGCCAGACGGCGCGCGGCTGGGTTCTGGATTTCGACGAACTGGAATCCCTGCTCCGGCCCGACACCAGGGCCATCGTGATCAACTCGCCCCATAATCCCACGGGCTACGCCCTGAGTGAGGCGGAACTGCGCGCGCTCTGCGAACTGGCGGCGCGGCGGGGCATTCGTCTGATCGCCGACGAGGTTTACAAGGGTCTGGAAGATCCGGACGGGCCGGACGAAAACGCCGGGCGCGCCCGTTCTTCGGTCTGTGAGCTGTATGAAAGGGGCGTTTCCATCGGCGTGCTTTCCAAGGCCTACGGCTTGCCGGGACTGCGCATTGGCTGGCTGGCCAGCCGTGATCGTGAAACGCTCACGGCCTTGAGCCGCTTCAAGAATTATCTGAGCATCTGCTGCGCTACGCCGTCGGAAGAACTGGCCCTGACGGCCCTGCGCCACGCTCCGGCCCTTTTGGCGCGCAACCGGGCCATCGTCCGGGCCAACCTGGCTCTGGCAGACGCCTTTTTCGCCCGGCACGCCGGTCTGTTCATCCACAACCGCCCCTTGGCCGGGCCTGTCGGCTTCCATCGGCTCAATATTGACGGTCCGGCGACGGAGTTCTGCGAGCGTCTGGCGCGCCAGGCCGGGGTGCTGCTTCTGCCCGGCAATGTCTACGGCGTGGACGAGCCCTACTTTCGCATGGGCTACGGCCGCCGCAATTTCGGGGAAAACCTGGCTCATTTTGAGGCCTGGCTGGCCGAAGCAAAGCTGGATTGAGCGCATGCGAGCCGTGGAACTGGCCTTCAACGCCCGCTGTGACGCCCATGTCCTGAACCCCGACGCCATTCCGGCGGCGTTTTCGTTCCTTGGCCCGACGCGGGCGTCGCAGGTTCGCCGTTTTCACGCCTCCTTTCCGGAATACGTCCCCACCCCCCTGTACAGCCTGGAAGGTCTGGCCGCCCGGCTCGGTCTGGGCCGGATCTTCGTCAAGGACGAGTCCCGCCGTTTCGGCCTGAAAGCCTTCAAGGCGCTGGGCGCGTCCTGGGCCGTGGCCCGCCTTCTTTCCCGGCGTCTGGAGCTGCCGCCGGACAGCATCGGTCCTGCGCTCGGGACGCCGGAGACGCGGGAAAGAGTGGGGGAGGTGACCCTGGTCACGGCCACGGACGGCAATCACGGGCGTGGTCTGGCCTGGGCCGCCCGCCAATTCGGGCTGGAGGCCGTGGTTTTCATGCCCAAGGGCTCGGCCGAAGCCAGGGCGGAGGCTGTCCGCGCCCTGGGCGCACGTTGTGAGATCACGGATCTGACCTACGACGACGTTGTGCGCCATGCCGCCGCGTATGCGCGGGCAACGGGCGGCGTGCTCGTGCAGGATACGGCCTGGCCGGGCTATGAGGAAATCCCGCGTTGGATCATGCAGGGTTACACGACGCTGGCTCTGGAAGCGCTGGAACAGATGCGGGCTCTGGGCCGCGAACGGCCCACGCTTATCCTTCTGCAGGCGGGCGTGGGCTCCTTTGCCGCCGCCGTGCTGGGCTTTTTCACCATTGAGGCGGCTGAGGCCGGCGTCGCCGCCCCTCTGGCAATCAGCGTGGAACCGCACAACGCGGATTGCGTTTTCCGTTCCGTGCGGGCCGGGGACGGCCGCGCCAGAGCCGTGGACGGGGATCTGCGCACCATGATGGCCGGACTGGCCTGCGGCGAGGTCAGCACGCTGGCCTGGGAGATTTTACGGGAACATCTTTTCGCCGCCGCGGCCTGTCCGGACGGCGTGGCGGCCCACGGCATGCGCCTGCTGGCCGCGCCCCTGCCCGGCGATCCGGCCCTGGTTTCCGGCGAATCCGGAGCCGTGGGCGCGGGCCTGCTGGACTATCTGAGCCGCGCGCCCGAGGCGGCCACCATGCGCGCCGCCCTGGGGCTGGACGGCAATGCCGTGGTTCTGCTCATCAGCACCGAGGGGGACACCGCGCCGGACGTCTACCGCCAGGTGATCCGGCACGAGGCTTGCAGAGAATACATGGACTGAGGCGTTGGTTTTGGACCATACCCCCCCCCGGAGTTTCGCCATGACGGACGCCTATGACAAAATGTGCGAATTCGAGCGCATGGCCACGGAACTGGCCGTGACCTTCATCAATCTGCCGGCCGAGCAGGTGGACGCGCATATTGAATCCGCCTTGCGGCGGCTGGTGCTCTTTCTGGGGTTTGACCGCGCCACACTTGTTCAGCATGCGGGCAACGGCAGGCCGTTGGCCAGCCATTGCTGGGGTAAGCCGGGCTATCCCATTCTCACCGAATATTCCTTCGCGGAAGAATATCCGTATATTTACGGGACGATGGAGAAAAGCAAGGAGGTGCTTGTCTTTTCCGCCGACTCTTTGCCCTCGGACGCGGCAAAAGACGCGGAGATGATGCGCTGCTACGGTCCGCCGGTGATGGTCTGCCTGCCCCTGCTCGCCGAGAGCCGCAATATCGGGCTGATCACCGTGGGCACGTTTGCATCCGTACGGCCCTCCCTGCCGGAAATGCTCAACTGTCTGCCCCTGCTGGGCACCATTCTCGCCAATGCGCTGCTCAAGAAATCCATGGAATTGAGCCTGAAGCAGGCATTCATGGAAGTAACCCGCCTCAAGAATCTCATGGAGGCTGAAAATTGCCTTTTGCATGAAGATCTGGGCAACCGCTGCCTTCCACTGCACAATATGGTGGGTGAAAGCAAGGCGCTCAAGCGCCTGCTGCGCCAGATCAAGCAGGTGGCGGACACGGATTCCACGGTGTTGATTCTGGGTGAAACCGGCACCGGCAAGGAACTCGTGGCGCGCAGCATTCACAATATGAGCGGCCGCAGCAAGCGGGCCATGCTCAGCGTCAACTGCGCGGGTTTTGCGCCGTCGCTCATGGAAAGCGAGCTTTTCGGCCATGAAAAAGGGGCGTTTACCGGAGCTATCTCCAGAAAGATGGGCCGGTTTGAGGTCGCGGACGGTTCCAGCCTGTTCTTTGATGAAGTGGGGGAGCTTTCGGCTTCGGCCCAGGCCAAATTGCTGCGCGTGCTTCAGGAAAAGCAGTTTGAGCGGGTGGGTTCCTCGCGGCCCGTTCATGTGGATGTGCGCATTCTGGCGGCCACCAACCGGGATTTGGAAGTGGAAATGCTCGAAGGCCGTTTCCGCGAGGATTTGTTCTACCGCCTCAATGTCTTTCCCATTACCGTGCCGCCCCTGCGTGAGCGTCTGGAGGACATTCCCCTGATGGTCAAAGCCTTTGTCGCTGAATTAAACGTGTCCATGGGCAAGGACATCCGCCAGGTCAACAGTAATGACCTGAAGGTTCTGCATGAATATCCCTGGCCGGGCAACGTGCGCGAATTGCGCAATGTGGTGGAGCGGGCCATGATTCTCGCCTCCGGTTCCATCCTGCGCATTTCTCTGCCGGAACGCCGGGACCGCGAGGCCGCAGTGGAGAGCCTGGCGGAGGCGGAGCGCAGGCATATTCTGGCCGCTCTGGAAAAAACGGACGGAAGGATCAGCGGAGAAAAGGGCGCGGCCAGGTTGCTGCGCATCAATCCCAAGACTCTTGAGTCGCGTATGAAACGCCTGAACATCAGCCGGACAGGCCAACGGCGTCCGGCTGACGGCGCTTGAGCCGCGCTTCGGCCGCAGCGTTTTGCGCAGTTCCGGAATCCTCATATTTCAGGATGTCCTGAAATATGAGGATTTTTTATATCTTGTTTTCGGATGGATTGTGATTTTTTTCTCTATAACCGTCCGCTTTGCCAGGATATGCGGGCAAAACGGACGCCTGGCATAAGAAATGCTCTTTTGGGGTGTAGCGAACCCGGGGAACTGTCCCGAAGATTTTTGGGGCCATCCCTGAACCCCAACCCAAAGGAGCACGCCATGCATAAGCCAGCCACCAAGGCCACTCAAAAAGCCAATGCCGCTTTTCTGGAAAAACTGCCTTTCGACAATGTTCAGGATTTTGAGGACGCCTGGCGCGGGCTCATTGCCGAGACGCCGGATCTGGCAATCAAAAACGATGCCGGAGAAATTGTCTGGGATATGCAGAGCTACTACGCCTTTCTGCACAAGGACGCGGAAGCGCCGGACACGGTCAACCCCAGCTATTGGCGGCACGAGCGGCTCAACACCATCGCCGGCCTGTTTGAGGTGACCGACGGCATTTGGCAGGTGCGCGGCTATGATCTGGCCAACATGACCCTGATTCGTTCCGATTCGGGCTATATCGTCATTGATCCGCTGGGTTCGGTGGAAACGGCCCGCGCCGCACTGGACCTGACATTCAGTCATCTGGGCAGGAAACCGGTGGTCGCCGTGCTCATCACGCACAGCCACTGGGACCATTTCGGCGGTGTGGAGGGCGTGGTCAGCGCGGAGGACGTGGCGTCGGGCAAAATCCCGTTGATTGTGCCGGACAAATTCACCGAGGAAGTGGTCAGCGAAAATGTTTTTGTGGGCCGGGGCATGAGCCGCAGAGCCTGCTACCAGTTCGGCAACCAGTTGCCGCGCGGGCCTCGGGATCAGGTGGGCAGCGGTCTGGGCAAGGGGGCCTCGGGCGGCAAGAACGCGCCGGTCTTTCCCAGCAGGGTGATCATGAAAACCGGCGAAACGCTGCGTGTGGACGGCGTGGACTTTATTTTCCAGATGACCCCCGACGCCGAGGCCCCGGCGGAAATGTGCTTCTATCTGCCGCAATTCAAGGCGCTCTGCATGGCCGAACTGGTCACCTGCCATCTGCACAACGTGATCCCCTTCCGGGGCGCGCAGGCCCGTTCCACCAAGCAGTGGGCCCGGCACATCCAGGAATCCCTGGATCTCTTCGGCGACAGAAGCGAGGTGCTGTTCATCACCCACCACTGGCCGCGCTGGGGACGCGAGGCGATCATCAAATATCTTGAGAAACAGCGCGATCTCTACAAGTTCATCAATGACCAGACCGTGCGCCGCATCAACCACGGGCAGACCATGCTCGAAATCGCCGAGGAACTGGATCTGCCCCCCGCTCTGGGCCGGGAATGGTACAACCGGGGCTATTACGGCCACCTAAACCACAATATCAAGGCCACCTATCAGAAATATCTGGGCTGGTTCGACTGTAACCCGGCCCATCTGCACGCCCTGCCGCCCGAGGAGGCGGGCAGGCGTTATGTGGAATTCATGGGAGGCCCGGCGGAAGTGCTGCGCAAGGCCCGCGTCTGCTTTGAACAGGGAGAATACCGTTGGGTGGCCCAGGCCGTGAGCCATGTGGTTTTCGCTTTCCCGGACAACAGAGAGGCTCGGGATCTGCTGGCCGACGCTCTGGAGCAGATGGCCTACCAGGCCGAATGCGGCACCTGGCGCAACTGTTTTCTCACCGGAGCCATGGAGCTGCGCGAGGGCGTGAAGAAAAGCGCCACCATGAACACCATCAGCACCTCCACTGTAGCCAATATGCCCACGGAACTGCTGCTGGATTACCTGGCCGTGCAGGTGGATCCGGCCAAAGCCGAAGGCGCGTCGATCCGCATAAATCTGCACTTCGGCGACCTGAAGGAAAACTGGCGGTGGACCCTGGAAAATTCGGTCATGAATTGCTGGAACAAAAGCCTTCCCGAAGCCGATGCGGAATATGACCTGAGCCGGGCCACCTTCAACGCCCTTGTCTGCAAGGAGCTCACCGTGGAGCAGGCCCTCGCTTCCGGCGCGATCACGGAGCGGGGAAGCCGGGGCGCGCTGTCGCGGATGTTCGGCATGCTCGAAGAGACGCCGGACTTCTGGTTCAACATCGTCACGCCGTAGCCGCTCTTGGAAAAAACGGACGGGCGGTTGAACCGCCCGTCCGGGCCGGAAAAACCGGGAGGATCGCATGAACGCTCAGAGCTTACAGATACTCCTTCTGTTCTGCAGTATCGTCGTGCTCGCGTATATGGGGCTGATGTCGCAGAAACGCGTGAAAAAAGCCGAGGATATGTCCGTGGGCGGCAGAAGTTTCACCCGCTGGGACATCTTTTTTTCCCTGTTCGCCTTCTGGGGCGGCAATACCATTTCGAGCATTGTGGAGCTGTCTTTCAAGGACGGCGTCATGGCCGCATGGTTCGGCCTCGCGCGGATCACCATGCTTGTCCTGATTCTGCTGATTACCGGCGGCGCATTCCGCAAGCTGGCCATGATAACGCTTTCGAGTTTTGTATCCCGCTGCTTCGGTTCGCCTTTTCTTCGCTTGGTGTCCGGCGTCATGATAGCGCTCAACTTCACCATCTTCACTGTCAGCTCAGTGGTGGGCGCCGCGGCCTTTTTCACCACGATTCTGGGCTGGTCGGTCTGGCTGTCCGTGCTTTTCACGGTGTTTTCCTTCCTGACCTATACCACCCTGGGCGGTATGCACGCTCTGGCCTATAACGGCAAAATTCTCACCGTGGGGCAGATTCTTTCTCTTCTGGTGCTGGCCGGGCTGGGCATCTGGCAGGCGGGTTGGGGCAATGTGACCGCTCTGGAGCCGCGTTTTTTTGATTTTCTGCCCGCCGGCCGGCTGGGAACGGTCATGATGTGGATGTTCACCTTTGTCATCAATGCCTTCGTGGCCCAGGCCGCCTTGCAGATCGTGATGTCCTGCAAGGATATCAAGGAAGGCAAGAAAGGTCTGAGCTATGTGCTGAGCGGTTTTGTGCCGGTCATCATTCTGTCCGTGCTCGCGGGCTTGGCCGCCAGGGTGCTGTACCCCGGCATCAGCGCCGTGGCCGCCATGCCCACCCTGGCCACCAACATGCCGTCCATGGTGCTTTCCTCCATTGTGGTTATCGGCATGTATTTCACCACGCTGGGCTGGGCTTCCTCCTGTATCCTCTCCGGCGGCACGGTGGCCGCCAACGACATATACCGCTATTTCGTGCCTGATGCCACCTCAGCCCAGCTGATCCGGGCTTCGCGCGTGGCCATTGTGCTGCTTTCCCTGTTCACTGTCGGCTTTGCCGTGCTGCTGCCCAGCGGCATTGAATTCTGGACCATCGTCGGGTTTGTGGTGCGCAACGCGGGCTTGTTCCCTCTGATTCTGATCGGTCTGTTCTGGAACGCCATTTCCCGCAGAGCGGCCATCGCCGCCGCGTTGAGTGGTTCCGGCGTGGGTATGGCCTGGTATTTCATCAAGTTTCCGGCTTTTCTCTTTGACGCCCATCCCATGTTTGTGGGCATGCTGGTTTCCATTGCGGTGGTCACGCTGGGCACTCTCTGGGAATACAGGGGGCGGCTGACTGTGAGCGCCAGCGGGCCTGGTCTGCTCTTTGCCGCCGTCGGCATGGCCGGTCTGGCGTTGTGTGTTGTGTTCGCGCCGCATCTGGCGGCAATGAAGATAACGTTCGCCTGTGTGAGTTACGCCGTATGCTTTCTGTTCGTGGGGGTGCTTTTCCTGATCCGGCGCAGAAACGCGGACGGCAGCCTTTATGTCTTTGAACCGGACTTCAGTTGATTTTCCCGGCCGTGCGGTTCCAAGCGCGCAAGGAGGGCATCAGATGAACACAAGCAAAAAATATGACGAGCTTCTCGTCGCGCTGGAGTCGCTGGCGCGCTCACTGCGGCGTCGCCGTCGTTTTATGCCGCACGATTGGCTGTTCAGACTTGAGGATGTCAGGAACGAGCTGATCTGCCTTGTCGCCCGGGAACGCCGCGCGGAGTGTGCCGATCTGTCATGGCCGTCGCCCCATGCGCGGGAAGCTGTGGTGCGGCTTTCGACCCTGGTGGCTTTTGGCGGATTCGGCCTGACCGGGCACGCCCTCTGTTGCGCCATAGAATCCGTTGCCGAAAACCTTCGCCGGCATCTGGCTTCCTGTTCGGCGGCGGAAGCGCCGACCCGGTCATAGTGAGGGGGGGCATATGCATTGCCTGAAGGATTTTATCGCGGGGTTCAGGGGCTTTCAGGACTCGTATTTCACGTCGGAAAAGTCTTTGTACTCCTCACTGCGTGAGGGGCAGAATCCCAAAGCGCTGGTGGTCGCATGCAGCGATTCGCGCGCTGATCCGGCTCTGGTGCTGGGCTGTAAGCCGGGCGACATTTTTGTGGTCAGAAACGTGGCCAATCTCGTGCCGCACAGGGAGGACGCGGCCGAGGCGGACGCCGTCACGGCGGCCCTGGCCTATGGCGTAATGCATCTGGGCATTGAGCATGTGATCGTTTTGGGACACTCGGGCTGTGGGGGCATTGCCGCCCTGCTGGCCCACGAGAAGGAAGAGACGCGGGACCTGATCTCGCCTTGGATTTCATTGGCCGGGCGCGCCCTGGGCAGAATCAGGCCACTGCTGGAAGCCGGGCCGGAAAGTTCGGCCCGGCGGGCCTGTGAACAGGTTTCTTTGCTGGTCTCCCTGCGCAATCTGCTTTCCTATCCCTGGATCGCCCAAAAAGTGGGGCGGCAGGAACTGGCGCTCCATGCCTGGTATTTTGATCTGGAGCAGGGCGAACTTCTGGGCTATTTCCCCGCTTCCGGCGGTTTTGAGCCCTTGATAGTCCGTCCCTGACTCCGCGCGTTTCGATTGGTGAAGGAGGCCGTCCGGTTCAGCAGTCCGGCACCTGCGCCGGGCGGCCCGCCTGCACCGCGTCCAGATAAGCGGCCCAGGCCTCGCCCACAGCCATAAGCCGTTCTTTCGGCAGTTGCGCGCTGTCGTAGAGAATCAGCACCGAACCGCTCAGGGTGTTGAACTCCAGGGAACCTACGCCGTCAACGGCCGAGAGTTTTTCTTTTGCCGTGGCGGCCACATCCTCCCGCCGCAGGGCCGGGTGACGGATGCGCACCCGGCCGTCCGAAAAGCTCCGCACATATTTGAGCAGACGCAGAGCGTTCATGCCCTGCCCTCCATGGCCGGGGCCTCCGGAGCCGGGAGGTGCGGGCGCATGGCGTTGAGCGATACGCCCAGGGTGGTCAGGTTGTGCAGCAGGGCCGAGAGGCCGGGCTGCAGCACCATGAACAGACCGCCGGCCAGGAAGAGGCTGTTCAGGGTCAGGGTGACCGCGAAATTCGTATGGATGCGGCGCAATGTGCCGCACGCCAGCCGCCGGGCTTCAATGAGCCCGCCCAGACTCGGCCTGGTCAGCAGCACATTGGCCACTTCCCGCGCCAGATCCGTGCCGTCGATCATGGCCACGCCCACATGTGAGGCTGAAAGGGCCGGAGCGTCGTTGATGCCGTCGCCGACCATGAGCACCTTGCAGCCGCTGTCGGTAAGTTCCTGCACCACTCTGGCCTTGTCCGCGGGCAGCACTTGGGCGCGAAATTCCGTAATGCCCGCGCTCGCGGCCACGGCCCGCGCCGTACGTTCGTCGTCGCCGGTGAGCATCAGTACGCGCTTGAAGCCCATGCCGCGCAATGTTTCCACCACTTCGGCGGCTTCCGGCCGCAGAGGATCCTCTATAGCCAGAATGCCCGCCAGCTTGCCGTCCTCGGACAGATAGAGCAGGGAGCGGCCCAGAGCCGCCTGACGAACAATGTCCGCTTCCAGCGGCGAGACGTCCACGCCTTCGTCGTGCTCAATATAGTGGCGGCTGCCCACCCGCAGTTTTTTGCCGTGCAGGGATGAGGCCACGCCATGGGCCACCACGTATTCCACCTGGGCGTGTTCTTCCTCATGCTGGAGATTTTCCTCCTGAGCCTTGCGCACCACGGCGCGGGCCACAGGATGGGGAAAATGCTCTTCCAGGCAGGCCATGACCCGCAGGACTTCGTCGCGCTGCTGCCCTTCGGCGGGAATGACTTCCACCACCTTGGGACTGGCGTTGGTCAGGGTGCCGGTCTTGTCGAAGACCAGGGTGTCCGCTTCGCACAAGGCTTCCAGATAGCGACCGCCCTTGATGACCATGCCGTGACCCGCTCCTTCGCGCATGGAGGCTAGGACGGCCAGGGGCGTGGCCAGCTTGAGCGCGCAGGAATAATCCACCAGCAGCACCGAGGCGGCGCGCATGGGATTGCGCGTAATCAGCCAGACCAGGGCCGCCAGGCCGAAGGTGAAGGGCACGGCCAGGTCGGCCAGGCGCTCGGTCTTGCCCTGAATGCCGGCCTTGAGCGCTTCGGACTGCTCAATGAAGGTGACCACCTGGCGCAGACGGGTACCGTCGCCCACATGGCTGACCCGGATCACCAGCCGCCCTTCCTCCACCACCGTGCCCGCGAACACCGAAGCGCCCTTGGCGCGCGGCACGCCCAGCGGTTCGCCGGTCATGGAGGATTGATTGACCACCGCGCAACCGTCCTCCACAATGCCGTCCACCGGGATGGAACCGCCGTCGCGCACCACCACGAGATCGTCTTTCTGAACTTGGCTCAGGGGCACGGACACTTCCGTGCCGTCTTCCCCGAGCAGCCAGACGCTGTCCACATTCAGGGCCAGACTTTCTGTAAGACTGTCCAGGGAACGGCGACGGGTCCAGTATTCCAGGGTTTCTCCCAGGCCCAGCAGCAGGGTCAGCACGCTGACCGTGCGGAAGTCGCGCATGAGAATTGAGGCGGTGATGGCCGCCGCGTCCAGCACGTCCACGCTGAGCCTGCCGCGCAGCAGGGAAGCGACGCCCTTGAGCAGAAAAGGCGCGGCGGCCGCGACGCTGGTGATCACGCGCCAGATCCGGGGCAGAAAGGGGCGGATGACAAAAAAGCGTATCAGCGGCAGCACCCCCCCGGCGGGCGGTTCTTCAGGCAAAAGATCCGAAATATTGTCCGGCGTGTCCGGAGCCGGGGCCTCATCCCGGACGGTCAGCAGGCGCAAGGCCGAAAGGCGGCTTTCCCGGTCGGCGTAAAAGAAAAGGACGCTGCCCACGCGGGGATTGACGCGCACGTCGCTGATGCCGGGCAGTTCTTCAAGATTCCGGGTCAGGTCGGCGGCTGGAGGCGGCGGCAGGGGCCGGTCGGCGCGCACGCGCATTCTGCCGGTGGCGGTTCCGTTGAGGCCCTGAAGTTCATGGATGATGAAAAAGGACATGCGCGCTCCAATCTGAAAACTGAAAAAAGCCCTGAAACGGGCCGGTAAAAAACGGACCCGGCCTAGGAGCTGTTTCTAAATGAGGATTTTTGTTCTCTGCCCGGGAAGGCGAGTTCCGGGCGGAGGGAGTATCTTCAAACCCGACCGTCGCACGGAGTGAGCCTGACACAGGCAGAGGGCGAAAAGACAATTTAGAAACAGCTCCTAGCGGCGGCTGCGGGGACACCGCAAGGCCGGGAGGAAAAACAGCACGGACGGCTCCGGCTCAGGCCTGAACTTCTCCGGCTTCCCTGGAGGCTTTGGCCGCCTTCCGCTTTTCCGAAGCCTGGCGGGCTTCGGCGGTGAGGTCTTCCATATCTTCCTTGACCGCTTCCACCTTGCTCATGAGGGCGTCTTTCACGTCGATGCCCCGGCTGATCAGGTCGGCGGCCACGGGTTTGAGATCCAGCTTGCCCCGGCTCACGGCCACGGTGCCCAGCGCGCCGAGGGCTATGCCGCCCAGAAAAATCAGTCCGAATTTAAGTCCGTTGTTCATGTCGTCTCCTTTTGCTTTAGGGTCGCGCTTCGCGGAACCCGCCCCGAAATAAGGACAATAGTTGAGCCCCCTCTCCGCAGCGTGAAAAAATGACAGAGAGGCAACGGGGACAAGATTGTCCGTGATGACGAAAGATAAAAGGCTAGTGGGCCGAACCGGAAATATCGACCTTGATGTAATCCGCTTCGCTGTTGCGCAGGGAAATGGTCACCCCGGACAGGCGCAGGGCCACCGGGTCTTTCAGCGGCGCTCGGCCCACTATGGAAACGGTGGTGCCGGGAATCAGACCCATGTCGCGAATGCGCCGGTTCATCTCACCCAGGGCTTCCACCGTGGCGATTTTTCCCTGCTGGCCCACACGCATATTGCGGAGACTGACGATCTGACTCATACACGCTTCCTCTCGTCGGCATTGTGCCGGTTGACTGTGATGGCGTCGGACTGCCGGTCCGGCGCGGCGCCCGTGGCGCGGAAAGGCTCCGCGCGCCGTTTGGGGGTCGGTCTTGAAGGACGCCGCGCCGGAATATGAATCCCGGCTGGAAAAAAGCTTGCACCAAATTGAATTATAGGTCAAGAAAAAAGAAAGTCATTTTCAAAATGAAGTCGGATTTTTTATATAAAGGGGGAAGTATGCCGTCATATCTCACGCATGCTATGGAAGGCCGGGCGCGTCTGCGCCATCCGGCTCTGGCCGGAATTGCCGGACGGGAGAAGGCGCTGGCCGTTTTGACCGGCGCAAGCGGCGTGCTGGAAGCGCGTCCCGGTTCCGGTTCCATTTTGCTGATCCTGGCTCCTGACGCGAACCTGGAGAGTATTTGCCGCGATCTTGAGGCCGCGCTGCCGCAATTGCGCCGGCCGGCGTGCGCTTCGCGGACCAGTGCCGTCGGAGCCGCCGCGTCCGGTCCCTTTTCCTTTTTGTCCGGCCTGCCGTCTCACGGCAAGGTCTGTTTCCAGGGCCTGAGTC
>OJIY01000262.1_pt1 | contig 21309 bp, 16 predicted proteins | sample 1596061 | NCBI WGS metagenome assembly OJIY01 (sample SAMEA4350111, study PRJEB24818) | metagenome | biome: human; feature: gut; material: faeces | place: Denmark | collected 2013-09
CAGGGAGCCGCTGGTCACCAGGGCCACCGAACCGGTGATCTTGCCGTCCGCTCCGGCCCGGGTGCGGGCCGCATCGAACTTGCCGCCGTCCTTCATGGTGTAGAAGAGCACATAGGCCTTGTTCATGGTCAGGACATCGTCAGGCCCGAGGACCTTTTGCGGATCGGACAGGGGCGCTATCCAGAAGTTGCCGCCGTCCGTCATGTCGTGGGCATAGACAAAGGCTTCGGACGCGTTGGGATTGGCCACGCTGTACAGTTGGAAGGCTCTGGCCGGGGAATTGTTGCCCAGCAGATCCATCTGAAAAACGCCTACTCCGCCATGCGGGGTGATGTCGGCGTCAATGTCATATGTGCCGTAGCGGGTTTCGCCCTTTTGCAGGGCATGGATCTTGTCGGCCTCTTCATTGCTCAGGGCCGTGGACGCGACATTGCTCACCTCCACGGCGCCGGGCTGATAGTAGGAGGCCACCGGCGCGGCCGCGAAAGTCTTCGTGCCGGGCAGGAAGCCGTAGACAGGCTCGCCGTCCACGATGGTGGCGGTAACGCGAATGGCGGCGATCTGCATGGGATTCACCTTGGCCGGATCCTGGTCCAGAATCACAAAGTCGGCCAGCAGACCGTTCCGGATGCTGCCGATCTTGTCTTCCAGCTTGTTCTGCCAGGCGGGCATGGCGGTCACGGCCAACAGGGCCTGGAGGGCGTTGGTGCGGTGATCGTAGTTGGGATAAACCATTTCCGTGCCGGGCAGCGTGGCGCCGTTGGCCTTGCGCGAAGGCAGGGTTACGGTGGCGTTGATGTCGTGGCCCGTGCCGCTGATGACCTGGCCGCCCGCGTCCACCGGCGAGGTGGCGGTGGCCCTGGTCACACCGGACTGCACGCTGCGCAACTGGTCGATGGGCAGCACAAAGGTGTCGTTGTGGAAGCTGTAGGGCTGGTTGTACTCCAGGCTCCAGCCCACGGGGCTCATATTGTTGGCGCGGCCCGGCCCCTGGAAGATCTCGTAATGCCGCTTGCCCCACCACCAGGTGTGGTTGATGTAGTAGGAGTTGAACAGGTTCTGGGCCTTCATCCGCGTGCTGAGGGTGGCCATGTCCAGATTGTTGACATTGGCCGCCGTGTAGCCGCGGCCCTCAAACGCGCCCAGCAGATTGGCGTACATCTTCCCGGCCGTATCGGCGGTAATGGCCTTTTCGGCCGCCGCATAATTGCCGGTCATACGCTGGACCTGCTGCAATTCCATGAACTGGGCGTGGATGGAGGTATGCCGGGTATCGGACACGCCGGAGTTCGCGGGGTCGGAAACCGCCGCCTCCATGGCGGCCATCCATTCCTCTGCGCCGAGATTGCCGTTGGTGTGGGTTTCCGTGCTCACGCCGTACTTGTGGTACAGGGCGATGGCCTTCTTCATGTTTTCCGGCGAGGTGTTGCCCGCCGCGAGGCTGGCCAGATACTTGGGGTCGGTCTGGGTTGCCGCGTCATAGCTCTCGGCGGCCGTATGCTCGCCCCAGTCATAGTAGCCGGGGCGCTTCATCAGCGCGGTATAGCCCTGCGGCGAGCCGTCGGAAAAAAGCTTGTACGCGCCCAGGAAAACCCGGTTCCTGAGGGAAGGGGCCAGGCCGGCGGGCAGGGGGCCGTCAACCAGGCTGCTGCCGCTGATGATTTTTGCCTTGAACTGGGTAATGTCCGAGCCTGTCGGCGTGGCATTTGAGCCATCGCCGTAAAAGTCCAGAGTGGGATTGCTGAGACTGCCGCCGGTATTGGCCCAGCCGAAGGTGGCCCGGTTCAGGAAGCCGCCCTGGTCGATGTCCATAGTGGGAAGCGCCTGCGTGAAGCCCGAGGGATGGAAGACCACTCTGGGCTTGACCGCATTCCGCACCAGACCTTTCTGAAAGAGCGGCAGATGCAGATAGGCCACATGGCCGCCGTCATCGGCGGTGGTGATGCCCGCCGCGGTATAAACCTGGCTGGCGCGCGCCAGACTTTTCTGCTCGTCATACGTCCCGTTTTCCGGGAAGCTGGGAATGGTCAGAATCACGGTCTGCCCCGGCGTTTCCAGAATCAGGCCGGTCGTTTCATTGATATTGCCGTTTGTCACCGCCGTGTTGTACTCGGTCGGCTTATTGCTCTTGGCAAGATCAAGCGCCTTCTGATTGACGACCCCCATGTGCCCGGAAATGTGCCGCAGCCAGACCGGGTTGCCGGGGCAGACCCCGTCGATGGCGTCCTTCTGGGGATGGCCTGTGGGTTGGATCAGGCTGTCGTCATAGTTCCAGCCCAGCACCCATTCGCCGGCGGAAGCGCTCTGGCATTTGGCCGCGATGGCGTCAAGGATGTCCTGCTGGGTGGCGATGGGGCCCAGCGGCTGGCTGTTCAGATTAACTTCATACAGATCATACATGCCCTGGGAGGGAAAATGCCCGTGCCCGTCCACCAGGCCCGGCAACATGACGTGCCCTTGCAGGTCCACCTTCTTGTCCGCCGTCACGTCGAGATAGCCGCCGGCTTTGGCCGTGGCCTCATCGCCCACGAATGTAATCTTGCCGCCCTTGACGGCCACCACTTCAGCGGTTTTGGCGCTGTCCGGGCTCAAACCCTTGAGCCTGCTGAAGTCAAATTTGTTCTGGTCATTCAGCAAATCCGTCATGGTGTAGATTTTGCCCCCATAGTACACCGTGTCCACGTCCGGCGCGGGCGCGGAGGCCACAAAGGCGGCTCCCCCCAGCAGGCAGACCAGGGCCGCCAGCGTCGCGGCATGCTTTTTCAGCGTACGCTTCATACATTCTCTCCTCAGTAAAAAATTCTGTGCGGAAACGCCTCTGACACTTTATTCCCTTGCCCGACCGCACGCCTTGGCGCGCCGGGGCTGAACGCCGCGTCAACAAAAGCGAAACGCCGGTTCACCCCAAAGGGAGGACCGGCTTGGCACACAGAAAAGGGAAAAAGAAAGCTTGCGAAAGACCACGGAGCGCGCAGCCGAATGGACGGCGTCAGTCGTGAGGGGCGCGCGGCTCAGACCGCCTGGCGCAGAACACGACTGGAGAACACGGGCGGCCGCGGCCGCGACAAACGCGAAGCCGCGTTTAATTACTGAAGAGAGAGAGAGAGAGAGAGAGAGAGAGAGAGAGAGAGAGAGAGAGCTATTTTCTTAATTATATAAAGTGATTGCATATATTTTCACCTGTGGGGGCATTTTTTCGGCTCTTTTCTTGGCTAGTACCCCACATACCCGGCGGAAGCAATATGTTTTTGCCGGGGTGGCCTCCTCCGGCTCCGCGCGTTGACCCCTTGCCGGGCCTGGGCTAGGCTTGTCCCCGCCGTCCGAGGCGCTTTCCGCGGGTTTTGGCGCCTTCACCCCGCGGCTTGGAGTGCGCGCCGGCATGGGAGGAAACGCGTGGAGTCCGCATTTCCCGTCCTGGCGGGACTGCTGGGGCTGGTTCTGGGCAGTTTTTATGCAGCCTGCGCCTATGGTTATATCCACGGCCTGCCCTTTTTCCGCCCGCGTTCCGTCTGCCCGCGTTGCGGCGTGACGTTGCGCGCCAGAGATATTGTGCCCGTGGCGAGTTGGCTTGCGTTGCGCGGCCGCTGCGCCGCCTGCGGGGGACGCATCTCCCTTTTTTATCCGCTGGTGGAAAGCGTTTCCTGCCTGTGCGCCGTGCTGCTGGCCGTGCGCTTCGGCGTGTCGCCGGCCTTTTGGGTCCAACTCGCGCTCTGCGGCGTGCTGATCACCGCTTCGGCCATTGACGCCCGTATCGCCGTGCTGCCCGATGCGCTGACGCTGGGCGGCGCGCTTGTTCTCTGTCCGCTCATGGTCTGGAGCACGGCGCTGATCTGGCGCGACAGTTGCGCGGGCGCTCTGCTGGGCTTCGCCCTGGCAGGCGGACTACATCTCTTTTTCCGCTACGTACGCAAAAAAACAGCCTTGGGCCTGGGCGACGTGAAACTCTTTCTCCTGCTCGGCGGGGTCTGCGGCTGGCAGGGCCTGCCGGGCATCTGCCTGATCAGCTCCGTAACGGCCGCTTCGGCCCTGATCCTGCTGCACCTTCGCGCCGCCGGAAATGACGGAAACGGCTCCGGCCCGAGCATCTTCGCCCGCCCTATCCCCTTCGGTCCCTTCCTTTCCCTGGGCGCGTTCACCTATCTGCTCTGGAGCGGGAGCGGCCAGTTCCGTCTGATTTTGCACTTCTAAATCCGCACAGGCGCAGGTGGCGGCGGCTTCCCGCGCTGGCCCGCGGCATGTCGCGGTTGTTCACCTCATCCCTGACCGGCTTTCAGACGTTGGAACGGGTCATTTTGTAAATGACCCGCATGTTTTTTTTGAAAGAAAGCCCCCACGGAAGAAGCGCTTCTTCCGTGGGGGCTTTCGCCGAATCCGGCTTGCAAACTCAAAGGCCTGCCGCGCAATGCGGCTTCACATTCCGAGACAAGAGCATTTTGCCGCTGAAGCGCCGCAAAAGGCGTTCCCGTTCCACACGAACTAGACTACCCCATGCTCGCCCGGACGTTCGTACTTTTCCTTTTCCTGCGCCCGGACGTAGAATTCCGTATTGCCCAGAGCCAGCAGGATGGCTGAGGAAACATAGATGGACGAGGCCGTACCGATAAACACGCCGATGAGCATGGTCAGCGCGAAATCATGAATCACGCCGCCGCCCAGCAGAAAGAGGGACAGGGTCGCCACAAAGGTGGTGCCGCTGGTCAGGATCGTGCGCGAAAGGGTCTGGTTGACGCTCCGGTTGATGAGCGCGGCCAGATCCAGTTGGGGCGCGGCTCGCAGATTCTCACGCAAGCGGTCATAGACGATGATGGTGTCATTGAGGGAATAGCCCACCAGAGTCAGCAGTGCCGCCATGACGTTGAGGTCGATTTCCACATTCATGATGGAAAGCAGGCCCGCCGTGATGAGCACGTCGTGCAGCAGGCCCACCACCGCTCCCAGCGCGAAGTTGAGCTTGAGGAAAAAGCAGACCACCATGGCGATGGCCAGAGCCGTCATCACCAGCCATCCCATGCTCAGGCCGGTGAAGCCCAGCACGTACATGCCGCCCCAGAGAGCCGCGGCCATGATGGCGCCTGCCATCCAGCGCTGCTCGAAACGGCCGGAAATGTATACGGCGATGAGCAGCACGGCGTAATACAGGGCGCTCAAGGCCTTGTTGGTCAGATCATCGCCCACCTTGGGCCCCACCACTTCCAGACGCTGGATCTCGGCCGCGTTATCCGGAAAGGCCGAGGCCAGGGCATCGACCACATTGGTGCGCAGGGCCGAGGCGTCGGCGTTTTCCGCACTGGAAAAGCGCAGCAGATAGTCCCGCCCGCCCTCGCCGAAACGCTGGGTGGTTATGCCGGGCAGGGCCGGGATATCCAGGCTTTTCTTGAGCGCCTCGTCATTGACGGGCTTGTCGAACTGCACCTGGACGATGACGCCGCCCGCGAAGTCGATGCCCATCTTGAGGCCGTTGCCCCACAGCGCCGAGGCCAGACCGGCCAGCAGCAAAACGATGGAAATGCCGTAGGACCAATGCCGCCAGCCGATAAAATTTATATTGGTATCATGCTTGATAAATGCAAAGCCCATGATGGCCTCCCCCGCTAGATGCTGATGCCCTTGGGGCCGCAGTGGCGCGCCCATTCCTCAAAAATGGCCCGCGACACGAAAATGGCCGTGAACATGGAGGCGATGATCCCCAGGGAGAGCGTCACCGCGAAGCCCCGGATGGGGCCGGTGCCGAACTGGTACAGGATCACCGTGGCGATGATGGTGGTCAGGTTCGAGTCGGTGATGGAGATGGCGGCGCGGTCAAAACCCGCCTTGACCGCCGCCAGCGGCGACAGCCCCAGGCGCAGTTCCTCGCGTATTCGTTCGTAAATCAGCACGTTGGCGTCCACGGCCATGCCGATGGTCAGCACGATACCCGCGATGCCCGGCAGGGTCAGGGTGGCCCCGAAAGCCGCCATGCCCGCCATGACCATCAGCATGGTGAAGCAGAGCATGCCGTCGGCGATAAGGCCGCTGAGGCCGTAGTAGATGGCCATGAACAGCACCACGGCGGCCGCGCCCACCAGGGCTGCGCGCACGCCGCTGTCGATGGATTCCTGCCCCAGAGAGGGGCCCACGCTGCGTTCTTCCAGCACCGAAACCGGCGCGGGCAGGGAGCCGGCGCGCAGCACGATGGCCAGGTCCTGGGCCTCGGCGGTGGTGAAGTTGCCGGAAATGCTGGCCCGGCCGCCGCCGATGCGCTCGCGGATCACCGGCGCGGAGTAGACCTTGCCGTCCAGCACAATGGCCATGCGGCGGCCCACGTTTTCCGTGGTGACCCGCTCGAAAATGCGCGCGCCGCGGGTATTGAAATTCAGGGTGACGTAGGCCTTGTTCATCTGGTCAAAGGCGGGCCGGGCGTCGGCCACATCCTCGCCGGTGAGCATGGCGTCCTTTTCCACGGCGATCTGGCCTTCCTTCTTCTGGCCGCCCGACGTGTTCTCCAGCAGGGGCAGGGAAACCACGCCCGTGGGCAGCACGGCCTTGCCGGGGTCCACGTCGTCGCGCACCAGATGAAATTCCAGATGGGCCGTCTGGCCGATGATCTGCACGGCGCGGCGCGGGTCGGAAATACCGGGCAGCTGCACCTGAATGCGGTTCCCGGCCTGCTTGCGGATGTCCGGCTCGGCCACGCCGAACTGGTCGATGCGGTTGCGGATGGTGCGCAGGGCCTGATCCAGGGCCATGTTTTCCAGACGCGTCACTTCCGCGGCCGTAAAGTGGGCCACGTAGCGCAACTGGCCGGATTCGCCCTTGCGCGGCTCGCCCACGGACAGTTGCGGGAAGTGGCGGCTGAGAATTTCCTTCAGCTTGTCCTCATTTTCAGCGCGCGGCAGTATAAACTCCAGCGCTGTGCCGCCCACCACGCGGGGCCGCAGCACCACGACCTTTTCGTCCTGGGCCAGACGGCGCAGGTCCTGCCCGGCCAGAGCCAGGGAATTGCTCACGGCCTTGGCCACATCGACGCCCAGCGTCAGGTGGATGCCGCCCTTGAGGTCAAGACCAAGGTTGATCTTGTTGGACGGCAGAATGCGCTCCAGAGCCGACCCGATGCCGGGCACGCTCGGCAGCGCGTAAACAAGGCATGCCAGAAACACCACTACCGCAATGGACAAGCGCCAGCGCAGACCCATCGTACACCTTCCGCAAAAAGGACTTGCCCGCGCTGTGCGCGGGCGGAATATCTGCCCCGGCAAGCCGCCCGGCGGCCGAAAAGGCCGCGCCGCCCTCAGGGGCGGCTTGCGCGGCCAACGGAACAGTCAGACCCAGATTTGCTTTGAGATTGCAGTCAATTTCAAAGCCCGCGCCGTCTTTGGCCTGCGGGAAAAACGCGGTTTTTCCCCGGCTTCAGACGCGGGCGTCGGCTTTCGCCGACGCCGGAGCAGACGATATTTCAATATCGCATGCCCCCGACGCGAAAACACCCGACAGGGGCTTATTTCTTTTCTTCGGCCTTGGCTTCCTTGCCGCCCCGGGCCGGCAACAGACCGCCGATAGCCGCGCGGGAAATACGCACTTTGGCTTCACCGGATTCCAGCAGCACCTGCTCGTCGTCGATCTCGAGGATGCGGCCGATGAGCCCGCTGGAGGTCACCACATGGTCGCCCCGCTTCAGTTCGGTCAGCATCTGCTTGTGGGCCTTGGCCCGCTTCTGCTGGGGACGGATCAGCAGGAACCAGAAAATGACGAACATCAGGATCAGCGGCAGGAACTGCATCAGCATGTCCGTGCCGCTGGCGGGAGCTCCGCCGGCTTGGGGCGTGCCCATGGCAAAAGCTACGGATTCAAACAAAGCGCACCTCCATTCAGGTGTGGATGAGGCCCCGGCGCGCGCGGCGCGCCCGCGCGGGCGGCCGCCGCCCCGGAGCCGGGTTGGCGAGATAACAGCGCGTTGTTATAGCCCCTGCGGCGTGAATTTGCAAGTCTTTGTGGCTTCGGCAGCCTCTTGCGCGAAGGATACGGCCAGCGCCGCAACCTTTTCCCGGCTTTCCCTGTGCGTTGTGGGCAAATGGCCGCCGTGCGGGCTGCGCACGCGCAACAGGTGCAGGTGCGTCACCGGCGCGGCACAGCGCCGCGCCAGATAAAAGGCGTTGTACGGGCGGCAGCTCATGTCGCTGTGCAATTGCACGATGCAGAGCGGCGCGCGGATCAGAGGCAGGTCGCGACGGATGGCGGGCAGGGCGCGCTCCACCTCCGCGAAATGTCGCAGGCAGCAGATTTCCTCATACCCCTGCCAGGGGGCCACGGCGCGGGAGGCCGGATCGCGCGGGGGCACGCGCAGCACGGGCCGCAACCGGGCCTGGAGGGGCAACAGGAAAAAGCGCCAGCTCACGGCGAAGAAGGGGAAATATTTGTGAAAAAACAGCGGAGTGGCCAGGGCCAGCAGGCCAGCGGGGGGCGGAAGCTCGCCGCGCGCCGCCGCCTGGGCCACATCCAGCGCCAGAATGCCGCCCAGCGAATAGCCCGCCAGCAGGACGGGACCCTCCCCGCTCAGACGGGCGTATTCCGTGCGGGCGAAGGCCCGCCACTGGGCGAAGGAGGAAGCCAGGTAGGCTTCTTCCGTGCCGCCGTGGCCGGGCAGGGCCGGAGCGTGGGCCGCAAAGCCCGCCGCCGCCAGGGCGTCGGCCAGGGGCAGCATTTCAAACGGGCTGCCGCCGATCCCGTGCAGGAGCAGACACTGCATGAAGCCTCCTTTCAGGGTCTTGCCTCTCCGGCCCGCAGGCGTTACCTAATCGTTTCACGCTGTCCGCACTACCTCTTAACCGACCGGGATTATTCATGCAGCACTGCCACACGCTTCTCCACGCGGGCATCCTCGTCACGCAGGACGTGCAACGCCGCATCATTGAAAACGGCTCCCTGGCCATCAATCAGGGCATGGTGGCCGCCGTGGGGACGCGCGAAGCGCTGTCCGCCGCCTGGCAGGCCGAACGGGAGCTTGACCTTGGCAGGATGCTCGTTCTGCCCGGCCTCGTCAATGCCCACACCCACGCGGCCATGACCTTTCTGCGCGGCTTGGCCGACGACATGCCGCTTATGGACTGGCTGCGCCGGCGCATTTTTCCGGTGGAGGCCAAGCTCACCCCGGAGATCGTCCGCCTGGGCAGCCTGCTGGGCTATGCGGAAATGCTGCGCACCGGCACCACGGCCTGTATGGACATGTATATTTTTGAAGAGGCTGTGTTCGAGGCCGCGCGCACGGCCGGTCTGCGCTGCGTGGGCGGCGAGGCGGTCTTCGCCTTTCCCTCGGCGGCCTGCGCCGGTCCCGAGGCGGCCCTGCAGGCCACCCGCGCCCTGGCGGAGCATTGCGTCGGCGACGACCGGCTGCGCGTGGCCGTCAACCCGCACAGCGTCTACACCACCACGCCCGAAATCCTCGCGGCCTGCCGCGACCTGGCCGGAGAACTGGGTCTGCCCCTGCACATTCACCTTTCGGAAACCCGTGAGGAAACGGAACTCTGCCTCAAGAATCACGGCAAACGGCCCGTGGCCCTCTGCCGCGATCTGGGCCTGCTGGACCTGCCCTGCACTCTGGCCCATGTGGTGGACGCGGACGAAGAGGAATTGGACATTCTGGCCCGGCACAAGGCTGTGGCGGCGCACAATCCCTCTTCCAACATGAAGCTGGCCTCGGGCGTGGCCCCGCTGCCCGCCATGCTGGAACGGGGTCTGGCCGTGGGCCTAGGCACCGACGGTCCGGCCAGCAACAATCAATTGAACATGTTCACGGAAATGGGCCGGGCCGCCCTGCTGCACAAACTGGCCGGGCATGATCCCACCCTGCTGCCCGCGGCGCGGGTGCTGGATATGGCCACCCTGGGCGGAGCCGCGGCCCTGCACGACGCCCGCCTGGGTTCTCTGGAGCCGGGCAAGGCGGCGGACTGCGTGGCTCTGGATCTTTCCTCGCCCAACCTTCAGCCTCTGTATAATGTTGTCTCACAGACGGTTTACGCGGCCACGGGCCTGGAAACGCGCATGACCATGGTGGGAGGTGAAATTCTTTATCAGGACGGGCGCTTCAGCCGCTTCGACTACGACGCTCTCTGCCGGGAAATGAGCGACCTGCGCTCTTTTGTGCTGCGCGCCGCGGGTCTTGCGGGATAACGCCCGGCGCCGGGTCGCGGATCCGTTCGGGGCGGACAGCGCGAGAGAAAGCGTTTCCGCTTCGGGTTTTCTGTCTGTTGCGGTTATTTTGTAAAATCCGCCTTGCCCGTACGAAAAAATCGCCAATTTTGCAAAATTCCCGCACCCCTAGCCCCCGCCGCCTCCCGGCTACGTCGGGTGTGTTCGCAGGAATCAGGGATGATGGCCACGCCCGCATAGAACCTCCACTCTGAAAGCCCGGTCTTCCCTCTTGACAGCGGCCCGCATCAGCCTATACTAATCCACTCTCAGTCCGACGGCCCCCTGGAGCTGTCGGCGGAACATACGAAAAATTCGGGGCGCTCCGGCGCATGGAGGTTTTGCTATGAGTCCTCTGGAAAATGCCACCAAGACCGCTGAAGGCGTGGTGGTCAACGGTTTTGTCATTTCCCCTGTGGTGGAACAGTGCTCCGGCTGTGACCGCGTGCGCGAATTCGACGGCGAACAGTTCTGCTCCAGCTATCCCAACCCCGCCAGTAAATGGGTCGGCGGCCGGTGTAACTTCGCCACCCACGTCAAGGCCCAGACGGCCGCCGCGGCCAAGGTGAACCCGTTGAAGGCGTCGAAGCGCGCCGCCAAGGGCCGTTAAACACTATCGGCATTCAATCTTTTTTGCCGCCGACAGCGTCAAGTTTCGCTTTTTATTCCGGTCGAGTACTATAAGAGTACACTCCCTTCATAAAAAGCTTATTTTCCTTGTCGGCGACAAAAAATTTTTGAATGTCGACAGTGTTTGAAAGCATTTTTTCAAGAGGCTGCGCAAGCGGCCTCTTTTCCTATTGTCGGACAAAATTATGGAACATCAGGAACTGGACGGTCTGCTGGCCGGATTGGCGCAACGGGACGAGCGCGTGGTGGAATTGCAGAGCGCGCTCACGGCCTGCAAGGCTCTGGGGCCGGACAACGGCGGCCGGGGCGAGCTGGCCAAGGTCCGGCTGATCACGGGCTGGCTGGAGGCCTGCGGCGTGCGCGATCTGCAACGGCTGGACGCGCCGGACGAGCGCGTGCCGGACGGGCTGCGCCCTAACCTGGTGGCCCGCCTGCCCGGCGCGGATTCCCGCACGCTCTGGCTTTTCGGCCACACTGATGTGGTGCCGCCGGGCGACCCCGCCGCCTGGACTTCCGACCCCTGGCAGGTCCGGCGCGAAGGCGACTGGCTTTACGGGCGCGGCGTGGAGGACAACCAGCAGGCCATCGTGAGCATGCTCCTGCTGGCCGAAGAGCTGCGACGGCAGGAGGTGACGCCCGCGCTGAGTCTGGGGCTGGTCTTCATGGCGGACGAGGAATCCGGCAGCGATTACGGCCTGGCCCACATGCTGGAACGCTCCCCGGAGCTGTTCAGGCCCGAGGACCTTTATATTGTGCCGGATGCGGGTTCGCCGCGCGGCGACCTCATTGAAGTGGCGGAAAAAAGCCAGCTCTGGCTCAAGGTGCGGACCATCGGCGTCCAGTGCCACGCGTCCACCCCGCACAAGGGCCGCAACGCCTTTGTGGCCGGCGCGGACATGGTCCTGGCCTGCCGGCAGGGTCTGTACGCCGCCTTTCCGCAGGAGGACGCGCTGTTCAAGCCGCCCTGCTCCACCTTTGTTCCCAGCAAGCACGACGCCAATGTGCCCAGCGTGAACATCCTGCCCGGCAGCGACGTTTTCTACCTGGACTGCCGCCTTTTGCCGGACGTGCCGCAGGAAGCCGTGCTGGCCGAAGCCCGGCGGCTGGCCGCCGCAGTGGCCGCGCGCCACGGCGTGGAGATCACGGTGGATGTGGAGCACGCCCAGCCCGCCTCGGCCGCTCCGGCAAACAGCCCCGTGGTGCGGGCGCTGGAGCGGGCCGTGGAACAGGTTTACGGCGTGCGGGCCCGGCCCGTGGGCATCGGCGGGGCCACGGTGGCCGCGCTGCTGCGCCGCAAGGGACTGCCCGCCGCGGTCTGGGCCTGTATCCAGAATACCTGCCACCAGCCCGATGAGCGCGCTTCCATCAGCGCCGCCCGCAAGGACGCCCAGGTGTTCGCCCATATCCTCATGCAACGGGACGCCCATGCCTGACGCCGGTTTTGACTGCATCATCGCCGGCGGCGGCCACGCCGGTTCCGAAGCCGCCGTGGCTCTGGCCAAGCTGGGTTTCAGCGTGCTGCTGGTCAGCGGCAATCTGGACCGGCTGGGCTACCTCTCGTGCAATCCGGCCATCGGCGGCCTGGCCAAGGGTCACATGGTGCGCGAAATCGACGCCCTCGGCGGCATGATGGGGCTCTGGGCCGACGCGGCGGGCATTCAGTTCCGCACCTTGAACATGAGCAAGGGCCCGGCCGTGCGCGCCACGCGCGCCCAAATCGACCGCGAAGCCTATCAGCGCGCCCTGAAAAAGACGCTTTACGCCACGCCCGGTCTGCGTCTCTGGCAGGATACGGTCACGGACGTCACCACGGCGGCGGGCCGCGTCGCGGGCGTGCGCACGGCCCAGGGGCTGGAGTTCGCGGCCCGGCACGTGCTGCTGACCACCGGCACCTTTCTGGACGGACGCATCCACATCGGCCTGACCAATCTGCCCGGCGGCCGTCTGGGCGACGCTCCGGCTCTGGGCCTTTCCGACAGCCTGCGCGCTCTGGGTCTGGAACTGGGCCGCCTGAAAACCGGCACCACGCCGCGCCTGCTGCGCTCCTCCATTGATTTTTCCCGTCTGGAGGAACAGCGCGGGGACACGCCTCCGCCCGCCTTCAGCTTTCACGGGCCCGGTCCGGTTCTGCCGCAGGTTTCCTGCCACATCACCTGGACCACCGCCCGCACCCACGAAATCATCCGGAGCGGCTTCGACCGTTCGCCCCTGTTCACCGGCGTGATCCAGGGCGTGGGCGCGCGCTACTGCCCGTCCATCGAAGACAAGGTGGCCCGCTTCCCCCAACGGGAGCGGCACCAGATTTTTCTGGAGCCGGAAGGCCTGGACAGCGCGGAGGTGTATGCCAACGGCATTTCCACCAGCCTGCCTCTGGACGTGCAGATGGCCATGCTGCGCAGCATTCCCGGCCTGGAGGGGGTCGTCATGGCCCGGCCGGGCTACGCCATCGAATATGATTACGTGAACCCCGTGCAACTGCGCCCCACCTTTGAAAGCAAGGCCGTGCCGGGCCTCTGGCTGGCCGGGCAGATCAACGGCACTTCCGGCTATGAGGAAGCGGCGGCGCAAGGCCTCTGGGCCGCCCTGAACATCGCCTGTGCCGAGAAAAATCTGCCGCCTTTCGCGCCGGGCCGGGACGAAGCCTACATGGCCGTGCTGGCGGACGACCTGGTGACCCTGGGCACACAGGAGCCCTACCGCATGTTCACTTCCCGCGCCGAGCACCGCCTGCTCCTGCGCGAGGACAATGCCGACGCCCGCCTGACCCCGTTGGGCCGCGGCTTGGGTCTGGTGGACGACACACACTGGCGCGTTTTTTGCATAAAACGGGACAACGCGGAACGTCTCAGAAAACGGCTTGAGGAGACACGCATTCCCACCGACAGGCGGGAGGCGGACCGCGACCAGGCCCTGCTGCCGCCGGGCCGCAGCCTGGCGGAAGTGTTGCGCCGTCCGGATATGGATCTGGAACGGCTGGCCGCCGCGCTGGCAGACGCGCCGGGGCTTTCCCCGGTTCCGGGAGCGGAACTGGCCGACGAACTGGCGCGTTGCGGCCGGGCCGTGTGCGAAGGCGTACAGACGGACATTAAATACGCCGGCTATCTGGAACGCCAGCGCGCGCTCATCGAGCGTACGGCAAAACTGGAGTCCACGGCCTTGCCCTCGGATTTGGATTATGCCAGAGTGGCGGGACTCTCCCGTGAAGTGGAAGAAAAGCTCAGCCGTGTGCGCCCCCTGAACTTGGGGCAGGCCGGCCGCATTTCCGGAGTGACTCCGGCGGCGGTGGCCTGTCTGGAAATACATTTGCACAAACTGGGGCTCTTGCGCCCGGCCCGGCGGCCACAGCCCCGGAACGGCGTCTCTTCATAATCTCAGCCGGAACACGCGACGTTGCGTCATGTTGTTCCATCGGAATTTACGCGCAAATTCCGGCAGCGGTTCAGGCGTGACACATATTCTGGATTATACTCCGGTGGCCCCACAATGAGCACAGAAGAATACATTTTGATCTTTGGCGGCCTTTTTGTGGCGCTCTGCTTCCTGCTTGTCTGTCTGAACGGGCGATTGCAGAAAATCAGACAGGAGAAGCGCCGCAAAAACGTGATCCGCCAAATGCTCCAGACCGCCCAGGAACAGAACGAAATTTTCGATCTGAAAGTGCTGGACAATGAGACCAACAAAAAAGGGCTCTCCGCCACATTGCTCCAGCAGGACGCCGCAAGCCTGGATATGGAAGTGCTGGCCTACGTTTCCAAAGAATGGACGGGCACCCCGGTGGACGTCTATTTTCGCGTCAGCCTGCCGGAAGGCCCCATTTTTTACAAATTCCGCTCCGCCATCCAGACGGTGGAGGCCGGACGCGAAAAATCCCGTATCGGCATCGCCGCGCCCACGGATCTGGAAGTTGGACAGAAACGCAATTTCATCCGCGTCAAACCTCACAAAGAGGCGGTGCGGGTCATCGGCGTCTGGTCCATTGAACCGGGCAGGCCCATTCCCCGCACCACGGGCGAAATCGGCCGCCCGGTCATGCACTACAAGCTGGGCATGAAGAACGAACCCGTACAGGTGGAAAACGTCTCCGCCACGGGCATGGCCCTGCGCTTCCAGATGGAAGATGCGGAAACGCGGCCTGTTGACCTGGACAAAGGTTCGCAGCTACTCTGTCTTGTCATCTATGCCATGGATAAAAAAGGCGAGAAGCTCGTCACGTTCTGGTGCACCTGCGAAGTCATCAACGCCCGCACGGTGGAGGGCCCCGCGCCCGCGCTGATTCTGGGGGTGGAGTTCACCAACTGGGCCGTGCTGGAACAGGGCAAAGCCGAGATCCACTGGTTCCACAGTTCCCCGTCCCGAGGGGTGGGGCCCATCACCCAGTGGGTCATGCGCATGGATATGGAACAGCGCAAACTGCTCTGAGGACGTTTTCGCATTGAAAACGCCGTTTTGCCCGGCCGCGCGACGCCCGCGTCCCGGCCGCGCGAAACCTGAACCCGCAGATCCGCGCCCAAACAAGGAGGTTATTTTGGACGGAGGCTCCGACGGTCATAGTACCATCTGGTCGCGCCTGAGCAGATTTTTCGGGCACGACGACGAAGAATCCCTGGAAAAAGCCATTCTTGAAGCCAGAGCCGAAGGCGAGGTCGAACCGGACGAAGAGTCCATGCTGCTGGGCATCCTGCGCTTCAACGATCTTCAGGTGCAGGACACCATGATTCCCCGCACCGATATCGACTGCGTGCCCGACGACATGCCTCTGCCCGAGGTGGCGCGCGTCATCGTGGATTCCGGGCACTCCCGCATCCCCGTGTACAAAGACACCCGCGACAATATGGTGGGCATCCTGCACGCCAAGGATCTGCTGCGCTGTCTCATCGAACCGGCCGGGGAGCATCCTCCGGTGGCGGCGGTCATGCGCGAACCCTTTTTCGTGCCCGAAACCAAGCCCATCCGCACCCTTCTGCAGGAATTCCGCGCCCGCAAGCAACATATCGCCATCGCCCTGGACGAATACGGCGGCACCTCCGGCCTGATCACCATTGAGGACGTGCTGGAGGAAATCGTGGGCGACATCGAGGACGAGCACGACACTCCGCGCCAGGAGGACATCCGCCCCCTGGGCGACAATGTCTACGAACTCACGGGCCGCGCCCTGCTGGAAGACCTGGAGGAACTGGGCGTGGACCTGGTTTCCGACGAGGTGGACACCATCGGCGGCTATCTGAGCATGGAAGCCGGGCACGTGCCCGGCCCCGGCGAAACCTTCACCCTGCACGGCTGGACCTTTACGGTGCTGGACGCGGACAAGAAGCTGATCCGTCTGCTGCGCATGGAACCCGCCGACAGGGCCGCGCAGGACACGGACGCCGACGGGGACAATGCCTGAACATGAACATGACGCGTACGCGCCCCCTGCCGCCGCTTCGGGATCTGTGCTGGGGGCTGGCCGGAGCCCTGGCCCTCTGGCTGGGTTTTCCCAATGATCTGCTGAGCCTGCCGCCTCTGGTCCTGCTCTGGCCCGTAGCCCTGGCCGTGCTGGGTCTGCGCGCGCCCGGCCGCATGGCGGCCCTGCGCCGGGGCTGGCTGGTCAGTCTGGCCGGAGGCACGGCGGTCCTCTACTGGCTGACCCTGCCCGTGCACAATGTGGGCGGCCTGCCCTGGCTTCTGGCCGTGCCTTGCGCCCTGTTCATCGCGTCCTGTCTGGCCAGCGCGGGCGGTCTGTTTTCCCTGGCCGCATATCTGCTGCGCGCCCGGCCGCCGCTGACGCTGGCCCTGCTGCTGGCCCTGCTCTGGTATCTGCTGGAGGCCTGCTATGCGCTGGCTCTGGGCTTTCCCTGGCTGCCTCTGGCCGGAGCTCTGGCCGTCTGGCCCCAGCTGATCCAGGCCGCCGACACGCTGGGCGCATACGCGCTGGGAGGCTGCTGGCTGCTGGCCGCCCTGCTCTGCCTCTTCAGCCTGCCGTCGGCAACGCAACGGCATTTTTTTCCGCGCCGTCTGGCCGCCGGTCTGGGGCTGGCCGCGCTGTTGCTGGGCTACGGGGCCTGGCGGCTGGACGCCCATCCCTTTCAGCCCGCGCCCACAGGACCGGACAGCATGGCCGTGCTTTTTGTGGAAGGCAATGTGGATCAGAACCGGAAATGGCTGCCCGCCTTCCAGCGCCAGACAGTGGAGCTCTATCTGAGCCTGACCCGCGCGGGCCTGGCCGCGCGGACCGTCGCTGATACGGGCACGGGCCAGGGCGCGGACAAGGCTTCGGATCCGGACGCCAGGCCGCTCATCGTCTGGCCGGAAACCGCCCTGCCCTTCTTTTTTGAAACCAAGCCGCGCCTGGCTGTCCTGGTGCGCGACATGGCGCTGACGGCTCACAGTCCCCTGCTTTTCGGCGCGCCGGGCGTGGAACGACGGCCGGGACAGGCCGAACCGGCCATTTTCAACCGGGCTTTTCTGCTGGGTCCCGACGGCGAGACCGTAGGCTATTACGACAAGGAACATCTGGTGCCTTTCGGCGAGTACCTGCCGGAATGGCTGAACTGGGGCTTTCTCCAGGCTCTGCTTCAGGGCGTGGGCGTCTATGAGACGGGCACGGCCACGGCCCCCCTGCGTCACGGCAATCTTGCCCTGGGCATGCTCATCTGCTATGAAGGCATATTCCCTTGGCTTGCCCAGGCCCGCGTGGCGGACGGGGCCAATATTCTGACGGACATCAGCAACGACGGCTGGTTCGGGAACACCCCGGCGGCGCGGCAGCATCTTTACCTGACCGTGCTGCGCGCCCTGGAGCAGAACCGCTGGATTCTGCGCGGCACCAACACCGGCATTTCCGTTGTGGTGGATCCGCGCGGGCGCGTGACCGCGCGCGGCGGCCAGTTCCGGGCCGGAACCCTTTGGGCCAGGGCCGGATTGACGACTGCGCCCAGCCCCTACCACCGCCTCGCGCCCTGGCTGCTTCCTTCGGCGGTTCTGCTTTTCTGCGCGCTGCTTGCTTTCGGTTCGCGCGGGGCGCAAATTTCCGCCTTCTCCGGCACTTCCGGAAAAAGCAAGCCGGGCCCTTCACCCTCAACCCCACAGAATTGACCATGTTGCATCTCAGTGATCTGCGCGCCGCCTGTCAGCCCTTGTCCCAGCGTTTCGACAACCTTTGGGGGCGTCTTTGACGTCGCTGCCAGCGAACAGCGCCTGCGCGACATAGAAGCGGAAATTTCCCGCCCCGGTGCCTGGGACAAGCCCGAGGCCCTGACTCCCATTCTGCAGGAAAAAAGCCGTCTGGAAGACGAGGTGGGCCGTCTGAACCGCCTCAAAACCTGCCGCGACGACATGGAGGAATGGCTGGCCCTGGCTTTGGAAAACGAAGACCAGGAAGCCCTGGAATCCCTGGAGCAGCAGCAGCGGGAGCTGGCCGCCCTGCTGGACGAGACCGAGTTGGTGATGCTGCTCTCGGCCGAAGAGGACAGCCGGGACGCCATTCTGGAAATCCACCCCGGCGCGGGCGGCACCGAATCCCAGGACTGGGCCGAAATGCTGCTGCGCATGTACACCCGCTGGGCCGCGCGCCGCAAATACGCCGTGGAGGAAATGGACTTTCTGCCCGGCGACGAGGCGGGCATCAAGAGCGTGACCCTGCGCATCTCCGGACCGCACGCCTTCGGCTTTCTGAAGAGTGAACGCGGCATCCACCGCCTGATCCGCATTTCGCCCTTCGACGCCTCGGGCCGCCGGCACACCTCCTTCGCTTCAGTGGATGTGATCCCGGACGCGGGCGGCGACATCCAGCTGGATATCAAGGAATCGGATCTGCGTTTCGACATCTTCCGCTCCAGCGGGCCGGGCGGCCAGAGTGTGAACACCACCAGTTCCGCCGTGCGCGTCACCCACTTGCCCACGGGCATTTCCGCCCAGTGCCAGAACGAGAAATCGCAGCATCACAACAAGGAGACGGCCCTGCGCGTCCTGCGCGCCCGCCTTTACAATCTGGAATTGCAAAAGCGCGAGGCCGAGCGCCAGGCCGAATACGCCGGCAAGGACGCCATTGCCTTCGGCAGCCAGATCCGCACCTACACCCTTCAGCCCTACCGTCTGGTCAAGGATCACCGCACAGGTTCGGAATCGGGCGACGTGGATGCGGTTCTGGACGGTCAGATCGACCAGTTCCAACACGACTACCTCTTGTACCGCCATGAGCAAAAACGCTGAATTTGAGGCCCTGGCCCGCGAACTGAGGGCCCTGCGGGAGCATGCCGCCTGCGGCGACGCCGGAGAACAGCCGGACAATGCCATGCTGGTGGTCCGGCTGGTGCGCGGCCTTTCCCGACAGCGCTGGCAGGATTTCTGCCGCGCTTTTCCCCTGAGCCAGTGGTGCGCCCTGCCCATGCCTGACGCCGCCCCGGAGGCGCACGTGGCGGATCTGCGGGCCGACGTGCAGCAACAGCCGCCGTCGGCCATGCCGCCGGATGCCCTGGTAGGAACGCTGAGCGCCGAACTGTTCACGGCCCAACTGGAGCGCGAACTGTTGCGCCAGGCGCGCAACGGCGGGGATCTCAGCCTGATCTGCGCGGCCCTCTCCGAACGGCGGCGGCTGTGCGTGGCTTTGGGCGAGGGCACGGTGAAACGCCTGGAAAGGCTGCTGGCCGAAACCCTGCGCGACAATCTGGACGTCTGCGACAGTCTGGGCGGCATGGCCTCCGGGCGCTACGCGGCGCTGTTGCCGGGCATGGGTCTGCTTAAAGCCCGGCGTCTGGCCGAGCGCCTGCAAGCCGCCTTCGCGGAGCAGGCCCGGCCGCTGTTCCCCACCGGCGGCATTTCGGCCGGGGCCGGGGCGGGCTGCGCCCTGGGCATCGTCTGCGCGGGCCAGGGCGCGCCGGAGCGCGCGTCCGATCTCCTGGCCAGAGCCGCCGCGGCCCTGAACGCCGCTCTGGAACAGGAAGACGGCTATATCCATCAGGAAACGCCCACATCTCTGGGCGAGCGGACCACCTTGGTCCATTCCAGTGAAAAACGCTTTCTCTTTTTCGGCGGAGAATAATTATGAACAGCACCTTGAGCGTTGCCGTGCTCAGCGGCAAAGGCGGGGTCGGCAAGACCAATATTTCCCTCAACCTGGCCTGCGCGCTCTACCAGGCGGGTTTCAAAAACCTGCTCATGGACTGCGACATGGGCCTGGCCAATCTGGACGTGCTGCTGGGCATCACCCCGGAGGGAAACCTTCAGAACGCCCTGCTGGGCGAAGCGCGCCTGAACGATGTGCTGTATCCCGTAGAGCCCAAGGGCTTTGACGTGCTGCCCGCGGCCTCGGGCGTGCCCGAGCTCAATGATATGAGCCCGGACCTGCGCGACCTGCTGCTGGAACGCCTGGAACCGGTGCTCGGCGGATATGATTTCGTCTTCATGGATCTGGGCGCGGGCATTTCCGAAACGGTGCAGACCTTCGCGGCCATGGCCGCGGTGCGCATCGTGCTCATCACGCCCGAGCCCACCTCGCTCACGGACAGCTATGCCCTGATCAAGGTGCTCAACAACCGCTTCGGCATGCGCGATTTCATGGTCATGGTCAATCAGGCGAGCTCGGCCAAGGAAGCGCAAGGCGCTTTTGAAAAGCTGAACGGGGCCTGCCGCCACTTTCTGCATCTGGAGCCCGTGCTGCTGGGTCATGTGCGCATGGACAAAAAGCTGCCCGAGGCCGTCTGTCGCCAGCAGCCCCTGCTGCGCTACGCGCCGGGCAGCCCGGCGGCCCAGGACATCCAGGCCATGGCCGCCCGTCTGCAGCGCGTGCGCCTGAGCATGGCCGACTGGCTGGCCGCGCGCAGCGTTCTGCAGGCCCTGCCCAAGTAAGCTGTTTACCTTACAGCATAAAAGGTATAGATATAGTGAAGCTGTCCGAGGTCCCCAAGTTTTGTCGCCCTTCCCTCACGGGATAAAAATATAACGTGTCAACGGAGGCGTGATGAATAAGAGCGAACTGATCAAGGCGTTGGCCGAAGAGACCAACATCCCTTTTGATGATGCGTCACTGGTGGTGAATACATTCATCGACGCCATGAAAAAATCGCTGATCGCCGGGGAACGGATCGAGATCCGCGGGTTCGGCAGCTTCAAAATCAAGGAATATGGCGGCTACGCCGGACGCAACCCCAAGACCGGGGAAAGCGTTTCGGTGATTTCCAAACGCTTGCCCTTTTTCCGCGCGGGCAAGGAACTCAAGGAATTCATCAACCAGTAGAGCCCCGATCCGCGAGACGAAGACCTCTGCCGCTTCTGACGCGGATTTGCTGAAAATTCGCCTGGAGTGCTGTCATCGTCCAATACCGGCACACACCACGCAAGAGGGCACTACGACAATATCGTCCGGGTCGCGTCGCCCACCGCCCGGTTACAGAGCTTCGACGTGTTTTCAGAACACGCCGGACGCAGCCATAAGGAGTCGGACATGCTTTTTTCCGGCGCGCTGACAGCGCTTGTCACTCCGTTCAAGAACAATACCGTGGATGAAGAGGCCTACCGCGCCTTTATCGAGCGTCAGATCAC
>OJIY01000263.1_pt1 | contig 21197 bp, 17 predicted proteins | sample 1596061 | NCBI WGS metagenome assembly OJIY01 (sample SAMEA4350111, study PRJEB24818) | metagenome | biome: human; feature: gut; material: faeces | place: Denmark | collected 2013-09
GAGTAGTACAGGGATTTTATATTTTTTTTGCTAATTATTTAATGTTCTATAAACGAATGCGATTGTTAATGAATATCAATGTACTTGCTATTATTTTACATATTATATTATCTCTTCTTCTCACTCATTATTCTTTCTATGCAACTATGCTGGTGTATGTATTTAGTCAGTCACTATTATTGTTTTTCTCACTGCACTATTCTCACAAGATATTAAATATCCAATGGCTAAAGTATTGTTGACAAGGAATAATAGAAAATTATATATGGATATGTGTTTCTTCTTTCATTTATGGAAGTGTGTAATATGATAATGGTTTAATGTCCTTTATTTAATTATTGTTATAAAAAATGTCCTCTATATTATTAATCCCGTTCGCGATAATATAAGGTTCCATTGCGTGGCGTTATAATTTGTATCGAATCACCTCGCAATATAAGCCATTTTATTATGTGATTTGAGTCAAAACGCAGTGTAATATATTGGAAGTGTGGTTGCTGCAGTCTGCATTGTGATGAAAGACCTTTTTGGAAACGTTATTGCATGCAGCATTTATGTAAGGTATCAAAATAAATTGATATAGTATGCAAAGTAAAATTACTATTATTACCGTGTGTTATAATGTAGAAACATGTATTGAACGTACAATTCTTTCGGTTATAAATCAGTCGTATTCGAATATAGAATATCTCATAATCGATGGAAGTTCAACAGATCATACCCTACAAATAGTAAGGAAATATGAAGATAAGATAACAAAAATTATCTCAGAACCCGATAAAGGAATTTACGATGCGATGAATAAAGGACTGCAAATGGCAACTGGCGACTGGGTGAATTTTATGAATGCGGGCGATAGTTTCTATTCAAAAGATGTTTTAGGCGAGGTCTTTTGTCAAGATTATCCTAATATTTCTGTGATTTGGGGAGATACAATGCTTATTCGGGATGGTATAAAACAAGGGATTTTTAGGGCAACTCCTTTTTATAATTATAAACTCCCTTTTCGTACAGGAAAAGGTATCTGTCATCAAAGCATGTTCTTTAGAATAGACAAAGGAAAGCCTTTGCAATATGATTTAAGTTTTCCTATATCGGCAGACTTTAAGTTATGCTATGATATTTATAAACAAGGAGGGCATTTTCTTTATGTTCCTGTAGTCATATCATCATTTGATACGGCAGGCTATTCGTCTTCCAATCGTTATAAAAGTTTAGTGGAAACAGGACGAATTCTACAATGTGAGAGTAACATTTTATTCAAACTTTATATGCTTATTCAAAAACGACGTTTACAATGATACCTAAAATTATTCACTATTGCTGGTTTGGGCCTCGTCCTTTTCCTAAAAAAGCAAAGTTATGTTTAGATAGTTGGAAGAAATATCTACCCGATTATGAGGTAATGTTTTGGAATGAAAGTAATGCTCCTATTAATCATCCTTTTACAAAGGCTGCTTTAGAAGCCAAGAAATATGCGTTTGTTGCTGATTATGTTCGCACATGGGCACTCTATACCTATGGTGGTATCTATATGGATACTGACATGCTCATAATTAGGAATATCGATGAATTGCTATCCAATCAAGTCTTTTTAGCCTACGAAGAACCTGATAAAGGGTATATTAGTGTAGGTATATGGGGATCGATACAACACAGTTCATTTATTAAAAAGGTATTGTATTTCTATGATACTCATCCTTTTGATGTCGGCAATGTCTTTGCATGCACTATTCCACGTATAGTAACAGAGGTTTATAAGAGCTATTCTCAACAGCAAGAAATAACATTGTTAGATTATGATTCTTTTTATCCTTTTCCAGGAACAAAACGTCGGCAATCTAATTATTTGGACTATGTAACACCAAATACTTACGGAGTTCATCTTTGGGATTTTAGCTGGTTAACAAAAAAAGAGCGCATGATAGAGCATATAAGAATGTTTATGCGTTGGCTAAAGAAATGAAGATAACGAAAATATATAATTTTCTTCTGTTTTTAGCACTTATCTCTCCGTGTATTCCTAAAGTGCAGATTTCTAAGGATATTACGATGTTTCCTTATGAGATTGTGGCATTGTTGTGTTTTCCTTTTTTATTAAGGACTATAAAGTTCTCTATTCAAAGATGCTTTTTTGCAGTTTGGTTGTTTATCCTTTTTGCCACACTCATTTCACAAGTAGATGTATATAGTGTTGGAGGAGTCATGCGCTGTGTAAAGGAATTAATTTATATTCCATTAATGTATATTGCTTATCGCAGCAGATGGTTAAACTATAAGCTGATTGTAAAGGTATTTTGCGTGGCATGTTTTATCAATTTGTTCTATTTGTTTTCAGAAGGATTTAGATTTGGAGTTTTAGATATCTGGAATAATGAAACCATGTCTTCAGGTATGTCTAATAAGGCTTTTAATCTTCAGACTTTTTCTGTTGAACGTATCTTAACAGGTGGAAGTCATGGAATTTGGCTTACATATTCGAATATATGCGTTTGTATTGCTTATGCATGCTATTTAAAAAAATGGATATTGGGAAAGTTTTTTTTCATCGCTTTGATATTGGGGATGCTAAATTTAGCAATGTCTGTGAGCAGGGAAGGACTCATCATTTTTGCTATACTGGTGTTAGGTATTAGTTATGGAAAGCTTCATAATAGTAAAGGCCAATTACAAATATCTCCAAATTTTATTCTGTTGGTTGCCGTTATAGTGAGTGCTGTCATCTATGTTATAGTGCAATATGGTGAGGAGATCGCTATAGTTCAAAAGGTTCTTTATACACAAAAATCCCTAAATAGTAATGGAAGTGAAGGTAATATAGCTATGCGCATAGGTGGTTGGATAGTATATTTTAAGTCGATTATAGCAAATCCACTTTATCTTATTGTAGGTTACGGTTTTAATACAGATGCTTATTTAGCAATAGTTAAGGATATAGCTCGGCCTTATGGCGATAAATGGGTGCCTATTCCTGAGAGTTTCTTTGTTGAGACGCTGATGTATGGTGGCTTATTGTGCTTCTATTTTGGAATTCGATTGTGGATTAAGATGTATCAGATAATAAGGGAAATAGGCAATAATTCTATTCGATATTCAGTAATTGGATTGTTTCTGGGCATTCTTTTTGGTAATATCTTCTCTGGAGCAACTATCATTAGTGATGTAGTTTATTCCTATGTGCTTATATGTTTAGGGCTACTTTTGCGTTATAGGGAGGAACTGTTGACTAAAAAAAATAATTAATTTTATGATACGCAAGATTAAAGTTTTATTTATTACTGCCCGAAGTGATTTTGGTGGAGGGCCTCGTCATGTAGAGCAATTGATTGAAAATATGCCCAAAGAAGTTGAAATCTATATGGCATATCCTAAAGGTGGTGAACCTTATGGAAAGATGTGGGATAGGAGTTCACGCATAAAGGATTATTGTGAAATACCCTATCGGCAGTTATCTCTATCTGCTTTGTGGCACTTACGCACCTTTCTAAAAGAAAATCATATAACAATAGTTCATTCCCATGGGCAAGGAGCAGGTATTTATGCCAAGTTATTGAAATTGTTAACTCCTTCTATTTGTGTTATCCATACCTTTCATGGGGCAGCATCAATTAATGACTCACTACTCAAAAATACTATTTATCATTTTTTTAATCGTGGACTAAGCAAGGTAGTGAAGCATTATATATGTGTCTCTGAAGGAGAAAGACGTTCTGCAATTGCCTTGAGGTACTGCACTCCTGACAATACGAGTGTGATTTACAATGGAGTAGAAGAACAGTATAATACCATAAATAATATTGTTAAAGACAATATCATCCGTGTGGTTTCGCTATCTCGTTTTGATTATGCAAAGCATATGGAACTTGCCTATGAAATTGCCTTTGCTCTAAAAAATAATGCTAATATCCAATTTGTTTGGGTCGGAGACGGAGATGATATGCCTCGATTAAAGAAGAAAAGTGAGCAAGATGGTTGTAATATAGTCTTTACAGGCTTTTCTAATATACCTACAAAATATTTGCAAACATCGGATATTTATTTAAGTACATCTCGCTTTGAAGGGCTTCCTTATGCCTTGATTGAGGCCTGTGAAGCTTCCCTTCCTATTGTCGCAACGGATGTTATAGGAAATAATGAAGTATGCGTTAATCACGAAAATGGCATTCTTTTCTCAACAAAAAATGAAGGAGTCTCTGCTATTCAAACTTTGGTGGACGATGAATTACTTCGCTGGAAATATGCGAAGCAGTCGCGAAAACGTTTTGAAGAACATTTTACAATAATACAAATGATACAAGCTATATTTAATGTTTATAAAGATTTGAGTAGATAGAAGTAGTAATATAAGATCTTTCATTATGCGCATTCTCCATATTTCTAAATATTATTACCCTTACTTAGGTGGTGTCGAGAACATTTGTAAGTATCTTGTAGACAATATGTCTGAGCATCAAATGGCTGTATTATGCTTTGATGAGGGACGGAAGGATAAGGTAGATGAAGTTGATGATGTTAAGGTATACCGTGTAGGAACATGGATAAATGTAGCAAGACAGGCGTTATCTCCAACTTATTTTATGATGTTGAGAAGAGCTTTGCGTGAGTTTAAGCCTGATATTATACATTTTCATTGGGCAAATCCATATCCTGCAGCTGTATTACTTGCACTGATACCCAAACAAGTAAAGTTAGTTGTCCATTGGCATATGGATATTATTAAGCAGAAAACAATATACCCTTTTATTAAGTCTATAGAAAAAAAACTTTTAAAACGGTCTGATCTTATACTTGTAACTAGTCCTAATTATCGCGACGGTTCAATTCCTTTGCAGGCATTTAAAGAAAAGATTGCGATTGTTCCGAATGCAATTAATGAACGGAACTTTATATTACAATCTCCAGGAGATGACGAGCAAATCGCTCAGATTAGGCAAAAGTATAGTGGAAAACCTATTATATTTTTTATTGGTAGGCATATACAGTATAAAGGGTTACCGCATCTTTTGAAAGCTGAACAGTATATTAAAAGTGATTGTGAAATTGTCGTTGCAGGTAAAGGCCCACTTACGGATATGTTGAAACAACAGACTTCGTCAAAGCGTGTGCATTTCATAGGGAAAATATCTGATGAAGATTTGCGTTGTTATCTTTATGCTTCATCTGTGTTTGCATTTCCAAGTATTACTAAAAATGAAGCTTTTGGTGTAGCGTTAGCAGAAGCAATGTTTTGTCATTTACCCTCTGTCACATTTACTATACCTGGTAGTGGAGTGAATTGGGTGAATGTAAATGGGCAGACTGGTATAGAAGTAGCAAATGGTAATGATAAGGATTTTGCCATGGCAATAGACACCTTGCTGGCTGATAGAATGTTGTATAATAAGTTTTCGAATGCTGCATTTGAACGTATTAGAGATAATTTCTTAATTAGGAATATGATTGATGCTTGTGAAAAAGCCTACCAACGATTGCAAATATAAGTTACCCATTTGTCTGTTAGACCTTGATTGACATTATGTTATAGCGTCATCTTTCCGTGAAAGATGGCGCATAATTGTATTTTAAAAGAGACATATCACTCAATAAAATGCTTATTTTGAGTGATACGTCCTTTATATTCAAACTTCAAGATATAGAATTAATATTCTTCGTCATCACTCATTTCTGATGCTTGTAAATCAAGTGATTCCGGGTCTTCATCATAAGTTGTACGATAGCTTTCTTCAGTCAATTTATCCTCATCAAATGTGTCGTCATCTTCTTCAATATCATTGTAGTGATCTTCTACAATAACATCATCTTCTTCGTCTTCCTGTGACTTGGGCATATCTTCTTCTGTTATTTCATCGCTGGGCTCAAACTTAATCTTAGTTCTATACATCTCTGGTTTTTCCTTGGCAAAGATTGCTTCAACCCATGTTCCTTTCTCGATTTCAAGAACTTCGTAGCCATCGTTTACCTTTTTCTCATACATGCCTCCCGGCTTATGAAGACGATCTTTGGGTAGGGTGGTGGTGCTGATGTCAAAGCCTTGTTCGATGATGTCTTGAATACTCTGTGACAGACTTTCCCATCCTCCGCCAAAATTACGCTCAAGAACTTCAAGCAATTTAGCTGCAGAGATGTGGTGAATATTTTCGTAAGTAAGGTCGGTCACGCGAAGAATAGGACGCTTTTTGATAGCCCATTTCACTTTTGTGCTGTCATCGATCTTAACGAAACCGACTTTGAAACCACGTGCTTCATATTTGGAAATGACTTCAGGTCTGTCGATTTTAACTTCTTCAATGTCAAAAGCACTGCGGAGGATATCAACATATTGGCGTACATTATCTTTCAAATCAGCTTCCTTTTCAGCTGCGTTCCACATTCTGTATACATCATTTTCCTGAATATCCCACACATTGCTTTTGTTTAGTGTCTTTAGTGTTAGAACTTTTTGCTGTCTCATATATACGTTATTTCTTTGTTGCAAAAGTATATACTTTGCATCATATTCACAAACTTTTAGCATAGATTTTTTTGCTATCTCATGTGAAATTTTTATTTTTGCATACAATTATGAGTGAACCTTTGGCAGAAAGAATGCGGCCTCATTCGCTCGATGAATATGTTGGTCAGCAGCATCTTGTCGGACGAGGTGCCGTCTTGCGCAAGATGATTGACGCCGGACGCATTTCTTCTTTTATATTATGGGGTCCCCCAGGAGTAGGAAAAACCACGCTCGCACAAATCATTGCCAACAAACTTGAAACTCCGTTCTACACATTAAGTGCTGTGACAAGTGGAGTAAAAGATGTGCGCGACGTGATAGAAAAGGCAAAGAATAATCGCTTTTTCAATACTGCCTCACCGATTCTTTTTATTGATGAAATTCATCGTTTCAGCAAGTCGCAGCAGGATTCTCTGTTGGGTGCTGTTGAGCGTGGTGTCGTTACTTTAATTGGCGCAACGACAGAAAATCCTTCTTTTGAGGTTATACGTCCTCTGCTCTCACGTTGTCAGCTTTATGTTTTGAAGTCACTTGATAAGGAGGACATGTTGCAATTGGTCAACAGAGCCATTACCACAGATGTAGAACTGAAGAAGAAGCATATTGAATTGAGAGAGAGTGGGGCGCTGTTACGTTACAGTGGGGGAGATGCCCGAAAGCTGTTGAACATTCTTGAACTCGTGGTTGAGGCCTCCGAAAGTGAGGTTGTCATAACTGATAAGCTTGTGGAAAGTCGGCTACAAACAAATCCTTTAGCCTATGATAAGGATGGGGAGATGCACTACGACATCATTTCGGCTTTCATTAAAAGTATTCGCGGGAGTGATCCTGATGCGGCCCTTTACTGGTTGGCGCGCATGATAGAGGGTGGAGAAGACCCACAGTTCATTGCTCGCAGGCTTGTTATCAGTGCTGCAGAAGACGTGGGATTGGCCAATCCTAATGCCTTATTAATGGCCAATGCAGCTTTTGATGCTGTCATGAAGATAGGCTGGCCCGAGGGAAGAATACCTTTGGCAGAGGCTACGGTCTATTTGGCTACGAGTCAGAAAAGCAATTCTGCCTATCTTGCCATTGATAGTGCATTGGCAAAGGTACGCGAAACGGGGAATCTTCCTGTTCCACTTCCTTTACGAAATGCCCCAACCAAGCTGATGGCTGAACTCGGTTATCATGACGGTTATAAGTATCCCCACGACTATCCCGGGCATTTCACGGAACAACAGTATCTGCCTGATGAGCTGAAAGAAACTCGCTTCTGGCATGGGCAGCACAGTGTTGTCGAAGAGAAACTCAACAAACAGATGGAAAACTGTTGGGGAAATCGTTTTAAAGAATAAGAACTAAATTGTTGAAAACATGAAGATTGTTGAATTAGATGGATATGCTGCTAATCCCGGAGATTTGAGTTGGGATGCTATGAAAGCGTTGGGAGAGTTCGTTCTTTACGACCGTACGGCTCCGGAAGATGTGGTTCAGAGAGCAAAAGATGCAGATATTATCCTCGTAAATAAAGTAAATGTAACGAAAGGAGTTATCGAACAATTGCCTAAACTGAAATATATCGGTGTATTAGCCACGGGCTATAACGTGGTTGATATAGCTGCAGCAAAGGCTCATGGCATTGTTGTTTCAAATATTCCAGCTTATAGTACGGACTGTGTTGCACAGATGACATTCGCTCATATTCTGAATATGACCAATCGCATTGAACACTATGCACAGCTGAACCGTGAGGGACGGTGGAGTCAGAACCCCGATTTTTGCTATTGGGATACGCCACTTCCTGAAATCAGTGGCAAGGTGTTAGGTATTGTCGGATTGGGAAACATCGGATGTAAGGTTGCGAGAATAGCAAAAGATTTCGGTATGGATGTCTTTGCTTTTACCAGTAAGAATTCGGCCGATTTACCCGAAGGCATTCAGAAAACTACGCTCGATGGCTTGTTTGCTGTGAGTGATATTCTCTCTTTGCATTGTCCTCTGACTCCTGATACACATGAGTTGATAAATAAGGATGCACTGAAGAAGATGAAGAAAGGGGCCTTGTTGGTTAACACGGGACGCGGACAATTAGTCAATGAAGCCGATGTTGCAGCGGCCTTGAAGTGTGGTCATTTAGGCGGTTATGGGGCAGACGTCATGTGCATTGAGCCTCCTTCGGCCGATAATCCGCTGTTTTCTCAACCCAATGCATTCATTACTCCGCATATAGCCTGGGCTACAAAGGAGGCGCGTTCGCGCTTGTTGGAGGTGTGTGTAGAGAATGTGAAGGCTTTCATAGAGGGCCATCCGCAGAATGTTGTCAATAAGTAAGCCGTGGAATTATGATAAGCCCTAATCCCGAAGTAGCCCGCACGGTACTTCAACTGATTGAATTTATCGGTACTTTTGCTTTTGCCATTTCGGGCATCCGCATGGCTGCTGCCAAGCATTTTGATTGGTTTGGAGGTTTCGTTTGCGGTTTTGCAGTTGCCATTGGTGGTGGAACCATACGTGATGTGATGCTTGGTGCAACGCCTTTCTGGATGACTTCAAGCATTTATTTCACCTGTACGGTCTTTGCATTGCTTGTGGTTATCCTCTTTGCAAAGTGGCTCAATCGCATGGAAAATGCGTGGCTTGTCTCTGATACTTTTGGGCTTGCCATGTTCACGATAGCAGGACTACAGAAGACGTTACAATATGATCATCCCTTTTGGGTGGCTATTATCATGGGCTGTATTACGGGAGTTGCAGGCGGAATCATCAGAGATGTGCTTCTCAATCAAGAGCCTGTAATCTTCCAAAAGGATATTTATGCCATGGCAAGTGTGGGCGGCGGTCTTGTCTATTGGCTGTTGGCATCTTTCGGTTTCAATGTTGGCGTTACGGCAATCATCACATTTCTTGTAATATGCCTCATACGTTTTGTTACTGTGAAATTCCACATTTCGCTTCCAATTCTCAGAGGTGAGAAAGAATGAGGAAAGCTTTGAGGGCTTGTTATAAAATAACTTTCGAGGCCTTTTGCTTCTGTCATTTTCTGATCTTGAATGGATAGCTCCTTTACTTTCTGTTTTCTTTTGTGTCTTTATGTGTAGAGAAGGAGAATAGTTTACAGCTTCAGATATCTTACTTTCAGTTGTAGATTTCTTCAGATACTATGATATTCAAATTGTATTTTTGATTTAAACAGAATCCAAATGAAATTCAAATATTTATCGATGTTTTCTGTTATCGCCTTATTGGTGGCGATAGTAGGATGTACCAATGATGAAACGGTACAGAATTACAGCAAGAGTGAGATGAATAGTAAAGGTATGACTGAGTTCACAATGACAGCCAACATTCGTGATTTTTCGATCAATGCCTCCCTTCTTACACGAACAAAGGGTGTTTATACAGGCTCGGGTATAGAATTCTATTGGACATCGAATGACCAACTGTGGATTAACAATACTACATTGAAGCTAAGCTCTCATTCCGATATTCCTACTACAAATGCGGAGAAAGAGACCGCTAAGTTCTGGTTCGAAGGCACTTATACTGCTTCAACCTACCCCGTACGCTATACAGGTAATGGTAATTCTGTAGGTGATAAGGTTACAATTAAGGCTGCACAAATCCAACAGGCTCCCAATGATGGAGCGCATATCGGTACCGATGGTGACTGCGGAACAGCTATTGCTATGAAAAATGGAGAACGTTACGAATTTATGCTTGAGCATAAGGCATCTTATATTACCTTTGCCCCTTTCTACACCAAAGATAATTTAGCCAATTCGGTAACGGTAAAACAAATAAAGGTAACAGCCGACAAGGATATTGCCGGTACGTATGACTTTGATGACAACGGCCTTAACACAGCAGCAGTAACAGGTGGTTCTAAGAGTATTACACTAAAACTGGATGGTACATTCAATATTCCAACAGCTTCAGATTATACGAAGAACGGTGCTATTATGGTTATCGCACCGGGTACGTATAACACTTTTACTGTGGAATATACATTATCTGATACAAAAACAGGAGTTACCGGTACAGTGTCGAAGACGTACAACGACGTCACTTTCAAGCCAGGATATAACAAAACTGTAAAGTATGATCTTGAAATGAAACACTACGAGGCCAAATATTACATGTGGGATGCAAAGAAAGACTATTGGAATGACTATACGGGAACGCTACCTTTAGTAAATGGAGAAAGTGCACCTTTCCTACTGGAGGGGGCGATCGAGAATATAATAAAAATGTACATAATCTTAACGAAGCATTTCAATCATGTGCAGGATGCCCTAATATTAATCAGATGAGTTATTATATATGGCATGGAAACCCGCATTGGGATGGTGAACTCTTATGGACGAAGTTAGGACAAATTTATCAAGGAGGTATGTGGTTCTTGAAAAAAGATAAGATTTCTGGGTTCAAGGCAAGTCAATATAGCAATGGTACAGATTATCGGAGCAACTCAAATTGGAAAACCTGGAATGAAAATGATCCCTACTGGCAAAAGACTCCAGTCTCCGGAAAGCCGTCAAATATAAACGATTGCTTCTTTCTACCTGCTATGGGGTATGTAAATGCAGGGACTTTAAACATGAATCTAGGCGGATATTATGGAGCTTACTGGACAGCTACTCCTGTTTTGGGAGACGATACCACTTATCGTGCACTCTTATTACATTTCTCTCCAACAGTAGTAGGAATAGAGGTTGATGCTCGTTTCTTCATTTATCCGATCTTTGAGGTGCAATAGTATGTAACTATACCTCACAACGAGTTATAAAATAGTAAGGTCTTTTGGTATTTAAACCGTAAATAAGTAAATCCCCAAAAGGTTGTACCTTTTGGGGATTTACTATTTAGAATCATTTTTACATCCTATCATTGTGTCTATATATATTTTGCAGATAATATGTTTTTTAATGGTAAAAGGCGCAGATCCTTCAAAAAGAAATAATGGCGGTGTTCTTGCCAGAGAGTTCACAAGACACCGCCACAAGTCAGTTACTATTCAGCCCAAAGGTCTTGGTTAGACCGGACCATGACTTCTTCCTCATCGTCCTCGTCAAGGAAGCCACGTTTGGCATCTATAGGTTTATGGGGATCATAACCTCCCTCGTCTACACCAGGACTGGCTGTGATCATCAGGTTCTCAACCCTCATCGTTATACTCTCAGCCTCGGGCCTCAGATATATCTTCTTTTCCATTGTACTCTGTTTTTACTTGATTACTACTTTCTTACTGTTATGAATAAACACGCCATGATGCGGATGTCCGACACGCTGGCCGTTGAGGTTATAATAGACATTGGCGTTCTTACCCTTGTCGTTGTCGTCTGCCGTCAGACTCCCGATGCCGGTCGTGGAACCGTCATCGAAGACCAACATGGCCTTGGCGCCCGCAGGCAACGAACCTACCTTGAAGTAAGCCTTATGGACAGGAAAATCCGTTATATCGGCGGTGACTTTGCGGAACACGCCTTCCTGCATCACATACACCGGAGCTGCTGTTGATGCCGCAACCGTAGTAGGATTGACTGTGACACCGGTCATGATATTGGGGGTAACGGTGTAGGTCTGATTATCCTTTTCACCGATGGTGTAATAGAAATCCGTGCCGGTGGACTCTTTGTCAAGCACTTTCAGCAATACACCGGTATTGGCAGGCACATAGCCATAGTTGCCGCTCACGCCGCCTTTCTCGTCGATACTGGTCATCTTGATGTGATGAGTGCTCGTGCCGTAGTCCCCACCGCCGACTTTGAGGGGTGAGCCCGCTACGAAAGCCGCAACGTCGGTATGTCCGGTAGCTGTCTTGTAGTCGCTGAAATCGACATCGAACTCACGGGCGAAAGTGCCGTATTTCTTGGAAATGGCAACATCCGGGATCCTATAGTCGATAGCGTTCGCATAGTCCTGCCATGCTGCCTTGTAAGTCATTTCCGCCGACTTCTTCACGTAGATCTTCGTTGTAGAGGCTATCTCGCTGTAGACGTTGCTTGTGCTGGTGCCCAGATCGGAGGGACGCAGCTTGAAACGGGTGGTGGAAAGCATCTGATTGGTCGGGGTACTCTCAATGAAGAAGATGTTATGGATGGAACTGATGTTCTTTGTAAGGTCGGTCGAGGTCATAAAGGCGCGGCTACCGATATACCGGACGTTGTCGAACACCACGATTTCCTTCACCGAACCGCTGAGATTCTGGCAGAGATAATCACCTACGAGCGCCACCTTGTATGTCTTACCGCCTTTTGTCACGTTCCGAGGCAGCACATAGGTATAGTCGGTGGCTGTGGTATTGAGCAGATCCACGGCGTTATCGCTCACGGCGATGTACTCTTCCTTACCGTCTACAAACGAGGGAGAGATACTCTTGAACTTGCTGTAGTAGGTGTCCGCCTGATATGTAGTCAGTTTCTCCTTACGTACATTGATGTCGATGAGCGGGAACATGTTTTTTGAACCGCTCGTACCATCGTCGAAAGCGCGGTCGTTTCCTCCTTGGGCGATGTTGGTAGGATTAATCATATCATCGCAAAGGAAAGTGATGGTGTTCAGGTTCTCGCACAACTGGAACGCGGCTTTCTCTATCTTCGTCACTTTATTGGGAATGGTGACGTTCTTAAGATTCTTGCAATAATAGAACGCGTACTCTCCGATGGTTTTGATACTCGGGGGCAGCAGCGTAAAATTATCGTTGGCCTTGCCCGGAGGGAACACTTTCAGCGTTTCCTTATCCTTGGAGAGCAGTACGCCGTCCACACTCGAATACATCGTATTGGCGTCGTCCACATTGATTGAAGTCAGCTTGGTGCAGAACTGGAATGCGCGAGGGTCTACATTCGTTGTCGTTTTCGGAAGGTCGATGCTCACCAACTTGTCGCAGCTGTTGAAAGCCGACTGACCGATAGTCGTTACAGACTCCGGCAGTTTGAGGTTCTCCAAACCGCAGTTTTGGAAACTGCCGCTACCGACGAACACAAAGGAAGAAAGTTCTTTAAACGTTGCTGACTTCATGGAAGAACAGCCGTTGAAGGCGCTTTCATTGATCCTGGTAATCGTCTGCGGGAATGTGAAAGAGGGAAGAGAGTAATTATCTCTGAATGCAGCGTTTCTGATTCTTTCCAATTTACAGGTTCCCTTAAACTCAAATTTCTCGAGTTTTTTGTTGCCACGAAAGGCTTCCGCGCCAATTTCCTCCAACTGTGAGTTATCCTCCACGGTAACGGTCTTCAGCCCTTGCCCGTCAAAACTATTATTTCCGTTCTGGCCATAAAAGGCTCCCCATTCGAGAAGTTTCACTGATGCCGGAATCGTAACATTACTCAAATGCGCCCAAATGAATGCTCTTTTCCCGATGGTTTCAAGTCCCGATGTGCCCGAGAAAGCCAATTCGGATAACGAAGAGTTCTCGAAAGCGGAATCCTCTATTTTCTTGACCGATGGCGGAAGCGTTATTTTGGTCAGTTTCTTTGTACCTTCACAGGAAGACTGCTTGATGGTTGTCACCGTGCCTGGAACCGTATATTCGCCAGCTTTGCCCGTGGGATAGTAGATCAAATCCGTAACAGTCTTATTGAACACAACTCCGTCTACACTCGAATAGGCTGTATTGGCAGAAGCAACATCAACGGTCTCGAGGTTACTGCAATTCACGAAAACACCGTCGGAGATCGACGTAACGCTGGCAGGAATGCTGGCAGACTTGATACCGGAGTTCTTGAATGCGTATGCGCCTATGTCTTTCACACCTTCACTAATGGTGATATTCTTCAACTTCGCAGTATAAAGGAACGCACTTTGTTCGATGTGTTCCACTGTAGAAGGAACAATAAACGGATCCATTTCCTTACCTGAGGGATACATTGCGAGTGTTTTATCATCTGCGCTATATACTACACCATCCACACTCTTAAAGGTTGGATTGCCCGACTTAACATTGATAGCTGTTAAAGAAGCACAGTCCGTGAACGCGCTGTAACCGGCAAAGGGAGCTATTGTGTATGGATCCAACTCACTTACAGAGGTTGGAAGCGTTACCGTCTTTATATTCGGATTCTGAAAAAAGGCCAGCCCCATAATCTTTGTAACGCCATCGGGAACGGTGAAATCTTCATCGGTTTTTCCTTTAGGATAGCAGATCAGCTCCGTTTTAGTCTTGTTGTAAAGCACCCCATTTTCAGCAGTGAAGTTCGGATTAGCGGGATTAACCGTAATAGCCTGCAGTTTGTCAGCACCCATAAACGGACCGAGTTCTATGGTTGTCACCGAAGCCGGAATATTCAACGTCGTAATTTGGGATTGCTGAAATACATTGATACCGATAGTGGTGTATCCCTCCGGTATCGTTATGCCGGTAACATTCTTGAATACACCAAATATCAGTCCTTTCACCGTCCACTCTATATGGTTTTTATCTGTCACCGTGGATGGAAGCGTTACATCGCCGGAAGCAGTACAATTAGAAATATACACTTCATGTTTCGAAACATCTGAAATGTAATAAGTGTAGTCGTCGATGGTGAACTTGTCTCCATAGACGGCGGCATACGTGCTCGCCGGCAACAACGATGCCAGCAGCAACAATAATAAAAGTCTTGTTTGTTTCATTCTTTCTCTAGTTTAATTAAAATATTGTTTTATAAACTCTCTGTAACAGGCAAAATACATCCTCAAAACGGTCTTATTTCAAATGATAAACCTTCGCAAACAGACATAAATATTCGAGTAAAGGAAACTTCGAAAAGTCCTTTGCTTATAGGTGTTGCGCGACGAATCGCGCGCTCGTAGAATAATGTTAAAGTATGTGGATAGACCAGCGGTTAGTCTATGGTGTGTTAGCAAAATACTTGAATTAACCAAATATAATACGTTAAAAGAAACAGAAGAATAAAAAAATCCCTGCAACGCACAGACACCTTTATGATAATAAGACGGATGATGCTGTGTAGTATGACACGCTATCAAATACAATTCGTATAATATATAAGCTTCGATGCAAAGTTAATAAAAGTTTTTTAATAAACAAATTTTTCGCAATAGTATTTTTGTAAAATTAGCTGCTCATTTTTAACACTTTAGGGCAGACATAGATAGAAGAAGAATAGCAGAAAAATAGGTGTAATCTTTTTGTTTCAAAGAGATTGGTGTGCAATATCATTCATGATACACTGTGTTTTGAGGCAGATTGCATGGCTATTTGAGTCATATCATACGATAATCTGTGGCAAGTTACATGGCGATTTGACGCAAATGACATCACTTTTTGATGTGATATTGTGTTTGATTTTGTGGGAATAACCGTAATGTTCTGATAGTCAATGTTTTGCTTGTTGTTAAAAGTTAGTGTATTTTTTTAAGCGAAACAGCCTTTCGTTTCAAATATGCAAAGCTCGTGAAAGCATTTGTAAACTTATATGATGAAAATTAACATAAATTTCGTTTATAGGTTTACAGCCCTAAATGATGTTTGCTGTTGAATGGTGGGCCGTCGTACTCATGAGCATCAATATCAAAGCTGACGTTCTAAATGATGTTTGCTGTTAAATGGTAGGTTCATGCAGATGTTTAGGTTGTTTACATTGGATAGAGTAATAATGGCCTACGTGTTGTTTTGCTTGACAGCTTATTTGATTATCCAGTCATCAAGCATTCTTCTTGCAATACTCAGTTTTTCGGGAATATTGGGAAGATTATCTTTAGTGAACCATGCCCCTTTTGACAATTCTTCTTTTTGCAGATGAATGTTTCCACTGACGTAATCGGCTGTAAAACCAATCATCAATCCGCTGGGATAGGGCCATGGCTGACTGCCGAAATAGTGGAGATTTTCAATGGTTATTCCTGTTTCTTCCAAGACTTCGCGATGCACGGCTTCTTCCAAAGTCTCACCGGTTTCTACAAAACCTGCTACAAGTCCATAGAAGTTGCCTTTGAAGTTGCGGGCGTGAACAAGCAATACTTCATCGTTTCTTTGGATGAGTACGATGATAGCTGTAGCCAAAGAAGGCCACACCTCCTTTCCACAGTTGGTGCAACGCTTGCTGATATCAGTATGCATCTTCATCGGTGCGCCACAAACTCCACAGAACTTTGTGTTCTGATCCCAGTAAAGAAGTTCCTGACATTTACCTGCCTTGAGATACAGTTCATTGGGTAGATAATAGAAACTCTTGCGGAGTCCGCACATCTCATAGCGTGGATGGTTGCTGACAGGATTATCAATCATGAAGGTTTTAACCTCTTCTCCGTTGTCCATCGGCGTGACATTCAGAATGTGTGTCCATTCTTTTGTCGGTAGAGGAGCTTGCTCCCCTTCTGGAATTGTATAGCTTCCATCGGGGAGTTTCTCAAGCATGATGTCTCCTTTACAGAATATAAACCAAAGGCGTTGCATTATTTTTCGTCTTTAGGATTAGGCGTATAACCAAACAACAGCAAGCTGTCGCGTGTTGCTGCAGGCTTAGTCCAGTTCTCCGGAACAAACTTCCAGTTGTTGTTTGCCTTTGGAGTCACTGTCCCCATCTTCTCAATTTCCTGCATCAGATAGTATCTTTGGTCGCGTGGACTGCGGTAGATAATCCTGCTGTTGAGACTGTCTTTTGGAATGCCTGCTCCTTTCGTAAGCAACTCTCCACCGCCGTTTCCACGATAACTATTAATAGCAACAGTGTACCATTTGTGCTCGTCAAAGGGCTGTCCATTTGACATTTGCAGTATCTTTACCTTTTGACCGTCGGGCTTTGTCACGTCGACAATATAGTCAATTCCTGCTGCAGAATCAAAGTTGAAGGTAAAGTTCTTAAAGCCTAAACGCTGGGCATCACCGCGTGTGTCAGCTAAAAGGAGAAGATGGTCATCGGGAGATTTCATCGTGTTAACCCAAAGGTCATAGCTCATTTCAAGGTGTTTTCTAATTTCTTCACCTGTCAGCCGCATGACGTAAAGCTGATTTTCAAACCTGTAAAGATTGAACATGTCGGCCACTCTCACGGGACCTGCCTTGATAGACGCATTGAATTGGAGTGGGGCATTAAAGGCAATGTCGGCCTTGGTGATTTGTAATTCAAGATTAAGGATAAAGTCATTGAACGCACTTGAACCGAAATAGCTGTCACGAGTGTAAATGGTATTGGTGAAATTACCGATAACTCGGTCTACAAAGTTGTTCACTTTGGCAATCTGCGGCTTGAAATGTGCCATGTATTCTTCATCTACTTGCATCTGGGTAACGTCAACTAAGGTACCTGTAACCTGCTTTTTAGTTACTTTCCCATTATGAAGCGTGAGTGTAACATCGGCTTGAGCCACTGTCATTGCATTGTTGGCCGGGTCTATACAGAGCACTTCCTTACCCTCAATATTCTTTATCTTCTGGTTGAAACGCGTGTGGTCATGACCAAACATGATGACATCGAAGCCTGGAACCAGCTTGGCTACAGCGCAACTCGCATCTTCTTGGTATTCACTTGTTGTGATTCCGCCTTCACGTCCACTGTGGAATAGGCCTATAACAACGTCAGGATGCTCTTTCTCTTGAATAATCTTCATCCATTTTTTTGCTGAAGTGACCATGTCTTCAAAGCGTAGTCCTTCCCAAATATTTTCTGTCAGCCAGTTTGGAATAGCTGGTGTCAGCATACCGAGAACAGCTATCTTTACGCCGTTGCGTTTCAGAATGGCGTAAGGTTGTGTGTAGGGCTTGTCTGTTTTCTTATTGATTACATTGCAAGCAATAACCGGACATTTCACTTCTTTAATCCATTTGTCATATACGGCATGTCCCGGCTCGATGTCATGGTTGCCGATAGTCTGGGCAGAATAGCCTAAATAATTGATGACCTCTGCAGCAATATTGATGTCATTGGTGGCTACATAGTTGTAGAAATAGCTGGTAGGTTGGCCTTGCAAGATGTCTCCATTGTCAAGCAAGACAATGTTATTGCCATATTGTTTACGCAGTTGTTTAACATAACTGCTTACTCGTGCCATTGAACCTTGCCGTGGTTTACGGTTTGTGAAGTCGTAAGGAAAGAAGCTTCCATGTACGTCACTGGTCTCAATAAATCTGAGTGAGACGGTCTTTTCTGTTGCATAAGAAGCGATACTTAATGCCGTCAAAAGGAGGATTGAAAAGAGTTTTTTCATAATTGTATTTATGTTAATCAGGACATAAAGCCGAGACTTGTAACGTTGTCTCGGCTTTATCTATGTTTATCTACAATGCTTCGTCTTCGGGTTTTTCAAGGCGAGGCCTTTTAATCTTGGTGAGATGTTTCTTGTTTTTCAGCCATTGCTGTTTGCGTTCCTCGTAACTCTGACGTTGACGTTCAAGAAAATTATCAGCCATGTTGGATGATCTATTTGAATTTACTGTATATCACCGTGAGCTTGACAGGTGTATTCCCACCCTCTATCTTGGTGCTCTTTATCGACATATCGTGATAGACTCCGGTTTGATAGGTCGAAGTATATCCTCCGTTTTGAATGCTCATGCTGGTTGTTGTCACTGGAATGACAACCACTTGGTTCCAGTTTGGCGATGCAGTTCCATTTTTCTTACTCTCATACATCGTGCGAATAATAGAACTGATATTGTTGAAAGTATAACCGTTTTGGTTCAATTTTGCCACAAAAGAGTTCTTGTAATTCGTGTAATTATGATGTTCAAAGAATGTTTGTATGCTATCAACAGGAATCATCAGCACTTGTTTGGGAGCTTCCAATGCATAGTTGTTTGTTGATGAATTATTAATTCGCTGCAATGTAATCTTAGCACTATTGATGCTGTCTTTCTCATGCCCGGCAACGATTTCCTCAACAGGAAGAGTCATCTGAGTAAAGATACCAGCTGGTGTTTTGAGATAAGTGCCGCTTTGATTATTTATCAACTGCTGAAGTGCATTGCCGTCGTTGACGATGTGAGTAGTCTGCATAACTTCCTGTGTACCACCGAATGTGGCAGCTCTTGTATATACAGAATCCTTATACTGCATGCGGAAGTAGACAAATAAAATAGAGTTGAAAATCTTACCGATAGAGCCAGAACCCCCAACAGACTTGAAGTAGAAGCCTGGCATGATGTTATGAATCAGCTTATATGAATTCTTGAAATTTACAGAATCCGGACTGTAATATTTCTGCATGATATAAGTACCATAGTTCTTATAAGTCTTTCCATTCTTGTCTGTATAAGGCTTATTGAGTGGTATACGAATGCTCGGACTGTAACCTTTTGCTTTCTTTTCCTTGTCCGAACTCGTTACGTCTGCTAAGGTATATGCCTTTTCAACGGTGAGACCTCCATTGCGAATATAGTTCTCCTGAACGGGATCAAAGTTTGTATAGTAGTCTTTACTGTCGCTGACAGGCTTACTTAATTCATACATCTTCAAGTGCATTGGTGCTAAAGAGTCGCCGACTGTATCTTCGTTATACAGTCTAATCTCACATGAATCTGCATAGACAAGACCGTTTTCCTTAGACACAATGTTCTTGAATTCAGGGAGGTAGAAGTTCTCAAGTACACCAAACTGTGTCATGAAATCAGCTGTAATATCTGTTTCGGTCTCGGGGTCTTTGAATTTACCAATATAGCCACTGATGTTCCTTGAGAGTACGGCATTGGCCGCAATAGATTTCGTCGTAACATTGAAAGTATCTGTAGTGATGTCCAACTGATCACGTTTATTTGTGAGAGTTGTACCGATACCATCTGTAGAATCGTCACAAGAAATTATAATCAGAGATACAAGTAAAAGGCTTGTAAGCGTTTTCAGTTTCATTTTGATGAACATTTTATATGATTATTCTTCACCTGATGGGCATATCTTTTCATAGAAGTCTATATATGACTTCATGAAATCTTCACCTGGATAATTAAGGACTGGCAATTTCTTTTCTGCTGCATAATCCAACAGGTTCTTATTGACTTTGGGGCGAGCTTCAATGATACCGTCACTGTAGTCGATTGCAAGTTTCCCTAATTCAAAGAAGTCAAACTTCTCATTATAGCCTGCAACCAATTCTTTCTTGGCTTCTCTGAAAGCTACGGTTGATTTGAATTTACTTCCTAAATCACCTTTCAGTTGCTCTGAGAAAAGCGAAGTTACTATCTTAGTATTTGCAAATGAAGGCTCTTCGTGGTAGGCTTTCTTGATATAGAAAGGCACAACGGCACTCATCCAGCCTTGACAATGAATGATATCTGGAGTCCATCGCAGTTTCTTTACTGTCTCCAAGACGCCTCGCGCAAAGAAGATGGCACGCTCTCCATTATCAGCATACTCTTCACCTGCTTCATCTGTTGTCATCTGACGCTTGGTAAAATAATCATCATTATCTATAAAATAGACCTGAATTCTTGATTGTGGGATAGACGCTACCTTGATAATCAGAGGGTGGTCGGTATCATCAATGATGAGATTCATACCTGAAAGCCTAATCACTTCATGCAGTTGGCCACGTCGTTCATTGATATTACCCCATTTGGGCATAAACGTTCTGATCTCAAGTCCGGCCTCCTGTGCTTTCTGTGGTAAGTCACGTCCCATGATTGACATATTCGTTTCAGGAACGTACGGAGTAATCTCTTGATTGATGAATAATACTTTCTTTGCCATGTCAATTTTCAAATTTGAGTGCTACAAAGGTATAAAAAAAATGCGAATAATGTGAGAAAAATGCGTATAAAGCCAGGAATAGGGGTGTTTATTGG